>JAAUXT010084640.1_pt1 | contig 11796 bp, 17 predicted proteins | sample 7278171 | NCBI WGS metagenome assembly JAAUXT01 (sample SAMN14350112, study PRJNA611818) | marine sediment metagenome | isolation source: surface marine sediment (1.8m) | place: French Polynesia: Moorea | collected 2018-08
CACTTTCAAACTCGCGTTCACAGATTTAGCCTCTTGATGCCTATAGGTGATTTTCACCATCACCATACATTATACATAATGTATGCTTCAAGGTTCAAATCACCTAAAAACTGTTCAAATTCTGTTTATTGGAGTGAAAGATTTGATTCAATATATCAATGCACATTAAGAAAAGAGCTCATATATTTTTCATTAAATATTTTTATTTGAAACAGACCCATTGAGACTATTCACAAAAGTTCAATGCATTTTGCAAAAAAACGAACAAAACAATTTTCTTTTCGCGTGCACACCTGCAGTGTTCTCTCAGGAGCAATGAACTTCGGTCTTTGTTTTTGTGGTGCTCAAACGTTGGAATTTTCTCTTTGCACATTTGGACAAATCTCACAAAACACTTCTGAACAAAATGAGCTCAAAACAGTGACACAACTGAATACAGTTGCAAATCTGATTTCTGTGTGAAGGGGAACAAAAGTTCGCACAATTCGTTCAAAATGGCAGTTGTGAAGATCAATAATGGACTTCTTTCTGACACCTTTTTTGCAAATCTATTTTGACCACATATGGACGTGCTGTCGAACCTCCCTGATGTCTGAATGACATGATTCGCACTTCGTTGCACTGGACTCGCCGTCGTCCACCTCCCCGCACATCTGCAAGTCAATCGAGGCAATCGCGGTACAGCGCCATGCAGTGCTGGACGCGTCCAGCGTGAAGCGGACCTGAGCAGCCACGACGCAGCCGGATCAGTTTCCATTGTGTGAGACGGGGCGGATCCACCCGCTCAGCTGCCGACAAAAGCCCAACTTGGCAAAACCTGAAAATGAAAAGTTCAACTGTGGACCACTTTGCGGCCGACAGGAAAGTGAGTTGTTGTGAGGGCGGGGGCGTCCCGACCCCCCCCCCCCGCCACACACACGCGCACACCCTTCCCGGATCCCGGTCCGAGACTGCGGCGCGCCGCTGCAGAATTGCCACGACTCGCACGTAGATATCAGTTTCGAGTGCTGACACACTTGGTCTCTGTTGGGACCAGGTGTGAATCAGGGAGTCCACTATCAGTGGGAGAGACGTGTGCGCACGTGTATAGCTGCATGGGAGGAAGTTCCGAGGCGTTTCGGTGGCACAGGGCTGACTCGGTGAAGGAAACATCAACGTGTACGAACACAAGCGTTCAAAGAAGTCGCGTATATGAATAACACTGCATGACTGGATTCACGGAGAGACGAGGACAGAAGCAAGTTTGGCAGGAACAGTGTTTTTGACCGACGAGACAAGGACGGAAATTAGTGCACGGTGTTCAGGAGCCACGTGCGCATGCACGTCAAAAAATACCCGTGCTCTGAGTGGACAGATCTGCCACGTTCACACCAGTCTCTGCTCCAGCCATTCAGAAGGTCAACATTCTGTTGTTTGGTGTGTGACGTCTGCAAGTGTCCGTGCGTATGAATGCCTCGGTGTTCGTGTGTGAATGTGTGTGAATGCAAACATGTGTTCGTGTCCGTGTGTGCATGCGTGTGGTGTGAATCGTGTGTGTTCATTTCTGTCTCTGAATCTCTGTGTGTGCCAAATTTATGTGTTCGTATTGTGCGTACGTGGGCGGCCCGGTGAGTGTGCGTGCGTGTTGGAGTGCAGGTGAGGTGCTGTGTGCGTGCGTGTGTGGGTGTGTGTGTCCCTCGCAACCCCCTTCGATCCCAAGCTGCTGCTCACTCTTATTTGGACAGGCAGGGCCCCAGCTGCCCCCTCTCGCCCCTGGGTTCACCCCTGCCCCGCTCTGTGCTGCAGGTGGTGATGGTGGACCGGCGAGCCTGCATGCTGGTGCTGCTGCCCCTGCTGCTGGTCGCGTGGAAGTTCCAGGACATCTTCTTCAAGGGTCAGCCAGGTCAGTCTCCGGGTCAGAGGAAGGTCACGATCGGAGGACCGCCAACTTTGAAACGTGTCAACACGCAAAAACGCAAACGCAGGTGTTTGTTTTTCTGTGCTCGCGGTCGGGAAGGTTAGCCTTCCGCGCGCTCAGTGCACCGTCGGCATGTGTGTGTGTGTGTGTGTGTGTGTGTGTGTGTGTGTGTGCGTGCGTGCGTGCGTGCGTGTGTGTGTGATGCACTCATGCCTGGAAGGAGGAGTCTGGCTGTAGTGCCGCCATGCCAACCGCGTGGAACCACCTGCACACTTTCCAGGCGTCGCCGTCTTGTTTTGCTTTTTCTGCGTGCAGTTGTTTTGTGTGCAGTGTCGGACCTGCCTCTTGTCACGACCCCGGCCAATTAAATATTGTATTCTCAGCTGTCCGGAGTGTCCTGTGTGAGTCGCGCGCACCTGCAAGTTTCTGCGGACCCAGGGTTGAGGTCGGAGGGGGCAGCCCAAGTCCGTTGGGGAAACACAGCTGGACATCAGTCTTGAGAAAGTTAAACGTGTTTTGAAAGTGCGTCCCTTGTGCTCGAGTTGGTCAGTGACGTGTTTCTGCTTCTCGTGGTCAGTGTTGGTCAGCGACGAGGAGCTGCTTCGGGAGTACAACACGACGCAAGGTAGACAGGGCACGTCACCTTTGGTGAAGCATGGGGCTGTGGGTACGTGCACGTTAGACTCAACGGTTATGGGTGCGCACGTGCACGTGAACACAGATCTATCTTTGGGTATGTGCAGGCAGACGTCGACGTCTACGTGAACGTGTGTTTCTCCATCTTGGCACATTGCCATTATCAAGATTAGAGGAAGCGATTCTCGGGCCTTTGGTGGCGGGTTGTACCACAGGGGCGGATCCACCATCTGGTTGAGGGGAGACTGACCCCAGACGAACCCGTAACTTTGAGAACAGATGCAGTACAAAATTAGGGAGCCTGACTCAATTTCCTGTGATTTGGAGGTAGCCCATAGGCGACTGGATCCGCTCCCGTGCTCAGAGCTAAGTTCCCGACGACATTCCTGCACGCGTCTCCTCGCCTTGTTCTGACTCTCCTGATCTGTGGAAATCAGACCTGTCCTCTTGTCGCGCGGAGATTCGGCGTCGTGACGGACGCAGAGCTGCTCGCCGAGTACAGTGCCTCTCAGGGTGAGCAAGGTCGCGTGCTGTCTCCTCCAGCGGATGCAAGGTCAGGGGGTCAGGGACCGCCCCTCCCCACTGACGCAAGAAAACTTGTTGACACCTGTTGTCTTTTCAGCACCGCTATGCATGTTGTACAGTTGACGTTGTTTCGATTTAAGGATGGTGTTTGCGCTCCCCCACTCTCCCAGGTGAAGAGCCTATGACCTCACTCTGGATCCGCCAGAGGTCGTCTCCGCTCGGATTCCCACGGCTTCGGGTGAGCCTCGTTGTGGGCGAGTTCGACATGCACGAAGTCGAACTCGGAAAAGTCACGTGACGACTGATTTGATTTGATTCTGTTGATTTTGTCACCGTGTTCATGAAACTTCTTTGAGGTCCCATGAAAACCCTCGAACCTATAAAGTTAAGCTCCAGTGCAACCAAATTTGTGCATGCAGGGTGTCGAGGTAGGTCTCGTACACCCCTGGATCTGCAGCAGTGTTTCCAGCAGCACAGCTGACGGGCAAGTTTCAAGAATGGAAATCTTTATCGAATGAGTGAAATTTAATGTTTGAAAGAGACACCTGGAGCGAAACATTTGAACATTTGATCAGCTTCGGTGAATTGAAGTCGATGTGTATTCAGAAACCTGTCGAAGTGCAACGAGCACAGCTGTGTCTTTCAACACTTTGAAAGGCCAAAAACATGTGCGTGCCTCAAATGGAAAAATATCGTGTCTCTGGGGTATAGCGGGGGCGGATCTGGCGGGTGCGGAGTGCTGGGAATCCTCCACCTTTGCCTGTAACTCTCGCAGCAGTTGGGCGACTCGGCACGTTGTTGTGGGTTGTTGCAGTGTTCCGGACGGGCCCGGGGCGGGTGCACCCTCCTCCTCCCGCCGACTGCAGGGGAACGCTGAACGCGACGACGAAACGCATCACGCAAAAGAACAAGGCCAGCTGGGAGAACATGGTGGGTGAAGGCTCTCGGCGGCGACACGTCGGGGGCGGGGCGGGAGAGGGCTGGGGGTGGGGACGGAGCCGGGGAGGGGCGGGGCGGGGCGGGGGAAGAGCGGGGCGGTGGCTGGGCAGCAGGGCTGGGGAGGCGGGGAACGGGAGTGGCAGTGCGACTCCGGGATGCTGGCGCGTACATCAGAATTCCCTGTGTCAGAACTCCCCTGTGTTGTGACCCCGGGATTACAAGGCCACAGCACAACGGGAGGAGTTCTCACCAAAAGCAAATTTGGTGAAGCGCCAGCAGGGGGACCTGGGGGGGAGGTGACCCGTCCTTTGTGATCAGACCAACGTAGGACAAGATCCCCACCACTCCGCCTGTTCCCAAGTTCCCGTCAGGACCTGACCCGCCGCACGTGGGTGCAGACGTGAGCGTTGACGTAGACGTGAACGTAGACGTCGACACAGACGTGAACGGAGACGTGAATGACCGGCTTTGGTTGACAGTGGAAGGAGCACGTCAAGCTGCACGGGCACTGGCTCGACTCCTACAGCTTCAAGTACGAGTGGCGGCCCATAGACGAGGACGTGGACGTGGGCGTGAACCTGACCACGGGTGACGTCATCGTGGCGTCGCGGATGCAGAACCTGAGTGAGCGCGTGCTGCGCGCGATCCGCCCGGCGCAGGCGCAGCTCGCCTACCTCAACACGGCGCAGGTATGTCCACTGAGCCGGACTGGTGCTGCACGAGGGTCGAACCTGGCTCAGCGCAGCCACATGCAGCGCGACGTTCCTCGTTCCTGCCCAGGCGCCGCTCAGCTCAGCTCGCAGAAGACACTGCCAATTGGCGGTCCACACACTCGAATCAAATAGCAGTCTTTACGCATCTGTAATGAGCAACAACAGGAATGTCATACGAGCCATGCGCCACCAAGCGATATGCGGCGGCGCGTGATGGGCCCAGCGTCCACGGACGTGTTTCGTGTGAGGCAGCCAGAGAGAATCTCCTTGTACATTCCGCCCCCGGCCCCACCCTCGGTGTTCCCCCGCTGACGCTCGCCGTGTCGCTCCCTGCAGGAGCCGCAGGACTCGGCGCGCCTCGTGGAGCACATCCGGGACCACTGGCTGCACCCGCCGCCGCGCCGCGCGCTCAACCTCCACAACCCGCAGTACACGCACCACTCCCAGGGCCAGAGCATCGTCATCGACGACTTCCTCGACCAACAGGTGGGAACCACGGAGAGAGATCCAGGAGGCGGGGTTCCCAGTGCTCGGACCCAGATCACGTGCGTGGGCTCGCCCTGGTTCACCCACTGGCATCGGACACTTCAGGGGTCGGGCCCTGATCATGCACGCTCTGCAGCCGTGGGGTCGGATCCTGGCAAGTCTTGTGGCGTCAGACCTTCGCCAGTGCCTGGGGTCGGCTCAGTGAGTTTGGCCCATGACCATCCCCTGGTCGGTCTCACAGACCCTGGCTGTATGCCCCGCGGAATTGGCTCACAATAAGGGTTTTCACATTGGCTGGGCGGCGTCAGAATTTTTGACACGCACATCAAAATTTTGATGTGCAGGCGTCAAAGTCAACATGACACCCAATGGAGAGCATCAAATTGTCGGTCCAGACTGATCACAAATTTTTGACACAGGCATCAATTTTTTGTCGCTGCGTCACCAATGTGAAAGCCCTTAATCGCACTCGGCTCGACCTCTGGTCTCCCCTCGGATCACTTCCTAGTCTCTGAGCCCCTGCGGGCGGGGCCCCTCTGGTCACCGCCCCTTGCCCTCGGCTGAGGTCAGAGTCTCGTTCCCTTCACTGCGACCCGGTACACGAGTACATTCACGCTCCGTTCCAGACGAACGGGTTCTTCATCGAGTGCGGGGCCCTGGACGGAGAGACGCGCTCCAACTCGATCTTCCTGGAGCGGTTCCGGGGCTGGACCGGGCTGCTCGTCGAGGCCGACCCCATCAACTACCAGCAGCTGCTGCACAAGCGTCGCAACGCGCACGTCGTGCCGGCGTGCCTGGGACTGGAGATGTTTCCAACCAAGGTACGGGTGAGCACAGGGTGGGTTTATCTGCAGTGAGCAGCAGAGCTACCCAACCAAGGTTGGAAGGCCTTGTGTCGTTGCTGAGTTCCGATTCCTTTGTGCAGCCAGTGCGACGCAGCGCCTACTGAAGGCAAGCAGGTGTGTCAGGTATTTTGGATCCTGGGAGGCACACGCGCGGCTGGGATCGCGCACTGATGCTGTTGTTCACTTTGTCACAGCGAGGGTTCTCGAGATGCTTTTCCTCTGCAACTTGGCTTTGTTTACAGATGCAGTTTCTTGCCAACCGTAACACCGGGTCCCTGTCCACGAAGCGGCCGCTGCGCGCGTCCCGAGCCTACCAGGTGCAGGCGCAGTGCTTCCCGCTCTACTCCATCCTGCTCGCGCTCAACCGGACGTGCGTCGACGTCTTCTCGCTGGACGTGGAGGGCGCAGAGCTTCCGGTGCTCAAGACGATTCCCTTTGAACACGTCACCATCAAACTGATCCTCGTGGAGTTCATTCACGGAGACAACTCCAAACTGACCAAGTTCCTCGAGTCACAGGGATTCATGCAGGTGACCACAGTCCACAACCAGGACTTCATCTTTGTGAACAAGCTGTTCTACAACCCAGCCTCAAAATAGGGGGACAGAAAAGAGACACGGGTTGCAACAGTGGCGGCGTACCGACCCAAGGTCAGGTCGAGAAAATGTGATCTCAGCTTGCCAAATCCATGGGCGTACGCTCGAAACCTGGGGAGGGGTGGGTGTCTTTATCTGGGTCCAGCCCCCCACCTGGACCCGCCGCCGATGTGTCGCACCACGTCTAGTCCCGCGAGTTCTTGCAGCCCAGGAGCCAAGCGAAGCGGTCAACGCGTCGCGCCAGTTCAGCACCTGGATCCTCAGTCCCGTCCAACTGACAGTTCGTCTGGGATCAGCCGAGCCAGGACGGAACTTTTCCTTGCGGGGTCTTTTCTTTCGTCACAGTGCGCCTTTTCTCTTATCCTCCTCACACGCGGGTCCAGGATCTAGTCAACGGGGCGCTCGACCCCCTTGTGCACGGGATATTCTTCTGACTTCAACTCAGTAGTGCAACGACTGTAAATTTTCCAGGTCAGGGCTCCGGGCCCCAGGTGCCACTCCTCATACTTCCACGCACACAGACAGGTTGGGGTGAACATTTGAAAAGAAGGACCACTGGTCACGGTGAATGCTAACCTGTGGGTTTTCCGTCATGTTTGTGACATGGCCAGGTGCGGGGAGCGGGGACTCACCAGAGTTGCCCACTGAAGGGACTGACCCACGGGGGCCGCTGGGGCGCGCCCCTTTCCCTCACCCCCGAAAAGGGGCAGCAGGTTTGGGCGGGGGGGGGGGTCCGGAGCCGCAGGGTCAGCTCCGCGCGCTGCCGTCGTGGCGCGGAAGCATCAAATCAGGAGAGGTTCCAATTTGTGGTGTTTTGTTTTATTTTATGAATCTTGTGCATGATTTTGGACCAAGAAACAAGGCAAATGTGTTTAAGTATGCGTGTGTGAGGGTGTTTTGTGTGCATGTTTGTCTTTGTGAAATGCACACGACACACAAAGGCCTGTATGTGCAAGTGCATACATGTGTGAGAGAGAGAGAGAGAGAAAGGAGAGAGAGAGAGAGAGAGATAGAGAGAGAGGGAGGAAGGGAGAGAGAGACTGAGACTGTGTGAGGACGGTGTTTTCGTGTGTCGGTGAGAGCATGCAGGTGCGTGCAAGCCGCTCCTGCGAATTCAAATGGCATGAGTTGAGTTTGAGGATGGCAGTTCGGGTGGCCCCGTTCCGTCCCCCCCGACCCGAGCCTTGTGCAAAGCGTATACTTTGAATAAGTGTCTGTTGTTCGGGAATTGGAACAGGGATAAAATTTCGCACCAACGCCAGACGAAAAAAAATTCATGACAATGAAACTGGAGTGAAATTATTAAATCAGAAGTAGTGGTGCACGCGTGCTTCTCAACTGCGTTGAGTGTGAGCTGCCATTTCTGCAACATGATCATTGCATATTGTCTCCAATGCATGTGCACGCATGCATGCGTGCATGCACAAGCAGTTGAGTGTGAGAATAGGAGATCCTCGTATTCGACATCATGCCAGGGGTCTTGGTGCATTTGGTTTGATTTTTTGTCAATAAAACTCAGTGATGATGAGATCTGTATTGTTTCTCTCAAGCAAACCGCACAATTGTTGATGTAGGACGTCCTGCTCCGCCTGTGACCCTTCAGGGCACCAACAAACGGATCTGCAGCACCCGTCACTCGTGCCGTACACACCGCCGTGTCGTCTCCTCCACCACACCATCTGGTGGTGACCAGCCGCCGCGGTTTCTTGAGCAGCTCCAGGAACAGTGATCCGACTCTGCTGGATCCGCTTCTCCCCCCAGAGCTGGATGAGCCCCCGAATCCGGGTCGACGTTCTGTACAAACCGACACCGCACCGAGCACTCAATGAGCAGATAAATCTGTCGCTTATCATCATCCCTGCGACTCCAGTTCCGTATAAAAACTGCAACAGTTTCTGTGTCACCCACATGCGCACAACTGTCGTGGCAGTGGGAGGCGCAGCGGTACGTGACGATCGAAACAACAGCGCGTCCTGCGTCGGGCCAGGTCCGTCCTCCGCAGCGGCCGAGAAACAGAGTCCAACCTGACGCTGAATATTTCGTGTGGCTTTGTGCATGGTTTACTCGCGGCGTGACTGCGCACGTGCAAAATCTCAAATCCTGCGTCGTGCGCTGCGCTTTTCACAACAATTCCTTCTTCACGCCATTTTGACTCCACTTAGCGCGCTGGGGATCCAGTTCTCGAATTGTCCACGACCGATTTTAGACCCCAAAGACCATCCAAAAACACACCGTGACGTCAGAGATCGGGTGTCAGCCAATTGAAAGAAATGGAACGCGAGCAATGGAGGGCTCTGTTTTTTCCTTGACGAAGCACAGAAACGTAAACGATCGTTCCGCAGGTCGAAGGTCGCACGATAACGGTTCACCCGCGTGGCGACACAGTTCCGCCCCCGTTCTGTCTCTGGCACAAGAGAAAGAGACTTGTGTTGCAGGGTGTCCACGCACGTGCTCCGTCGAATTTCCGCGTCTGAAGAAAGAGTCAAGTGTCTGACTGCATCAGAGAAACTTCGTGGATATATAGAGTGGACGCGTGCGTTTGTGCACCGTCGACCACGAGTAGAAATTCACCAGAAAAACTCTTCGTCTCGACAGAAGGAATCAGTGAACTTGTGTTTGTTGGGAAGTTTGTGGCTCGACGGAGAAGCGTCGCAGAGACGTGAGGATGTGGACAGTGCGCGCCCTGCTCGGGGCCGCGCTGCTCGTGGAGGTCGCGACTGCAGCCAACGATCGGCGCGCAGGTGAGTGCGTCTGCATTGCAGACTCCAAGGGTGGATCTCAGGGGCGGATTCTAGGGGCAGGTCCCTGGGGTGGATCCAAGGGGCAAGTCCCAGGGTTGGCTCCCAGGGATGGATTGCAGGGGTGGGTCTCAGATTCCAGAGGTGGATCCTGGGGCGGATCCAGGGGCGGATCCCAGGCGAGGTTGCAAGTGCAGATTCAAGCGATGTAACACTGGAACCTGAGGTGCAGAACAAAGGGTTAGATTGGGGACGTTGGGGTGAAAACGGACAAAAATATTGCATGGTTCAACGTAGCCGGCAAAAGGTATGTTTTTCTTGACGGACACAAGAGGCATGCGTGGCTCCCGGCATTTCGACCCGTTAGAGATCCAGGTGCAGCGAGTCCAGAAAGTGCCACATTTGGCTGCCCTTGTTGTGCGAAGTCCCTTTAGGGCGAAGCACCATGTGGTAGTGCAGTACATGGTGGCTGGATGGAAATGTCCCCTGCCCCCTCCCCCTCCCCAACCCCCTCCCCTATATACTTGAGGCCCCCCTGTGGCCAGATCCCCCCTGTGGATAGCATGGCTGGTGGAAGACAAGGAGGACAAGGAAGAATTGATGAACAAGGAAGAATTGATGACATTACTGACACCGCAAGGGACTTTGCACTGCAGTTGCCTTGAGCACTCCTTCTTGTTTCCGAGATGTCCAGGCTCCTCCATGGGACTCTGGCTTCTCATCCCAGGGACCCAGGCACCTCCTCCCAGGGACCCAGGCTCCTCCTCCTGGGGACCCAGGCACCTCCTCCCGGGGACCCAGGCTCCTCCTCCCAGGGACCCAGACTCCTCCTCCCAGGGACCCAGACTCCTCCTCCCAGGGACCCAGGCTCCTCCTCCCGGGGACCCAGGCTCCTCCTCCCAGGCACCCAGGCTCCTCCTCCCGGAGACCCAGGTTACCAGTGGAGCGAAATTGCCGGACACCCCAAACCTAGAAGACACGGGTGCCTGGCCATTTCACCCCAAAATGAAATGGCCAGGCACTCCTGTGCAATGGCTAGACATGTGCCTCCTCAAGAAGGTCAGACTGGAATGAAATGACCAGACCACGGGTCTTGAAAATACCGGGTCTCCTCATTTCGTTCCACCGGGAGACCCAAGACTTTCATGTTGACAGCGCGTCTCGGACCCGCGAGATCGAGAGGACCTCGGGACGCCGCCACAGCCGAGACGCTCGTGGGACGCGCGGGCGGACGGCGCATGCGCGTCGTCACCATCCTCGTGAGTGACTCGTTCAGTGCACACGCGCATCCGTGACGCAAAGAACGTCCAGGGAACTGAAGAGCGCAGCAGCCTGCAGAACGGACGGCGGACCGTGGGGGGGGGGGTGGCAGCCGCGCCCTCTGGCTGCGGGGTGAAGCCCGGACCTGCTCTCAGGACCGACCTCGGGGTTATTGAGCACCTGGTCACTGGGTAAACCCACGAGGACCTGCAGTGGCCGCAAGACGGACTCGAACGGATGTGGAGGTTTGGCCGTTCTCCTCACAAGTCACAGAGACACGGGGGTCCAGATCCAGGGGCCAGAAGGGCGCGTTCCATTCGGCGTGACATCGGTTTGAGCTTCTTTGCTTCAGGAGGCACCGTTCACGTTCTGGGACGGGAAGGCTTTCTACGGACTCGTCCCGGACATGCTCCGCGTGATCGGGCACCGCGAGAACATCAGCTTCGCCATGTACCTGGTCAGTGAGCCTGTCGCCCAAGGTCCGTCCAGGGGTGGACCAGCCCAGGGGTGGATGGACTCTGGGCCAGACCCTGGCGTGTAACCCACGGTGTCGACTTGGCAGGAGCGAAGCCACCAACGGGTCCGGGGAACCTGAGTCCTGCGGCTCAGTGAGGCCACACACACACGCACACACACGCACGCATACACACACACATTCCCACATCCTCCTCTCAAAAAATGTGGGACTGGCCGCAATGATTTATCTTTTCAAACGTAATGAAACAGGAAGCCCGAGGCATCGGCAGGCCGCAGACTGAGCGCAGTCACCCCATGCGCGTGTGTCTGTGTAGATTGAAAGCAACTTGTATTTTTTTTTAGGGGGGGGGACCAACTTGTTTTGAAACCAAGTTGTTTTGAAACCAAATTGTTTTGCCCCTGCCCAGAAGAACCAGGAGCAAACCAACTTGGTTGGTTAGTTGGTTCACTAACACCACTAAATCTACCACCACCACCACCGCTGCCGAAACCAACTCAAGTTGCTTTTGGGGCAAACCAATGAATTTTTTAAGCGTGTGGTCGCCCGAAGGGCCGTGTACCACACGCTTAAAATATTCATTGGTTTGCCCCAAACGCAACTTGAGTTGGTTTCGGCAGCGGTGGTGGTGGTGGTAGATTTAGTGGTGTTAGTGAACCAACTAACCAACCAAGTTGGTTTGCTCC
>JAAUXT010086532.1_pt1 | contig 11796 bp, 10 predicted proteins | sample 7278171 | NCBI WGS metagenome assembly JAAUXT01 (sample SAMN14350112, study PRJNA611818) | marine sediment metagenome | isolation source: surface marine sediment (1.8m) | place: French Polynesia: Moorea | collected 2018-08
CAACAAAATGATCAAAATGATGTCAAAAAAACCGTACTACTTGCACCGGAACCGGAAATAGTATGGTTTAAAATAAAACCATGGCTCATGACAGAGACAAATGACAGAGGTTATGGATACACATATCCTTGACACCCCAAGACACGCGTGACAGTTGAACAAATGCAGGTGCACACCGATTGCACTGAGATGACCTCAAAAGTCTGGTCAAATTTTGACAGTCGTACGAATTATCTGTTTGCTGCTGAGCTCTCACAAATCAAGACTTATTGAACAGGAAACAGCTGAATCCAGTGAAATTTGTCTGTACCGTTGTTTTTCTGGTTGGAGAGATCAAACGCACGAATCTTTCTTTGAGAAACTCACCCGAGCTTCACACGATTTTGGCTTTTTTCCAAGGAAGCAGAAGTTTCTGTGACGCTTAGAGTTTTCTTCCATTAAGAACCTTTACCTCGTGGAAAAGTCGGAAGGATTTTTCTCACTGAGGCCGTGCCATGCATTACTGCTTCCTGCTCATCATATGTGAGAATGGATAAGTGCAGCTGTGCCAGGTCACTCCACCCGGCCGAGAAGCATTGCTCTGCAGCTTGTGTGACATACGTGTCTGCAAGAAAACGACAACAGCAGCAGGGCCCAACACAGCAACACTACATCACGTACACTTTATTCCCTTTGTTCTCTGCGCTGCATGGTGTTGCAGACTTTGTTTTCAGACGAATGAGATTTCGCTGCCGTAAGATGTGGGGGAACTCCTGTTGGTTTTCATCGGAAGTCACGTTCTGAGGAGGAACATCAGCGCATCCTGCCTGTGTGTTGAACAGGGACTCGAGTCTTGTTTACAACCGTCATCGCGGTCTGTGGAAGCAGGATATCAACTCAAGAGATTCCCATTATGCTGGCGTTAATGGATTCAAAGCCTGCTGATAATTTTGTTTCAAGTGTGACAAAAACATCAGATTAGATGTCACTTTCCGACGGTGGGATGGAAAAAAGCTTGACATGTGAAGACACGCCAACTCAAAAGAAATTGTCATGCTGATGCGGCAGCTTCTGCGGCGGATCCTGGGTCGAGCAGCAAGGACAGACTCAAGGGGGTCATGATATTCGTGTCCGCTTGCACGAACAAAGGTCTTGGCTCTTCGCCTTTGTCGAAACAGGCCCACAAAGGTAAAGGTTACATCCACTTGATTCGTTCACGTCGTCAGCTAGCTCAGGACGTATCAGAATGTGAACAGTGACGAGCTTGCAAAACAATTGAAGTGACGGCACGGCAAAGAACGAGCGCGCGGGGGGGGGGGGGGCGCAAGTCCTCTCGGTAGGGGAGGCGAGTCCTCAATCACGGAGAGATCACCGCAATCAGGTGATCAGTCTTCATCGCACCGCCAACCCCTTCACGTCCAATAATAAACTCGTTAAAACGAGGCCTCCCATCCGAACTCCGCACTGCATCATCCAGGCATCTGGACCTAAAACACTGCGTTCCAGCGCACCCAGCTGATGGATCACTCAATTTTAATGTTAAACACGTGTCTGCCCGGATGTTAGAAAATTGATTTGCAGACTCAGCCCCATTAGATTGACATCAATTATGCGCAGTTGACGTCCTGATGATCAGAATTCCCAGAGTGACGGGAGCGATCGTGGGCGTGTGTGGGATCTGCGTACAAAGTTCCTGTCGAGGCATGTCCTGAAGACGCGCGTTGCCAACTGCACAGGTGCATCAAATGAAAAAGCTGCAACAGCAAAACAGGAAAAGCCAGTTTGCACCCGACAAAATGTGAGACAAGGCAAGGTGTGTTTCGGAATGCCTTGGAGTTTGATAGGTGCAGCAGCGATGGCAAAGGCGCGACGAACCAAGCCAAGCTGCGTTACGTGCACGAAGGTGTTGTCCTTTTCAGCCGAGCAACAAGTTGTTTTTGTTCCATTCGCGTTCTTTTTGCTCGAAATAACCTTCGCGTGGCTTCCTGTTCCCGAAGGCAGATACTGCGGCACAAAAGAGAGGATTGTTCTGTGACATCGGGACACAGAGAGGATGAAAGAAATCTCTCCTGTCTTGTCAACTTTCTCTTGCTACGTAATGAGGAGCTTCACTCGGTGTCCTGAGCGAGTAGAGTTAGTTCACCGTGTTCCGAACCTGCAATCACAACTTTTCTGCTCTTCTCACTTCCTGACAAAACTCTTCCTCGAGTAATTTTCATACATTTTTGCCAGTGTTTCTTCAGAGTGACAGAAGCTCGAATCTGAAGTTACAGGCCAGTGATTCCCTGAAGCCCATTACCGGCGTTTTTCTCCAGTCAGCGCCCATCTGCCGTTGTCTGTACGGCTCCGACCCCTGTGTGGTGCGCAGATGTGCTGCCCGCCCGAAGGCCGCATCCTCCTACCCTGTGAGGACTTCTCTTCCAGCAGATCTCAGACACTAAATGCAGATAGATGTGTTTTACGAGAACGAGTCACTGCAACGTCGAATCGATGTCCGTAGTTTTTGCGGTTGCAGGATCTCTCTTATTTCTTGACTGGCAGACAGATAGACAGACTTTTCCAGCATGAAGACCTTCCTGCCAATTGCATGCAGCTAGGAACGGATTACGTGGTGTCCTTTGTTTCAGGTCTGATGCTTCAGACTTGATTGCTTGAATTTGCTGGATCCAATGACCAGTGCAGTCGCAGCGTCGGTCACGACACAGGTCGTTCGTCTGGAGGTGACGTGTCCTGTTCGGGAAAATAAGGACAAATGTCCCCCACCTCAGGCTTCATTTTCTTGATGTCTCAAATGAAAACCAACATTTTTGTGCCTGTCCGAATTCATTGTCCTCTTGGTGCAGGAGATTCTCACAAAAAATAACAGACATTGACAGGTTAATTACTGTGGGAATTGAAATCCACTCCCGACATCTTAATCGGGGACGATAAGCGACTCGAAAGAAACTGGGTGGAGCGATAAACCTTCCAGTGAAGCGAGATTGAAATTTTTTACCATGACAGACGAATGATGATGATTGCTTTTCCAATGGACCCGGTGGCGGCGAGGCGGGAGGGGAACTTGGGAAGTTTTTCCCGCTCGCGCGTGGGCCCTGGGCTCGGTGGGATCTCACTGCAGAGCCGCGGAGCTGCGCGCCGCGTCGCGCCGCCGTCCCTGATGTAATGGGCTGAACTCGTGGTCAACTTGTTTCCTATCAAAGTTGTTATCTGCTGAACCAGGTTCAACTCATTACACGTTCACCTCATTTTTATTGCTCCCCTGGGAATTATAAATCATGGGCACGGCGCAGCCATTGTTTCCAGGAGCGAAGTGCGCAGGCAACGCGGATGATTAGTGGAGATTTAGTCTGGCCAACACTGGCGCTCAGACACCAGATTTAGGTACACGCGAGGACAGCCGAGGGGATTGAAATCAGGAGCTGTTAGTTGGTGGACGCGCGCAGACACACACACACACACACACACACACACACACTTCTTTTACACTTCTTTCTGTCTCAGGGCTGATTGCACAGTGAATGTTTTGCGTTTTCTGCTTCCAGAGAACAACGCTGGTGATGAGTGAGACAGTCTTTCACAATTCTCACAGACCAAGGCCGTCCTCGTGACTTCAAGGAATCCGACCTCTCAAGAAAACCAAAGGGAGAACTCGACGCAAGTTCAGCAGACGAGAATCCAGTGCTTCTGCTGATCAGTATTCCGCATCGCGAGGCATCATTTAGCGCGTAATTGTAGATACATGAAAGCGAATTGGGAGATGAACAGCCATTTATGAGATAGGCGCCCGAGGCAGCATCATAAACACAACAATTAGACGGCTTTCAAACCACATTTGGTGTTTCATCAGCAGAATCTGGGTGAAAACCTCAGTAACAGCAGGAGCCGCACAGCACCGCAGGTGGAGAGCACGCGAACGCAGTATGCAGATGGGATTCATTTGGTGCCGCAATGGAAGCACGGCGGAGACTTACTCTGAGGCTCTGGGAGAATGAACAGTTCGCAGTCCTCTCTTTACACGCCGAGTGCTTTGGTTATGGGACACTGTAATCCTCTGCGAAAGGAGAATTCTCAGCATACATGCGCATAAATTAACGAGGACTTTACCAGCGTACGTATGCACTGACAATGTACTGCAGGCAACGACGACGGCAACAGCAGCGATGGCGGGTTTTATGAAGCTGGAGGATAAGATAGAAATGCTGCCATCATCAGAGGCATTCAACACAGCAGTATCAGATTTGCAGAGCAGATCGGGGCTCCTGTCGGGCCCGCAATCATCCACCCCATTGCTTTCCTTATTTGACAATGGAACAGCAATGAATGAACCTTACTGGCCGAGTCATCTGATTGGGACTCCAACCCACAACATGTCCATTGTCAATGCGAGTGTAGATAACACGACTGGCGTTGGTGATGCTTCCCCCGGGGATGCGATGACACCCGCCTGTAAGCTGTACGCGTTCATCGTGTGCACTGTGGTCATCGGGCTGCTCTGCATTCTCGGAACCATCGGCAACATCACGGCCTTCTTCGTCTTCTGGCACGACAACATCAAGACATCGTCGTCGTTCCTGTTCCAGGGTCTCAGCTTCATCGATACGGTGCTCCTCGTGACCGTGTTCCCCATTTATTGCCTTGAGCCTATCGTCGAGTACACGGGTTACTTCCACGGATTCTACACCATCCGCCCCTTCGTGCTCGTCTACATGTATCCGACAGCCATGACGGCGCAGACTATAACTATCTGGGTGACAGTTCTCGTCGCAGTCAACAGGTACATAGCGGTGTGTAAGCCGTACTCAGCGTCCAGGTTGTGCACGGTGAACCAGGCCCGCAAGCAGATCCTGATCACGATCGTCCTCTGCATCCTCTACAACGTCCCTCGCTTCACGGAAGCCAAACTGATTACCATAACAAACGAGCGCAATGAGACCGAAATCATCCCCGTGTACATAGGGCTCGGTACCAACACTTTGTATCTCATCATTTACAACAACGCTATGTACATGATTTTCCTCCTGATCCTGCCCCTCATCCTGCTGACGATCCTGAACGTGCGGCTGATTCGCGCGCTGAACGCGCTGCGCCAGAAGCGGCAGCAGATGCAGTCCGCGAGGCAGCAGCAGGACAACAACGTCACCTTCGTCCTCATCATCGTCGTCATCGTCTTCACGATCTGCCAGGCCCCGGCCCTCGTCAACCAGATCCTCTGGAATGTGCTGGACAACGACGCGCGGTTGTGCGGACACTTCCAGTATTACTACCAGCGCATCAGTAACACGCTGGTCGTGTTCAACTCCAGCGTCAATTTCCTCATCTATTTCCTTTTCAACACGCGCTTTCGCCAGGTTCTCGTGCAGTGCGTCTGCAAACAGCAGTACAAAACAATACGCGCCACGAGTAACAATTGCAAAGAGGGAACCAACGAAACGCTTCTCTAGTGAGAAACCTGGACACACTGGACTCCCTCGTGATACCACGGCTGCTGTCCACGCATCGCTACGTGTGCGTCAGTGCTTTGAAAAGGGAACCTTGTCTTCAACCCCAACCTGGTATATGGAACACGCTGTGTGCAGAAATTGCCAGCAGGCGTCTCAACAGCTCAGTTCTTTTGTTTCTGTCAGAATTTTTTTTTTTTTTTCGTTTCATCGCCAAACATGTGTGCAAAATCCGAGACAGCCATCTACAGCTCTACTAACGAAGCTCGCATGCTGACGATGACAGATGCTTGCAGACCAAATCAAAAAAGCTCGTATTCTCGTAAACTTCATTTGCCATGCAGCTTTTTTGCATGGAGTCTTGTCTCGGTATAAGCGGAAGATAAACATCTCATCTTGATCCAGACTGTCTCTCTACATGTACATGATGATACATTCATTGTCTGATTATGATGTGAATCTCTTGACTTGGCCAGATTATGTTGGGAGGAACCATTCACACTGACGGCAAATCGAACACCGCTCACCCTGCATGAAGTTTTCCGCACCAAACTGTGTCATTTTGAACACAACGTATGTGGTTTGAACTAGGTTATCATTTAGTTTTGGGAAGATATTTTTTGCCCCACAACAGCTACAAAAGCCAAATACTGAGATTTTTGAAAACGTCAATCCGCTGATTCGTTCCCTTTCTGCACCAGCAAACGAACAGCTTCAAACGAAAACTTCTCCCCAACATTTTCTGGCTTGTTGAAAAAGCAAAAAGCAACATGTCTGTGTTGATTTTTCACACTCCATGCATGTTTTTCAATGCGCTGTGACGTGTTTGCTACATGTGTATGAACCGGGCTTCTTTTCAATACACACAAGAAGAGCTTTGCAAGATCTAATTTATCAAGAAGATTTCTTTGTGCACTCCTCTCCCACCTGCTCTGATCTTTGAAGAACCAAAGAAACAAAGGACACAAAATTGCTGCTTGGAAAGGTCAACTTCCATCACTTGGATTTTTGTACACTTTTTGCGTGTGATTGTTCTGTTTGAAATGGATCCGGCCAGAATCATGATGCTTCTGAGTCGACAGGAGACTCTGAGAAGGAAGACATTTCACGGGACAACAGAAAATTTCGACATTGTTCTGACGGTCATGGCACTTCGGAGGGGTCTTCTGGACTCCTCTCGCTGTGTGGTTGATGGAATCGCTGTGAACGTGTGGCTCTCAGTGAAAAAGCAACAGTGTCTTTTCTTTAATCTTCAATCAGCTATCACACTGATTTCAGGAAGTTCACAAATGACCTGCAGATGTGGAGTTTTTGTGGGATTCTAAAGCGCCTTCTCTCGTTTGCATGCCGATGATGGCAGCGGGAGAACGGGCATCGAGAGCTTGAACTCTTTGTGGTGTTGAGTTTTGAGTGCGAACGAATGCACCTCGCGCACACTTCAATTTGTGCACAACTTGACCAGTGTGTGTCGTAGCTAGAAACCAATTCTTTACACTTGCTGTGTCTTCAAATTCAACACGATAAATGTACATTGCGTTGATCAGTACCTGACAAAATATACTTTTGTACTCATGTACATATATGAAGCTGTGAATATAAAGTTGCTGTACGATTCCACTTGGACCGCGAAATATGAATGTAAGTAACAAATTACACGAGCCAACTGTTACAAAATTGCCTGTGAGAATTGTGGATTGAAATGTGACGTGTAAATTCAGCTGAATACACAACAAGATGTCAGTCAACTGCGCGTGCATCTATTTGTATTTTGTGAATCTGCGTCACAGCTGCTTTGGCTGCAGCACAAACCTGACAAAAAGGATTCCCAACTACAACTAAACTTGCTCTGAGGGCGCAACATTAGGGAGTAAATTATTCTCCCCTCGAACAAATTTTATTGATATTCAATTGCTCCCCCATCTGCAGCTTGGTTCTCAGCCTCGTGCATGAAACAGATCAAAACGATTTATTTCTTGCTTTGGCTGGTGTTGAATGGACAGGTGCCCACCCCCAACAAGTTGGATCGTTCCCTCGAGGGAGAAACCGATCTGCCTGTGCATCCTCAAGTCTGCGCCTGTGGGTGGAATAGGTGTCATGATTTCACCCCGAAAAAGCGCCACCGAATTTCCTGTGTGGTGTCATTCCATTTCCATCGCAGGAAAAAAAACCCTGTAAAAATAGCCCATATTTGCTGTGAAATGTGGCGCGTAGCTTTATCACCTCCACGGGAAACATCTCAAAACCAAATTAATCATGTCAGATTCAATATTCGTTGGGAAAACAACTCTCCCAGGTTGGAGGCGGGGAAACAAGTCGATCGTAATGTGAACAAAATAGCATTACAGCGGCGAGAGCCTTGTTCGCGTCAGCCTCGATGTGCATAACGCAGAGCGAGAAGTGCGTGAGGCGTCGGCAGCGTCAGGCGGACGCCGGAAGCCATCGCGTTTCCTTCTTCCCTTTCCGAGCCCGTCAGCTGCCATGGTGATGATTGACTGCGATTGATCAATATCGCCAACGAAGTTTCACTTCATTCATCAAACGCACACGCACCTCTGTTCCGCAGAAGGGAAACGCCAGTGTCCCGTTGTTTGGCTGTAACTTTGATGTCCAATCGATCGCGGGTTCTGCCTGTGGAGAGGGCGGTCAGAAGTGGCGTCATGATGAGTCGCGCTTGACGCCTGGCTTCCAAGTCGCGCCTTGACACCGTGGCCAACGTAATGCAAAGCGACACGGCGCTTTCACACCGTCACAACCTTCAAAAGTGATTCCTGTTGCCCCACAAACGCCACAACACCGGGGCCACAAAGAACTGATTGGGTTGACAATTTTGTTGTTCAAGTTCTTAAATGAGAGAATAGGTTTCTTCAACACACGACCTCGTGTCTCGTTTGTCCGTGGTGTGTGTCATGCAGGTTCTATTTTGATCAAAGCACGACTCAGCTTCACAGATGAACCCGAGACACCCGCTGCCACACGAAAGGTTTTCAAGTCGTGAGTTTCTGGGCCAACACCTCAAGAAGAAAGCAGAGAACCTTTGTGTTGAAGAACATAAATGAATCTGATCCTTTTGTTCAGCACGCTGTGGAAAGATCCTCGTTTCAAAAGGATGACAATGTTCTGGTGTGACTTTACGCCCACAACCGCCCAACGACACACACGAGTTTGTGCACTTGAAGCCACAGCGGGCCTTATTCCTGCATCTGGTGTGGACAGGTTGCAAGTAGATCTTTGTCTTTGTAAGAGTTTCAGAAAAGGGAAAGTTAACCCGACGGCAACACTTTTACCCTTGAGGCAATCCTAGATTTTTGCAGGGTTTACTCCAGTAAATTTGCGTGCGTGCCAAGAATTCAATACCTCACAGAATTCGACAGACAAAAAGCCACAATTTGATGAAATGAGTCGAAATTTTTCAAACTTTGACAAATTCAACAAGTTACTGAGTGAAATTATTGGATCTGTGCTGATAGGAGTTGGTTCGAAAGGACTTTGGAGAAACAGAGAGCGAGAAAGAGAAGCCATACTCCTGACAAGGAGTATCTGGGGATCTAGAAAAACTAAACTGCACTTTTACTGTTGTCCGCCGGCACGCAGGAAGAGGGCTCAGTCCAGCACGAGAACGTGTGCGAGGTGGACTGATCGCAGCAGACAGAATAGCGCAGAGTGAAGTGGCAAAAAAGTCCATTCTGCTTTTTATGAACTGCGGTTCAAAATTTACAGTCGCTCTAACACCCATTACAAGACTCGGGGAAAACACACAAATGGCCCGGGAGACCTTTGATCCCAGGAGTTGGAGACCACCGGACGAGAGGAGTGGGTGGAGTGAATGGCAATCTCAGGGAAGCAGCTTCTGATCTGCTCCACTCTTGATGTCTACTTGACGACCGCACTACGAGCTGTGGTCACACGGAGGTTGAACGCTGACAGACTGCGAAAAGCCCAGGATCACCCGAATGAACCGACAACCATCTGCAGATGAAGTCCGAAGTCCGGGGCAACTTTGACAAACCGGATACACCAACCGCAAAGACAGGAACACGCAGCCGAGTTGCGTGTGTTGCGGACACCACGGGCCGTTTTCGCGCTTCCCTTCCGTATCTTTCACCAACCCTCAAGAACCACCTCGTTGAACACACGCCCCTCATGCAACCCAGGTGTCAGTGGCAAATCCATCTGCCGTTGGGGTCTGTGGAACCAAAGTGGAACCAGCTCTTTGACCAGAAGCCGGACTGTGACCACAAATCATCCCACACACGCACCGTCAGGACAGGACTCCGCCAGGGCTGCGTCTCCAGGTTTGCAGACAAAGGGTCAGTCATCTCCTATCCCTGACTGGCGTTCTGAAGAAGTAATTTTTGGAAGCAACCGACGACTACGAGCCGAACGCGCGTTTTGAGAGTCGTCCGGCTCGTGGAACAAAAGTTTCACAAACTGCACTCAAGTTGCGGTGGCACCAGAAACAGCTCTCACTTGAAACATCACCCTGCCAATGCCTTTCTTTGACACAAAAAGGCTCCCCCAGGCTGCAATCGAAACACTGGCAAAAGCATTGTGCCTGGACCAAAGTTCTCGCATTGTTACTCAGACTAAACACGTCCGGTACGGTCATTTCTCCCTGATGCAAGACAAGAAAGTTTCATCTCAACATCGTCACAACAAGACCACGTTTCTGTGCAGAAAAACAATCAATTCAGGAGCATCTGGACGTTGAATGTTTTCGACGTCTGTCCATTCACCCAGACTCGCGGACCCTAAACATCTGTTGCTCCGCTGCAGCCCCGAGACCAGAGCTTTCCCTCCTCTGTAACCGCGCCGGGTCAACGCAGAGCAGGGACCCGACACCACCGTACATCAAACCTGAAATTGATAACTAACTCCAGCCATTAGTGGGACCTTTTCATGTCGGGTTCCTGCGGCTTGCGGCGGGCGGGCAGGGCGGGCAGGGCGGCTGGGCCCAACACATCTTGTCGCTTCCAGACACGTCTCAAGTCCGAGTAACCACATTAGCGCTGAATGTTCTCGTCAGGAGCGGGACAATGGACGCTTCGCCTGTGTCAAACAGCGCCCGGGATCAACGCGTCTCGGGACCAGGAAGAGAGGGCCGCTCAATGCTGCTGTGAACAGACGGCGTTGGTGCGTGGTATCCACTTGCTGGTAGAACGATGAAGAAAAAAGGTTGTTGCTGACTGCAGAACGCAAGTGAAGTTAGCACTTTGTGGAACACAACCCACAACGAAACGATTTCGTCTCAATTTTCGCCGATTCAGCTTTTTGAAAACAGGTGAAAGTGTGTGTAACTGACACCTGGCGACCTTTCTGCTTGGCGTCTTACCTTTGTGAATGATGCAGTCACGATTGGTCAAGGGTTGCCCGCCACACAATTGAGACGATACGAACTCAACGTTCGGAGGAGGTCAGACGCCTGGGGTCTGCTGTTGTGTAGGAGACGGACCTTCCTGTCTCTGTACTTTACGTTGCGTTTCTTTGACATTCAAGCGAACAAGAGGCCCCTTCTTCTCCTTATCATCACACACCTTGGCAGAGCTGCCTTGTGTCTTCTGGAGACATATCCTCAACTTCTGTCACACAAAAATAAAAAAGCGTGAACAAAACTTACACCTGACATTGCTGCTGCTCTTTTTAGAGAATCGCTGACACGACGAGCGCATCGCCCCTTTGCTTCGTGTTCTGTTCGAGTCTGTGAATGGTCGTCACGATCAGCTGACTGTTCTCCAAAAAACCAAGAAGTCCGTCCAATTCGTGAGATCAATTCGGAGATGAGTTGAAAAGGGCTACTATCGTCCTTTTTCGTGATTGTGGAGTCAATGAATTGATCTGGAAACGGAAAACCACCGCAAAGAGGTCCAGTGAGGCTTCGTTTTCTTTTCTTCAGGATTTGAAAAAGGACGCCACATCTTGTCCTGACTGGGGTCCGACCTTTGGCTGAGGGAGGGGGAGGCAAAATCAACTTTGAAAATGGCTGCTAAATTTGGGGGCAAGGTGGGATTTTTTTGTGTTGAAGGGGCGGATGCTTGGTGCAAGGACGGTAGACGAGGTATATGACTGAGCAGTGAGTAGTGGGAGTCTATTCTGCCGAAAACAACAAGACATATCCCGTAGTGTTGACTGTGATATATTGCAGGATCAACTTGTACTTGGAAGTTGCATTGTTGGGTATGTTTTACAAGCGCAATCGATTAGTGTTGAGCATCCGTGTGTCAAATGTGTATGACAGAAAAAGACTATTCGGTGTAATAATAGCTCAGTTAATGAATATGTATCAAGCGGTAGTGAAGTGCAAATGCCCAGATTGAAGGAAGTGGCAGCAAGCGCGTAGTGAGTACTCAAGGCGCAGAGTGCGATCTCCTCTGGTGGACCTAAC
>JAAUXT010014322.1_pt1 | contig 11794 bp, 12 predicted proteins | sample 7278171 | NCBI WGS metagenome assembly JAAUXT01 (sample SAMN14350112, study PRJNA611818) | marine sediment metagenome | isolation source: surface marine sediment (1.8m) | place: French Polynesia: Moorea | collected 2018-08
AAGAATTTTTGACAAAACAAAGTGAGTGAAATCAGAGTGAGCAAATCAGAGTGAGCAAAATCAGAGTGAGCAAAATCAGAGGGAGTGAAATCAGAGGAAGCGAAATCAGAGTGAGCAAAATCAGAATTTCCTCAAATCACCGTGAGCTCCATGGAGCTATTTTTGTTGTGTTTGAGTTTTGGGCGATTTGAACTTGACATTGATGCTGTTCGATTTGAAAATCTACATCCGAGAATTCTTGGACTCTTGACCTGGGAATCCGAGAGCCCCAAGCTTTCTTGGATTCTCGGATGTTCTCTCGGATGAAACTGCTATTCGTTTTACACTCTCGGATATCCAGAATTGTCGATTTCTCAGATTCTCGGGTGTAAATCGAACAGCATCATTGAATGATGTTTTGTGGTCAAAAATCACCTACACATCAAAAGGCAAAATCTGAAAGTTTTCTATTTGTTCGATTTTGGTTGTGTTTGGTTTTTGTATTCACTTTTGGGCTGTAGTTGATGCCCAAAGTATCAAAAGAATGAATTTTTGATTTTGCAGGTTTTTATGGCCAAAAAAAAACCAAACAATATAGCTAACACAGTGAAATTAGGGTATAGTTGTTATATGGCTTTAAAGCTCAGAAATTGTTGAATTCTGCTGAAGGAAGTGTATTGAGAATATATAGACAGTTGCTGGGGCTAAATGTTAGAAGTGGCAAATATTGGTTGCTTTGGCAACCTTCATTGCTGACTTTTTGTTGGTCAAAAGTCCAAATAAGTTGTTTTTTTTTTTATCAAAATGTGTTGTACACTGCACAGCCAAATTGTACAAAGCTTCAATTTTTATTTTTTTTATGTGTAGTAAAGGTGGAAGGTATTGGTGGTAGATAATGCCTGAGGTGTTGGAAAAATTTTCCTGTCCCATGTACAGGCACCATCTGGGTCTGGAGTCAAAAGTTTGAAAAAAGTGAAAAAAAGAATTTTTAAAATAACCTTTCAATTTAGGGGGGAGGATTTTTTGGACCATATTGGAGTGAAGAGGATGCTGAGAGGAAGATTTTGTTGTTTAGTTTGTATGAATCAGACAAGGCATTGTTGAGTTGTGGCAGTCTGAGTATGATTTCTGGGATTTGGGCTCTTGGAGGCAAGAAATGTGTTGTCAGCCACAAGTGGATGTGAACAAATTTTCTATTTTTCTTCATGTGAAGATACCAGAAGGTCATTGGGTGTTGATAATGTGCATCTGATAGAATGAGGCATTTGACCATTTTTACCTGGGCTAGCTACTATGGGTCGAATTTGAATGTATTTATGTTGTTGTAATTAAAATTTTGATTTGAGTGAGGGGTGGATTGGAAAAGTGGCCGAGCCATTATTTGGTGTGGATGGAAGAAATTCTGTAGGTTGTGAAAGGAATTGGTTGTGAACAATGCACAATGCAAAAGAGAAGAATTGCAGTGCTTGTTTGGGATGGGGTGGAGGTCAATTATTTATTGTTGAAAGTTTACAATTTTGCTCTTGTTGTTCATTACAAGTGGAAACTGATGATAAAGCATTGTGGAGATGTCATTTTGGTGTTTAGACCTTGTAAATCAGGTGAGGTATTACAGGCTGCTGTGGCCATTTGTGTAAGCTTTTTTTTTGGAGGGGGTTGTTCTGTTGGTGGGTGGGGGGCAAAAAGTGCTAAATTTTGAACTCAAAATTTTTTTTAAAACATATTAAAATGTTGCACGGTTGTAGACCTGTGTACTTGATGGTACAAAAAATTTATTGATACATTTGTGGAGATAAGAATTTTATTTTTGTGCAAATTTGAAAGCAACCCCAAAAGCAAGTCAAAGGAGCAAACCAAATTCATGACAAGCAACCTGAACAAGCAACAGTTCAGATCACTATGAAGCAATTCAGATTCTGAAATGTCTGTAGTTTCTGGCCTCTCACACTGCGAACATGAAAAATCAAAATTGTTTTGCAATAAGTTGGGCCATCAACAAAATTTGGTACTTTCCCAAATATTCTCGCTCAAATAGCCAAAAGAATACATTCTTTGCCACAAGACAGTCTAAACTAGCATGAAAAAGGCCACTAACTGAACCACATTGTTGCAAACAAAATGTCAAAAGTCGTTCTTGGACAACCCTGTCCCAAACAAGATAAAGACCAAACGCCCTGGAAGTGCAGTCCCAATTGGCAGGTGAAGGTGGGAACCGAGCCAGTTCCCAGCATTTGCACTGAATTGCATTCTTCTGCTTTATATACCCCTCCCCCGCCCCGAAAGGCCGCCCAGGAAGGTGTTTCTGAAAAACAGGAGCATACACAACGGGGGGGGGGCGGGGGCAGCTATGCACGGGAGCCATGGTTGTGGGGCTTGGCCAAGAGGCATGGGGAGGCCAACTCCAGGGTACATGCTTGTGGCATGGGAGGGGGCATGAGGTGACGCAGGGGAGACAAACTCTGCAAGACTGTGTTTGTGCTCAGTCTTCATTGAAATGCCATACGGAACGGAGGCTGCCGCCAAGTCACGTTACCCGCGCGACAATGAGCTCAATTATTGAGATTTTGTGATCCCCATGCTTGCACTCGAATATCAGTTTGAAGCTCAGTGGCAATTAGGCGCTGATTTGTCATTCAAGCAAATGTTTCTCTGTCAACTCAATGTCTCTTACGTAATTGTGTGGGTTGTGATACACATGACAAAGACGAGAAAAGAACATGCAGCTTCATTGCACGAGAAGTTGTACGGCTGTTGCCTGCAGGGCTCCTCAGCTGATCTGCAGTGAATCCACGGCATCTCAAGAGGATTGTCCTTTAAGTTTGACTCAGGCAAACAAATGCAAGTTTGTTTCACCGTTCGTTGTTCTTTTTCCGACATTCACTTGTCATACATGTGCACACCTGCAGCGTGCGTCCTGAAAGTGAGTTCTCTTCTGTGCTACAAATCATGGATTTCAGAAAGAGCTCACGTGGATGAAGGACCATGGACTGACAAGGATGCCAGGAGATTTCTGCGACTGGTGAGTTTCTTGAACTTTCAGCCGCAACAAACCAACAATCTTTGTTGGGGAACAACATTCTTTTTCTGGTCAATTTGGTTGATCAGTTGATGTTTCATGAGAATCTTGAGTGGTTTGGTCTTGTGCACGAAACCGTTGCAGTTTCCAGATCCCGAAACCACCACAAAGGTGACATGGCAACGCCTTGACATCACAGGTGAAACCCAACATCTCCGTGAAACCCAACTCGAGCAGCTCGTGAATGTTCGAAGGACATTTGTCCTTTGTTGAAACTCAAACAAGAACTTTCTGACGAAATCGAATCAGGCACGAACAGTACAGAAATGAATTTAATACTGCAGGAAGCATTGTGCAACTTCGCCTTGTCACACTGAGAAGAGTAAAAGAAGCAACTCATGTCACGAATGCACGAAGCACACAAAAAGAGCAAAAGACCAATCAAGTCTGAAATACAGCTCCAGAGAAATGTTCAAGCGACCGACCAGTTCCAGTCACCGGCCAGCTGCAGTGGCTAACCAGCTCCAGTGGCCGACCACATTTTACCACCATTCCTTCAAAACCAGCATGACTCCCTCAGAATCGTGGCATCATCATACTTCCTGTCCAGCCTCACTCTGAGCAAAAGCAAAACTCCAGGGACTGAAGAAGAGATCTGCAAACTTTCAGCAACTCAGACAGTCTACAGTTGGCGCTTGGTGTCGGTCTCTGGAACAATACCCCATCACAGATGTCCACCACATGCGTGTGAGCTAAAGACATGTCGATAAAGTTGTTCAACACTCGCAAGGACGTTTTATCCCACGCAGGCAAAAAACAGAAAATCATCGGTATCAGCGCTTTGGTGTTCATTATCTAATGGATCTTATTTTTCCTGTTCTTGTTTTGCTCTTGGCCGTGTCTCCCAGATTGTCTGCTTTTTCCATGCAGGTCAGACGAGTCGCCTTTTGGTGCCCTGCAGATATTGAAATAATCGCATTGCAAACGTGTCTTTGTCCCTCAGACATTCGTGGTTGGACATCCTGGCTCATCACCACTTTGTTTGATGACATCTTTTTGTGGCAAGAAATATCCGGGATGAAAATTTTTCTGCCCGGAATTTCCTGAAGGAACCTGGGCAGGTGTCTTCAGCTCCGTGAGATCGTCTTTGAAGACGCAGATCTGACCAACATGAGCTTGGACTCTTTCGTAGACAGATGTGTCGAGGACGCTCCTTGAACAAAATTTGTCAAGCATTCAGATGGTCCAAGTTTCATCTCTTTGCGACCATTAGAAGTCGGTCAAAATGGGGTGGTCGGTCACTGGGGCACATTGTTTTCTCCAGTGGCCGACCAGCAGGCAAAGTCAATGGAAGCAGTTACGGTAGTCTGTACGTTCAGTTGACACAAGAGGCTTTATTTTTTCTGACAGTCATGATCACCAACAAGAACAAGCAATGGAGACACTTAGTTTTCCATCAAACTGACCACCAGACAATTTGACAACTGCTTGAAACCATGCATGTCAACTTAATTTGGAGTGCTGGAAATGGGTCTCCTGAAAAAAATCTTTCTCAAAAATGTTGTTTTCACTCTCTTCTCTTCATCACCATTATTTTTGCATTCTTTGGGACATGCTTATGGTCTTTGCAATTCACTTACTCCGTTATTTTGACTTTGTAGCTCTGTTAGTGACGGATAGGAGTTGATAGTCGACAGCCAGACAGTCGCCTGAGAAGAACTCCGCTTCGTTTTGGAAATGTTTTCTCAGTTGTCAGAGGGAAGTCCCTTGGATGCTCCGCTGGTCTGACCTCGGGATCATAAAGCTGGGTCCTTTTGGCAATGAATCTTGGGAGACAGGAAAACAGCTGTGAACAGTGACAAAATCCTTGTCGCTATTGAGCCGAGTCGTATACGTACAACAGATGACAGGCTTCACAAAAGAACGAGCAACAGGAGATGAACGAGGCCGGCAGCACGTGAGGTTTTGAGCTGACAACATTTCTCAATTTTCTCTGCATGCAGATTAATTGCGTGGGAGCAAAATGTAAAGGGAAGAGGCTTCGTGTTCACACAGGGATTAGGAAGCTGAAGTTGGTGTCGACTGGCGCATCAATTCTGCCGAATCTGAGAGGTCTTGCCACCGATTTGAGGCTGTAATACGGTGCACCGAAAGAAAGAGGCCTCATGCAGGTCTCTGTTTTTCAGGTGATTCAAAGTTACTGTGATGAATACTTCGCTTTCCCTGAATCTTGAAGACTTTAGGAGGGTGTGTGCCAAGGCTCTGGTCATTGCACTTCAACATTTTCTCTGGAGACTAAGTCCTTCGTTTGCTCTGGAATATGGCCTGAATGTCAGCTCTGGTCAGAAACAGCCCTGCTGCTGTAGATATCAGTTGATTTCAAAATCAGTTTCCCTTTTCCTTTCTTTCAATTGCCAAATACCAATTGTAAAATTCCCTCATGCTGTTGCTTCTTGTCACACCTGTAGTCTGAAGCTTGTTTTGTGTGCGTGCCAGCCATTGAAACAGATTCATCTTCCTCATTTCTGTGAGTGAAAATCATCCAATTGGTGTCTTTGTCCATGATTAGGAGCACATTTCAGGTGTAACAACAGAGTTACCTTTGCTTGTAACATGGTGGCACATAAATTCCCCACCATTGAGGCTTGTCTGCTTCCAACCTTTCAAAAAACATAAGCCGGGCCTTTTGTGCTGAAATGAGCACAACTGTGAAATGACTCCAAACGAAAAAGCACAAAGTGTGGCACTTTTTTGCCATCTGGAGGCCTCTGGGCCTCAGGCTTGGAATGAAATCCAGATGCTTTGAACAAAGACAAAACCCTCCGAACAATGGGGCACAACTGGTAGAGCATCACCCGAGAACTCCTGAGATTCCGGAGGAGCTGTCGAGGGAAGGAGCTTTCTGTAACACTCACCTGAGTGAGGAGTTCTCAGCTTCTCTTGACGGCTTTGGAACACAGAGGCCTTTCAGATTTGTTACTCCGGGGTGCAGTAAAAGTTTTTTTTTGTGTAGGCCTGTTGAGAGGAAAACAGGGTTCACAGAGGTGATTTGATTTCTTACTTGTCTGATGAAAAAAGCAGGGCGGTTTGTCCTTGAGTGGTCAAGATCCGCCAAGTCAAGAAAATTGACACACACCACGAGGCCAAATGCTTTGAACACGGAGATGAAGATGTGCAGGTGGTACAGTTGACCAGGTGTTGGGTGAAACAATGGATACTGCTTTGCTTCACTCAGAAATGCAACCCTGATGGCGTTTGTCCTTCATCCGACGGTGAGGACTCTTTGGAGAGAACTGAGACACAGCATCCGGTAACATTTCCTACGATTGTGCTCTGTATCCCGAAAGCCAAATCGGGCACTGCCAGTGGGAGGATGTCGTCGTCATATTTAGCACTGGATTTTCTTGTCTGGCAGAAAGGTTTTCAGAACTTCAGGCACAAAAAACTTTGAATGTTCTGCAGCACGCCTCTCACAGTCTCCTTCATTCCCTGCTGACTTGCTCAGTTTTTGTTGTGGTCTCTGCTCTGGCGGCCAATAATTACTGGGAAGAACAGCTTTTTCAGAAGTTCTATTTCCTTGTGCACCTGCTGTTTTGATGATCAAAAGACTTTCTTCCCACGTTTGTTCTTGTCTTGTGTTGTCTGTCTTCAAATTCCTGTCAACTATCTCCCTGTCAGAAATGGGATGAAACCACCTGTTCAGGATTGGCAGCATCAACGCTTCAGATTCGGGAGTCTCTGTCAGACCAGGATCGGGGTCTGACCTTTGGAACTTCAAAAAAGCACACACTGGGAACACCACACACCAACATATTTTTCACTCACAGGTGTACTTGTGCAGTCACAAAACCAGCTCCATGCAATGTTCTTACATAAAGGAATATGTTGCCAATACCTCTTGGGAGTATTGAATATGGTTGTCTCAAAAACCTTGTGTAATCTTGCGTTGCCAAACTGTGGAGGAAGTACTTTTCAGGGAGATGAGGGCGGAAACACACAGGATCGGGCTGGAACTTCCAAACGGGATGGTCCGCACCCGAGTCACAATTATTTTCAATCCCGATCAGGTGCACACAGCATCAGGCCAGCATTGGGCAGGGATGTTTCCAGATGCACATTTCCAGATGCAAGCAGGGCTAATTCGATTTGTTCAGAGCTCTTGACAGCCCTGCCAGACAACTGAGAATGTTCCACTTGAGAGAACATCCTGTGATGTGAACAAAGACAGATGCTCAGATGTTCCCCTGAGAGAGAGAGAGAGAGAGAGAGAGAGAGAGAATATCACAGGACATGAACAAAGAATCCTGAACAGTTGTTGTCTGCTTTCCCAAATTTAACATCTGCATGGAGAAGGGACATCGTTTGAGAGGGTCAAGATTCAACAAAACTTTTTCACAGTTTCTCTTGAGAAGGAAAGGGCCACCGTTCTGTCATTGCTTTCGTGTTGAGACAGCACGAAGGGCCTGTTGTTGTTGAGACTGAAAAGTACGGTGACTTTGTGGTGGGTGAAGGTCATACACTTTTGTCACACAATTCCACAACCCTCACGATGACCACACGGTGTACAGGCGAAATGACGCACATGTGTCAAAGGCGCAGCATTCTTGTTCAGAGAAAGATCTGTGAAATGTGAATGAGAGGGAGATCACGAATGGGGAGGAGACTTTGTGTCGTTGTGCCGTCCCTTTGTACTTTTGTTGTATTTTAGAGCTGTGTGGGCAGGAACATTTCAATCTGTGTGCACCAGGCTTTGACGACGCCTTGCTAAAGCTGGCGGATAAAAACGTGAAAGAAGTTTTTGACGAACATTTACGATGAGGTCATCTCGTCAACAAACAAACCTGAAAAGTTCAGGATCCTGACACATTCTTGGTTGTCACACGACATGTCAGGATCGGGTGTGGGTGTCGGGGTGCCCAGCATGATCAGGTGTGTGTGTGTGTGTGTGTGAGAGAGAGAGAGAGAGAGAGAGAGAGAGAGAGAGAGAGAGAGAGATTGTATCGTATGCATTCATGTTCATGACGCGTGTGGTTGTTTTTGGAGTCTGCATCCGCATGTGCCTCGTGGGAACAGACGACATTAGATTCTCTCTCAAAAGGTCAGAATCTGACTGTTCTCAATGGCGGGTTCACGGATTAGTCGGAGTGCCTCGATTCCCTGGGGAGGGGAGGGACCCACATTTCCTTGGAAGCCAAACAAAAAGCAGAAAGAACAAAAACAACGATGCGCACAAAAACAATTTTGCGAGGGTCGTCGAGAAGGTCCGTCCTTGCACCCACCCCTCCATGGTGCGTGTGCAAAGAGCGTCGACGACAATTACACTTGATTACAAATTTCTGAAGATACTGTTCTGTCTCTTAAAGTGTGAACACCGGAAAGTAAATGTGTCTAGTCGTCGTCAGAGCCCCTTTTGCTCTCGCAAGTCCGGCTGTCACACATCTGTGACAGTATCCGAGTCGGTGCAGCGGTTTGATAACCAATGCAGACTTTTTGTACTAAGCTATTGAGTCAACCAGAGGAGATCACACTCTGCGCCCTGAGTACTCACTCGGACCCGCAGCCACTTCCTTACATCTGGGCATTTACACTTCATTATACGCTATTTGCTAGTGATGTATATTCATGCAGCCGAGTCATTTATAACTCTAGTCTTTTTCTGTCGACCACATTCTTCTCAGAATTGATAGTACTGACCCGATAATGCAACTTCCAAGTACAGGTTGATCTTGCAATTTATCACAGTCAACAGCATAGGGATATGTATTGTTTTCATGGCAGAACAGACTCTCACTCACTCATTACTCGGTCTGCACTTCTACCATCACCGCAGTCCTTGCAATACAAACTAACCAAGTGTTTGGACTCCACGAGACCAATTTGGTGTGTGTGTTTTTCAATGGCAATCCAATGAAATATTTTTTCAGAAAAATTTCAACTTCTCGTTTCGTTTGAAATCTTGCTGCCTACCTGATTGTGGCCGCGGGCTCGTTGTACACTTTTGCCGTCCGAACAAACAACCCCTGAAACCAAACCCCGGCCCCTGTTGACGCCAAACCCGGACACCAGCTGCGATACAGCCATTTGTGCTCAGTGACAGTTCCGCTCAAAAGGTAATTTCAGCTGATGGACGAAATCCGGCTGCATCTCACTTGGCTGTCTGCTCTTGAAAAAAAAACGAGTCAAACCACAGAGAATCACCTGGGCCTTGTCGTCCATTCTTACCCACGCCTGAACAAGTGTCGTAAACTGTATCTACCAAGAACTGAACCAGGTTTGTGTCTCAAAACTCGCCTCAAGATATGCTGTCGTCTTTTGAGGGGTTGTGTGGGTGGACTTAAAACGCCTTCATACCTCTGCACTGACCTTGGGAGGTGGTACGTAGGAAACCTGAGGACCTGGACAGTCCATGGTGACGGTTCTAATGGTGGTGGCCAACCTCATGTGAGAAATGTTTACGAAGGCGAACAGTTGAGCACAGACTCTGAGGACTTGCTTTTCCTGTGTTGTCTGTAAATGTTGATGATTACCCCCAGGGAAAGGCAGGGACGAAGAGAACTGGTGAACCAGAAATTGGTCTTTGATTGAAAGGTCAAAACACATTGAGGCAGATATGCCAACCACTGTCAGACAGCTGCAGTCTTGGGAACCAATCACACAACAATTTTGTGAGAGTTGTTCTGTACAGGCGGACCATGGCCCCCTCTTGGTGGAAGCATGGTGGCACCTGTCCTGACAAAGTCAACAAAATTTACAGCTTCTCTGCAGCGGATTTTGAAATTACTCAAACTTGTCCCTGGTCATGCGCCACAGCTCGCCACTGCTTTGGAAAATAATGCCTGCCGACTCAAGACTGTGACATGCTGCTGCGAACAATCTTGTTGCTCAGTACAGCTGAAGCTGAGGCTTTGTGAATGGGTCCCAATGGGTGTGCTCTCGCCAGACAACTACCAATTCAGTTGTGGTGGGCACACAATATTTGTTCTCAAACAAGGTCCTTTTTAGGTGATTTGAGGCGGTGGTTGCGCTGTTTTAGGGAGCTCATTTATGAGCGACTTTAACAGGGCAACCAAAACAAATCACTAAAAGGTTGTATGTACACTATGTACACCTGTTTAATAGTCAAGATGAAGATCAATTTAGCATCTTTTGAGGGTTTTTCGGTTCAATTTGAGTTGGGGATAATGCACCAGGAAGGAAAATATGAAGTTCAAATTTTTGGGTTCTTCAGTTCAAAAGGTTCAAATTTGAAGGGGTGGAAAAATTTAGGACATACTTGGATAAATTGGTCTGTATCTCAGAAAGTACAAATATTTGATGAAAGAAGTTTTGTTGATAAAATGTAGTATATTGTGTGGGTGTTTGAATGGTAGTATTTGATTTTTGATTTTCAAAAAAAATTACCTGTTTTTTTTTCAGTGGGGTCAAAGTTTGGGTACAAACAAGGGATTTCAGGAAAGTATTCAAAATAGATAGTCTATTTGGCAAAGATTTTGGCAAGCTTCATGTGCAATCAGGTGAGAATTTTCAATGTACAGATAATTTGCATTCCAAGTGATAAAAATAAGATTAAGATTTGTTGAAATTGATAATTGGGCATCTGCTTATTTGTGTTGAGGTTGCTGTGTTTAGGTCACTGTGTTTAGGTCACTGTGTTCAGGTTGCTCTGTGTTTAGGTCATTGTGTTTCGGTCACTGTGTTTTGGTTGCTGTGTTTCTCAAATCACCGAGAGCTCCAAGGAGCTATTTTTTGACAAGAGCTGGTACCTTATTTCTATGTGACACACAGTAGCAGGGTCGGGTCGAAAGAGCGCCGTCATGAGTGGAGCGATCTGAACCGAGCATTTCACGTGAAAGAAACACTGTCGCTCCTCATGACGCAAAGCTTTGTATTTAGCCGCCTGTCCTTCCCCAAATGTGAGAGCAAGTTGGCATTTTGTCGACATTTGGCGAGGACTGTTCTGCGGCGTCGCATTAGGTTTCTTCGGTTCTTTCCGGGCCCGTGTTGCGCACAAATGCCGAAGTCTCCCTGCATGATACAGAAAAACAGATTTGAGTTCTTCATCTGACAGGAAACTGCAGCTCTCCTCCAACTCACCAATGAAGGACATCTCCACACGCTATTTTGTCAGGTGAGTGGCGCCTGAAGGTCAGCTTTTTGCTGTTTCTTGTCCACTGTGAGATCAAGCAACGAAAGATTGTAACTGCGATTTGCCCCTTCCGTCCACAAGAATCTCTTCCAGTTATCACAATGGTCAGTCCTGACAAACCAAACCACGATGCCAACATCCAACATCCACTGTTTGGGGTGCATGATCACATTCTGAGTTGGTGCCATCTTGTTCGGAAATTGATCTTCATCCATTTTGTGTTTCAAGATTGTCTGGCAGCTTGTGCTTTGCGTGTCGGAATGCGTCGGACCACAGGTGAGCCTGTAAGTTTGGTTTCAGAATGCAGGGGAGGCAGTGTTGCCTACGAAAAGTTGTCTTTGGGTCAACACACAGAGCCTCTGGTCGAAATACCTCAATTCGTCTTGTTTGCGCACCCCAGTGAAGCATTCTGACGCGAAACCCCGGTCCATTAAAGAGATGTGTATCCATAACCTCTGTCATTTGTCTCTGTCATGAGCCATGGTTTTCTTTTAAACCGTACTATTTCCGTTTCCGGTAGTAGTACAGTTTAAAAGAGCCGTACTACATCAGTGTTGTATGAGTAGTATGGTTAGCAATAGGAATTCTTTGCATATAAGTCGTACTGCTTCTTTTGTGTCATGTAGTATGGTTCATCAACATGCCTTAGCCTA
>JAAUXT010078073.1_pt1 | contig 11794 bp, 9 predicted proteins | sample 7278171 | NCBI WGS metagenome assembly JAAUXT01 (sample SAMN14350112, study PRJNA611818) | marine sediment metagenome | isolation source: surface marine sediment (1.8m) | place: French Polynesia: Moorea | collected 2018-08
AGGTAAACTAAGAGTTTATATCATGGTGGAGATCAAATTTTGAATTTTTCTTCTGAAAAAATATACAAATTAATGATGAAAAGTGTAGACTGTGTTTTGGATTGTGCTCACTGCTTATTGAAATTGATCAAATTTGTTCAAATCACCGCGAGGTCCCTGGACCTATTTTTTATGTGAGCCGTTGTGAACAATCATAGCGCTACGGACACTGCCAGAACAGATGTTGAGGAAGTGCTTTGTGGCTGTGAAAACAGAAATCCATGTTGTTTGCGAAACGTCCTTCTCCTGGCCTGGCTGGACACTTGAACGACTTCGTCTCCTGTTTTGCAAAATCATTGGAAGCTGTCTGGCTTTCCAGGATCCAGATTTGTATTTGAACTCGGGCCCAAGAGAGCAGCACAAAAACTTTGGCCAGACACTTTGCTCACAGGGTTTCATCTGTGCGTCGCAGCCCTGCTGGACAGAGGGACGTTAGCGCGATGTATGGAACCAATTTGCTGTGGAAAGTATCCGTGCTTCCCTGGGCCTGTTATGCACGGGTCGATGCACACGTGGGGACGGAACCTCGCGCCGGCCACTGCGTCGGGGAGGCGAGCGCCTCCAGCAGCAAGATTCATATGATAACACGTGCGACCTTTGCACTGAAGAATGTTCTTTGCAGACTCATTTTCAGACGTAGGACAAAAAGGAAAGAGAAAGAGAAGGCAGGTTTTCAAAACAGCTTGGGAACACATGCAGGTCACTTCCTGCCTTTGAATTTTTCAGCCACTTTAGTGGACTCCATGTCGCACGAGGCGAACGCACCGGCAATGCCCTCCTTGGCTCCACCTCCTCAGCGCAACACGGAGAGTTCCCAGGACCTGCGCCAGGGAAACGAGGTAAAGACAGATCAACAGAAACCCGTGATCTCCGAACACAAGCGCTCCTCACGGAACCTTCTCCGCTGATGGAAGATTGCGCTTCTGCATGCAGCGGAGCAACTCTCGACGACATCGCTGATCGGATCTTTGGCCTTCGCTCCTGCAAGACAGTCTTTCTGTGGTTGGATGCAATAAACACAATTACATGTCGTGCGCTCAGTCCACAAAGGTTTGCGTGGGTCAAGCTGCTTTCACTGCTTCAGTTCCGGAGGAGACATGGACTTGGGAATGCAATTTTCTGGGATTGTCTTTTTCCAAATCCCAGACCAACACGTGGCCAACTCCTTGATTCAAAGTTGTCCTTCCGCTAAGAATTCCAAATCTCCGACCACTGTGCTATTTGCGTTTGGTCTTCTTGTTTTTCTGTCCCACGCAGCCGCACCAAAGCCGCAAATACAGCAGTGAAATGGTCCACGTCCACATAATCCTGGAGTAAATTGCACATGTAACACGGACCTCATGTTGCGCCCTGAGAGCTGAGCACATATCCACAAGTAATAGGAAGATCAACCAACAGTGAATTTGGTCCATGTGACGTGTCTCAATGGCACAGATTGTTTGTTGACTTGCAAACGAATTGATGACCATGTGACAACTGCATGCGCGTTATTTTGATGATTTCTTTCTCCAAGCAATGGGGGAAGACCCTTTGTCCCAGAACAGCCAAACTCTCGTCAAGGGAGTTCATCTTTCAGGTTCCTCCAGAAAGTCAACAACAAGGGAGACCATTGCTGACAGTACAGTGTGACATCTGCCTCCTCCCATTCAACATCATTCTCTCAACATCTGCCGCATTTCGAAAACTCATTCCGAGACGTCCTGTTATGCGGGAATGTAATTTACATTGTCACATATTTGGTCATATCACAGTAATTGCCACAGTGACTCTCCTATCTCGACCAGGTGATGATGTTTACATGCACCGAGGAGCTGTCACCTGTGAACACTTGCTGATCATGCCACTCCTGGCAACGCTTGCTTTTCTCTTTTCTCGGCCAATTGGAAGATTCAAGTGTTCAAAGCACAGTTGGACAGGGATTGTCCTCATTTTCCCAAACCTGAAGAGGCTTGTAAACAGCCATTGCAGGAAGAACCCGTTTAAATTTTACGACTATAACATTGGGATCGTTCATTCCAGGAAATCATTCCAGAGATAGAGCGCACGCCTGAGCGAATGCGAGGAAGCGCTGTTGCAGCCCCAATGGGCAAAATGACCTCATATTTCCTCAATATTGACACTTGTCACGGTCAGGCACATCTCCGTCCAATGGGAATGAAACGGAGCGTCGCTTGTAGAAATGAATGCCCAAATTGCTTGCCAGTTTGCGTTGGAAGAAATGGATCAGGAAAAGATCGTAGAATTAGTGGACGACAAAAACGGTCTAGTGATTGCGAGCAACGAAAGGAACAACAACGATCTGAGATCACAGAGACGTCGCACCGTGTCAGAGACTTCTAACGAAGAACTCCGGACCACAGATACCTCTGAGTGAATAGTTATCTGAACATCCAATCATTTTTGTCCTCCTCAAATTATCGATGATAAGTGTGGACAGAAAACAAGGCCAGACATTTCAACCGCACATGGTGGGGTCGCTAGAGGTGCGGACAGACATCAGAGCGTTCTTCTCCTGATTTTGAACCCAACCTAAAGCCAAACCTTGACCCAATCCTTGCCCAAGCCGCAGCCCTGACCCTGATCCTTACCGTGAACCCCGGTTTGACCAAAATCCCAACCCAAACCCCAACATGGCCCCACCCTTACCCCAACGAGAACCCCAGCCACAAGTGCTGACCCAAACTCCAACCATTACCCTTGTCGAACAGAACTGACAGGCTGATCGTACTCGTAAATCGGAACCTGGCCATCATCTGGCGCGACAACAACTTTCGTGTGCCTCCTGAAAAGCGCACACGTGCCCGTTGTTTCCTGTAAAATACGAGTACGTCACTTCAAGTTTTCTGTTCCTATGTTCGATTGAGAGCAATTACCGGTTTCTGCATGCGCCGCCGCACTCTCACGTTTCCCCATCACGGACGTGAATAAACAGTTGCCTTATTTATCTCCCCCTGGTCCCCTGGTGGGATTGGATAGGCGAGATGTACAACGCCAATCTGGGCAATTTTGATGGAACGCAAGAAGCTGAGTCTCCAAAGCTACAACTCCACGGCAAACAAACCGCACCGAAAACGTCCAGAGTCAACGTCAACGACGACCTGAAGGCATCGAAGAAACGTACAAATAATCCTGTCAGGGAAGCAAACTTTCTGACTGTGTAATCTACTGGGGATGTTAACATGCAGGATATGGCCATGTTCGTGTGCTTTTTACTGTCCAATTTGCACCACTCAGTTGGGGACTGCAGGCTAAAGTGATTTTCACGTCGGGTCCACAGCAACACAGCTGTGGATGATGCACCTGGGCCCCCTATTGTTGCAGATCATTTGCCAACAGATACATAAACAGTGAAGGAGTTGTTTTTGTTGTTTCCACCAAAGTACCACTTGACACTTCAACTGGAAGGGCAAATGAAAAGTTTCCTTTTGGCCACGGCAAAAGAATTCATGTTGTTTGATTCGGAAGTGTGTGTGTGTGTGTGTGAGTGTGTGTGTGTGTGTGTGTGTGTGTGATAATGGTGGTTGTTTTCGTGCAGGAAAGCCGGAAGTACAAGCCATATTTGCTGTTGACCGTGAGACTTCCTCAGGTGTTGGAACACAAGGAGCCCATCGCCACGGTTCCACTGTTTATCACGCCATGCACGTGCAGGACTCTGGTCGCCTGTCGTTTGTCATTGACCTTCCATTTGTCAAGTTGGTGCAGTGTTCTGTTCAACGTGTCAAGGAGCAGCAGACAGAGTACCGAATGTCTCCACTGCAAAAGTTTTGTGCATCACTTTGTGCCAAATGTGCGGTTGCGTAATTTCCACCTGTGTGCAGTTACAGTTCCGATCGTCATTTCACTTACCGTTTGGCTTGACTTTGCTAAGTTTGTGTTCAGTTTCAGTTTCAGTCCCATTCCGTCCCAATATACTCAACAACACCTCACATCAACGTCGGTGCCCCCTTCCCCCAAGTGAACTCGCAATCCTGAGTTTCCACCGCAGTAATCAACGTCGCTGGATATGACGGAGATGGCGTCGGAGTCGCGCGCTCACAGATTGGATTGCGCTGCGCAGGTGAGGATTCAGGGCCGGGGCACAGCGCACGTCCGCCCACTCTCCGTGTGCTGCCCAGAAAGCAGGTAAACGAACCAGAGGATGCTCTTGTCACACAGAACCCACGAGATATAAAATATGTGCTCAGTTTACTGTTGCAGACGTGTCCACCAGCAGACACTTTCTCAGTTTCTGTGGTGTCAGCAACTGAGAGTTGAGTTGGTTCGTTCTGGAGATTGAAGGAACCAACACACTCCAACACTCCACGTTTATGCAACTCAAAGAGAGAAATTACAGAAGCTCATTTGGAAACATCCCACCAAGTTTCATACCCATCAGATTCACAAGCTTCAGGTCACGACCCTTGGGAGACTTGCAGCTCTGCGTCGGGATATTCCTCCGTGCCGAGAGGTGGCTCTATTGTTGGTGGGCCTGTGAGGGCTCTGAGGTGCTCCCAAAACGCATGTGAGCGCTTAAATCCCTACACTGCATGTGAACAGCCTTGAAGTGAGTAGATCAGCTCTGCACATCCCCGTGTGAATCCGCTCTGCTCGCCTCATGAAAATGCATACAGCGCCATATGATGGGCGAGCAATGAACGGATACGGCTGGGTTCTCCACAACAGCGTCCACAACAGGAGATTAATCTGCCAGCCAACTGACAACGTGCATTAGTAAGATCAGAACTCTCTCACCCAGTGCGCGGAAGGATTTGTCGGCAGACGATACGCTGCCGATGGAAACTTTCGGCAGGAAATACGGATGGGGAAAATACTTTGAGTAAGGATTGCAGCATCCTGTCTTCCCTGCGGCAAGAAGACGGAGTGGCAATTCAGGACAGAGAAACTTTGCTTCGCTGATCCTGATCGTTTTGCTGTACGCCTGCAGGCACACAATCCCCATCCTCGTCTATGCATCCAGATTATTCAACAGTGACAATATCATTCACGTCAGGAAGCCTGTCCAATTCACTCGATTGACACTGGTCTGACGCAAAACTGATTTTATTCTCTCAATCACGTCCGAACCTCAGTGCAGAAGAGACACTCTTAGGTGTGAGTCCTTCCTTGCGCAAGCGTCAGAAAGAAATTGCGTCGCCTCTTTGGTTGAGTCGAGATTTACAAGCAATCAAACAAATGGAGGCTCATGCTGACCAAGGGAAAAACGAGAGTTTGGTTGAACCTTTCACATATCCAGGTGACCTGTCCTCCATGAGCCGCGCAAAATCGTGCGTCACCCTGGCCCTTTCTTGCGCTGCAGATGCAAACAGGACAGAAACTTGTTGCATCTTCGTTATTTTGATTGGACTTGAATCAAGACTTGGTTTCCATTCTTTTGTGCAAAGCTGGCACAGATGCACGAGACACTCAGATGACACTTACCAACGTTGACATGTCACCACGGTTGCCAGGGCCGCAGGTGTTTCAACCAAGTGTACGCTCGTACTCAAACTGAAAATCAGTGATTGCTGGCAGACGCAGCTTGGCCATTCATGTCCTCAAAACCATCAGTTTGTGTGGTTTTGAGTCGTGTCGTGTGCAAGTGTGTGTTCCTGCAGAAGATGACCGTGAGCCCACAGAATCCAGCCCGAGGCTGCGCGCGAAACGCTGCGAGCTGCGAAGTCAGGCAAGTTCGTTGTGGCTGAGAACAAAAGAGTTGAGTCCGCAGGCTGTTCGTGTCTGAGGCTGAAGGCACTGTTAACGAGACAGCAAACTGGGCAGTGATTTGTGTCCGATCACGTGCCTCCACAGTTCACATCTCTGTCCACACAAGATTCATCTCAGAATCCTGAAATCTGTACAAAACCGCAGGAAGCACCGCCGTATTGGTGCGTCCTCACTGCCCGAGGACGGGAACTCTTCAGTCTTCAGTTTCAAAACAGAATGTTTTTGTCTGTTTCTCTTCCTGTTTCAAAGACATCCTTGACACAGCCCAGACACAGACGTACATGTAGTGAGGCCTTCGTGTTTGCCGTGAAAGTTATTCTGCTGCTGTAAACATCTTTACGGAATGTTTTTCTTCATCGCAGTAATGGACTCTGAGGCAGAGGACTGCAAGCGGAGAGGGAGAGATTGAGGGAAATGACGGTATTACGAGGCATGTTTTTTAAGTCACCGCTTCAAGACCGATTTCTCAGGAACGGCTTTTTATTGCATGCTAAAACTTTTGTGAATGCCAACATGAACAAGAACACTTGCCAACATGTCAACAAGTTCAACAATTAAAATGTAAAAAACATGCCAAAAAACGACTTGAAAAAAGCAACTTTGGGCGCGGACAGCAAAATGCAACTTTCAATCATCATCTGACTCAGACTCATCTGTGGTTGTTCCACCTTCATTCCAGACAAACAATGGGTCAATTTGGACCTTGTCACCCTCGAAATAAGCACCTTCTGCTTTGACACATTTTTGCCAGCGAGTGACAATGTCATGCATAGTGTCTATGAAGACTTGTTTGTCCATTTTGAACAGCAGGTGACGAGCTTCTTTTTGCAATTCAGCAACATTGGTGAATCTGCGCCCTCTCAGATCAGCCTTGAGCTTTGGAAAAAAACTAAAATCACAGGGGGTGAGGTCGGGACTGTAAGGGGGATGGTCAAGTATTTTCATTCCCCATTTCTCCATGAGAAGTTGAGTGTCATCAGCCGTGTGCGGGGACGTGTTGTCGTGGTGGATGAGGAACCTCCTCCCTTTCCAAAGTTGTGGTCTTTTGCGCCTGATGGCATCCTTGAGTTTCAGCATTGTTCTGCAGTACTCCTCAGCAGTGATGGCGGCTCCTGGCTGGAGGAAATCGATCAAGATGACACCTTTTGCATCACAAAAAAGAGTCAGCATTGTCTTTCTCCCGAAGCAGTCAGGGCGCAGAGTCTTGGGCCGGGGGTCACTCTTCTTTGTCCAAGCACTGTTGGCCACTTTGGTGTCCAGTGTTGAGGTGCACAGCCACATCTCATCTCCGGTAATGATGCCCTGGATGAACTCTTCTGGATCTGGCTGTTTACAGACAAGGTCAATGTTCCTTTGGCAGATGGTTTTCCGGGTCTCCATTTGAGCTGAGGAGAGCTCATGGGGCACGAACTTGGCTGCACGGCGTGTCATGTTGAGATCTTTCTTCAGAATGGTCCGGATTGTGCTCCTGGAAATGCCTGTTCTGTCACTGAGATCGGTCAGACTGAGATGGCCATTCTCTTGGATCAAGTTCTGGATGAGCCTGAAATTTCCTGCTGTGCACCTTGTCCTTGGTCTCCCCCTTCGAGCAGCATCTTTCACCTCATTCTGGCCAGAGACAAACTGTTTGTGCCACACTCGGACTTGTGTTTTGCACATGGTTGCATCTCCCCACACTTGCCGCAGTGACCTCCAGCATTGGATCGGAGTCTGTCCGGATTTCACCAAGAACTTCAGTGTGACACGTTGCTCACCTCGCTTAGTCTCCAAAGGGTTCACAAACATGAGCAGAAGGTGACTCCAGAAGGAAAAAAGGGCTAAATTCCAGAAGACATTCATTGCTGCATCAATCGTCGCGATTTGCCGACCTGTGCCACTGCGACCCAATTTCGACCTTGATCTGTGACTCTCCCATTGATCCCTGACAAACATGACTGCAACAGGGAAGAGACAAGTCTTCATTCTCATCATGTCCCAAAAAAAAAAATCGCTCCAACAGGAGCGGAGATTTTCGCCCAGAAGCGGAATTTTAAAAAACTTGCCTCGTATATTAGCAAAGCCTTTCATCTGATTACACAATCAAAGTTTCTTCAGTTTCCAAGGATACAGGTCCGTCCTTTGCGTCTCCCAGCGACAGGATATAGACGGGAAATTTGTTGATGTGTGCGAAAGTGGTGCTCAGGATGTTACAGGCCGAAGCTGGAAGGGCAAAGAGATGCCGAAGTTGGGAAAGCTAGGCGGTGCTGCGTGTCAGTGAGTGTCTTGTTTGCGTAGATTCAAACGCAAGTTTGGAGGACGGGCTCTCTGCAACAAGTTGCAGGTGTCTGTCGTCTACAATACACCTGCTCGACTCTGCCTGCATTCCTCTGTCACAGACGAGGTTCCGTCTGGACGTTCCGTCTCACCCAATCCTTGACCCCCTTACGGCCATGCGTCCCGACTGCCCGTCGAGACTGTCTGTTGCAATCAGTCTGTGTTAATTAATCCAGTGCATTGATTCAACCAGCGACGCAGACAACAAGTAGATTCTCCCACGGCAGCGGAACGCAACTGACCTTGGACCACGCCCTGTCCAGCCAAATGCCTCGGTGTGAACTGCTTTTTTCTGCGCAATTTACATATCCGCATCCACACCTGCGTGGAAGACAACTTGCACCCACAGAATCTGCAAAGAAAAAACGCGACACGTTCCAAGAATCAGAGAGATAGCTTGAGGGACGTTGGTCGTCTGCTCAGAAAATTAAGCGACACGACAGTCTCGAGTCCTTGTGGGGACGCGTGACGAAAACAAGCGAAGAAGGGCCATTACCCGTGAGAAATAGACCCAATTAGACGTGTTGTTGATCCATTTTGGTCAGACTGCAGATTGAGCGTGGGTTGCTGGGCTCTGCTTCCACGCGAGTCGTCCATGTAGCGCGTGTTGGGAGGACCTTGGTGGCTCCACTGAGGTTGGGGACCAATCTGCCTGCACGCCTGCTGTGGTCTCTCGTAGCGAACACCGAACGGAAAAACTAACTCTCATTCAGACTCGAAAAGGGTTCGGATCCCTGTCATGAATTGGTTTCTTTCACAAGTGAAGACACCAGCCTATTCTTCGCCTCTGGTGCACGATTGGGTTGTTCTCAACTTTGCTTTCAAGATTGAATTTTTCTGCAACGTTGCACAGAAACTCTTCTGGGTGGAGCTGATTCGTCTTCGCTTTCCCAGAGCAGCTGACTGAAAAAATCATCTGTTTGTTCTGTTGACTTCGTCTGTCCCACGTGTGTGATTTGTTAACCGTGAATGCGCAGCAGATTCAGTGCTACGTGAGCACCAGTCATCCGCAGGAAAACCTGATAACAATGCGACGTCTGGGAATTCTGCATTTTTTTGCACTGCGTACACAGTTCCTGCGTCTTGTTTTAACTGTCTAGCACTGTAGAAAATACACCCATTCGAACACAAACAACAGGAGCCTGAGACACTTGAGCACATTCAAGGAATATTTCGTTTTTGTAACTCTGGATTGACAAAAGTAACCTTCACTCCCCAGGTTGCCTATGAGCGCGGAAGTCCAGACCCAGTCTACGGTGTCTTTCCCTGCTGCAAGTCCTGATTCTGTTTGCGAAGGAGGTGGAACTGCAAGGCAGGGGAGCTGAAATTGACTCGAATGGGTCAGAATAGATTGGCAGACTGAAGGTGCGACTCAGCTTGTTTGGCAGACAAAACTGTGGCAACCAGCAGGTGTCCCAGAGTTGACTCCCTTGTCCCTATCTGCACACACCTGATCCCAGGTTTCCCCCGCTATCCTAGCACAGCTCCTGATGTTCTCTGGCAACAGCGGGCTCGGCGGTGGAGAGGCCTCTGATTAGGTTCTCTCCACGACCGCATCAAAACAGATGAGCGCGAGGACACGGCCGTGCGAGGCCCAACTCCGACTCGCTCAACAAGTGGCCATTCAGACTCTTCAATGGACGCAATGTTCCAATCGAGTTTCCACCTCGGACACAAGCATAATTTTGTCCTCTGCGCTGCTTTGAACTTTTCTCGTGGGCACTTTAAACCTTATCCTTGACGTGCAGCCAACTAGAGATGAGGACGTGTGACCGAGGCTCTTCTGTTTTGTGCTCTGTTTGGTTCTTCGCAAGGGGCCACATTCTTTGTGCACTGCGTTCCGGTTCCTTTTAGTTTCTGTGCAAAAACAATCAGACCTTGTCTCGCCAATATGTGGCCTGACTCAATTGTGTTTTCTTCGCACTGAACACTGGTTGAGTCACTCCAATTTCCCGGTGTCAGCTGCAGCCTGCTCACTAACTCTATGAACACGATTCGCGAACAAAGCGCTCCATGCAGAGACAGCGTCTAATGCAGTTGTGCACCGGGCCGGGCGTGTGACACCCATGCCAATCTGCACGTTGTGCTGGGGCTTCAAACGTCTCGGCCAAACAAAGAACCTTGAAGGCTTCCGAGGGCGGAAGGAACCACGCAGTCAGAACCTCGGCAACTGCAGATCTCGGAAAGTTTTCACTGGAGATGCTTTGCGCAGACTGCGATTGGCCAGCAACATGAGTCCACAAACACGTATCTGCATGCAGCGAAGAGCGCATCATTACAGACAATAGTGGGGCTGTCATCAGCTCACATGAGGAAGTGGCGTGTCTGTAAGCAAGGCCGTTAACGCATTAGCTGCCTTCTAATGGCTCTACTGATGGCTCTCCATGTTAAACAAGCTGTGGGCTTGATGAGGGCCTGCAGTCCCCTTCGTCCCCTTGCACCTCCAGTCGCACAACATTTGTTAACCTCGTGCAGCGAGAGAGGAAGATCAATTATGGCCTCGAGCGAACCATCCTGCGTCGTTTCGTGGAGTGGAAATGTGACGTGAAATACAACTTGATTCACGCACCGGCACGTTGGACTGGCAGGGTCGCCTGCACAAAGCTTCTGGCGGATTCTGGGGACATCGCTCACCCAGCAGGGTTGCAGAGATCCATCGAGGAGTCGAACAGGCTATCGAGCGGGTGGAGCTGATCTCGGTCATGGCTGGAGTCCGGCCGAGCCTGAGTGGAGAGGGGCAAGAGACCCTGACTTCAACTTGTGAAAGCCAAGAGCTGCCAAGCAAAGTGTGGGGACAACATACTGTTCAATTTTTCCGCATTTGATACCAGGACATTCAAGTTTCAAAATTTCGCATCCTGAAGATAACTCCCGCTTCTGTTTTCACTCACCTGACTGAACTTGAACAGAACTTTGTCTGCTTCCAGGAATGTGCTGAGTGCGCTTCGCATGAAGTCTCCGTCTGTGCATGCGCCAGGAGTCTTCGGCTTCCCTCCCTGTGTTTCTCCTTCACTCTGACGCCGAGGAGAAGATGTCCCTGGATGTGTCTCGTTTCCCTTCACATTCAGCGGTAGACCCAGCATTTGATTGAGTGCGGCTTGAGAGAACTTCAGCCTGTAGCTACCCTTGAACAGACGCCGAACTGCCCAGCAACTTTGAGACCAAGAAGCCGAGTCTGAATTCAACAATGTTTTGTGACCTCTGCAAACTAACTGGAGCTTTGGGAACTGCACCACAGAAGCGGGAGACGCGTGTCAGGGATTAGTAAGTGACACGTGCCCAGACCCAGGTCTGAGCGCTGTAACCAGCCTGCTGCATCAAGCCTCAGTTCAGCACTCCATTTGAGTCCTTTTCCACAGAAGGATGTGCATTGGTAAGATTTCATGCAGGCCATATTTAACACTGAAAATGCTGACGCCTCGATCTGCCGATTGTAAGGAGAGCGGCACTGGCTACTATGGTAGATTTTGCGGGTATACTCAGAACAGCGGCAGTAGCTACCATGGTAGCTGAATTTAGTTCATTGGTTCAGTGGCATCAGCTACCACGGTAGCTTCTGACAATTCGCGCCTTTTCATGGTAGGCGGAGTTTGATGTCCACGTGACTTTTATTTTGCGTGGAATCAGTTTGTGCACAAAAGGTGCGCACACCAGGATATTCCATTCGAAATAAATGTTGGCATTTTGCGATAACGCAATAGCCAATTATTGCATGCACTGACACTTTGGATGACAGCGA
>JAAUXT010046296.1_pt1 | contig 11793 bp, 7 predicted proteins | sample 7278171 | NCBI WGS metagenome assembly JAAUXT01 (sample SAMN14350112, study PRJNA611818) | marine sediment metagenome | isolation source: surface marine sediment (1.8m) | place: French Polynesia: Moorea | collected 2018-08
CATGCAAGCAGCTGTGAGGAAACAAAGTGACTGGCTCCTGCATCCCTGTTGCCTAGCAATAAGGAATGCACTTGAGCAAGACAAGAAGCGTCGCTTGATATACTTCCAGTTGATCTATTTACTGACATGTGAAAATCGGAAGGGAGCAGTCTTGACAAAATCCCCGAAACAAGTCTCCATGGGAACGTGCAGTCAGCAGTGAGTCCGTGGTCAATTAGTTTCCAGTGAACATCTGGGCACAAGTCAGGTTTTCAAAACAGCTAACAGCAAACATGCAGTTGAAATACAAAACCATGGTGACGTCCTTGACTCTACTTTGACTTGGACAAGCATCTGGAAACAACCATGAAAACAGCCCAACCAGCAAGAGTTGCAACAGGAACCCATTTCAGCAACACAGTGTCAATGAGCGCCAGATACCAGAGCAACTCTGGTCTGGAGGAGCAGTTGGTGAGACAGCTGAACTTCACCAGGCCTGCTCTGCACATATTGCAAACAGCCACACAGATGTTGGCAGTAAATGACAGTGTTGCTGTTGTGTTGGCTCTGTGGTCACTGTAAGGCTTCAGAATGGAGTTGCCTGTTGTGATCACAAGAAGCATGGCAGTCATTGTGCAAATTCTCACAAAGGAATCTGTTGTGTAGGTGTAACATGCAACAAGAAGCAATCTGTAAATTTTGTGAACAGCGAGCCATGTGAAACTGATGCCAAAGAACTCAAGTTTTCTGTAATGGTGAAGCAAAGTGTGCAAAATTACAACTTCAGTTTCACTGTAGTCCTGGACTGCTGTTGCAGAGCTTGTTTCATGTTGACTGTTATCTCCAGCAGTGTTCACATCTTGAGTTTGGGCCTTTGTGGTGCTGCAACAAACTGGTGCCAGTGACTTTTGAGAAACAATTGTTTTTGTTTTCTGTACAGTTTTCCAAAAAATGTGACAGACAATGTAGGGAGCAGGAAGCAGACAAATTGCTACAAACATGGCCGGAGACAGAGCCTTGGTTTCCACTTTGAATGGCAGGTGGGAAACTGCAAAGAAAACTGGAATTGCATTGCAGAACACATACAACTGAATCACAATTTGCCACCATGTGTAGCACTGAATGTTAGCTTGCTCATAAAGAACAGTTTTGTTGCCAATCTCAATGCACTGTATCAGACTGAAAGCTCCTGATACAATTTTCTGATAGGAAAATAGCAGTGTCAGAAGGAAAGCATGCAAAAGATTTGCTTTCAGTGTCATCCACTTGTCAGCAGGCTTGTGGAGGAATTTGGAGACAGTTTTTTGTACCAGATAAATAAGAGCAATCAGTAGCATCACCAGAGGACCAAAAGCAGAGGTGAACACAACTTTGGTCACTGCTGAAGTGTTTTCAGAAAAGCACAAAGTGGTGATGGTGCCGTGGAGTTTCAAAAACTCTGGAGAGAACTGAAGCATGCTGACCAACATACTCTCACCCTCCCCACTTTCATCAGGCAGGTTGACTTTGAAAAGACTGGCATCCTGAACATAATACAGCAGAATTTGCATGTACTTCATCCCACTCCCCGAGTCGTTGCTGGAGGCAGTCTCCATTTCAACATTCTTGGCTGAATCAGTTTCATTGTCTGCGTTTTGTGCATCTTCCCCTTCCGTCTCATCAGTTTCGTTCTCTGCCTTTTCTTCCAGTTCAGCTGATGAACGTTTCCCTTTTCTTTTTCTCTCAGTGAAAGTTCTGTGAATTTTCTTCACACATGCAGTGACTGTCTCCTTGACTGTGCTCAAACTCAAGAGCAGCACAGCGTAGCACTGAGCACTCAGAATGTAGAGAAACAAGATCAGAGGCATCTGACATTTTGCTGCAGGAATGCATTTGGTGTCAAACAGTGACTCAGTGAGGTTCTCCTGGCAGACACCACAGAGAGTTCCAGTTCTTCCAGTGCTGCATGAGTCGATGTTTTCACAGGTAGATTTGTTTGTGCAGCAGTAGCCTGTTGGACATCTGAACATTGTGATGTGATCTCCATCTCTGAATCCCCAGTAGTCAGGCAAAGGCTTGACGGTCCCTGCACACTGTGCTCCAGTGGGACATGCATGACACACAGGATCCGTCCTTCTTCTGGCAAAAGAGACTGCTTGGTTTGTGCCGAAAGATCTTTCACCGTGAAGAGTCATTGAACCAAGCTGAAGAGAATATGTTCCATCTTCACATTTCTGGTCACAAAGGAAATGACAGTTCCCTCTTGCAACTTTCTCAACAGCATGGAAACCATTGGGACACAACACATAAACATCAGTGAGATTCAAAATTCCAAAGGTAGAAACCAACAGAGATGTGAAAGCTGAAGAACCAGTAGCATTGAAGGTAATATTTTCTGCAACAGTGACCACATTTCCTAACAGAAACAGAAAGGTGCCTTGGGAGGGGATGATTTTGTGTTCTGACTGGGTGAACACACAATTTCTCATTGCAAGGAAAAGTATGTTGTCTCCTTCAAAAACAACATTGCCTCCAAATTCCCGAGGAGCAGAGCCAACAAAGGACGTGTTTTCCAACAGTGTGGTTTCACCAAGGTGAATGAAAGGAAATGTGTCCAGGAGAGAAGAAGACAGAAACAATTCCTTCTTTTTCACATGGAGACCACACGTTGTGGTGCAGTTTCTATTGGTCATATCCACGTTGAAGAAGCAGTCTCTCACCTGTATGTGGTACAAATCAAACACCGAAAGGGCTGTGTCCAATCGGACTCGGTCAGGGTATTGAGCGTCAAACAGGAAAGAACAGCTGTTGAGAAAGAGCAAAAAGAACTCTTGCAATGCATGCAGGTAGACATGAGAGTTTGTGATTGTCACGTTGAACATGTCCATAATGATGAGAGAGTTCCACCTCTGAACCGAGGTTCCCACCGTGTTTCTGACGTCACAATAGGAGATGTGGCTGTGCGCAACAGAAACAACGAGCGTTGTGTCGTCTTCCTCCGAAAAATCCGAGAGGTGTAGAATCAGCTGTCTGCTGATCTTACTGTGGGAAATCTCTATTCCTGCTGTGGTGTTGTCTTCCCCAACTATGACCAGGAAACTGATCTCAGAATCAGCAATTCTGATCACATTCTTTTTTGTAAAATTGTAAATATCTTCTGTGGATGTGAAGCGTGGCTTCAGCCTGTGCGGATTCCACGCCATCTCCACAAAACACAATTTGAGAAAGATGTTGGTGACTCTGAGAAGAAGTACAACCCCCTGAACATCAAGTGTCTGAACTGAATGTGAGCTGAGTTGTGTGGGTCTCCAGTGGCTCTCCATTCCAGAGTTCCAACTGAATGGAAACAGAGCAGTTGTCAATGCGAAACGTGAATCTTGATGCTGAGCAACATTGGAGCTGGGTGCAATGAGTTGTATTTTTGACCTGGTGTTGTTGTGGTAATTGTGCAGAAACTCATTTTAGCAGGGACAGATAAGAACCAGACAGGAACGTGTCACAGCCCACCCTTTTATCACTTCGTCCCTCCCCTTCTACTCGAATAAACAAGCGGGATGTACTTTGACTCACTTGCCGCGCCGCCCTCACACACACACACACACACACACACACACACACACACACACACACTGCTCTATTAGCAGATTGGTCGTGCGTCACCCATTGGGGCCACAAAGGAAATTTCAAGTCCCTATTCCCTGACTGACTTCGCTGCGCACTGACCTGGGCAGGAGACGTTGACCCGGTTCCCGCTGAGACCGCTGAGGGTGAAGCCGCGGGAGCTGCTGACTGGGCACCACGTGCGAGTGATGTTGTTTCCGACGTAAAAGTGGTCCGGCTCCACCACTGTCTTGGTTGCCAGAGTCAGCGTGTTGGACGTCACCAGGATGTGAGCCCCCTCTCCGGCCCCGTCCAGCACAGCCTGTAGGTTCCTGCAGGGGGAGTTCCGGTGCTGACAGTCTCCACCGTCATCTCCTTTGTCGGACACGTACCAGGTGCTGGCTTGGGTGGGACCTGACGTGCAAGAAACAAACTCGCCGGAATGAATCTGAGACCTGGAGAAAAGCCGGAGACTTGTTTTCCGGCTGGATAATACATTGCTGGGAACTTCAACAGAAAAACATCAGTTCACAGTTTTCTGAGAGTTTTTGAATAAATCTGACTTTTCAAGCTTCGTTTCGTTTGAGTCTCATCGGACAAAGACGACAGCACACTGAATGAGTCCGTTTCGTGCAATTGATGCTCACCTGCAGCAAAAGACTGACCACCCACTGCCAAGCTCAGCTCTGCTATTGTGATGATAATTGTCAGCAGCAGATTCATGCTCAAGTGTCTGAAAAAAGAACACAATAAGTGTGACAAAGACTCTTCCTATTTTTGGCTGAACCCAACATGAACCAACAATGATTTTCTCCGAACATGTCCAAAGCCATTGTTCGTGCAGCACTGCGTCGCTTGCGGCCTTTTTCAGAAAAAAAACCACCGCAAAAAAAAACCTCAGCTTTTCAATCGCTCCAGGTGAAGCAATCGTCTAAACGCTCTGCTATCCGCAGGTCGTCGTGTTGTCATTTCCGTTATTCGGCGAACAGGCAGCGCGCTGTCCTCTCATCGGACAAACGATCACAGCTGGACTGACATACACCGCTCTTCAAGCACACGACAAGCCGCGGGTCCCCTGTGTTGTCCGTTGGCTTTGACCAATTGTGGAGCGGATCCACAGGGAGCGTCCTGCAAAGGGTTTCTCCTTGACTTTAGCAAGAAAAATGTTGGCCTCTGTCGATGATTTTCCAATTCAAAGTTTAGAATTGTCGAAACGAATCCACAGGCTTAGATATTGTGGGAGCGTGCGATCCCCCAGGGGTAACGTGCCAAAAAACACCCGTTGGGGCTTGGGGCCCAAAAATGAAGGGGAAAGGTTTATCTGTGATCAGTGGAGCCCGGGCCAACACCCTCTGGGCACGTACCCTCATGTAAAACTTCCAACGGCAGGCAGCTGCAAATGTCAGGGCTCACGTCCCTCCACGCAACAAACGGTCGAGCCGGTTCTCTGGGGACTGACTCTTGGGAGCTGCAACTAAATTCGCGAGAACGCATTCCAGCGACGGAAACTTCAGAGACAATGAACAGTATGCGATGATCGTTCATCATTCCACCAAAGCTCACTCAGCCTTTGTCGTTTGGCTTTGGTGCAACTCAACGCAGAAAAAGCGAACAAACGCCAAAACAACTTGTTGATGCACATATTGGAGTGTTTTGACGCCAAAGTTTCGGCTCGCCACATGCGCACTTGGTTGTTCGGATCCTTCCTTTCCACTTGCTCCAGTGATCCGTTCACTTTGACACAGGATGCGCCACGCTTTGCGCATCTCTGAAAGTCTGGGCGCATTGGACAATTTGGGCTTCAACGGGGACGCATTCGCTCGCGCATCCTCAAGGAAAACAAAAGATTGATGTCGGACAGTGAACATTCTGTTTGCAACAGACGATTTGAAGAACTGTTTGGACACGTAGAAAGAGAGGTTGACCGTCTTCGCACCAAGGTCAGAGCGACTGGGCGGACCTAACATGTGGGCGGTGCTGCTGCTGTGCGGTGAGTAAGATCTCGTGTTGCGTGGGGAGGGTTCGGGGCCCCAGGGGCGGACCGGGACGCCATCCAGGGGCCCACGTGGGAGAGAGGCTTCCAGTTCTGGAAAGTTCGCAGAAGATCTGCTGAATTCGCACCAGCAGGAATCCAAATTCGGTCGTGGACTGAGTTGCTCGTCAGTGGCAGAACCAAGATTTCGCCTCACATGAGGCGCGGCATGCTGCAGGTCCCTACCCGAGCAGAAAGGACACGGTCGTTCTGTTCCCGGAACCAAAGAATTTTTAAAGCTCTCAACTCACTTGGTTTGTCGTCTGGGCAGAACTTGCGAGAAACTTTGGATCAGTCCTTTCCACCAGATTGTACGTTTCAGCGGCGATGCTGTGCTCCAGGGTCTCAGGACAGCACTACAGGAACTGGAAGAGTAAAGGCATCACTGAGGTGAGTTGCACACTGGTCCTGTGTTTTCTGGAGACATTGGCTTTGTATCACATGTCCATGTGCCACTGGTGTGAATGCATCAATTCATGTTGAGAAGTTCACGCGAACGTCATGATCTTCAGGTTCCCACTGATATTCCCGCGGACACTGAGAAAGTGGAGCTGCAGGGAAACTCCATCAGGGAGATCCCAACCGGCGTCTTCTCCCACCTGACGAACTGCACCCACATCAACCTGCAGAACAATGAACTGAGTCAGGTGCGAAGAGGCATGTTCCAGGGACTGCATGCACTGAGGTCACTGAATATTGGGTGGAATAAGATTGACACTGTAGAAGACTCTGCCTTTGAGGGGATTGAGGTGACAGGTCGGGGGCTCACGGAGCTCAGGGAACTTCACCTCCACTACAACAGACTCACCCATCTGAAGCAAGCAATGTTCAACGGACTTCCATCTCTCAGGATCCTTGCACTGCATGAGAATGACATCAATCAAATAGACAGCCAGACCTTCAGCAAACTGGCTCAGCTTCAAGTATTGAATCTCAGAGGCAACCACTTGGTGCAGCTGACAACTGGAATGTTTTCTGGGCTAAAATCTTTGCATATTTTAAGATTGCAGCACAACCGAATAAGACAAATTGACAAGTTTGTCTTCGCTGATTCAAACCTGATGAGAAACCTGTCTCTTGAACAAAATGATCTTGAGGTGTTAAAAACAGGAATGTTTGGGGGTTTGACATCATTACAAGAACTCCGCTTGCAGCGGAACAGAATTTCAGAGATTGAGGATCTTGCATTCACTGAACAAGGTGACCTGAGAAGGTTGTTGCTGCATCAAAACCAACTCAGCACCTTCCAAGCAGAGGTGTTCAACGTGACAGATTTCCCTCCTGGTGATGAGCACCCAGCCAAACTGCAGCTCACATTGGGTAGAAATCCACTCAACTGCAACAGCTCCCTCTGCTGGCTGAAGGTCAGTCTGCTGTGGCTTGATTCAACCGATGCAAAATGTGTTTGTCTCATGTCTGCTGGAATAAGGATCGTTGTGCCTTTTCAGAAGGGAGAAAAGCTGGGCAGGATTGTGTGGGCAGACGTGAGGGATGAAGGCAAGATGTACAAGTTGCCTCCAGTCAAATGGCCTCCTGTCTGCAGGGACCCGCAGGATCACAACTGGGCTGCAGACAAGCGCTGGATAAACGTTGATATCAAATGCCCAATGGAAGGTGAAACACACGTACTCTTTCACTTGTCGTTGTGGCAAAGGCAGCTCGTTGTTCTTGCTGTTGTCCGAGCCAAGGCAGGGCCACAGGGTCTTGTTTTCCGTTGACGCACCACTGCGGTTCCAACTTTCGCTGAAACTGTCGGGGATTTTCACACAAAAATTCTCTTTTCCTTGTGCACATCTGACCCTTTCGTTTCAGAGTGCACCCCAGGATACCACTGGACTCGGTATTACTGCAAAGTCTGCCCTGCGAACTCGATCACTGAGGTGCCTGGAAAAGCCCTCGAGTGCACCCGGTGTACAGGCCTGCACGAAGTCCCCAACGCAAACTTCACGCTCTGTGGTTTGTACATGTTGTATCCAACTTAAAGTTGGCTCAACAACAAAATTGCGCTGCACACCTATTTTCACAGTTTTCACTGACTGTCTTTCTGTCTCCAGTTTGTGATGCAGGATTTTACAGAGAGTCAGGACTGTGCCACAGCTGCCCAGGTCTCGCGGTCAAAGCGAGGCGAGGAGACGCCCCTGACTGCAACACTGACCCACCCTGCGATGGAGAAACTGTTGTTCCAAATCTGAAGAAAACTGAATGTGGTATTCTGATTGTTTGATTCATGTTCAGGAAATTTTTTTGTTGATTTGTTTTCGCTTGAGAGGGGAGTTTGATGCTTGTTCAGATCATCTGTTCAGATTTATGTTCTCAAGGTGGACATGTTTTAGTTTTCAGAAACTGGTACATTTCTGACGAAGCTCACGACACTTCAGGATGTGGCAACATATCGTCTCCGTGTAGACACCTGCAGACTGTCCTGGAGAGAATTCCGCACCTTGCTGTCATCTTTGTAATTTCACCCACGCTGTCCTTGGACAGAAATAGCACAAACGTTTGTGAATTCAACACGTCTGTTCTCTTCACACTTCAAGCCACGCATGATCGAATTGTGAACGTCACCTGTTCAAAAGGTAAATTACTTTTGTCTTGTCTGCGAGCATGTCAAATCATCTGAAACCAACATTTGCAATTATTCGCAAGCAGTTTTACCTGTCCTTCCAGGAAGAATACAGTTTCGTGCTGAAATCAGTGCCCCTGGAGACAACAGTACCATTGCACTCAGAAATTTCCACTTCAACACAAAACTTGAGGTGAGGGCTTCCGTTGCTCTCAGGTTATTGAACTGTCAATTCACTGCACCTACGAATGATCCCACGAAATCCTACGCAAGCTATGATTTCATCAGTTTGAAATCGAGCAGACTTTACACGATTGGATGCAATTTCTCTGGTGTTTCTCTCCGCATTTCTATGCCACACGACCGGGCCCATTCAGTATCGAAGATTCTGTCTCAGCCTCAGTTGGAGAAGAATGTTTCTCATGAGCTGTTTCCTTTCCGTTTTACATTCTGTGGCTTCAACAACTCCACAAACCTGTTCATTAGTATTCCTTGTGCATTTCACAAATGTGTGTTTGCCAACAATAGAACTGGTGGTATTCTGTCGTTGTTCACAGCCAGTCATCTGCTCTTTTCCGAATGTGATGTGCAACAGACGTCCTTCTCTGTTGAGGCAAAATCACTTCTCACAACTGTCATCATCAGGTCCTGTGTCTTTCTGAGCAGCACACGAGCTCACAACTTTGTGGCTTCCACCAAGGCAATACTGAAAATCTTTGACTCAAAGTTTGTGTTGAACCACACAATGATCAAAGGAATGTTCAGGCTCAAGAACACCAAAGAAGATTTATCAGGATTTCCCCATCAATTGACTGTTGAAGATTCGCTTATTGATGCAAGATATGTACATGCTGTTGATCTGATGAAGTCAAGTAGTGAACAAGAACATTTGCTTCTTGCCAACCTGACACTTGTTTGTCTGACAAAAGTTGCTTTTGATAAAATAGAGGGAGAATCAAACATCAGGTGCACCCCTTACTGCCTGAAAGACCAGTATGTGAGGAAAGACACCAAGCACCCTGAAATAGCAGAGCTGACAATGGTCAATTCCATTATGGTTGCACAAAGCAGGAGCAGTCCTTGTCAAGAATGTCCCTTTGGTGTCAGGTGCCACTTTCCAAATGTTTCAGCATTGCCCAATTATTGGGGTTACTTCAGCAAGGGGGGCATTCACATGATTAGATGCCCAAACAACTACTGCTGCTCCACTATTGAAGAGTGCAAATCTGTAGATTCTTGTGCAGGAAACAGATCAGGAATCCTGTGTGGAACCTGTGAAGAAAATATGACTGAATCCCTCTTTGGGCAAAATTGTGTCCCTTCTGAGACTTGTCACACAACATTGGTGCTCTTGATCTATCTCCTTGCAGCATGTTGCTACGCATTTTTCATTTTGTCCTTCAAGACTGTCAAGAATTACTTGTGGGAAAAAACTGCATTGAAGGAGAAACTGAAACTGTGTGTGAAAAATTGCAAACAAAGATCCCGCCAGGCAACCATTTCACACCTGCATGCCTCGGCAGCTTCTGTCATGCGGGCAACTTTGCAGCGAGCACAAGTAACTCAGAAGACAGATTCAGGAACTGAAGCCCCAAAATCTTGCCTCAGAGCACGACGTCGCAGACTTCAGAAGAGGAAGTGGAAATCACTGGAGGATGTTTCATCTCTGTGCAAGAAAGCTTCTGCTGATCCAAGACCTGACAAAACTGAAAAACAAGAGGACACAACAGAGAAAAGTGTGGACGCTACTGCAGAGGAAGACAAAGACAACAGTGTGAAACTTATTCAAATTATTTTGTATTATGTGCAAGATTCAGGGCTTCTGAAAGTACACATTCCAGGAACAGTTTATGAACAAGATAACATTGTCAGAAAGGTCCTTGAGTTCTCCCCAGACCTCTTGGAAATGTACTCCATGTTCCAGAATGTTTGTTATGCTTCATTGACAGCTGTAGGTAAAACTCTGCTCATGTCTCTGTTTGGACCTACCATCATGTTCCTTCTGTTCATCATCTTTCTTCTCCAATGGCTGCTGTCCAACTGTGTGAAAAATGTCTCCAACCATTCAGAGCACCTACAGTCAAAGCTGTGCGAAGCGTTCCTACTCACTGTGCTGTTTGGCTACCAGAAAATTGTCAAAGGTGCTTTCAGTCTTGTTGATTGCATCAGCGTCGGTCAAGGTCAAGCTTTGTACATACAGGGTGAAATTCAATGCTTTACATGGTGGCAATACGCTGTACAATGCTACATTTTTCTTGTTGTTGGTCCCTTTTTTGTCTTCTTGGCAATTGGGCCCTTTTATGTGAGAGACAAAAAGTTGTCGCCTTTCCTTTTTGTCATGTCGTGCGTGTGTCCCCTTCCAGCCTTGGTTTTCTTTGCAGTGGAGAAAATTGTGAGGAAACAGAGTTTTGTTCAAACCAAAAATGCCAACGGGCAGGAGAGCTGCGAAGACCCAGAAAAGAATTTGCCTGAAGATAGAGAGATGAATTCAAGTGAAATCATTGTGGAGACACTTTTGAAACACTACAAGACCCTCAAATTGGGTTCATGTTCTTACACTTGGCTTGGAATTCTGAAAGTTTACAGAATGTCCCTCATTGCCTGCCACACATACATCACAGAGCCTCTGGTCAGATTGTGCTGCATGGCTGTCTTTGTGTTGTGTATCACTGTTGCAACTCCCATTGTGAGGCCATACAAGAAGGAAAGTTTGAATATCATTGCATTTTTGTCCCATGTTGCAACAATTGTTGTGTGTTTCATCAACATTGTGAAGGCAGCCTTCATCGCAGCAGACTTCAAGGTCAATGCTCTTGTGGAGAAAGTGCTGCAAGGTTGTGATGTCTTGGAGCCTGTTTTGCTGAACTGGATTCTGGTGTTTGCTGTTGTGTGCTGGATGCTGTCTCCCATCTGGAATATTGTGTTCAGCAAAGTGCAGCAGAGTGAGAAGTTCACCGCGCTCAAGAAAACCCTGAAGAGGCGGGATTGAGCGTCCCCGTGCAGATGTTCTGTGTTCGCGGTGCTTGTGCTGCTCATGGTTAGGTTAAATTTTGTGCCTTCCCGCAAACTTTGACGCACCATACTCGTACCTGTCAACACCAACCAAAACCCGAACGCTCCTGAAAACTGCCAACGGCGTTTTAAAGTGACATGAATACGAAAAACTTTCACTTGCTTGGAATGTTTTGTGGCTTTGGTGTGAACAAATTTAACAAAATACACGTGGAGAAATGTGTTTGTTGTTTGGACAAATTTTGTACGCGTAAATCAGACATTGCGTTGCGGAGCTCTGGCCATTCGTGTGAGTTGGTGGCCCAATGCATTGCAAAAATGACGAAAAAAAATTTTGTTGCTGCAGGTGTGATGGGGTTATTGGTGTGCTTGATGGCTGGAAATAATTTTAGAAGGTGTCATTCAGTGTGAGAGAGTCAATTTCATGTTTTGTGCAAAATACAAAGCAGCCCGAACACGCAAACCAAATGAGCAGCGCCAATTCGAATCTCCGGGTGAGTGAGTGAACGAGCGAGCGAGCGAGAGAGAGAGAGAGAGAGAGGGGGAGAGAGTGCGTGTGTGTATGTGTGTGCTCCCAGTGTGTATGAGACAGAGAGAGTGAGTGAGTGAGTGAGAGAGAGAGAGAGAG
>JAAUXT010137118.1_pt1 | contig 11793 bp, 13 predicted proteins | sample 7278171 | NCBI WGS metagenome assembly JAAUXT01 (sample SAMN14350112, study PRJNA611818) | marine sediment metagenome | isolation source: surface marine sediment (1.8m) | place: French Polynesia: Moorea | collected 2018-08
TGAAGACAGAATGGACATGGATGTGAGTGACCTGAGGGCCTGTTCAGTGGAGGATGTTCCTGGAACCTTCAGCTACTTTGAAGCCTGTTCTGGGAAATGTGTGCCACTTGATTTTTGTACAATGGCTGATTGGTAAGAAGATTTACACCATGCGCATGCTCTGCAACCTTTTAGTTGATCAAGCTTCTGTAGCATTCCATTTTGAGTCACAGAAACATGACTACTGTCAGTGTGTCTCTGTCTGTCACACAGCATGGGACCCCTCCCCCCCCCTATGAGCATTATTGTTGCTCAGGCCAGGGCCACAGGTAAATGGCCCAAGAAGAAGCATAGGTATCATTTCAATTCTGGATTGCAAAGAAGCAACATCTCTCTCTGTTAGTTCTGAATGGCTGAGGCAATTTTGGTGCCAAAAATATTTTGCACCATTTTTATGGACTTAGCAGCATGGTATGGGCTCTTACAGACTAAACAGCACAGTGTATGCAATTTCCATGACAAATGTCCTGTTGGGCATACATGTCATTTCTGGATAATTCAACATAGACACGATTTGACTTTTGCAAATTCAACTTTTTTCAAAACTTGTTTGGGTTTGTGTGAATGTAAACAGGTGTCATAATTCGACAATCAAATAATTGGGACTACATTGCCAGTAAAAAAGTGAATGTCGAATTGTCCGGAAATGACCTGTACTCGTTGTGTGGGTGTGCGTGCTAACAATGATTTTGGACGTCCTTTTGTGTGAGTGTTTGCATTGCTGACAGGTTCCATTTTCTGTTTCATACTACTTTGGACAGGAGCTATGGAAAAGGCTGCTTTGCATGTGATGTCTTCTGGGAAAAGGTTTACGACAAAGGTAGAGTTGTGTTTGTCATATGGAGTGACTAATTTGTCCTCGTCCTTGATGAAGTTGACAGAAACAGCTGAAAGCTGCCAGTTGACCGTTCTGCAGGTGATCGTCCGGAGTGCGGCAGTGGTCCAGACGCCGTGTGGTCAGAAGCCCGGCGTCGGGTCGACGACCTCCGGCCGTGCACGCCTGAAACCCTCCCCGGGACACATTCTTACTTCAGCGTTTGCGGATCCATCCTGTGCATTCCGATCGATTTTTGCACGTCCGTGTTCTGGTGAGAGAACATTTGGGCTTTGTTTCTCGTTGTATTAATGACAAAGAAGGTGTTATGCTGGTTAATTTTTTATGTTTCAGGGAGTTTGGTGAGGGATGCATGGCGTGCGACTTCTACTGGGAAGTTCTGTCCGGTGAGCCCAGGCTGTGTGTGACTCAAACCATGCACAAACCACAATGATCGTTCTTGGTGTTTGAGCGGGTCACTATATTTTCCAACAGACAAAGGCAGAAGGCCGTTCGCGGAAGAGCAGGACGAATATTTCCGCGACGAGCTTGAGGAGAAGCGCGCTCACCTGAAGAACTGCACGGAGGAGATGTGGCCCGACACCTATCGCCTCGAGTTCGTCTGCAGGCACGCCGTGTGCTATCCGGAAAGGTTCTGCAAAGACCCCAACGTGTAAGCAGAAACTGAATCGACGAGATGTGCAAACGTTGATGTTTGACGCATCAGGTTCCTGAGCGGCTTGGGTCCGTTGGAGTCCAACTGCAACTCTGCAAACACCGGATTTTGAACACACACACACACACACACACACACACACACACACACACACACACACACAAACACGCAAGTACACACCGAAAACGACCAAAACACAGAAACATTGTTCCTGACGGTGCAATATGGCCTGTGGGGTGAAAGTAGCTCGGGCTTCTGGCCTTAGAATGGATGTTTTGAAGGTTCGGTATGTGCGAACATCTCTTCTCTCTGTTTGCAGTCGCTACGGCGTGGGATGCACGGCTTGCGACTTCTACTGGGAGGATGTGCAGCGTAAGAGCCTCTCTCTCTCTCTCTCTCTCTCTCTCTCTCTCTTTTCTGGTCAGTTTTTGTCAAACAGTGCGTGTGAAGTAATTTCTAAGTCAACTCTGTTGCAGGAAGAGAAAGGCCGGATCCTCCAAGAAACAGTTATCAGTAGAAGTAGATCTAGAACATTCAATTTTGTCGAGATAAGAGCAATTTTGGCCAAAAACACCCAGTATACCGTACATCTCTGCGTTTCAAGTCGCGCCCGCGTATTCGTCGCACCCCAAAATTGTCCCTCAAAATCAGCCACAATTTCTTTTCGGTTCATATTTGTGTGTGCTGAACAAAATTTTGGAAACAAGAAAATACCTTTGAAAGTTGTGGAAAAATTAAAAGCAGGTAGCTACAAAACAAGCACAAAAAGTGGGTCTCTTGTTCAAACCAATGGTCCCAAAAAACAACTTCATTTTGGCTGGCCTGATACTTTCGATTCACAATGGGTACTTCAAAGGTAATTCCCAGCAAAGAAAAAAGCATCCTTACTTTGATGTCCAAAACTGAAACAAAAAAAATGTGACTTGTGCGCTGAGTTTTACGGTAGTTCCTTCTCTCCACGGTCTCGAATCTGTCCCGCCCAAACCTTCAGCAAGACAAAGAAAAACAAAACAGCAAAAACAAAAAAAAAATCAGCAAGAATCAAATGGCACGCCAACTTCGACAAAAGACGTGTTTGACGATGTTTACGAACTGAAACAATCCTCCTTGTGTTCGGATGAGGTCGATTTGACGTCCGTGGCAATAATTTCGCGTAAACCCCGTAAAAATTGTAACTCTTCCAAATAAACTGTTTTCAAGCCTCAAACATGTTTTGTGCTGGAGCCTTCCTGAGAGGCAGGTGACTGTTTCCAATGCTTACAGAACCACATTCCATGCAACGCAATCGGTTGGATCCACTTTTTGCTTGCTACAAAATTCACAGGTTCGGTCACGGCAACGGGCAAAATCCCGGTTAAAAAGTCGTTCTTTGCGTTGCGGCTGATGCATGAAACAGTAAAGAGAAGAGAGAAAATTGAGACAACACAACCAGAAAGAATCATGAGGAAAACCAGGCCATTGTGAAAATGTGCGACTGTGAAGGCAGAAAGCGGTGCACGCAAGCACTGGAAAGAGTACACCTGCAATGTTTCAAAATACGTTCCAATGTTCAAATAAAAATCAAAACCACTCGTGAAATGTGTTTGTGGATCAGGTTCTTGTGATCGAAACCAACCAATTCTGCCTTGTCGGCCTGAACACTTCCTTCGGCGGTTCCCCGAGGATCCTCATTTCTTCAATTGGCAAAGGGCAGACAGAAGAGAGGAAGGATAGACTACACAACTGCCTTTCCAGAATTGTTGCAAGTCAGAATGCCTGCTGAACTTCAGACATTGGCATATCCTGAAATACCAGTGAGCCAAAATGAGGCCCTTGCAACACAGAAATCAAGATTTCAAGCCATTCACACTGTTTTGTTTTGTTGTTTGTTTGAATTAGAACTCTCGAGCTGCCAAACACGCTGCCACAAACCATATTTACAAACAAATGTGAAGGTATTGTGATGGCAGTGTTTTTGTTGTAAATTTGACAATGTATTTAATAACATTGGTTTGAACTCTGGAACAACAAGACAAAACGTTTTTGATACACATTTTGTTGCAAATCTTTTACTGTTTTGGGTGACGAGACTCAAGTTGTCTGTTTGGTCAAACTTGACAATCGAATGGTCAATAGTTGAGCTACAAAGGGTCATAATCTAACATCAATACGAGATCGCACTTGCAGAATGTGTAAATACAGTTCTCATCTTCTTTCCGCTTGAGTCAGACTGACTGTTGTCTCTCGTGATTCCGACTGTCTTGAACCATCCGTGTTTGGCGCAAAGTCCAAATTTGAAACGGCTGATAGGAAAGGGTTGAAATATTGAACACAATTTTGGGGTGTCAACACTTCAACAGCAAGGGCAGTAGGCAGGGACTGGAGGCTTTGCGTGCGTCTCATTCTGTGGTCCTTTGGAGCATTATTTGTCGCCGTGCATGTGACAACGTAGCTTCCACCCGCGTTGTGCTGTTGCATGCACGATCTCGCTTTCTTCAACCTTTCCACAGAACGCATGATGAGGAATCGTCTGAGTCTCTTCCTCAGGTCTTTTGTGCTCCATGTCGGGTTTGTTTCCTGCGGATGGAATTCCTCCGATTCTGCTCTCTGTGTTCACGAGATCAGGACAACACTGTCATTCAGGCAGAAATGTTCATCAAAAGGTTTTCTAAACTTAATTTAACGTTCACAGCTGTATTGAAACTTTGGCGCAGTTCCTTTTTGGCAGCCCTATTGAAGTGAAAAAATGCATAAATTGTGAAGATTTGATCTCTTTCAGGTGAAATGCCAGTATAAAGGTGCTAGAAACTTTGAGTGCGCTACGGCGCTGGTTGCTGGATTCAGGTAAGAGTTTGTGAATGGTAAGCGTGGAACGCACGCACGGATACACGGCATGAATGCACTTTTCGTCAAGCAATTTATTCGTTGTGGGTTGAAAGTGCGAGTGCAACTCCGCAGGATGAAAGCTGCCATACTGTTGGTCGGCTTCCTCGTGTCGGCCGCGTCGGCTGCGTTCGACTCGGAATGCAGCTCGCTCGGCTCGAACGGACGCTACACGCGCGACCTGTACTACCGGCCGTGCAGCGCGTACGATCGCCGGACGTACAGCACGCTCTTCATCTGCAAACACAGCCTCTGCGTCCCGGAGTGGTTCTGCCGCTGTGCGACAACGTAAAGACCTTTTTATGCGTTCTCCTTGATTCACCCTGCCTTGCTCTCACAACGGAATTCCCGACGATATGAAGCTACTGACAACCGCTCCCAAGGGTGAGTTTTGAAAAATGTTCATCCGCAAGAAAAGACAACCTTTTCAGAGACATTTGTTCCTTCATTTCAGTGAATATGGCGCAAACTGTAACCCGTGCGACTGGTTCTGGGCCACCAACAAAGGTTCCAGTTTTCTATTATTGCTGATACGTGAGTTGTTTTCAGGAAATGAGAAAGTGGAAACAGCAAAGAACCTTGTTTTTCTTCTTTCATTCAGAGACCAATGGCCGCCGCCCCTGTAAGGGGGAGATTGAATACGGATCCGACTGAGCGTTTTGTCTTGAAGAATTGTTGACTTGTACATGTGCGAGGTAAGTGCCCTTCAAGCACAAATTTCCAGAATTGAGCAACTGCATTTTGACGTGACCAATTCCTTGATTTTACAAGTGTCCTTGCTTTTGCAGGCACAATCAAGAGGATTCATAATGTTGGTGCTGCGTTGTTGCTGCTTGTATGAAACCACCAAAAAATTTGTTGTCTTCAAACATCAGACATTGTATTGTGCGCCAAATAAACCTGAGACCAATTGAAAAACCTTGTCTTTTGACAAAACACACACACGCACGCACACACACACACACACACACACACACACACACACACACACACACACACACACACACACACAAGCGACTGACTGCACAGTGTGACAACCCTGTCCTGGCACTTCCATTACTTGTACGCTGATCAGCGACTTTCTGCTTTTTCTGATCGTTGGTCACCGCACGTTACTCGAGTGTTTTCTCGTCCACAGCCTTCGCATTTTGGTCTGTTCCGTTACTTTGGGAATTTCCTAGCAGCGACAAAAATGCAGCTTCATCCTTTCAGGAGGTGTCGTGTCGAATCTACCGGTAGTTCTTCGAAAGAATCATTTCCGTTGTCGCATTTCGAAGGACGCATAATCTGAGGCTTTTCTCAAAAGACGGAAGAAATCAAAGGAATTTTCAGCGGTGAAAAGAAAGTCGCTTGAGAAAAGAGAGAATCGTGAAAAATCTCGACAACAAATTCTTTTCTCATTTTCAAGTTTTGCAGGTGCTTTTCTATCAGAGAGATTTATTGACAGTTTAGACTTGAATATCCTGTATCAAATTTTGTCGTTGAATGAGAAACAATTGATTTCAAAATTTGAAATTGAAACCTTTGTTTCATTGAGTGTTGTCTTCATTGGCTGCTTTGTAATACACAAACCCTGCATGCCCCTCGCTCTTGATGTGAGAACAAGTGGGCTTTTCAGTTCAGTTGCCCGTCTCTCCGTGACCAGTCAGCACGTTTGTGCTTTGCGGTGATCAACACAGCAGCATTTTCATCTGCTTTCAGGAGAATTACTCATTACCGAGCCGCATTTCGGACCTTTGGGACGAGACTTCCCTGCTTGCGAAAAATACTGGAGGGCTCCTACAGAGACCAAGCTTGCGGCTTTAACAGAAACGCACTGAGACACTGCTTTTGTGCCAAACATGGACGTGTCTTGTGTTGTCCACAGACACTGAAGGGACGCTGACACAGATGTCTTGACATGAAATGATATTTCGCGAAGCCGTGGTGCAGTGGGATCTTTGATGTGGGATTCCAGCCTCACAACATGAGGAAGGTTTCTTCAGAATGGATTCCTTTCTTTCCCTCAGAAGTCGTCTTGTCGACAGTGGCAACATTTCATTTTTTGTTCTTTCCACAGAGGCTAGGCATTGCATCTTGGAGATCGGGGGACCTTGTCTGACAATCATGTTGCTGTTTCAGTGTTGCGTATTCGTCTGTTCAAAACCAAGTGAACCAGACACAAGTGAACCAGTAGATGTTCAATAAGATCGTAATGTGTACCGCACGAATCTTTTGGGTTGTTAATTTTCAGCAACATGCAAACAAGCCCTCAAACAAGTCATTGATATCGAGCAAATGTAAATTTCTTGTGGATATCTGCAAAATTGATGCAGACTCACTTATAAAACGCAACAAATGTGCAAGGGGCTTGAGTTACAATACCTCCACTGATCAGGTAGGGCGGTTCACATCTTCTGCCGATTTGCGGAGCGGAAAAGTTCTTGAAAGCGTTGCACATTTGGGGGTTGACACCAATTTACGTTGCTGTGGCAGAATGAAGCTGTCAGTGGTCGTGTTGGCGGTCCTGGTGGCGATGGCGGCGGCCGATTCGTGCCTCAACCCAACGGAGACATCGTTTCCGCTGTGCACACAGCACGATCACCGCAAATACAGCGATTTCTTCCTCTGCCTCAGAAAGAAGTGTGTGCCGCTCTGGCTCTGCACCAGTGTCAGAGGGTGAGTCGAACCTCGGGGGTATCGGGCTCGCACTACAAAAAACCTCTCCATGGAGCAGACTACGAGCGTTTGGTTTCTGATCTCTTCGAAGTTCGCTGAATTTGGACATTTTTCTGATTCGGATCTGTTGTTTTTGATTGCAACGTGTACTTTTGAACACCTTTTCAGCAACTTTGGGCAGGGCTGTCCGCCGTGTGAGTGGTACTGGTCTGTCAACAAAGATGACCCTTGCTTAGAGAACCCCAAGTTCCCGTACTCGTTGCCGTAGAAGCGTGCATGCTGTTACAGTAGGAAACTCGGTCAGTATCCCTGTATTGACCACGCTTGATTACCCTTGTTTTGTTTTCTTTTCGGAGCAATTTTACTCATTGCGAGCACAGCACTGCTTGCACACTTGACACGATTCCCGTTGTCTCATTTCAGAAGGTGTTGCTGATCGTGCGTTGTTACAATCACCATGCTCCACATTTCTTTGATACAGCCCTCCTCGACAAGTTTTGTACGGTGTTGATTGCTTCGTAGATGTTATTCTCTTCAATAAAAATGCAACCAAATGTTACGTGCCGATTGTTCCTTTGTTCCCCATCCTTTTTATTGCTTTCAACAAAAAAGTGGAACGTGTAGACATGACAAGCTCGACAAAATGATTCTGCTTCCAACAAGTTTTCAGATCAGAACCGCACCAATGACAAAACTTTGGTGCCGGGTGAACTTCTGTGTCAAGGTGCTCCATCCCAACAACAATGCTCGTTTGAACGTGGAAGGAATACGTTGAAACCTGAGTGTCTGTTTGTTCTGGAACAACGCACAAGGCAAGAACTTTTGTGAAATTATCATTGGCTGTGGCCAGTCAACGTTGTTTCGTGTGCCAAAGTCCATGGGGTTCTGGCAGCAGAAATCCTCGTCTCCCATGTGTAAAACATCATCATGACTTTTGATACGACGTGTACTCGTAGAGTGCTGACAATTCGTGAAAAGGGACGTTCGTATTTGGAAACTCATCCAGTTGAACCCTCCCGTTTGTTCTTTTTTGCAGAGTTTTCATCAAAAGATGCCCAGGGTGATCGTTTTTTTCGGTGGGATGACGTTTTCATTGTTTCAAAGGGTCTTGTACCAGAGAATACTTGCAGAGTACGAATAGAGAGAGGGTGCGCCTTGAACTTGAAGCAACTCGGACACCTCGGTGAATGTGGTGCGGACATTAACAATGCAAAATTAGTTCGAACAGGCAATCTTCACCACCAGACCTGCGTTTTGCAATGCCACAACTCCGAAAAGACAGATTCATCCATTCGAGCCCCTGTTGGGATCAAGCCTCTGCTGATCAAGTTCTGGGCGAAGTATTGGCCAATTTGTTCGGTGTCACTGACAATTTGAGGAAAGTTTTTTGAATGAAATGGACCGCTCGTTCTGTAACGAGCGCTATTAGGGCCAACGCAATACAGGTTGACATAACGTAATAAATGCCCTGAAGGTCGTTGATCGTCACGGGTCTGACGGACGACTGGAAGTCACACGATTTCTTCTTCGGCCAGTACGTCTTCTTCCATTTGTCCAAGAGCCCATCTTCTCGCAGTCGCAGCACCCTTGAATGCACAAGCGATGATCTGTGTGTGAACCACATCTGTTCAACTCTGTACAGCTGCAGGACAAATGAATGCAAAATCACCAAACCTTCAAGGCAACAAATATTCATCCCTTCACAGACGTTGTTTCCGAAAAGCCGCAAATATCCAGGAGAATTGTGGATGACCAAAACGTAAAACATTTGAACGGAGGAAAAAACACCAAAGACGGAGCTTTCATGTTATCTTTGCTGCCAGAAGACCGGGGACAACACCTGGCACTTCCAGGATGGTGAGCCATTATTGGTCTTGCTTTGGGGGTCTATGACCTTTGCCAGCACAGTTTGCTTCAAGATTTGGTGACAAAATCAGACGGCTTTTCGGGGCGTTTGGTGGGCAAACATGTTGGGCGAGGACCTCTGAAACTCTGAACCACAAAAGTGAGAACTTACATGTCTGACACAATGTTTCTGTACGCAGAATTGTTTTGCAGTCCAATACTGTAAGGAGCCATAAGGAACCTCTCCTTCATAACTTTCACGTCGCAGCTTTTGGACAGCTCCACCGAGATGCCAGTCATGTCGCAGATGTAGGCATACTTTGAAGAATACATGTGCTTCAGGTGTTCTGAATGAGACGCGCTCAACACAAAGTCGTGAGTCTCTTCAAACGTGCTTATTTTGTCCCAAATTCCTGCATAGACCGGAGCCTCTGAAAACTGAACAAAAGTACGTCGACAAAAGGGAATGAATACAGGCCATGTTTTTCCTTCCCATATTGGTAATTTGTTTGTGATCGGCGACAAAGGGCAAAAATCGACCGTTCCCGACGAGAACGTGGAACAAAAACTCCTTTCCCTCGAAGGTCCTTGCAAAACTCGTAATGCAAGAAATGAGGTGTAAAACCTTCTTGAAATCACAGGATTTTGCCTCCGCCCCTTGTCCGCCCAGGCATCACATGGCAGTCTCAGCTTCTGGCACACAGCAAAACTTAACAGTGAAACCTTCTGAAATTTTCAAATGCTGGTGTCTTCTCAGTTCAGAACTTTGATTCACGCAACTGTCCCAGGGGATCCATAACGTTACTCCACCCCGTATAAGAGCCACAAAGTGAACAATTGACAGGTGCTTGCCCACCAAAGGGCAAGCAAGGGAAATCTGTGATGAAAAAGAATCAGCAATCTACTGACAACGACAAAGGTACTCAGCAGGCAGATGTCTGTCGATAAAATTGACTGCACTCCAATTGAAAGAACAAGTGCAGGCCTGCAAAATGTATCTGAATGGAGTGCATCACTGTGCACTTGCGATCCGGAATGTAAAAGCTTGTCAAACGTTCAGTAGATTGGAATTTGCCCTGTTATAAATATTCTATGCCCCAAAATTCCAGAGATTTTGAGGGGCAGTACCCAGGGGGAATCCTTGATTTTGGTGTGCCTGTGTGTATGCTGGTATGCTTGCAAGATTCCAGGGTGTCTGGAGTGCACACAAGAGTGTGGTTTCACAAGTACATTTGAAGGCGGATAGTAAAAATGTGTGTCCGTGTGATGAGTGTGTGTGCCTGTGCGTGAGATGCCTCTGAGGCCCCTACACACACGCACACCGCGTGGAACCACACTGTTTTTGGCTTCGACAACACGCTGCACAGAGCGTGTCGTAGCGCCACAACAAGCCACAATTTTTTCGCTGATGTGATTCACCAAAAACATAATTTTGTTTTTGCATACACAAGCAGTATGTAGTGTTGTCTCATCCCAACACACAAATGGCTCCAAGAGCCATTTTCGTCAAAGCTGTCTCAAAGAATCTAACAAATCTGTAGAGTTTAGACTGATTCTTCCTTGCAAGGCTTTGCTGCAAATTATTGGATAGATTTGTTAGAAACTTTCCCAAATTATCTCCTAATGCACACAATTTTCCTTGTTTGCCTTCCATGGCTGCAAAGAACTGGACAGACCTATCCTTACCTGACCCAAATGTGCAACTGTACAGAATCTTCCTTCTTTTAGTTTCAAATAACTGAACACCCAGCCTCTGAAAACCATTGATCTGCGCGAACTTTGAAAGATTCAGATTGCAGATTTGCAAAAAAAAGTGCGTATGTTGATGTCCAGATTTGTTGACATATGGATACATCCTGGACTCACTGTGCACACAGGACTAAGAGCATACACTGGACTCGTTCCTGTACTGGGCTCGCAGCGCAAACCGGAATCAAATTTGCAACCAGTATCCTTTGCACATCATGGAATCACTGTGCGTCCTGAAATCGTGTGCACGTTGCTGGAATTGTTCAGGACTGCGACACATGCAGCGGAATCATATAAATTTGTGAGACCGGTCTGTGAGTCCGCGCGAACTCGGTACGCAGCAGTTCCCTGGATTCTGGTTCATTTGGCAAAGACAAGAGATTTTGTGCCAAAACAGTGGTTGCTATGCAGATACTTTCCACAGCACACCTAACTTCAGGATTGCTGACATCTAGTGAAGCACGATCACACCTTGGCCTGGATGGGCAGACTCAATCCCTCCCAGCTGAGATTTCAGTTCCAGAGAGAAGCACGAAATTCCTATAAGCATGCATCCAGCTATTGTCAGTCATTGTCACCGTGCAAATGTGGGCCTGCATGCTCCTTCTCGATAATGTTCTGTCTCTGATAGTGTGAAACCGGTGAATAAAGTCCGTTATAATCACGCGCAATTCTGAGTCGTTACTCAAATGTCCGGCTGTCACACTCATGTGACAGTCTACTGAGTCAGGTGCAGTGGTCCGATAACCAACGCAGACTTTTTGTGCTGTGCTGTTAGGTCAACCAGAGGAGATTGCACTCTGCGCCTTGAGTACTCTTCTCAAACTCTCAGCCACTTCCCTTCATCCGGGCACTTACACTCTCTCCACCGCATTATGCATATTCATTGCTGAGCTATTATTGTTGTAGACTAGTCTTTATCTGTTGTACACATTCCATACATGCTTTCGCAAAGCTGATTGATTGTGACCCAATAATACAACTTCCAAGTACAAGCTGATCTTTACAATTGATCCTTGAAAATATAGCAGCGTGTGTGCGAGGCATGACCCGAGAATACAACTTCCAAGTACTACAATATATCACAGTCAACGCTTTCAGGATATGTTGTCGGCAGAACAGACTTTCATTCATACGCTGCTCAGCTGAA
>JAAUXT010070321.1_pt1 | contig 11791 bp, 9 predicted proteins | sample 7278171 | NCBI WGS metagenome assembly JAAUXT01 (sample SAMN14350112, study PRJNA611818) | marine sediment metagenome | isolation source: surface marine sediment (1.8m) | place: French Polynesia: Moorea | collected 2018-08
ATTCTTGGAGGGTATGACTGGGGCAATCTTTGTGATATTGTTTTGAGGCAATATTTGACAATTTTTTTCATGTTGGTCACATTTGTCACATACATCCTACCCCTGTTTGGCACCATTCTGTGCACTAGTGAACCAGTTTTACCGATCAGTCATGTGACCACACAAAATCAGCTGAATCTCAGCTATTTGGGCACCAAATGAGGTGTTTTATACATGAAAATGTTGGGTTTTTTACACTCCATCTACTGGTTGTGGTTTCAGTGGGTTTTGTGCAGATTTAAAAAAAATTGTATTTATTTTTTTGGAATTCTCCCATGATGCACCTGTGATAACAATGGTGGCCATTTTTCAGTTAAAGTGGGTTTTCCTCAATTTTCAAGGTGAATATGGCTGTTTTTCTTGGAGTTTTGTATATATTTGAAATCCTCTCTTCAAGCTGGTTGCAATGGTATCCACAAATTTGAGATTGATCAAGTATTTGCTGAGAAAATTGAGATTGAAATGGGTATGCAAATTTGGTAGATCTAGGTCAAGTTCAACATTCAGATCAACCGCAGCATCCTTGGATGTATTTTTTGGGTGCTTTTTGCTTTCTTTTCTTCTGCTTTGGAGGCTTACCCTCTGGAGATATCTGACTCAGAGATATCTCATCGCGGAAATGAACTTGCAATTGTCTTGGGAGACCTGGAGGCTCACTGACTTGAGTGGGTGGGGTCAAACCAATGGGACCCTGCAGAACTTCTGATTGTCTTGGGAGACTTGGAGGTGCAGTGAATTGACTGAGTGGGGTCAAACCAAAGGGACCCTGCAGAACTTCCGATTGTCTTGGGAGACTTGGAGGTGCAGTGAATTGACTGGGTGGGGTCAAACCAATTGGACCCTGCAGGCCTGAATTTGAACTTGAAGGTTTGTTTCCTGTCTTTTTTAAGACTCTTTCTTTTGGTTGGTGGAGGCATGTTTTCTTTCTGGTCACAGTCTTCTGAGTCAGAAGTAGGGGGGAAACAGAATGCATGGGGATTGGGCGGCATTTTCTCTCATCCCTTCATTTCCTTGTTTTTTTTTCTTCAGCACTTGAAGGTTTGCCTTTTGGAGCTTTTGGCTTGAGGGGGGCCTGCATCCTACACTTTTGGGCAGAGATCTCTTTCAGGGAATCCCAAATATCATCAGCATTGAAGCCACTTTCTTCAACCCCCCTCAACAGTTCTTCATACTTGGGGTCTTATTCATGCTCAAGCGGGGTATCTGAAGTGTTTTGGTCCTGATTTTGCTCCTCGTCCTCCTCCCTTGTCAAATACAACCTCAATCTGGAAGCATGCACTGCAACTTTCCTAACAAGGCCATCTGAGTAACCCCTCAAGAGAAAATTGCCATTTGCAAGCTTTCGATGGATATTGAATTTCCCTCTCCAAGCTTCTTTGAGTTTGCCCCCTTTCTGTCCCTGTCCTCCATATCTAGCTGCAATACAACGGAGCCCTCCTCTAGCTCAGCATTGTTGATGTACTTGAGGTCATAGTTTTTCTTCATGCATGCCTGAGCAATCACTAGGTTCACAGAAGCAGAATCATGCAACTCATCTCTGATTTTGAATAAGGCCCCAAGTAACATTTCATGCTGGTCATCAGGGTGGAGGGCTTCATAGGCAGAGTATGCTTCAGCTTCAATGTCAGGGATGTTGCCATCAGGCTGTGAAGGGACAAGCTCATGGAGAAGTTTAGCTGGGAGCTTCATTCTCCAGCTAAACATGAGCTCGAAAGGTGTGTACCCAGTACTTGCATTCACAGCACCACTGAAACTCAGGCACAGGTGAGGTATTGCATCAAGCCACTCCTCTTGAGCTGAAATGGTCTTTTTCAAAGCTTCAACAGTTGTTCTGTTTTGCCTTTCTGCCAAACTATTGGCCTGTAGGTGGTATGCACCAGTAATCCTGTGAGTGATGCCTGTCATTGAAGCGAAGACTTTGGACACCTGATTCACAAACTCTCTACCCTGGTCAGAGATGTGGAGAGAATGGGACCCATACCTACAAATGAGTTGGGTGTAGATTGCTTTGGCAACCTTAAGTGCATTTTTGGAGTGAAGTGGAATGAGCTCCACCCACTTGGAGAAGTAATCACATGCAGTGAGAACATAGTTGAACCCCTGAGAAGGAAACAACTGGAGTAGATCGATGCCAATCTGTGCCCAGGGCAAACTTGGGATGGGAATTGAATGAAGTTCCCATTTTGACTTTTGGAGGCTTACTTGATTCATGTGCTGACAATGGTCACATGTTCTGCAAAACTCACAGACATCTTTGCCCATGCAGGGCCAGTAGTACCTCTTGCTCAAATTCTTCATCGTCCTGTTGACACCAAGATGTCCTGAGTACCCTTCACCTGGATGGCTGTGGACTGTATCCAGAAGCTTCTTCTCCTCACCAGGGTCAGGAATGCATGTCACATCTTTCTCTGAAAAAAATGTGGACTTGCAGGATTGTTCTTGGGACGGGGTGGCTCTTGAAGCTGTTTTTTTCAGTTTGATTATGAAGAAGTGACCTTTACTTACCCATTTTCTTCTTGTAGCACCTGGAGTGGTACTTGATGCACTTGTGGACTTGTTCACGGATGAGGCTGTATGCATGAGTGATCCTCCTGAACTCCAACTTCTTGTTGCATGACATATCCATGAAAGGGTACAATTGCATCTGCAGGTACACCTTGATGTATGTGATCTGATCCTCAAATGGCAGAGAGCTGAACGGTTGTTGTCTTCTCCACTTGGAGGATTTGCCTGGCATCAAAACTTTAATGGGCACAATTCAAACTGGTTTGTTGTTGTCGCTCAAGTCAAGTCATCCAGCGAATCGTCAGGTGTGATTTCCTTGAAAACATCTGTTTCTGATTTCTCGTCATCCGAACACTGGGAAGACTCACTTGAGGGCTTTTAACATCCTGTTCAAAAAAGAGGGCTGTCCACCTCAATGTCCACATCTGTCCCTGAATTCTCAACTTCACTTTGGCTGGATTCAGACATTTCCTCTAACATGTGGAGGCTTCAAGGGTGAGAGTTTACCGATGCTGATGTCACTCTCACTTTCACTGGGAACATAATCTGTGTCTTTGTCTTGTCCATCACCTTGAACATAATCCTCCAAGTACTCAGCTCTGATCTTGTCCCTTTCTCATTGAATCTTTTCAGCTTCAGCTTTCAATTTCTTCACACACTCCTCGAGTGGAGCAGCTTGTATCTCTGCCATGTTCAGATTTGTGTGCCTGCCAAAATGTGTGACGTTGATGTGTGACATCAGTGGAAAAACAAACCCACATGCACTTGGTAGCTTCATGTTGAGCAGGTATGGTGTCAACAACCATGCTGCAGCACCAGGGGAGGAGGAGTGGTGGCACCCCAGGGGTCTACCAGCAGACCTGCACCATCACCCCCTATTGTTTGGAGCATGGGACCTGTTGTCCAGGCACACCCCCAAGTGCATGCCTGGACAACAAGTGTTGTTGGGGCTTGGGTCTACAGGCCATGCCAGGTCAACAAGTGTTGGCCGGGCACACCTGTTGCCCGGGCACTCTACACCAGGTGAATACCCAGAAGCACCATCAGAAGAAATATTGCCACAAGGAGAAGGAGAGGCACAGGAGGAAGTCCCTGGAGGAGGAGGATAAGGATGACATGCAAAGTGTTCACCTCTGACCATCCGACCTGAAAAACTGCTGACTCAGAGCAAGAAACTTCGCAAGATTATAGATTTCCTCTGTTCAGAGGTAACTTTGTTTCTCTGCATTCAACAAGCACGATCAATTGTCATTTTCATGTATCAATTGCAAACAGCAAAGAACATTACAGGTTTCAACATCAAGAAGGACATCAGGGAAGGTGACAATGATTGTCCACAGTGCCCTTCTACATTCGCATCCACAGCTGGCCTCCAATGTCACTACAGATGGTTCCATATTAGTGACACCAAATATCAGTATGTTTGTATGAGTGGACATAGCAATTGCATGTTCTGTGTATCGATTGTGCACTATCTAATATATCAATTGCTTACTTTCCAGGTGTGATGTCTATCCATAAATCTTCACATCAGAGAGGGGGTTGTGCATGCATAAGAAGATTCATGAAGGTGAAGGCAACAAGTTGGGCTGTGATGTTCAGGGGTGTGAGTCTACATTCACCACCCATCAAGTACTTGCCATACATAAGTCTGAGCAGCACTCTGGGAGGCAGGACAGGCATAAGTGTCAGTTCTATCAGAAGATGTTCAAACAGCGCAGGTACCTCTAGGAGCACTTGAGGAGCTGTAACAAGCCAGGGAACAAAGCAAAGGTTGAAAGGGAGTGTGAAATCTGCAAGGCAAAATTCACACTAAAGTACTTCTTCAGGCACATGAGGAGAGTCCACAACTGGACCAGCTAAATTTGTGTCATTCTGTTCAAGTCCTGCCTACCCACTTGTTTTTATTTATAAGACTGTTTTCAGCATGTAGTGATTGCAGGTGAAGAGTATCGATTGATGCTTAATTGGTGTAGTGATTGCATACTATCCATGAAAATGGGGTCCAAATGACAAGAAAAAAAGATGAAAGGACAAATAAACAGCACAAAGAACAGAATTGAATGCTTCTGTGAACATTATTAGAAGACAAATGTATACTGAAATGGGTGTGTAAATGCAGAAAACACATGCATTCAAGTCACGGGACGCATTTGTGAACTGTGATTGGCTCCAATAGAATGACCATCGGCCTAGCTCGTAACCCGATCATCTCTGCGTGTGAGAAGGTGTGTGCACCCTCGTGTCTCCTCCTCCTGATGTCAATTTTCGTTCACTCACAACATCGACAAGACGCTGCAGCTTCACTGACCCTTGTAGTTGAAGTAGCCGGAGCCGGAGTCGTTCCCGTACTGGTACATCATGCCCTGCTGGAACCACTTGAAGGTCGGAAACGTCTTCACCTCATACCTGCAAAGAAACACATATTTGCAACAAACGACGCTGGACATGCCATTTGTGAGATTTTTGTCTCGTCCATTTATTGTTTTGCAGGTTTTCTGGTCTTCGTCCCAATAAAGGTCAAAATCTCAGGACGATGCAGCTGCTCTGGTTGTGCTGGTGTTTACAGGACCAGCCGCGGAACCAAGATTGATGTCAGGGAACCATGATGGTGATGCGGGGGGGGGGGGTGACAAATTCCAACAGGGTCTTGAAAATATCAGTTGCGGTCATTGTCTCGGGGAGGGGGGTTCGTGGAGGCTCAGGCCCCTCCCCCTGGATCCGCTGGAGCACAGATCAAACCCTGTGACCCGCGACCCTGACGAAGCGAATGGGATGGGCCTCACTTCTGGAGGATCTCCGGCCCCTCGAGCGACCCGTCCAGCTTGGCCAGCAGGATGGGCGGGTCGTGCGTCTTCAGCTCCCGCGCCGCCTTCGCGTAGTTCGCCTCCGCCGCCTGGCACAGCGGGCACCTGCGGAGACAAAACTGACTGGTTGTCCACACAGGTTCCGTCGCGGAATGTTCCGCGTATCTGTCCGCCATGTGTTCCCTGACGCTCATCTACACTTGGAATAAGGCTGGGGACACACCGAGTTGGACGGCTCAGTCTGGATGGGGCAGCTGCGGGTTGGACGGCTCAGTCTGGATGGGGCAGCTGCGGGTTGGACGGCTCAGTCTGGATGGGGCAGCTGCGGGTGGGAAAGTTTGAAACTGACAACAGACACACTGGATGTGTGAGGCACGTCCAGTGTGATGTCATGATTTCTTTCTGGACATAACAGGTCCATGTTTATTTTGCCAAGCCAAGATGCCGAAAGCCAGCAAAAAAAAACTGACAAAAAGGTTTGTGGTGGGGTTGCGTCCACTTCTGCATCCACATCCAGTTCAAGTTTATTCAGAGAGTCAGCCTGCTGAAGCAATTCTGACAAATCAACCTTTGATAGAAAAAAGCCAAAATGGTTGGAAGAAAGAAAGCTGAAAAATAAAACAAATTCAACAGAAGTGGATCACTTTGTGCAACATGGTGCAACCATACATCTGTACGATATGGAGTGTGATGACTGGAAGAATACCCATGCCTGTCACTTTTTGCTTTGAGATTCTATTCCGAACATTAAAAACAGAAATGACTGCCTGTCGCTTTTTGCTTTGAGATTCTATTCTGAATGTTTTATACTGCCTTTTGCTTTGAGATCCTATTCTAAATGTTAAAAACAGAAATGACTGCCTGTTGCTTTTTGCTTTGAGATTCTATTCTGAACATTTTGTACTGCCTTTTGCTTTGAGAACAAAGTGAAAACATCCAGTTGAATGTTTCTTGGTATGCATGCAGTGGATGAAATTGACACCTAATGGAAAAGTATCCAGCAGCAGAGGGCATGTTGTGAAATGGAGTTGCAGAAAATGACCAGGTCAGGGTGATCTGGAAGAGGGAAATCCAAGCATGCCAAGGATCCTCACACCTGGTATCTGTATGAACACACCCATTTTCTGCGGGGACACAACACTGCTTGTCTGTAAGTGCAAACTGACAATCATCAGGTGAGTGAGTCATTCATTGACTGATAATCATCAGGTGAGTGAGTCATTCATTGACTTCATTCCCACTGTCTGTTCATCTTGATGTTCATCTCTTCATCCAGTGAGTGAGTTCACTCAACATCACTCTTTGTTTCAAAGTCACTGTCACTCTCCACAATACCAACAGATACTCTCTGGTTTGGGATTGCCCCAACTGTGTTGAAGTACTGACAAAGATTTGATCTGACATCTTTGCTTTTTTGACCAGTGCAAAATCCATGTTTTCTGATGGGTCTCAGTTTAGCTGGGACACTGCTCTCATCAGTAGCATGTCTGTACACTTGTTCAAGTATCTTGAATTATAATGTCACATTGTTTACATCCTTCATTATGTAATTGTGAAGGATAATTGCTGCTTTCAACATTTCTTTGTAACCTTTGGGTTGTACTTCAACCACACACTTTAGGAACCAGAATCTTGCAGCCAGCAATCCAATTGTACTTTTGATGGTGCGATGAGCTCTGCTCAATCTGTAGTTGAAAATCTGTTACTTTTTAGATATATCATTAGCTCTTGACCCAGGGTATGGTTTCATCAGATTCACTTTGCCAGGGAAAGCCTCATCACCAACTAAAAGGTATGGAATTTTGGAATCAAAATCTAGATGTATCTGCCTTGGGGGTGGCACAGGTAATTTTCCTTCCACAACTCTTGTTCCAAATGATGTCAACTGAAATACTGTTGAGTCATTGGCACTTCCAGGTGCACAAACATTGACCCATGTGAAGCGACAGAATGCATCAGCAACAGCCATGAGAATCATTGAGAATTTTTTTTTGTGACAAAACCATAATGATCCAGATTTTGGGGGAACAATGATATTGCAGTGTTTGCCATCAACAGATCCCAAGCAATTTGGAAAATTCCATTTTGTTTCAAATTCATTAGCTTTTTCCTTCCATTCACCAGCAGTTTTTGGAAGTTTCAGAAGGTCAGGTTTCAGGTCTTTCCACAACAGTTGCCATGTGTCCAGAACAATTTTTCTCACTGTTAAAGTTCCCATTCTCCATGAAAAATGCCTTGCTTTGAAAGTATGTCCAGTCGCCAAAACCCTGCAAAGGAAAGAAGAAAATTGACATTCATGACTGTACAGACAATGCATCCAGTTTCTTCAATTGCAGTGATGCTGAATCCAGCCACATGGATGAGGAAAATGACTTTGAAACTGAAGATGGGGAAGACATGGGAAATGATGAAGAAACGAAAGCAGAAGACAACATGATGGATGGAAAGACTGGATGGGACTCCACTGCATCGAGTTAGAGTGAGACAGGTATAAAACAAAAGGTGTCAAAAGTCATGAAGCCAAAGCCCAAGAAAAAAGGCCTAAGAGTGTACAGTTGTGTCCCCTGTATGTGAGTTGGAGACACAGCTCAGTGAATTTCTGAGAGATGAGCATGATCCACTCATGAAAGCAGACCAGCAATTCTGTATGAGTTTGGTTCAGGCATCAATGCACTGGATGAGGTGACCAAATTCAAGACAAAGGCCAAACTCATGGAGGTTTTGGCAGATGCACTCCACCCCCTCCTGTCCCCTCCCTCCCCAGCATTGTGCACTGTGTGTTGCACCAGCAAGGAGTCATCACACATCAGGATATGACCAACATATTGTGCAGACTGGATGCAATGTCCTTGCCCCTGCCCCTGCTTTTCATTATGCAGACAAAACTTTTGACATGCAGATCCCTTTTGATCAGATGTGAGCTTCACGGGTCCCTTCCTTCTTCTGCAGGTTCTGCAGACTCTGTTGACACAGTGGTCCTGTATGTGGGAGGGCAGACATTCATTTGCCTCCAGCCACCTGTGTTACCTGCATGGCCAGAAGTGTCCACAGTACTGTATGAAGATCTGGACAAGAAATATGTTTGTTGAATTGAGGGATGTCCTGAGTTATTTTGTTCTCCTGGTGTAAATATCGACGGGTTCTGTACAAGGGGTGTCTGCATACAAAGAGAGATACATCCCTCACATTGTTTACATCAATCAGCTGTTCACAGTTGCATCCAGTGTCATGCAGTTCTCCAGAAAGAAAGGTCATGTTTTCACAGTGTGTGTTGTGTCTTTCACCAAATCAATTTGCTAAATATTTTTCAAATAAATAATTCTCAATGTTTCATTCAAAAAACAAGTGTAGTTGATCATTTGTGAATTGTGTGCAGATTTGAAGCTGGACAAAGTTCCCATGATACATCATCCAGTTGCTGAAATGGTGGGTGCAAAGCCAAATATGTTTGTGCAGTTAAACACTGAAGATGTCGAATTTCAGCTGCATCCAAAGAAATTGTTCTTGGAAGACAAGTGTTTTTTTGGGTCAGGCTGAGTTTCACATGATGCTGGAGCAAAGACAACTGCAAGTTGCCGAGGTTCATACAGATACATGCAGACTTGAGGTCTAGATCTAAGTCAAAACTCAACTCCAAACGCTGGCCATGCAGTCCATCAGGTGAACCCCATGGATCTGGATGCAGGATGTGGTTTTCCAAGCATGCAGTCTCCCCCTCCAGCGACATGAATCATTGTCACATTTGAGGTGTGTCATGTCATAGATCTAACTGGATGAGGGACAAAACTCAACTCCAAAGACCGGCTGTGCAGTCCATCAGGTGAACCCCATGGATCTGTATGTGGTTTTCCAAACATGCAGTCTTCCCCCTCCCCCTGACATGAAGCGGTGTTGCATCCATGTAGATCTAAGTGGATGAGCAAAGTCAAGTGTGTGAGGTGAACCCCCATGGATGTGGAGTCAGACCCTCCCCCAACATGAAGCTTTGTTGAGTCCATGTAGATCTAACTGGATGAGCAACTCCAGATGGCAGCCATGCAGTGTGTGAGGTGAACCCCATGCCCAGGTGGACAGCTGTACACACTGCATGACCCCCCCACACATCTGACTGAGAAGCTCAGCCATTTGACATTTAACTGCAACCCTCAGCTGAATGATATTTTAGGTCATTGAAGCGAAACATGCTGTTGTTTGTGTTTTGGTGAACTGGAGGAGGGACTTTATGTCTGAATCCTGCTTTGGTGAACTGGATGAGGGACTTTATGTCTGAATCCTGCTTTCTCTCCAACTGGTCATCCAGTGACAGAAAGGGTTCCATTGAGATCTGCATGAAATTTGCTGAGTTTTGAACACAATGTCGTACATTGAGCAATATTACCACAATGTGAAAATGCATGTTCATGTCATGGTCATGTTGCAAACTTGATATCATACTTTATTCAGATGAACTTTTTCTGCTGAGTAGAATGGTCACAAAGGCACATCAGGTTGCAGATCTGGAATTTTTTTTTGCATCCAGTGAAGTTGCACCTCCAGAAGACAACTTTTGAATCATACAGTTGAACTGCTTGCTTGTTTCAGTGCCTGTGCCTGATGATGGTGACACCGCCTTTCCATGAGCTGGCCCACCTCAACCACTGCTCATAGTCGGATGTTCTACAGGCCATTGCATTGTATGTGAGGAGCAGCAGGATGCATGCAGTCCAAGTTATGAGTGAGCATCTGAACAAGGAAAAGATACACCTGTCACAGTTGGAGGAAGCACTTGAGTCCAGAGATGACCCACTGGATGAGAATTTTTTGCAGTTGTGCTTTCTCACATACAAATGTCACCTTGGTGTTGTGGGCAAAGGCTTTGTGTGGACAAGCCACAAGAGTGAGCAGCTGGCATCATGTGCAGTACTGTTTGGTCTGACTGATGCAACCACAGGTCAGAATGTGTGGATTCTACTGAAGCTAAGGAATCCTGTTACTGTCCAGTTTTCTCCAGGTGAGAAGGAAGTGAAAGTAGTTGGATTTGTTGACATGCAGTTCATCCAGACTGCAACAGCCAACCTGATGCCTCCAATGGAAAAACTGCATCCAGGGTTCATCAAGTACATACAGTGGAGACATGCAGAGTATGACATCACACTCATAAAGGAAAGTGGGCAAACCATTGGCCAAAAGCAAGTGATGTTTGTTGAGGATTTGATGGAGCCAAATGTGGACCAGAGGAGTTTTGATGATCTGGATGATGCAGATGAGAACACTGACATTTTTGTATGTGATCCTCCAGTGAAAGTGGAAGTGCAAGTGGAAGCAACAGCTTCACCAAAAGTGTCATCCCCTCACCTGTCAAGTCCAAGTCAACTGTTGTGACTGCTGCAGCCAGCAGCACTTCACGCCCCACGAAGCATCCAGTGAAAAAGGAAACAGAGCACAGCTTCACAACAGAACCTGCATGAAAGCGATCATGACCAGAGGCACAACCTGGTCAATGTCCAAGGTGTGACTGGCCAGTGTCCAGTGTGAGTGCATTCAAGAAGCATGCTGCAGAATTCCATCCTGAGCTGCTGTACTTCTGCAATTGTGCTGGATGTTATGCTGCATACCACACAGCTCAAGGAATGTGCACTCATGTGAAGAAGCACTTTGCTGCTGAGGGTCTGCCCACTCCTTGACACACCAGTCACAGTTGCCATCAACATCATTGCAACCAGCAGCATGTACAGTGAGCAGCACCAGCAGCAGATAGGACCTCACCTGTGTCCACTGTCAGCGTACATTCAGCCATCCAGATACACTGGAGACCCACATGGCAGTTCTGCATGCAGAAGGCAACCAAGTGCCAAAGCCTCATCACTGTCACATGTGCCAGGAGAGTTTTCCACACAGGAGTAGCTTGCACTATCACATGCACAATGCTGTCTGTCAGAAAGCTGTGATCCTGGAGTAGACTGCTGGATGAAGCCCCCCGCAGCAGATGGACTGTTTTCTGATTGTGTACACTGGACCTTTCATCACTGGATGATGACGGTGTATGAGGACTGTTGGTTAACACCTGTACACCGGAGTTTTCATCACTTCATGATGACGGACTTATTTCTAATTGTGTACAAGTACTGTTGGTTCAAACCTGTACACTGGAGTTTTCATCACTGGATGATGATGGACTTTTTAGGTGATTTGAACCTTGAAGCATACATTATGTATAATGTATGGTGATGGTGAAAATCACCTATAGGCATTAAAAGGCTAAATCTGTGAACACAAGTTTGAAAGTGTTCTATTTGTTCAATTTTGGTCATGTTTGGTTTTTTCATTCACTTTCAGGCTGTAGTTGATGCATGAAGTGTCAAAAGAACAAATTTTTGCTTTTACGTATTTTTATGGGCAAAAAACCAATATGGCCGACATGGTGAAATTTGGGTATGGCTGTATAAATGGCTTTATAGCTC
>JAAUXT010008490.1_pt1 | contig 11790 bp, 7 predicted proteins | sample 7278171 | NCBI WGS metagenome assembly JAAUXT01 (sample SAMN14350112, study PRJNA611818) | marine sediment metagenome | isolation source: surface marine sediment (1.8m) | place: French Polynesia: Moorea | collected 2018-08
ACACTGGGTGGAGGGGTCACACTGGGTGCATCACACTGGGTGAGTCACACTAGATGCACCACATTGGGGGTGTCACACTGGGTGGAGGGGTCACACTGGGTGCATCACACTGGGTGAGTCACACTGGGTGCACCACATTGGGGGTGTCACACTGGGTGGATCACACATTGGGCTCACACTGGGTGCGTCATATTTGTGTCAAGTCGGGTTCACATGGGATGCCAACATTTTGTTTGTTCTCTTGAGATTTCAGAGACATAAATTGACATAGGTGTTGCCATGCTATGCACAGCAGACTAACAAGCCCTTTTGTTGACAAAAATCACCTGCCATTGTCTGTTGTCATTGACTGTATTGCTTTTGGTCCAGTCAGATACCCAAAGAAACACCCAACTGCTCCTTGTCCCTACAGTCTTCGGCTGTGAAATGAAGAATGAAACTTCACCAAGGTACACTCTTTGTGCCAATGCATTTTTCTTGCATTGAACTGGTTCTGAAGGGTTTTGTGCGTGAAATACATTGACAAACAATGCACAAGAAGAAAGGAAAGGGCAGAAATGTTCACAAGTCACAAACACCAGCTTCTGGATTTGAAATCAGTTTGTGTTGTGCAGCTGTTGTGCCACTTCATTGGAGGTGTTCTGATGACACTGGTTGACTCTGGTGATGGACCTTTTATGTACTGAACACAGTGCATCTGAGTGGTGATCAATGCATTGTTTTGTTGGGCAAGAGTTTTATCAATTTTGTTTCCTTTACCTGCATGTTCTGGACTTTTGGAGTGACACTGCCAAACTGACAAACAACAGCAAACAGCCTGTGTCTTAATTTCCAAAGCATCAACCCTTCTGGTCACAAACCAAAGCCAAATGCTTCTGGCTTAAATTTCCATCAGATCAACTCTGGGTGACACCATATTTTCTAATTGCAGTTACCAAGAAGACGACTGGATTGATGATAGAGTTGACAGGTGAAACACTTGCTGTTGTCCAAATGATTAAACTTGTGGGATATCTTGACAGAAATATTGCAGCCAAATAGACAGCATTAGCTGGAAGCCAGCACAGAATATTTGAAGTGTTGATAATGACAAGTTGTATGATCATTGAGCTGGAAGTGTCATCTTGTTTGGATTTTCTGATATTTTTCTGAGCCTGAAACTTTTTATACACCAACAAAATGTGCAAGATGATCATAGTTATAGATGCTCCAAACTGAGTTACTGCTACAGACCATGTGATGATTTTGATCAGAATTACAGTGTCACTTGGGTCAATAAAAGGCAAACACAAGGGAGTTGGCAACAGCTTTGAGGTGAAATTCACAATGAGTGTCACCGCAAGACTCAATGAGAAAGAAGCTGAAGTTACACTTGAGACACATGTGATTGCAAATTTTGTTCTTTTGAATTTTGTGTTCAGAGGATGAATAACAATCATCAACCTTGATAATGACAGAAACATAAGAACAAATGGGCTCAATAATGTGAACCACAAAACTATGTCAAAGGCTGCAAAACATCCTGAACTTGTTCGCCATAACTCCTCCTCCAGTAGAAATTCTCCCTCAAAGTAAATATCAGCTCCCCACAAAAAACAAAGGTAAAGCAGGAATAGGGTCTCAGTCATATTTGCAGAAACAACCACACACAAATATGCTTTCTGTGGCATCATCAAATGGACTGCCAGTGAACTAATATTCAAGACCAAAATAAAAACTGACACCAAAATAAAAATTACCCTCATTGCAGTTTCAGGTAATAAATCTGAGCAAGAAAAATACCATGGTATTTCAGATGTGCAGTTGATTCTTGAAGGAGCTATGCAACAAAGATGATAATCTGTGACATCTACCATCAAGGATGTTGCTGCTTGGAATGCATCTGTGTCAAAATGTTGTAAACTTATATTTCTCATTGAAACCAGCCTTACTGACAAAGAATCAAAGATAAACTTTTCAGGTAGGTTGCCAAGTGGATTGTTTGACAAGGATAAGAATTGCAGAGCAGTCAAATTTCTGAAAGACTGATCTTCAATCAAAGAAATATGATTGTCTTTCAAGTTCAGAATTTTTGTTTTCCACAAGGAGAACAAACAATTATTTTGTAGTTTAGCAACTAGGTTGTAGCTGACATCAAAATGAATCACAAAACCTGGGTAAAGTATGTGGCAAATATCATTGATGCAACTGTGAATAAACACTGCAAATATTAACCCTGGAAATTTTTGTACAATCATTCCAACACTCACAACATTTGAATAAGACACATAAAGAGACACATGTGGGAAAATTGTTTGACTCAAAATACTATTAACATTTGTAACATGGCCACATCTCATGCCAAATAGTATACATTGACATGGTGAAGGACACTGAACAGCCATTAGCTCACATGAATGTTCGTCATCCCCAGAAGGACAATTTTCTGACCCATCACAAACAGTTCCCAGATGAACACACTGCACAGTATTTCTGCATTTGTACATGTGTACACAAGTGAGGTGAAGAGCCTCCTCATTGCCAAAGGGGCAATCCCATTTCCCATCATTTGCATATTGCCATGGCACAGAAAAGGAGTTTGGACATTTGAACATCATGTTGCATTGGAAATCATTGCACTGCTCAATATGCCCTCCATTTCTACAAGGATGCAAATTGCCAAAAACATCGAGAGTGAAGGTGCAAATATCAGCGATGACAAAGCATTTTGAATGACCTTGCTTGCATGGAATCTGATGTGGTAGTGTACAGAATACATATTTGTGATGACGCAGCAGTGACAAAAGCACCAGTTCATCTTCACCATCAGATCCACAATCAGCGACCAGGTCATCCTTCAAAAGCACATTCAACTCAACACCATTTTTACACATCATAAACTCTCTGTCTGCAGGAAAACTTTGCTTTTTCTGATCTTGAACATGAAATAAATTACATAGCAGTTTCACACTGAAGTAACATAATTCAGAACAAGTTTCTCCCTTTTTGCAACTTCTTTCTTGCCCATCCTGACTGTGTGAAGGATTTGTCATGTTCAAATTGAAACAGTTCAGTTCATCAGAGTCATCATACAAACAATCAATGCTTCCATCACAAAGATAATTGTGTGATACATAAGCTCCATTTTTGCATTTGAAAGTATTGCCATGAAGAGAAAAGTCTCCCTCATCAGAAACACACACACGAAACCCTTTGGCAACTCCAACATCTGTAACATCATGTTTGAATTCAAAAATATTCAAATATCTTATGTATTTTACAGTATGTGCAGTTGTATGATCTGAGAAATCTGAAAACAATAATGGTGGCAACTGCACTGATGTTGCATCAAACACATATTGAAATTGTTTAACACCACTCAAACTTGCATGATGCCTGGATTTTTGTTCACAAAAACCATTTGAATGAAAAGATTGTGTTGAATCATTTTGATACCAAAGAAATAACAAACATTTTCTACCAACAGAAAAATGCAAGTGGGGACAATAATTGGCTTTTCCTTCCTTGTGATAATTCTTCAAAAAGGCCAGACTTTGAGTTTCACAGAGTACAGCAGTGACATGTAGTTTTTGTCTGCAATGCACAGAAATCCATTCAGGTTCTGCGAGGTTTGACAGCAACATAAAAGTACATCTTTTACTTTTTACCATGTTTGGATAAACTGTGACAGATGCTTCCACAATGACACTGGAAAAGAAACACAATGAATTTAGTTTCTTTCTCTTCTGGTCTTCTGAAAATTCAGAATCAATCTCAGCACAAATTTTGAGGTATTTTCTATAAATGGCACTCCATATCAGTTTGTTCTCCACATCAGAGGAAACAGAGCAGGTAAAAATAATCTTTCCAAAGTTGTTGTTTGAATATTTTTGATACATAACAGGACCAAAATTGTTTCCCCATCCTCCCTGAAAAAATTGTTTGAAACACACTGTAAAAACAGTGGGTTGCAGTTGAAAAAATTCACAGTTGGTTCTCTTCTGAAAGCAAAACAATGACATATAATTTGGCGTTCAGTTGCGAAAACAGCTCTGAGCAATTTTACCATATTTTGGTGAGACTGTATGAATATTCCTTCAACATATATATGTTCATAAATGTGGTAAAACAGTTTCCAATGAGCAAGTATTTCCTCAAGCTCTTCTCTGTTTGTGAAAAATGGTAAATTTCCTCCAGATGAGTTGCACACATTGTCTGCTTTCTCCCAGCTCACAGCAGGTGGTTGCTTGTGAAGCCTAAACTTTGCTTTGAAAATGTAAACAAAATATGAGTGATTTGATCTTTTCACATTTGATGGCAACTTGAAGCAGTTTGCTTCAACAAGAGCTGTGCTGAGATCTCTGTTGAAATCACATGTTTTTCTTTTGAAGTGTATCCCACGAGACCAACTTTGCACACCAGAGGAAAATTTCTTGTAATTGTCCTGGATCAGAAAAGCTCTCAACACCTGATGGCTCAAGTTATTTGTGGGTGTTCTCACATGTAAGTTCAAAGTGCTCATTATTCCTGGTATAGATACAAATCTAAAGCTCAACAGCCCTGTCATGGTGACCCTGGATATCCACAATTTTGGAGGAAAATAGTTGTAATCTACACAAAGATCAAACATGATTTTTCCTTGACCCAAACAGATTTTATGCTTCATGTTCAAGTGTAACATGACAACATGAGGTATATTTTTCTCATTCGTTATTATCCCATGGCTTGAGGCTGACAATGGAATTGTTTCAGAGTGATACTGAAGAAGTGGGGAGTTTTCAGCCTGCCAATTGCTTTCAGCAACATTTGTCACCATAACATCAGCCCAGCTGTTGGCAACATTGTTGTGAAAGAGTTGTACCAACAATTTGACACCAGAAGACCAGACTCTTGGGTTTATTTTGGCAAAAAGGTAGAACTCATACAGCTGAACATTCCTCAAGATGATTGATTTTCTGTTACTTTTTGTGTAGTCTGATCCACAAGCATCTATGGATATAGACTCTTCTTCTCCCCTTATTTCCAGACAAGAGTCTGCTGAGTACATTCCCATTTTCTTTGTTGTGTGTATATTTTCAAACTTTGCAGACAAAACATTGGTCTCCTCTAGAAAACCGTTTATGCTAACAAGCTCTGAATTGGACATGTGAAGTGATGCTATTAACGAAATATGGTGGAGTGAAGTTGGTTTGATCAGCAGCCAAAATTCACAAGGTGGTTCCCAATTCTCTGTCACTGACCTATTTGTGTAAATAATCTGAAAAATGTTGCATTCATCAACTGTGAAAGAGAGCCAACCAAAATCGTCATCCTTAAGGTGAATGTTTGATGATTCTTTGACTTGTTTTATGAAATCTATGCATGAATGTGAGCGAAAAAAGGTCACACAGTCTGAGTCATCAAAAACACATGGATCAATTTGCTGCTCTGCATTTTGTCACAGACAGAGTCAAGCTTGCATTGATGCTGCTGTGATTGTACCAGTACAATACCAAAGTCAGTGATGAATTTGTAGAATAAAGACTTCTGCTGAGTCTGCTAGAGCCATCATGATTTTGACAGAGCGTGACACTTTCCCTATAATCATCTATCAATTGCTCTGTGGCAACTAAGCCTCCATATTTACAGGTTACATTTTCTATGAATCCCTTGTAGCTGACTTTAGTGATTGTGGCATTGACCTGATACCCATTTTGAGCTTTGAGGAAAACAGCACAAAATTGTGGGCAACATTCAGCGATTGGCAAGTCCAAAATAATGTCAGAGGTGTGGTCTAGATTAATTGTCCTGGACAAGGCTAGTTTTATTGAAGCATATGAAATTAAATTCTGCACATACACACAATCTGTCCTCATGAAGATTTGTACAGAACATTGAAAACTTGACATATTGTGAACAACATTTGCTGTGTTCTTCACAACATTAGATGAATATCCAGGCCCATCATACAGGACATATCTGTGGGAATTCAGTATTTGGGTATTCAGCATCACATGCTCAGCCTTTGTTACTTGTATTGAATATGAAACCAATGAGAATCCATTTTTTAATCTGTACACCAGGTCCGGTTTGGGTTGAAAAGATTTGGTTCTTTCTGTGTTCCAAACAATAGAATTATCCATCACTGCAAATGATGCATTGATAAAAGAAGGAACAGATCTCTCAATTAGAACTCTGATATCTATACTGTGAAAAAGTGGGTAAATACTGAAACTTGAACAGTGCCCACAGTAAACATGGGAGTATTTTTCCAATTTCTTGACCATCCAGACCCAAGTGTTGTTCTCTAAAGCAAAACTGCTTGGAACTTTTGTATTTCCAAAAGCCCTGTGTATCTTCAGTTTGGCATAGGTGCAATCCACATATCTACTTTGAAAATAGACTTCATTCAAGGTCACATTCAGTCTGAGATTTGCATCCAAGTTGAAGATCCAAACATAATTAACACAAGTTTCCTTGTCAAAAAGTAACCTGGAGTATTTGTTGAAATAACTCAACTGACCTGATGTCCATGTTACAGACATTTCTGATTTTAGTGATGTGTAATTATCAGTGTACATTGAATGACAGTTTTGGGGTTTTGGGTATGGCAAAATGCACATGTTTTTCATCTTGCCACTAAGAAGTTGAACATCTGTGTTATGAGGAGGAATTTGAACAACTACCCTCTTGCTTATTTTCATCAAATATGCAGATAACTTGAAGTATCTTGAAAACATGTCTTCCATACAGGTTTGATCAGAAATCACATAGTGCAGGTGTGAAACGACAAAAGATTTGATGTACTGATGCCAAACTTTCAATGCTCCAGAAAATAGTTCAACATCAGTGGTGAAGTGTCCCAACATGATGTCTGATCTTGCTTTACCGAGCAAAAGTGTTGTGAAAAACATTGGTGGTGGAATCCACAAAAACCTCATGCCAAATATTCAAAATCAATCATGAATCCAAAGCACAAACAGAAAGGTCTTTTCTGTTCAATTTCTGCTGTTGAAACTATGAACAAAACTGCATCAGTGGCATATGCATGTGAAGCGAGTGTTGTGTGGTGTTCTGCCGGTGTCATGTGGTTGACCCAAGAAGGAAATGATGCATTTTGACATTTGATGGAATGGAGTGGCTTCTTATCTTGCCATGAAGTGATGAGTAGATCTAATCAGTTGAGTCAGTCCACCAATTCGTGAGACATACACAATCACAAACAGGAATATGTCTGCTTTGTCCTTCTGCACAACACTTGTCATCTTACAAAGTCAATGGTGAAGATTGGCAATCCACTGTGCAGTTTTGATATCAAGTTTTTGGATGAGACTCCTTGTGTTTGAAATGCTGATCACCTCACTCTGTCAAAACAGCTGCTTTCACAGGCACTGATTCCTGCAGCCATTTGAGGACACTCAGCACCTGAGGGTCACCTTCAGCTCCATATTTAGTTTCACTAGTAACTTTCTAAACTACAGCTACACACAGTGTAGCCCAGTGCAGTGTTTTCAGCCAAATGTCACGGCCTGGAGCTTTGCATTTCAAAGTACAGGGAGTATGAGTGGTTAATTTGGTGAAAACCTCAATATCCAAATGAAAGAACCTGATGCAGCAGACTTTGCTTCACAGGACTCTCCAACACTATTCTTTCTGTGTCCTGATCTGCTGTTTGAGGCTCATTTGGCACACTGGAGAAAGTGCGTCAGACAACTGCTGCTGTGGCTTTTTTTTTCAAGATTTGTTCTGTCAGTTATTTCATAGCTGAACCCAAAGAAACATTTTTCAATGAGGAGACACCCAGGACACAGCTTGTCCAAAATACAACCTGCTTGTCCAAGAAACCCCGCCATCCCCTTGCGACACCCGGCCCCAAACCCCATGTGACAGGAAGGTTTTGGCTCCAAGAGACAACCTTCCGTCACGCTTCCCCGGGTGTCTCGTGCCAGATGGACTTGCGTGCCCGATTGACACGTGTGGCTCCACAACCCATGCCCAACTGGCATGTGTCAATGGGGCATGGCTTCAAGGGCATGCCCCATTGAAATGTGCCAATGGGGCACAGTGTCAACCCATCCCACAACCCGTGCCCAATTAGCACGTGTGAATGGGCATGCCTGTCAACCGGGCATGCAACACCGGGGTTGGGACAACCAACCTACGACCATCGCAGTTCTCATCGCAGTTGAAAACTGCAAGTGCAAAGAAAGACACGTGACACACATTATTTGTATTTTTTATCCTCTGTTTTCTTGCCGGTAGATTTGCACAACTCGCTTCACAAGCTCAAGTATTGAAATACAGGAAAACAACCGTTACAACGTGGCTGGTTCATGATCAAAATAGCTCATCTTTCATCATGATCTAATGGTTGTGTGTGCAGGGATGGGTTCACACAGGACGCGTCGTGCGTTGTGCTTCGGGTCTGTTGCGACGCAGCGCCCAGTGACGCAGCGCGTGACGCATGCAGTGTAAACCACCCTCCACGATAGCCACTGTTTGACAGGCAAAATTTTGCAACTCGACTGAAGCAGAAATCGAACGCAACCAAATATTTCAATGACGACAAATTGTGAGTCTCAAACAAAACTGCACACCAGCTGTGCAAAGAAACACTAACTTGCTGAAATCTGGATAAAATACGGCAAAATGCATCTGAGAACATGTTTCACACCGGACGCGTCGTGCGTTACGTTTCAACACACGTTCGCCATCTGCACACCAACGCAACGCGTGTGTCACGCATCCAGAGAAAACACGTCTGAATTTCTGTATTTGTGCTGAATATGGACACAGACTTCACGTGATCACAATGGCACCTCTCCTCGGGGCAGGGTTCACACTGGACGCATCGCTGTACATCCAGCCGTCGGAGACCACAGCGGCATCCCCCTCACACCACAACGTACCACTCACCCACCCAGTGTGAATGAACCCTGCCTCAACCTTTCAAGTTTGACAGTCCCCTTCCACAACCAGATTTCACCTGTGTTGCTCAACAACTTTGCACACAAAAATGGAGTCTTTACAGACAGTGCAGTACAGAAATGCAATGTGAAAATATCTGCTTATCTGCTTCCGACTTTGGGACCTGGTGATGAGTCCCTGCATTTTCTCAATCGTCTCAATTTTAGTTCACAGGGAGAGTTGTGCATCCTTGATTGCACGACAGAAACTGCGAAACCCTGGACCTTTTACAGGGACGATGTTTGCTGACACGTTGGGAAGCCACCCACACGCTGCTCCATTATCGCTCACCAACACGTGGGTGTGCCTGCCGTTTCACTGATACATCCTGCACACACAGAACGACGTCCTTTGTCCCACACGATATGTACATCCAGTGTTCAGTCGTCCACAACAACCCCAGTCCACATGCTTTATCCAGTTCGCTTGAGTCCCAGAATTCTCCGCGCGTCAGTCTGGTCACGTGTCACTCACTTCCGCGCATGCGTACTGGAGTCGCAGACCCACAGCCTCGCCCTGTGGGAGGTGTGTGAATGGGTGGGGGTCGGTCACGGCTGGGCGGCGATTGCTGCACAGGAGACGAAGAACCGACGGGTAGAGTTTGGGCGGGAGAGTGCTGGAGCAGGTCTGATTGAACAAGTCCACTGCCATACTTGACGCCTTCCTTGATCCAGACTGGAGAAATTCAAGTGGGCGGGGTGGGCGGTGGCGTTGGGCGGGGGCGGGATTAGTTGTAGAGGTCCTCCCTGTCCGTGCCGATCGCCTCTCCCTCGTCGAGACTGGAGAAGTTGAGGAAGTGGGACGGGCGGTGCACCTCGTGGTAAAACTCTTTCGGGTTGGACAGCACCAACTCGTACTTCATGTCCGGGTTGTGACGCACGCCTGGAAACGAGAAGATACGTGTATTATCGCCCAGCAACACGTGAGTGGGTGGGACGGAGGTGGTGGTGTGTGTGTGTATGTGTGTGTGTGTGCGCGTGCGTACGTATGTGTGCTTGTTGTGTGTGTCTGTGTGCGTGCGTACGTATGTGTGCGTGTTCTCTGTGTGTGTGTGTGAGGTGAGTGCGAGCAGAGTTCAGGAATCTGTATCCGTCACCAACAGCACAAGTGTGTGTGTGTGTGTGTGTGTGTGTGTGTGTGTGTGGTGTATGTACGTGTGTGTGTGTGGTGTATGTACGTGTGTGTGTGTGTGTGTGTGCGTGGTGTATGTACGTGTGTGTGTGTGTGTGCGCGTGATGTGTGTGTGTGTGTGTGTGTGTGTGTGTGTTTCCACAAAGGAAGATCACGTGGTCACTGCGCGAGTTGTGCGTTGCGCCAACAAGGCAGCGGTCGCTAGGCAACCGGCGCCGGGCATTGCGCGTAACGACGTCGCTGTCTCCACCAACTAGAAGCCGAGTCGCCATGGAGACAAGACGTGCGGCTGACCAACAGGTGGAACCGGGCGGGGGCACGCGGCTCGGTCTGTGCAACGTGCTCGAGAAACCCAACACGCGCAGCCACCATGCACACACACACACCCACCCACACACACACACCTGAGGTATCAAGGAGCTGGCCAAGGCCGACGAGATGACCTGATGGTTGAGTCACGCACACACACACACAAGTCAAACCCCTCTAACTCACACACACACACACACGAACCCACACACACACACCTGGGGTATCAAGGAGCTGGCCAAGGCCGACGAGGTGACCTGACGGGTGAGTCACGCACACGCACACACTCACGTCAAATGCCTCTAACTCACACACACACGCACACACCTGGGGTATCAAGGAGCTGGCCAAGGCCGAGGTGACCTGATGGGTGAGTCACGCACATGCACACACACACACACACAAGTCCGAAGAGGTCTTGGGACTCACCTGCGAAATACTTGTCCCAAGGAACCCCCCCCCACACGCACACACACGCGCGCGCACACACACACACCCACGCACCCCACACCCACGTGTGACCGAGCGATATTAGAGAATTAGAGATACTCAGCCACCAAGTTGTGGTTTCACGAAGCCCCTAACCCCCCAAAGGACACACATCAACACATTCCCACACCCACGTGTCACTGAGCGATATTAGAGGCACTCACCCATGAAGTTGTAGTTCCAGGAGCCCTGTCCTGGGATCATGAAGAATCCGAGGAAGCGGTCTGACAGCAGCATCTGCACCTTCTCGTAGAAGCTGGGCAGGTAGCCCTTGGGGTTGTTGCCCTTGTCCGTGTTCTGCCTCCCCCACTCGAAGCCGGAGGGAGTCAGTTTGTACGCGGTCAGCGAGCACGACCCGGGCGTGAAGCTGAAACAGAAGCGCATGCGTGAAGTGACAATCGCGGTTCATTGCGCACGCGTGGAATTACTGGTCCCTTCCTGCAGCCCCCCCACCACTATCACCATGACAACCCCTCCTGCTGTCCCTCACCACCCCTCTCCACTTGCACATGACCACTGTGTGTTCTTTCTCCCTCGCTCTCTCCGCACTATCCCCACCCCAACTCTTCTCTCCACTGCTGCCTCCTCCCACCTCCTCATTATTCTCTCTGACGGTTCCTCTCGTCACACCCCTCTCCCCTCCCTCATGTCTTCCTCCCTTCCTTCTCTCTCCTTCGCCCTCCTGACCTGCACGTGATGACCACAGTCTTCTCCCCGTCCCACACGGGGTAGAACTACTCTGCCCCTCCTCCCCATTTCTTTCCATCCCCCATCCCTCCCCTCGCCCTCCCCACCCCTCCCTCTTCTCACTCACACGTGATGACGACTGTCTTCTCCCCACTCCACACCAGGTACTCTACTCCGCCACCATCCCTCCCCCTTTCTCTCAGCCCCCACCCCTCGCCCTCACCACCCCCTCCCCCGCCCTCTTGTCTG
>JAAUXT010131983.1_pt1 | contig 11789 bp, 10 predicted proteins | sample 7278171 | NCBI WGS metagenome assembly JAAUXT01 (sample SAMN14350112, study PRJNA611818) | marine sediment metagenome | isolation source: surface marine sediment (1.8m) | place: French Polynesia: Moorea | collected 2018-08
AGACAGACAGACAGACAGACAGACAGACAGACAGACAGACAGACAGACAGACAGACAGACAGACAGACAGACAGACAGACAGACAGACAGACAGACAGACAGACAGTGGGTGAAAGGTGCAGTCTGGAGGGACACTAAAAATCTCCCTCGCCTGAGTTTCTGCAAATTACATCCACTTTGCAAACATCACAAGCGAACGAACCTCGAATGAGGACAGGAATAGTTCGCTCCTTGTGGTTGTGAGTAAAAACACGCCTTTCATTGCTGCAATTCCAGCAGGCCGTGTGAGTCTGCAATAGCTGCGGCTGGGACAACTGACCACAGTAACAAAGAAGCACAATACGTGAGTGTGAAAAAGCCGCGATGGTGACGTCATCATGGGTTTTCACACAAGCGACGCTGCGTCAAATATTTTGACGCGACGCCAGGAATGGACTGGACCATTTTTTTGATGCTCTCCATTGTGTGTCATGTTACATTTGATGCCGCGCGGCCCTGCCTGTGTGGAAACCCGTGTTCCGTACCGTACCGCACTGCACTGGGTTCTGTGGTGTGTCGGGAGGGTCCAAACTCGATTAGAGAAGATTGCTGTCAGAGCGAGAACGGAACCAGGGAGATGTATGGCTTCTGCAGACAGTAGGCAATCCCGAACAGCAGTCCAGGGAGGGAGGGAGGCAGGGAGGGAGGGAGGGAGGGAAAAAGGGAGGGAAAAAGGGAGGGAGCAAGGGAGCAAGGGAGCAAGGGAGCAAGGGAGCAAGGGAGCAAGCCAGGGAGGGAGGGAGGGAGGGAGGGAGGGACTGACAGACAGACAGACAGACAGGCAGACAGACAGACAGACAGACAGACAGACAGACAGACAGACAGACAGACAGACAGACAGACAGACGCGTGACGCAGCAAGTGTGAACCTGGTAGGATTACCAGACGCACGACGTAACGCATAACGCATGACGTAACGCATGACGCACGGCGCATCGCTTGACGCACACGAGACGCACCCAGTGTGCACCAGACCTGGGGCTGCAGACACGTCGCTCTCAAATAGCGATTCATCCATAACGTATTACCAGGCACTGAGTTCCCGCGCACGAACTCTGAGATCGTGGAGCCGAGCGAAATTCATCAAGCAGTCCCTGCAGGTCTTCCCTTGTGCTGAAGAGAGGTCCCACCCCTGGACCCACTGGTCCCTCAGACCCTGGACCCACTGGTCCTTCAGCCCCTGGACCCACTGGTCCTTCAGCCCCTGGACCCACTGGTCCTTCAGCCCCTGGACCCACTGGTCCCTCAGACCCTGGACTCACTGTGGACCTCACACAGTGGGCAGAACCCTCCGCTGGACCAACTGAAGACTTCTGGACCACAACACATGTTAATTTTGTCAACACTCCGGCATCTCGTTTTGCATGGCTCACCCAGGAGAGGTCCAGCCCCTGGACCCACTGTGGACCTCAGACCTCAAGGGTCGGACCCAGGGGAGAACCAGCGCCTGAGAATCACAGTGAAGACCCTCCACTCCAATGTCATTTCCCTTATCGCGACATCTCGTCAGCTCGTCGTCGCTCACAGATCTGATACAGAGATCCAATTTCCGCTGCTGCCTGTTGCTGACTCATTTATCAACGTAAAATTAACGACGTTCAGATCACGTGACGCAGCGTCGCATAACAGGAGCTGTCACCGTCAATTTATTTGACGCCGACGTCAAAATTTTGCCGTTGGCATCAAATTTAACATGAGACCCAACAGAGGGTGTATCAAGACCGTCCATTCCTGACGTCAAGCCCCACGACGTCAAAATTTTGACGCTGCGTCACCAGTGTGAAAACCCCTGAAATCATACTTCTTCCCAACAGTTTCTCAGTCCTTATGGACACGTCACGTGACAGACACTTCCCTGCATGTACAATGGCTATTGTTTCCTCTCCCTCCTTCCGTCTGCACCTTTGTGCAGGTGGAACTGCAGCAGAAATGACACTCTCGTCTTCATGGCTTCTCAGTCTAAGTTTTCTACAGGCTTCTCGGGCTGTGTTCACACTATAGACGTCATACGCTGAGAAGACAGGTCCACAGAGGAAAGTGGGCTGTGCAAGTCTGTGTGAGTGTTTGTGTGTTGGTGTTGTGTGTCTTTGTGACAGTATGTGGGAATGCTAGGTGTGTGCATGAGAGACAAAGAGAAGAGAGGAGAGAGGAAAAGGAGAGAGAGAGAGAGAGAGAGAGAGAGAGAGAGAGAGAGAGAGAGAGAGAGAAAGTACAGGAGTGTGTGCAAGAGTGTGTGTTTGCACACGAGTGATGGGGTGTATGTGTGTCAGGCAGTGTACTTGTGTGTTTGAGTGAGTGTCTGTGTAAGTTGCATTTCCTGACAAGACTTTGGACACTTCAATTTGGGAACCAATGGAAATAAACAAACTATTCTGAGTGGAATACCCATTGGCTGGGGCCCGAGCTTCACCCAGACCCCTCTCTACCCACAACCCCCACCATTATCATTAGAACGGTGGAAACTTTAGTGATTTTTAAAATATGGTGGAAACTACTTCAAAGTGAAATCACAGCACTCCACCCTCTCCTCCTATTGTGCCAAAACTGCAACTTTTGAGTAGTTTCTCTTGCATCAAACTTTTTCAACAGAACTTTCTGCACCTTTAGAAAACTATTGAACACAAAGTTTGGTGCAGGAGCCAAACAAAGGGATGTAATTTCATGGTGCATCTGTTCTTCTCAGAAGCAGAGTCAGAAATCAACAAACCATCATTCTAAGCCTGTTGCAAACCCTCTTCCCAGTCCACTTTTGAGGACATTTGTGTAAATTTGCACCAAACCACAAAGACCTAAGAGACAGCGGATGGATTTGAACCTCAATTATGCCACCTGTTCCACTGATGTTGTTTCCTGCAACAGCATTTCCAGAAAGTCTCCTTGAAGTTGGTGATTCAGGAAACATTCCCAGGGCTGGGAACATTCACAAGTTCCATCATTTTGTCAAGTGTGAGGATCCATACAACTTGTGTAGTTGAGAGAGTCCCAAGTTTTCTGCAAGTCACATGATCCATACAAATCTGTTCTCTGTAGACACAAAAAACATCAGGAAGGTTATCTTTCCTTGAAGCAGCACCACACTCACTGAAGTTTGGAGAAGAAAGTAAAAGACAAAGGGAACAAAACTTGGAAGTATTGAATGCTCCTCACATTTTGTTTCAGGTGTTCAGTGAAAAGTTTTGTGTCTGAACTCATCAGACTATCAGCCGCCATTTCTGCCAAACAGAACAGGAGGGAAACACCATTTTCTTTAACAAGAAATCTGGTTTACAAGGCCAAGTATTTCACCAATAATTTTAACAGATTTGTTGAGAAACATCTGCAAAGTATCAATTGCTCTGTCTGAGGAGGAAAACTTCTGATTCACTTGAGACATTGCCTCAGATGTATGTCAGAAAGGGATGGTTTTGTTTTTATTGTTTCAGTTTCAGCCATGCGTACCTGACCTGACCCAAGAAATCTCAAATTGAGTCCATAGCAAATGTGTTCTTTCTTTACAGAATGTGTCCTCATCCATTGGGGGTCCCCACCAGTGCCCAATGAGCAAATGCTGATTGTTTAGCACAAATTTGTTGTTGTCTAGTTTCACTGTGTTCATACACCTGACAAAAATGTGCCCAAGAGCATCTGGTTGATTTGTGCTTCAGAAAGGATTGTCATTTACAAAGTAGAGACAAATTTCACAGAGGCACAATGGTTTGCTCATGGAGTTTTGCCCTGCCTGGGACACTTGTGATTGTCTGTGATCAAACAGCCTTCTGTTCTGACATGCAAAATTACATCAAGTTTCCCTCAACATACAAAACCACACAAAAACTATTGCGATGATATCTGCTGCTCTGTAACATTTGCCTGGAACTCACAGCCACATCAGTCAGGCCAAAACTGTGCCCATGCTGGATCATTTATCAAATCTGTTTGAATGATTTTGGCTCTTGTGTTGTCTTTGAGTAATTTGATTGCAGCATATGACCAAGGAAGCAGAAATAAGACTTCAGGGCACACCTGTAATTTCTACAGAACAAAAATGTACCAAGTATGATGATATATCTTCAGGAGTCTTTCTTACAGACACCATGGTGGGCACCATGGTCAACCCCTGGGCTTTCTCCCTCTGTGGGACACTGCTGGCTGTCTGTCTGCAAGTGGCTTTATTCTCCAATGTGGTGTTTCGAAGTAACATGTTTCGAAAGCATGACCAAACTGCTCCACTGGTTGGAAACACAGGAAACAAAGTGGAAGAAAAAACTATACAAGGCTGTGCTCGTAGGTAAGATTCTGTTTGACATGATAAGAAATTCTTCTATGACAAATGTTTTATTTGTTTGGTGCCATCAACCTCCAAATGTTGATGCTAATGAGACAATTTTGACATTGATGGGAGACCATGGGGCCCAATGATGGGTGTCAAATCTGTCCAGACCATTATTGTATGTGGCCACACAATTTTGATGCTGGCATTCACTTTTCCTCAACATAGAAATCTGCATTATTCCTAATGCCTGAAAATGCTTTTGTAAAGAACCAATGCATTTTTTTTTTCAGATGTCAATCACATATTTTTGTTGATGCTTGTCTTTCTCACACATTACTCTGCAGGTGCATTTCTGATCAGCTGTGTGGGGGGTACCAGTTTGAAGAGGCAGAGAAAAAAAACTGTGTCCCCATACTGAAAAATGAAACAGGAATGTCACACTTCACCACAGAACTGGTCCAAGTCTTTGGCAAAGGCAAATTTGGGGCCACCATCCAAAAAATGAAAAATTCATGGTCTAAAAATATCCACATTTGGATTCTATTTTACTTTGCTCAGACCACTGTTTCAACAACCAGTGTGAGGGAGACAGCATCTGTGTGGAGGAATATGGGGCCTACATTTGTGTGTATCCCCCTGGCTTCAAGGGCCCACTGTGTGATGCAGAGTTACAGTGCCAGACTGACTCCAGTATTAACAATGGAACATGTAGGGAGGAATCCAATGGCTTTCACTGCAACTGTGTTGAAGGTTTCAATGGCACCCATTGTGAGAACAACATGGATGACTGTCCCATTGTGGATCATTGTCTCAATGGAGGAACTTGTCAGGATGGCATCAACACTTACAGCTGTGTCTGCCACTCCATCTACACAGGATCAAACTGTGCATCATTTGGTAAATGCTTCTAATTATTCTAATTCACTAATGGTTTCACTGCCTTTTCCTTTGTACAATATAAAATGATTGCCTGATTGTATTTGCAGGATCTGAGTTCTACTTCCCTTTTGAATCAGAAGGGGGAATCACTCTGGTCAATGGTTCACAACTGACAACCAATGGCAAGGTCTGCCACATGTTGAAATAAATGTTTTTATCTGTTTGCAACACTCAAAATCCATCACTGCTTTGTTGTGTTGATTTCTACTTGTTTTGTTTGCCAAAAATCTGGCCACCTTGGGTAACCTGTATTCTTCAGATCAACAAAGGCATTGAGACAGACTTGACCCTGCAGCAGTATGTGGACCTTGGGAACCTGAGCTCTGCCTGCATCACCATCCCTGACACCTGCATCTCCCTGGGTTATGATGGAGGCTCTGTCACCTTCTGGCTCTATCTGATGGAAAGTGGTGAATCAACTTGCATAGGAATAATCACCTCCAGGGTCTCTTCTGGTCCCACTGGATTTCTGACTCGCTGTTGTTCTGGTGAGATCTGGTGAGAGTTTGAGTTTTGGCAGCACTGTGTAAATGAGATGTTGTTATTGTGCAAAGTCCCTTCAGGGTGAAGCAACCAGTGGTAGTGCTGTATGGCAGCCTGGGCCAGATGTCCCCTTCACACTTTGTCCACCCCCCTCCTGAATCACTTGTACTGAAGATAGAGCAAAGATCTTGGGCTCATATGAAGGGTCTTTGAGAGTATTTTGAAAACAAATTTGGTTGCTATGATACCCTTTCCTGGCAACCATAAGTGCAAAAAGGTCCAAAAATTAAGAAATAGCTGTTTTTAGCCTATTAATCAAGTCAAAGTAGGGGTTACAGTATGAGAACAGCATACTGAAGTGAAGTAATGTTCATGGTAAAACTTGTTTCCAAAGTCCTTATTCTAAATTGGTTCCCATGGTAACCACCCCAGCAACCTGATAAAAATTGCTGAATTTCAGCTTCTAATTGAGATAGAGCTTTGATATTTGGTTCACACGAAAGGTCTTTGAAAGCAGTTTATTCATCTTGCAGGGAGAAGCTACCCCTGCAGCCACAAGTGCACAGAAGTCAAAAATTGTTGTTTTGTCTTGCAAGATTTTCAAACAACAATGACAGTTTAAGTATTAGAATACTACACTGAGGCACAGAAAAGGCCAAAATTCAAAATTTGGTTCCATAGCAACTACCCTAGCAACCAGATGCAAGTTGGCTGAATATCAGCTTTTAATTAAGATAGTGCTTTGATATTTAGTTCATGAATATGAAATGTCTTGGAGAGCACTTTATAGATCATGCAGTTTGGTTGCTAGGGTGGCTTTTCCCTAGCAACCACAAATACAAAGAAGTCAAAAAGTATGAAATTAATATTTCTTGCAAGATTTTCAAACAACAATGACATTTTAAGTATCAGAATACTACACTGGGGCACAGAAAAGGTTCAAAATTCAAAATTGAGTTCCCAAACAGCAACCCTATTGACCAGATGCAAACACCTGATTCTTTTCTAATTAAGATGGAAGTTTGATGCATTGGAGGGACTTTGCACTGCAGTTGCCTTCAGCACTGCTTCTTGTTATTCTATGTGAACAAGAGAAGGAACAACCCATCCACAAAATGTATCTTTTTGTCTTACACTTCAGTACATTCCTGTACCTACAGCAAGAGTACTATCAGACAACTTATGGACTTCCAACACTGAACCAGTGGATACATGTAGCTGCTGTGTTTGATGGATCTGGTCTCATTGGGTATCGGGATAGTGCTGATGTGGGGCTACCACGACGCATTGAAAGGTCTCAGCATCCAGGCAATGGTATTGTCCAGGTTGGGAAATGGTACACAGGTTCGTGTGCACTTTGTAGCTCTTGATTTTCATAGCAAGAATCGTTCTATGTTTACATTGTTACCCCAACTGTTTCTGTGGTTCCAAAACAGATGTTTTGACCGACATGACCAGTCTTTGTATGGATGAGATGACTTTCTGGAACCAAGCACTGACTCCTGATGAGGTGGTGGCCATCATGAACCACAACAACTGAGACTGGTGAACATCACCACAACAACTTGGCAACTGACACTGACTGTGACCATGGCAACTGAGACTGACCGTCACCACAACAACAGACTGACCATCACCAGGGCAAATGAGACTGACCATCACCACAACAACTGAGACTGACCATCACCACAGCAACTGAGACTGACCATCACCACAGGAACTCAGACTGACCATCACCAGGGCAAATGAGACTGACCATCACCACAACAACTGAGACTGACCATCACCACAGAAACTGAGACTGACTATCACTCCTGAGATGGACCATCACCACAGCAACTGAGACTGACCATCACCACATCAACTGAGGCTGAACATCACCACAGGAACTCAGACTGACCATCACCACAGGAATTGAGACTGACCATCACCACAGCAATAGACACTGACTGTCGCCATGGCAACTGAGACTGACCATCACCACAGGAACTGAGACTGACCATCACCACAGCAACAGAGACTGACCATCACCACAGCAACTGAGACTGACCATCACCACAGTGGTTGAGACTGACCATCACCACAGCAACTGAGACTGACTATCACTCCTGAGATGGACCATCACCACAGCAACTGAGACTGACCATCACCACATCAACTGAGGCTGAACATCACCACAGCAATGGAGACTGACTATCACCATAGCGACAGAGACTGACCATCACCATAGCAATGGAGACTCACCACCCCCACAGCAACTGAGAGCAACCATCACTCCACTTACGCAGACTCACCACAACAAATTAAACACTGAACAGAGGATGATCAGAATGAGAACAGAATATGCATCTTGAATCAAAAAGGGATGAGTATCAAACTGATAGTTACAGACAACACTGGATTTTGGCAAATTTGTCAGTTTCTCTGACACCATGCATTGAAGATCGGCAAAAGCAAAACTATTTTTGACCATACTGAAAATGGAACAATGTGAAAGCAACCAAAACGTTCTTTTTTATAGAGTACAAAACCAGCTGAAATTCCAAAGCAGAACTTTGTCACTGCATGTTTCTGGACAGAATTTTGGCATTCACAACATCTCACAAAGTCATTCGTTTTCACAAAGCCATTGTTCTGTGAGAGAAACTGTCAAATATGAAACACAGTCTCATTCACTGGAATTCAGGGTCATCGATGGGAAAAACTAGAAACAGACATGTGGAGGGATTAAGAATATTTCTTCTTCAGTTTTGGTTTTGCAGGAATCAACATGTGTAAAGCCCTTTCATCTCAAACTTTTGAAATTGTGTTTCAAGTCTCTCTTGGGGTTACCTGGTGTGTTGTATTCCTTGTGTTGTTTCAAAAATTTACAAATTTTCACATTTCAACAAACAAGAATTGTATTTGAGGTGTTTGCATATGGTGTATCCAATGGAGAGTGGAAGTTTCAGGTTCAGGCAGGAGAAACTTAGAAGTCAATGGTTTCAGTTGGATATCAGACACTTTGGAACATTTGTCAGATGTTACAGGTTAACTTTTGAGAGGTTGCACAAAAAATTTAGAAATTTGAAGTTCAGACAAGTTCTTGTTTTCTTCACAATTTCTAGTTTTCGTGTGGTTAAAATGCACAGCTTGGAGTTCAAGAGCTTGAAGTTTGGGATGTGGAGTGTGATATGTCTTGTTCAGAGTACTGAAATTTTTTGATCAAAGTTCAAAAATGAACAATTGATTTGCATTTAACTTTCAGGTTTTGCAGATTGAAGGAAAATTTTGAAAGATTGAGTTGCGTTTTGGTCATTCAAGAAATTTCAAAAATATGTCATTTGTTTTGGATGTCCCTGAAAAGATACCATTTGGTTGGCAAACATTATTATTGAGGGCTTATTGCTTTGTAGATTTGAACATTGTGTGTGAAAACGCTCTCAGCAACTGGGCACAACCCACAGTGTTGGGTTGAAGGGAGTGATCGAACTCCATGGTATCTTCTTTTACTCAACTCAGAAAGGGAAATTCTGTTTTTGATATTCCCTTCAGACAGATTCTCACTTTTCTATTCTTCCAATCAAAAACAGCTCAGAAAGTAAATCTTTGAATTGTTCACCTCCTTGCTTCCAATGGCTCTTCTAGTCTTGCTGAAACATTCAAAGTAATTCTGTGCTGGCAGCACCCAAAATGTAGCTTTTGCATTTCAAGAAGGCTGCATAATAAAAGGCACTTCAGGACACAAAACCATGACGTTGTCATTTTTTGGGCAGTGGTAAACTGCTTGAAATGAAATGAAAGAAATTGGAGACTGCTTCCCCAGAGACATGACAATTTGATTTGACTAAAAAGACATCTACAGATCTGTGTGTTTTGTGGAGAACATCTTTTTCTGAAATTGGTTTGTGGAAAATGATGACAACCAGCTGGTATGTTACCTCATGACTATCAGGCTGTCCAAAATCACTCTGTCATTCCTTGTTGAGACCAGAACACTGCACCAAATCTCAGAAGGAACTCCATGGATTCTGGACAAAACTGTCGATATTCTGCTTCTTGACATTCCATGCCATTTCTTCTGACTAGAACTTTCTCACAAAGCCTTTTAAGAAGATGCATCATCTTGTTTTGTCTCCCCACAACACTTCAGAATGATGTCTGACCTGCAGACAACACAGCAACATATTTCAGGTGGCATTGAGCACACAGGGTGCACAAGGACCTTCCCACAAGGCACATGACCAGAAAATCATTCTAGTTGTTCAGTTGTAGGGTGTGAACACCTTCTGGGCTCTGGTGTCCTGAGTAATCTTCACTCCATTTGGTAGAAAGCTCAGAAGAAAGTAAATTTGGTGCAATTGAAGCAAAACACAGGTTTTGTTTACAGCAAATGAAGAAAACTTGTTGTTGACTGCAAAATAAAATGTATGATGTGAGAAAGGTTGCAAATTTGCACAGATGTGGTGCCAGCCTGTGCCCATAATTGCCTGGCTGCAGTTGAGCTTGTGATGGTTGAGATGGTTCTGTGTTGGTGTGACCTTAGGGAGTTGCAGGAATCAGATGTCTGGACTTATGACCAGAACAAATGGAGTCCAGACATGGGAAAAATGAAGTAGTTCATCTTATGAGTTCAGAACATTCACCTGATCATCAGGAACCTCAAGTGTTTTAGTCATTGAAATGTGACTATTATTCTCACTTACTATTATTGTCAGTGCCTATATGGAACGAGGTGACCCAGGCCAGACCCCCCATGGGCAATGCTCATTCCAGGGTATAGTGTGCACAACCCGGCAAAAAAATGTAAGTATAATTTTGATTCTGGCAGCTCAGGAGGAAACATGTCTCTCTTTGCATTCTGATTGGCTGAGGCAAGGGCTGCTGAATGGATTTTGTACTTATGAGTCAATAGGGAGGTAGTGTCATGTGGAAGATGTTACATCTTCCCATGCACATGTTCCAGCCTCTGTTGGAGTGCTGAGGAATGGCTTCAGATGCACTGTGCAAGCTGAAGCTGCACTCCAGGCCAGCCTCTGATGCCAACCATAAACCTGCATGCACCACTCCTTCTGAAGGAATGATAGCAAAGAGTTATCCTAACAGTACCATAGAGTATGTGTACTCTCTCTGCTGTGCAGCCAGAAGTGGAACCAAGGCTGTAACACTGTGGTGCAGTAAACAAGTGGCATTCACTGCCAAGTGTCTGATAGCCCCACACACGTGTCACAGCTGGTGGCACACAACAGTACTGATGGTTTCTTATGGCTAGACAGTGCCCTTGGTTTGTGCTCTTATGGACAAAACAGTATGCTGTGGGCTCTTACAGACAAAACATCATGGTTTATGCAAATTGCCATGACAAATGACATGGAAGGCACACTCATTTGTTGAATGTGTTTAAGAGTGGAACCAGCCCTCTGGCTTAGATCCACCTGTTGTACAGCTTCACAACATCCTGCACTGGGACTGAAACTGTGACATGTGAGTGGTTTCCCTTTGCAGTGTTCCCAGCAGACAGATCCAAGGGTGAATTGGTGTGTGAGAGAAGGAAGGTCTGATGTGTGTAGGTGTGAATCAATGTGTAAGTGGCATTGCCCTTCAAACACAAGCAAAGCTGCCCTGCAAGACCCACCCTTTTACATGTTCAGGTATTTAGCCTGATGGCATGTCACCTGTGATGATCCACAAAAGAATTTTGTACATGTGGGTCTGCATTGTTTTACAAGTTTTTGTCTCAATTCATTTCTCTTACCCCCAATGTCCTTCTAACATCTGTGTAAGGAAAAATTTAGAAAAAATGTGTTGTCAAGCATAAGTGGGTGTGAACAAATTGTGTCTAAAACAGCCCAAATCCCAAAAATCATACTTAGACAGCCATAACTCAACAATGAATTGTCCAATTCACACAAACTAAACACCAAAAGCTTCCTCTCAACATCCTCTTTACTCTAATGGACCCCAATAATGTCCAAAAAATCTAAAAAAAAATTTAAAAAGATCATTTGAAAAAAGTCAATTTTTTCACTTTTTTTTCAAACTTTTGACTTTGGACCCCAATGGTACCTGTACCCAAGACAGTAAAATTTTTTCAAAA
>JAAUXT010000018.1_pt1 | contig 11788 bp, 15 predicted proteins | sample 7278171 | NCBI WGS metagenome assembly JAAUXT01 (sample SAMN14350112, study PRJNA611818) | marine sediment metagenome | isolation source: surface marine sediment (1.8m) | place: French Polynesia: Moorea | collected 2018-08
GGGCATGTTTGCATGCAAAAAATTTCTGGCCTCCAATACCTGGAACTGGGGTAAAACTTTGATGATTCAGGATCAGGACCACCACCAAACTCGGCTACTTTGAACCCCTCTGAAATCATCATGAGGAGCTCAATTCCAGAACCAAGTGCATTCTTGTGTTCCACTGGACTGGGAGATTCGTATCCAAGTGCCAGTTGAAGAATTCAAGTGGCTTCACTTTCTGCCGAAACATTTATTACATTTGCGTTTATTACACAATTCCAACAAGCGTTTCAACGCCACAGGAGCGGTCAGCATTGCGCTATTGTGGACGATCGGTTCAGACGAAGACGCAACGCCTGTGGAGCCGCACAAGGAACTTACGAGCCTGGGTCACGTAACGTGTGGGTCACGTAACGTGTAGGTCACCATAACGTGTAGGGAGGTCTCTTGTCAACAGGCGCTCCGTCTTCTAATCCACACCACTGCTCACTTGAACAGGGACAGCACTCAACACAGGACGTGTCCCATTGTCCCGAGCGAGTGCGCGTGGAGACGAGGTAATGTTGGTCGATTGAATGGGCTGTGAGAAAAACACGGGACTTTTGGTATGGACAGTGTGGAAATTCACACGCACGTAGCGTGTGGCTGGGCGATAATACACACGCGCATCTGGAAAACCGCAAGCACGATAGCATGGTGTGTCCGGTTTCAAAGTGTTTCCATCCTCACACACACGTGCGCGCACACGCGCACAAGTCGACTTGTCCAGTTTCTGGGGTGTATGAATACACATTTCGATTCTCAATCAATTTCCTCAAGCACTTTGAAAAGTATCACCATAGATAATGGACAAGGAGATTCAAGTGACGTTACACTCAAGTTGCGGGGACACGTGATCTGTGATGTCATGGGAACGAGGTCAATTTCACGCGGGTCCCGTCAAGCGTTGCGTCCCTGTACAGATGCGCGTACGTCGACAACTTGCACAGGGACAAAACGCAGCATCAGCTGAACTCGGCTGACCCAACGAAACCCTCTTCTCAAGTGGACAACTCTCGAGAAATGAAAAAAAGCCAAAAACTCTCAAAACGTGTTCCACATGAATCAATGACGCTGCGACTCTTGTGACGTGGCGCGGTGACTGGTGACGCTGCGTCGTCAGCTCGCAGCAGACGCCGTTTCTATGACGACCGACTCGCTCTTGCGCGACGTCGGCTCTGTACACGTCACGTGCAGAGAACCGTCGCTGAAAGAGACAAGACTGAAATGTGCGTGTGGTGGATCTTGGGGCACACACACACACAAACGCATACAACTCTACCAGCCACAAGCACTGACATTGTGAGGTCTGTTCCGCTTGAAAACAACATGTTTCACTTCGCGTGAGATATGATGTCATCGAGGCACCAAGCGCGTTACCTGTGCATGTGGTAGATCACATCGATGAGCGTGCACCCCTTAATATCGCTCATCACAACCTGCAGCAAACCAAATCGTCAACTTTCTGAACATTCTCACTGTGTGGATACGTTGACGAAAACAACTAACGAAAGTGAAGAATACACAGCTGGTACCCTGCTTGCTGCGGACCTTGCAAGGCTAAAACCGCCCACCCTCCTCTCCCCTGGTGCCCCGTACCTTGGCGAGGCTGGTTGGTTCGTCGCTTCCCTCCGCGCGGTGCAGCAGGTGAAGCCGGAAGTTGTCCTGCTCCGCCGGAAGTTGGTACGTCTCCTGACGGCGCACGGGCACCGGCGTGTAGCGCCGGATCACGGGGACGAGCTCCGCGCCGCCCTCCGCTCCCTCCACCTGGCGGAGAAAACGCGGTCGCGTTCAGGCCGGTTCACCGGAGACCAAGGCCTCTCCCATCCCCCCCCCCCCCCCGGCCGCGGCAAACACACACACACACACACACACACACAATTGCCACTGAAATGCCCCACCTCTACGAGTAGGTCGGTGGACGTGCACGCCACGTCACAATCTGCCTCGTTCTGACGAATCTCCTCCTCCTCCCACGTCAGCAGCAGCGCCGCCTGGAAGACGTCAACACGTGATCAATGTCACGTATCGTCACGGCACCAGGTTCCATCACGTCGCAGTCCTCCAACATCACGTTGTCAAGGTCACGCCCCGCCAACAAGTCAAGTCACTGATTGACGTGAACGTACACCCCACACCCACACACGCACCTGTTTGGCGGCTCCGACGGCGATCACCTCGTCGGGAGCGATGGAGTTGAGGATTTCCGCGTTGGGGAAGAAGTCTCCGAGCTGTTTCTGCAGGACCGGCACCTTGGTCGAGCCGCCGCACAGGATCACCTGTCAACAAGTGATCACGTGATCAACAGCCGTGAAGAGTGCACGTGGACGCGCGCGCCTGAGCGTGAACCACCGACAAACACGTTGTCACGGTCCGGTTAATCGTGGCTACAGGTCCATTTCGGATAATTCGAATGTCGAATGTCCGTAATTCGACTTTTACACAGTTCAACTTTTTTTCAGAACAGGTTTGGATTTTTGCATATGTAAATAAGTATCATAACTCCACTTTCACATAATTCGACTTTTTCATTGGCAAAAAGTCCGAAATGGACCTGTAATCATGGCCAGAAACTCACGGCGTGTGCGCCAGTGTGTGTGTGTATGTGTGTGTAAGAGAGAGAGAGACAGACAGACAGACAGACAGACAGACACAGAGAGACACAGAGAGAGAGAGAGAGGAGAGGGGAGGGAGAGAGAGCGCGCACGCCAGCAAACACGTGATCAGGCTCTGTTTGTTCGTTCGTGGAGGAACCAATCATGGACAAGTTTCGTCTCCCAAATCAATTCACTGAAGTTTCTGTGAACCAGTACTGGCACACACTGGGACATCACTTCTCTTCGCGCAGGCAGCCTCCTGTGAGAACAGATCCTTGGGGAAGCGCACTCTCACCTTGTCGACGCTGGACTTCTCGACGCCCGCGGACTCCAGCACGGTGGTAACGGGTTGTAAACAGCGCGCCATCATCCCCGACAACAACCCGTCGAAACGCGCTCTGCAACAACATGGAAATTGTAGTCACGCGCTTCCGAATGGCTTGTTACAAAACCGGAAGTGACTGAACTGCGTCCCTAAGTGAACCAAAGAGAATGTAGGATGAAGTGTGCAGTTGGGCCTGTGGCCTCGACTGGACAACAGATCGTTTGATTACACCATCGTGGAGCGACTCGAGCGAGAGCGAGGGCGCCTGTGTGTTTGTGTTTGTGTGTGTGTGTGTGTGTGTGTGTGCGTGCGCGTGTGTTGCGCCATTACCTGGACACGTTGCACCGGAAGTCGATTCCGTCGAAGAGCGACTCGACGGACGCCGTCGCCGTCGGCAGGTTCGACAGCACGTGCTTGGCGTTCTCGGCGGCGTTGCGTAGTTTGGCGACGGAGCGACGGTTCTCCCCGCAACGACACTTCCACTGCCTGCAGCACAAATGTGCGTGTGTGTTGGTGAGGTGTGCGTGCGGCATCACGCAGTTCGGAGCGCGACGGAACATCAATTCTGTCCAGAATTCCCCAGTGTTCCCAACAGAAATGTGTGCGCATGTGTTTCTGTGTGCGGTGCGCAGAAGCTGAGATGCGTGACGCACGCGCCAGATCTTCTACAGGTCATCCGCCTCGTCAAACCCATTCACAGCGCAGCAAGGAAAACAGGTGAGCGATAATGCGTGAGCTCATCCACGCACCTGTCGAACTCAGCTGTGAAGTACTGGACGAGCAGGTCTGTGAAGTGGCGCCCTCCGACGTTCGCGTCGTGCTGCGCAGCCAACACCTGGTACATCCCGTTACACACGCGCAGGACGGACGCGTCCAGGGACGTGCCGCCTAGTCGGTACACCACAACCGTGCTGCAACACAGACAGTGGGTCCAGGGGTGTGCCAGCTCAAAGCAGAGCCAGATACGAACTGAGGAGGGTCATTCGTTCTGTCAACGTCAATGCATCGTGAAAAGGGCTTGGATTGAACTCTGGGGGAAGACTGATGACTCTCTGAAAGTCAGGTCCAAGTTTCAGCTTCACGTAATTTTCAACACAAACAGGAACAAAACAGAAATCTAAAAGCAACAGAAAGATGCAATTTTTCACCATTGATCAAGGCAACTGATACAAGGCAAACCACCACACAGGTCAGAAAGGTTCAGTTCTTGGACAAAGGTCCTTGGTCAAAGAGAGAACAATGCATCGTGCCGCATTGTCTTTCGTCCACAAAGGCGCTTCACACGTCCTGTCCAGAAACAAGTGCCGCGAATACGACGCAGCGCATCAACTGTTTCATTGGGAGTTTTGTCCTCAAGTGTCACAAGCGTGTGTGCCACTGCCCGATCATCAAACATGCACACCACGCGCGACTGAATTATCGCTCAGTAGCACGTGACTTACCAGTCCTGCTGGTGACCGTTCTGCCCCAGACCGTACGCGAGCGCGGCGGCCGCCGCCTCGTCGATGACGCGCAGGACGCGGAAGCCTCCGGCCTCGGCGGCGGCGCGGGCGGCGGCGCGACGTCGCGCGGAGAAGCGCAGCGGCACCGTGACGACGGCCGCGTGACGCGACGCCGCTGACGAGTCGTCCGAGTCCCCGCCGTGGTGCTCCGCGATGTCTGCAGACCGAGACGAGACCACGTGAGCTTTGCGCACACCGTGAAGCGCGACCGTTCCAAAACGGCTGAAACCACAGTTTAAACTTTCAACGAATTGGGCAAGCACCTGTCAGTTATTGTCACTCGCCTTTCATGGCTTTGTAGATTCGGGTGGCGATGTCTTCAGCGGAAAACAGCTTCGTCTTCTCCTTGTACTCCACCTCGAAGTGCGCGCTCCCGGATTTCTCAACGATCTGCAGCGCAAACAAGCCAATCGAACAACGAGAACCGAAAGTCAGCAAATATCATGCTTTGGGAACATTGGTTCGGATGCTCAAGGTCGCAAAACTGAAACACACTCAACTGGCCTGAGTAAGGGCAGTCTTGAATTCCTGCAAGACACCGGGTCAAACACACCCGCAGCGCCAGAAGCCCAGTTGACCCCAACCACGCTTGGTTCCACAGGTCTCACCTTGGCACCGCTGTGCTGTCTCACGTCTTTCATGTCCACCTCGTCAGTCGTGCATCCCAGCACATGCTTCACGTTGCACACGGTGTTGCTCGCGTTTCGGATCATGCCCTGCTTTGCAGGAAGACCAACCACCTGGAACGACACGTGCGAATGCTGAGCGCAACGGGCAGAGTCTGTGGCGAGGACTGAGTAGCAGATTGCAGAAAGTTTGTCCTTCCAGGTATTTCTTTTGTGTAAACATTCGCAAAATGTGTGTTTTGGTTCACAGAACTTGAAGGGTGACACGTGTGCACGCGAGAACTGCGTGGCTGCGTGGTCGCTGGTGTCCAAACATGCGCGACACGCAGCTCAGAGCGCCACCCCCCCCCCCCGCGAGAGGCCCCCTGGTGGGTGGTGCTGTCAGGTGCGCTCCTTTGTGTGTCCAGAGCTGTGTCACCCAAGAAACATACTTTGACACTGCAGCGAATCTGTCGACACGTTGAAACGGGACATTTTCACGACAAATATCCCTGACTCCGACGAACCTGGTCATGATCTGTGAAGGCGACGACGGCCGGAGTGACTCTGTCTCCAGCGTCGTTCGCAACGACGTTCGCCTTCCCATCCTGCAAGTCGGCAACGGAGAAACTTTTGTGACCAACAGGGCTGTGCGAAAATTGCAGAACAAATCCATTTCACCAGGAATGAAACTGCCGACAGCTAAGCATCGGCTTGCAGATGTGCAGTACTTATGAACAATCTATCCAGATTTGGGTCGAAAGCATGCTTCATTCGAAAAATTTGTGACAAGTTCCGGCTTCAAGCACAGATGCGGGAACCAGATTCCAATTTCTCTAACACCCTAGATACATTCTTCAGCTGTATTTGGATCACTTCCACAATTCTTGAATACATTCCTAATCTTTCACGCACCTTACAAACGGCTAAACAAGTGGATGTTGCACCGAGATGCACTCCAAAGGCCGCGGCCATTTTCCAACTGTGTATCGCCGAAAGTTGTTCCTCACGATTCTTTTCGCTCTGCAGATGGCAGCGCGACGCGCGAAGTTCGGCGAATCACAGACGGACACACAACAAACTCCACTTCCGGTCCAAACACGCCGGTCGCAAAGACACGTCAGGGAAAAGTAAAATCGCCAACAGGTCATTTCCTTCCTCTTGGAAAATGATAAGGAACTGAAGAAAGAAACTCAACGCGATAGAGATTATTTTGAGTTGAAATTTTGGTTTGATTCCATTGAGAGTTTTTGTGTGAGTTGGTTTTCAAAGTCTGGTGACATGGATGTGAGGACCTTGTTGGTGGTGTTCACTGCTCTGTTCGTCAGTGTGACTTCAGCCAAGAAACTGACAGAAGCGACCAAAGAAAACTGTGAAGGTGAGTGGATCTGTCCAGAATTGCATCGGGGTGTCCGCGTTGGCTGAAAATTCAGAACGACATTCGCTGGGCAAGGGTAGACTCTGGATCTACGTAGATCTAGACGAGACTAGACCATACTCGAAGACTCAAGCCGGTCAAGACGTTGGATAGAATCTATGGACTCATCGGAAAATGTTAACAGACTTGTGGAACCTGAATGTTCCCAGAGTCATTTGTGAGGATTTCATGAACCACGTTGACATCCGGCGTGAAAAACCCTCAACGTTGGTACTTTGCCACGAAATGCACCATCAGGATCCGAGGGTCAAGTTTGATGGTGAGGGAGGCGTTACTTCAACCGGGTTGTGCTGTCAATGTGATCCTCCCTCACGTATTTGAACACGGGGAATGTTCCACGTCGGGCTGAATACATGCTGAGAAGACACACGGTGTCGGAACGTTTTTGCGACTCTTTGAATACTTGACAACTGTGCCCAACGTGAAGTTGACTCCGTCGCTTCTTCAACGTGTCTCTCTGGTGTGAACCGGACCTCGTGCGGTTGTTTGCAGTGTGCGTTTCGTTCCTGGGGAAGTTCATCACCTCATTGGATGACGACACCAAGAGCGACCCGAAGAAGGTGGAGACCGCCTTCAAGCGCTTCTGCAAATCCGCCAAGAAGGACGACAACAGATTCGTGAGTTTCAAGAGCGGACCCAGATTTGAAACAAGATAGACAGTTGTAAGGACAAAACAACTGCAGCTCAACTGGTATCTTCGATCGAAGTCCCCAGCTTGAGCCAACAAAAGGACAAGTTCGGACGTCGAAAAGACAACGTGTCACTTGCTTTGTGGAAACAGCTGTGGGTGTTTTCAGTGTGAAAGTGTGACGTCATCAATTGAACCGAGCATTGGCAAGAGTTCATACGGAGCGACACGTGTCTTTGTGCTGGTGTTCTCGTGGTCAAGGGGAAGATCCAGTGGAGCTTTGGTGTGTGTGTGTGTGTGTGTGTGTGTGTGTGTGTTGGGGAAGGGGGTTGGATCCGCGCCTTTCCTCCTTGTTCAGGTGCTTCCATGTCTGTCACTTTTTGCCAGTCAAGTTGCCAGTGCTTGTGTTGGAGGCGAATTTTCACTTGCCAGCTCCCACCCCACGTCAACTACACGCATACACAGACACACACGCACATTTGTTATGCAGTGCTATTACGTTGGCGGGACGGACGACGCAGCGACGAGCACAGTGAACGAGCTGTCGAAGCCCATCTCGTGGGGCGTGCCCGCCGAAAAGGTCTGCATGAAGCTCTACCGCAAGGACGAGCAGATCTGCGATCTCAAATATGGTACGTGCTGCACACGTGTGCGATGAGCGATAATGGAGCAAACGAATCGGTCACGTGCTGCCGCGAGCCAACCCGACAAGTCGACCGGTGTTGCGCCTTCGTCCAGACCAAAGTACACAGTTCAGACAAAATTTTCGGAGCTGAAAACCATTGTTTGTGACGCTGAATGGGTCCAATCAAGAAGATAAGCAGGATCAACGTTCAATATTATCATTGATTGTTGAATTGCAACATGCTGGGATTTCCACATGACAGCCTGCGCTTGTTGCGCTGTTGAAAATTGCGTTCATCTGGTGCAAGGCAACAACACAAAATATGTCAAGAGTCTTGCAGTTTGGCTCACCTTGTTTGTGTTCTGGCCCACGTGGCAACTAAAAACGAGACAAGTCTGCAGATGTTTGAGAAACGCGTCACATTGCCACTCCAACCCAGGGCCACAACCGTCAATCATTCTTGTTGACAGAAAAGCAGATTGATCTGGCGAACATCAATCTGAAGAAGCTGAAAGTGAAGGATCTCAAGAACATTCTCAGCGACTGGGAGGAGCAGTGCAAGGTGAGTGTGCGTGCGTGTGAGAGGTATGCGTGAACACACCGGAAGACCAGTTCATGTGTGACAGCGAAGTCACTGAGCGACTTTGAGGAGTAGCAGAACAGAATACAAGAGATCACCGCTGAAACATTTGTGGGTCTGTTACAAGCGCTGATAAACCTGGATTCCGATACATTCCTGGACCCCGACACACACGCGTGCGCTTGTGCTAGCGCACACACAAACCTAAGTAGAGCGCAGTGTTAAATCCGCGTTCGTCGTGTGTTTCAGGGATGCACAGAGAAAAATGACTTCATCAAGAGAATCGAGGAGCTGATGCCGAAGCACGCGCCCGAGGCCCACGCCAAGCGACAGAAGACCGAGTTGTAACGCCACCGCCCCCTAGTGTTCAAACTGGCAAGTCAGGTCTGTTTCACATGAGACGCGTCACGCGATGCGTCGCTGCTCTTGTTCTGGGACGCGACGCGGGACGCTTTCGATGTGAAACAGGCCTGAAGTGCCCCCTGGTGGGAGTTTTACACAGCTGCTGTCGGGCGCTCGCGCCGAGGCTTGCTTCCGCCTTCCGCAAGAAATCCGTGATGTGTGTGTGTGTGTGTGTGTGTGTGTGTGTGTGTGTGTGTGTGTACGAGGCGTCCGGCAGAAGACTGGGTCAGTGGGCGTGGTGTCGTCCCTTGCTGCAGGCGTGAAACGTGAACTTTTCACGGCGTGGCGACGCCTTTTTGTTTGGCTCAGTGGCGGATGTGGAACGTGTGAGGCGAGTCTCGGTGTGGTGCTCCACAGGTGCCAGGGACACGTGTTGCGCAGCACCGCGGAAGTGACACCTGGTGTTCAAATTGTTCAACTCCGTTCACAGGGAACGCGATCAGCGCTGATGGCGCTGGTCAAACGAGGCTAGTCTCACACTGGAGGTGTCACGCGCTTTGTTGACACTCACCCCAATGACTTACACAGGGACGCGGCGCGTTGACGCATTCAGTGTGAGGCGGGTCTCAAACGGTGACGCCCCCTTGTTTGTTGGGGTTTTCATTTCATTTTTCGCTGCTCTGGGGAAACCCCTCCCAGGCCACGTGCTTTTTGTTTACGTTTCACCAAATATTTATTGTGACCGGAAGTTCCCCAGGTTTGTTCTGGAGTCTGCGCACTGCAGGTCACTGAGCTCAAGCTGCGTCGTGTCGTTGGGCGCGTTCGATTCTCACACCCAGATACGCTGAAGAAATTGACGTTTCTTGCGGACGGCACCCACAGCACAGTGAAGGGTGTGTGCTACCTTTTAGAACACCGGATTTGTGATGTGTGACATTTCAGTGCAGTGATTCGTTTGTGGAAGGACGCCAGGAATGATACTCGTCGAAGTCTTGAGCTGAGCGTCTCCGGGTGTGAGATCCGAACGGCCCCGTTCTTGTGTGTAAGACTCGTTCATTTGTTGTGAATTTTCAACGCGCTTTGATTGTTTTGACGGAAGCATGAGGTGAGGTTCGAGAGCCTCATCCACGTTGAGGTTGAGAGCCTCACAGCGCCATTCACACCCACATGTCGAAAATTCCTCGCATTTCACCGTCTGATTGAGCTCAGGCGGAGTTCACACTGGTGCGTCCCGCGAACACTACAACTCATGACGCATCCAGTGGGAACCCTGTCCAGCACCATCATGAAAATTGAGCGTGTGAGGCAGAGTGAACACTTGAACAGTTTTCTTTGGTGCAAATTTTGTACTCTTTGAGTTCAAATTCTGTCCGATCTTAAATTTGACATTCCGAACTTCGGGTTTTTGTCGAACACCACGTGGCGGTTTGTGGCCTGAAGTCCATCAGCCTGTTATGCAAACTTGATAAACCACTTCATGCTGTGTGGATGAACATCAACAAATCTGCCGTGTGGCTCTAGCAGAGCCACGACTGCTGCAAAAACGGAAGGGGGTGTGGTGGGGGGGGGGGCTGCGCGTCGCTCAAGTTGTGGTGCAACGTGGCCGGGTCGTGGAACCCGTGAACGAGTGTTTCAGCCGGGAGCACTCAATGAACCTGATCTTGCACTGGTGTGGGTGAGTACGATTGTGATAGAATCTACGTTCCCAAGATGTGGTGAATGGGCTGGTTTTATGTTGATGGTTGTCGTATCATTCTTCACGTTTCATTGTACAAAGCTCATGTAACGCTCACGAGAGGAGAAGAGAAAATTGTCTTTGTACTTACAGAGTCGTTTGTTTCTGTGTCGCGCGTTTGCAGGAACCAGGATTAGGGTCGTTTTGTCCTGAGATCGTACAATTTTGCCTGTCACCAGGTGGGAATGTATTTTTATGTGGCCAGGGGGGACCCGTGCTGCACGCCCTGGCCTGTGAGAGAAAACTTTCAACGCACGATACAAGGACCCGTGAATTCACCCGCGCACCTTCCACCCAAAAGTATAGCTTCAAACTGGAAGTGCATGCCACCAGTTGGTGCAGTGGATCTGTCTCCATCAGTTGGAGTGGTGGATCTGGACCCACCAGTTGGGTGGTTCTGGCTCCACCAGCTGGTGGGGTTGGTACCCACCAGTTGGTGTGGTGAGCCAAACAGAGTACAGCACCAAGTGTTTCACTGGGACATTTATGTCAGGAAATGAGGCAAAAGCGAAAAGTTGAGGTGCCTCAGGATTGGTGCAGTGGTCGCTGCTGCCACCTGCCGTTGTCGCGTGTTTCACCATTTTCAGCAACATGGCGGCCCAACAGGGAGTAGACATCGCACAGTTACCGATCCCTCAACTGAGCCAGTTGAGTCAGCAACTTGAACAGGTCAGGGACGTTTTCGCGCTCCAGAGGTGCCAACTACGAAAACGCCGTCAAAATTGAGTCGATGGGAAAGCGATAATTGGGTCAAACTTCTTCCTGTTTTTGGAATGTGCCGATTATCGCTCACTGCGTAGACTGATGATGTTGCACTGGCAGATTGACGACGAGCGGTGTCACGATGTTGTTGTTGCCAAGTGTTGTTTGTGACGAACATTTAGATCTGACAGCGGGCTTGTGTATGCTTCCCAAGCTGCGAAGTTCCAACGTTGTGCGCCAAGGACGAACCTGTTGAGAAAAGACTCCAATGTGGAGTGACTTGAATTCCACTCACCTAAATCATCTGTGCCAGTTGCCACACCAAGTTGTCAAACAACTGGTGTGGGGCCGGGCCAAGGTTAAAGTGCTTGGACACTGTCTGTGTCACCACTGGGTGAGTGTGAGGGAGCCCAAAGTGAGCTGCAACCTCACAGATCTTTCTAATGATATTCTGTTTTAAGAAACTGAGAATTTCTTCCTCCTGAACTGTGATGAGTCTCTGACCAGTGACAGCCATATTTGAAAAAAGGAAAACCTCAAGGGGTCACGTGATCACCCCATGGGGGGAGGAATGCTGGGAAAACCCAGCAAAATAGTGATATTGTGCTATTTTGTATCTATTTTCTATCTAAATAATTATTGTAAAATTATTCAGAATATTTAAAATTGTTGGGCGCTGCCAACACCC
>JAAUXT010014393.1_pt1 | contig 11788 bp, 22 predicted proteins | sample 7278171 | NCBI WGS metagenome assembly JAAUXT01 (sample SAMN14350112, study PRJNA611818) | marine sediment metagenome | isolation source: surface marine sediment (1.8m) | place: French Polynesia: Moorea | collected 2018-08
GCTTTGACGCTCAGCATCAGAACTTGGACAGAAGTACGCCACTAAAAATTATCCTAGTCAAGGCACCCCAATTTGCAGGTTATACACGGCCCCAGCAGAAAACCTTCGCAGAGCCCGTCCCTCCAGCAGACCCGTCCCCCATCCCCCACGACCCGGACATATTGACAGACCCATTTGTTTGCTTCTGTGCTCAAAGTCGGATGGCATCACCCCTCCCAGATTTACATTTCAATGCTTCGCTCCCAATGATGCGACTTTGCATATTGTCACCTGCTGCATGGCTCACCTGCCCCAAAGCCTCAATACCAGATCTGCCGAGTCTGCATCGTGGGGCAGCACATAGATTCAGTCAAGTTACAAACTGAACATGTCTTGTTTTCAGACTGCAGGAGAACGTTTTGAGGTTGTTCGGAAAGAGGGATCACCCTGACTACCCAATGGGATCTTAGGTCGCCATGACTACCTGTTTACCACACTCCTGGGTGTCCAGGACTGCACAAGGGGTGGAGCCTGATCAAGATCGGATCAAAAGGGTATCTTCGGGTGAACGAACACGTGGACGCAGGGGTCTGGAACCCCTCAAACCCCTGAAAATCCTTGGGGCCAAAAATTGTGTGGTTGAAGCCGCATTCGCTGAATTGGGTGAAAGTGTTGATTGACGCGTGAGCTGGGCTCAACAATTGTCATAAATTGCGTTCCAATTTCGGTGTGGTTTTCGAGGCAGTGCAAATTTATGTGTTTGGGGTCGGGTAGGGCAACATAAGTCCCGACCGGATTCTGACTCTGAGGGGCAAACGTAACAGAGTGAATTATTTGGGGCTGATGGGAGCGGGCCCCCTTCCCAAACACAGACTCGCTCCAAGACTTGCCCGTGCATGGAAAACGGACTTGAGAACAGTTTTATTCCTGAAGAGCGCACACACTTTGAGAGGGCGCCTCTGGATCCGCCTTCTTTGTCAGGTTCAGAGTTGCTGGTGCAAATTGCTTGTGATCCGATGAATTCTGCCCAACAAATAGGAACACAACGCCAAGTGTGCCCGCACCTCTTGTGCAATTGTTTGCTTTTATCAACGAAGAGTAGTCGTTCCGAGATGTGTTGAATTTGTGGCGTAGTTGCTGTTGAATTATTGTTGGGACATTTTCACAGAAATACGAGCACTAGTGGATGTATTTTTGATACATGTACCGTACCTTTCTCCCTGCTTCTTTACGTGTCTATTACGCTCTCCCGTTTCTTTCAACGCTGTAGTTGATCCAGTTTGTTTCATTCCAAACATCCGATCAAAAAGTCTTGCCCACCTGAAGGTTACGGTAGTTATTTGAGTCAGTGTTTTCATATCGCTTGACAACAACGCACGCTTGTTTCACGCACACACGCACAATGAACAAAATGCATTGTTTTATTTTGTACACGTGTTGTATCATCAAATTGCAAGAATTAACATGTTCTCGTCTGGTAAAATTTTGGCACGCTGAGATTCAAAACTGATAAAATCTGCCGGCACGATTCTTCACCTTTCAAAGGCACAAAACGATTTTCAGTTTGTGACGAAAAAGCCTTTTTGCGCACCGAACATTCACGTGTCCGCCTTGTTGCCTCCGTGTCGACCTACCAGTCCTCTTTGGCAAATGAAAAGGTAATTTGGACACGGTGCACGAGAGCGTTTCCGATCCCAAGAGGCAAAGAGCGTCATCTATGACGCAGAGGATTCTTTGTGACACCACAGGTTTGTTCAACGAGGGTTGCAGACTGAAGAGCAAAGAACGTGGCCCTCCATGAAAACAATTTCCCCCTTATTTTACGCCGGACGCGCAACATTTTGTTCAAAGAAAAATGTTCCTCCTTGGAACCCCCCCCCCACCCCACCCCAGAAGCCTTCCGCTCCTGAGACGTTGAAAGAATGGAGAACGGAGAGACGTCCAACGTCCCTGTCTTGATCCGTGTCACTCAATGTCCAGTGCGCACTGTCCATTATTTTCGGCACAAAATTCGCTCTTGGAAAAGCGGGTGACACGAGTCCGTATTCTTCATTCGCGCTCGCGGTGTCTTCAGGATTAACTTCCCAGGGGGAAGTCAGGGAATTCCTTTTTGCCGAACACCCACAGTACGCCCGGTTGCAACCTGCAAGAGAAAGCGTTCGATTTACGCGCGGGACACTTCACCCAAGCACCCCGGGAAGGGCTCCAGGGCACCCCCCCCCCTTGTGGAATGCACACACACACACACACACACATTTTCGTTCCTCCTCCAATTTCGCAGCGCCTTCGCAAACACCAAGAAAGTCGTCAAAGGAGAAATCGGGGCCACCAGGGGGTTCCTCGCGGTCCTGAATTTCCCCCTCCCAGCCCAGGGAGTTTTGGGATTTGGTGACGGATTCAGAGACGGGGTCTTCAGACAACTCCAGTGGATCCAGGACTGAGGGATCTTGTCAGGGTGGCCCGAGCTCCCAGCACCCTCTTCCCTTGTCCTCGCCTGCCTCGACTGAACGGGTTGGTGTACCGAACGTGGAAGCGGTCACCTGAAAGTGACGGTGGGATCGTCCAGGACGAACGTCTCTCCGTCGGCGGTCGCGGTGCCTCCGGCCACTTCCGGGAATGACGTGGCTACAACGGGTCCAGCAGTGGCCCCTGCTGGGCCAAAACAAACTGTGAATAAATGTTGATTTTCGAATGTTGGAATCGACCCATTATGGATCCGCCTTGAAGATGCGTGTGAGTAGGTTGGCCTTGTGGTCTGTCTTTTTGTCTTCCTCTGTGTGTGTGTGTGTGTGTGTGTGTGTGTGTGTGTGTGTGTGTGCGTGTGTGTGAGAGAGAGAGAAAGAGAGTTCAGCTGTGTATCCATGGCTGCGTGTACGCTCATACGCCTGGCCTCGTGCTATCGAACAACTAATTTCTGTCCGACATGTGACACCCAGATGTTCTCCTAAAAGGCACTGGATGCTTGGTGCGGCACACGTCGCATTCCAGCGCTTGTGAACCCAGCCTGGGCAAGCGCACTTGCGCACCTTGTTCCGGAGCAGCTCCGCCGGCAGAAGCAGCGTCCCCGGCGGGAGAAGGTTTTTCCCCTGCCGCGGACCGCTGCAGGTGCTCCTCCAGGTCCAAGTTGCGGATTTTGCACACCTGTGTTCGTCTGTTCGTAATGTGCGGCATCGTTCTCTGTGAAGCAAATGTCAAGAGGGTAGAGACGCGCGAGTGTGAGTTGATGCGAGGGGCACAACACAGAGTTCGCCCAGGATTGGGACAGGAGGGGCCCAACCTCGGTCTTGGGCGGTGTCCGACCCTCAGGGGATCACATAATTTCCGGGATTGGACGGGTGTTCGGGCTCTCGGGCCCATTGGACTCACTGAAGGGAGAAATCACCTGATGTTTTGTGATTTTCTCTCACCGCTCTGGAGTCCATGGTGGCGAACCCCTTCATGTACTTCATCTCGCCGAGGGTGGAGACAGGTTTGTGGATCGCCACACCGAGGTAACCCGGAAACCAGTGCGTGCTGCTGAACTCGCCCATCCACGCGATAACGTCAGTGGCGCCATCCACCGACAACAACTCCCAGTCGTCTGAAAACAAGATGTTGCGCTGAAGGCAAGTGCTCGTTCTCACACACACGCCCTCCGATCATGTGTGCGAGAGTGTGCCTCGTGTGCTTGTTTGTGTGTGCGTGTGCGCGTGGTGTCTTCTCAGGGCGCGAGTGTACGTGTGTGTGTGTGCGTGTGTGTGTGTGTGTGAACTCCCTCACCAGCGTTCTGTTCCTGTCCGTTCTCCTTGAGGACGTTCAACTCAGCTCGAAACACGCGCGCGTTGAACAGCTTCGAAAGCACTGCGAAAAGGGAGGGTTTGGATGTTGGTACAGCACCTGTCTCCAAACACGAGAGCGCGAAATAAGGGCAGAAAGTTCAGCAGCCAGGGGCACCCGGCCCCTGAATCAGGCTCCAATGGCTTATGGCCCCTGGCTCTGACTCCAGTGAGTGGGAGACCGGCCCCTGGATGTGCCTCTGGCACTCACTTTTCATTGCTTCCCATACTCCCGCCTTCTTCGCACGCAGGTTGTTTCGCTTTATGCAGACGTCACTGATCGCCCCGAGATTCCCCGACAGGGCTCCTGCAACATTCAAGCATTCAATCAGGAGCAGGCCAATGTAGACCTCAGCCTGGCGTCTGGCCCCACACCTTTCTGTTCACTTGGACGCGATGCGTGGTCAGATGTTGGACAAACATCACACTTGGTGCAAAGAGGCTACAAAGCTCGACCTGACCCTGATGGGACTCTGGGGATTCAGAACGTGGAGAGATGAACAATGTTGGAAAATCCTCAGCAACTGAGAGGCATGGTGGACTTCTGACCTACCGGATGTCAAGAACGTGTTTCCACCGTGAACAGAGACAACGTCCGCGGCAAAATGTCCGCCTGAAAAAGACGAAGGACAAGCTGTACAATACAAAGCTCCAGCTTTCGTTCTGTCCGTCCACACTCAGTTTTTTTTTTCCCTGTCTTCTCACCCAACAAGAAGTCGACCAGTTCAAGTTCCCGCTTATTCGAATATCAACACGAGAGATGTTTCCTCTTGGTTCAAGAATCAGCCAGATCAGAGGCACGCATGTTTTAATTCAGGAATTCGCAGGGCTCAAGGAGCCCAGGCCAGTGCCCCTGGGTCCACTGGAGCACGCAGTTGGTGCACGCGGGGGTCCTGGGGTCCAGCTCCATGAAACCCCTGGATCCGCCACAGCACACGAGTTTGTAAACAGAGAAGCGTCTCACCGGCGATGATGCTCAGAGTGGCGGTGAGAGGGTCCTTGGTCCTGTGCAGCAGGTAGGGCAAGAGGTTACCGGTTCCTGGACGCAAAATACAAGTCACACAGATGAAAAAACATCCTGCTCGTGTTGACATGTCGACTGCTCCATGCAATTTCACCCTCACCCGATTCTTCAAACCAGACTGGACCCAGTCAGGAGAGGACCCAGAATCTGATCAGGCAAGAAAGGGAGATAATGAAAAGCCTGTGGCGCACAGGTCCGAGACAGTTATTTCTCCGCGCCATGGTCTGGGTGACCCGCATGTATTGGAGTCAAAGTGCGCCCCTAAAATGGGCGTTGCCTTTTCCCCGACCAAATCGTCGATCCAGCACTGTGAACGCACCTGTTGCCACGTGTCCCACGCGCGTCGGCGTCTTGACCAATTTGACGTTGGCGTCGTTGACGTTGACGTTATTCTCCCTCGCGCTCCGCAGCAACAGCCCAGTGAAGCAGTCAGAGAAAGTTCCATCCCCTCCGCACACCACAACCCTGTGAAAAGAGGAAATGCCATCCCCTTCTTCAGGCCCCCTCAAAAGATTTGATTTTTGCACGAAACTTGGACCCTCCGTGGGGCGAACGCCAGTTGAGACCGAGGTCCCGATCCTGGAACCCTTGGATCCGCTGTGAGCTTCTGGCATGGATCGCTTACCCGTCAACATGTCGGAGATCACACTCCTGAAGTAGACTGCGCCCGTGGCCCCCTCTCTCCAGAACTGAACAACGAAAACAAGCAGAAAATGTAACCATCAGCTCAAGCAAGATTTAGTTGAGGCAGATCCGGAAAGGGGCGGGAAATCCAACCTCGAAAACCGAAGAGGTGAAAAGTGAAACAAATACGCTCCCCAAGTGCAAAAACCATGAAGTGAAATTTCTTTCAAATCAGAGGCCCAGGCTCCACGGATCCGTTACAGATACTGCAAGTGTCTGATTTCCCTCGCTGACCAAAGTGGCACACAGGGGGCTCCTCCAACACCCTGCCACACACCCCAACTAACCTGGCCCGAGCCCTAGACACGCCTGTCCGACTGTGAGGTGACTTCCCCTCTGACGAAGAGACTCACCTGTGACGTCCGTCTCAACTCCAGCCATCTGGAACGTGGGTCCGATCAGTTTCTCGAACAGCTCCTGACCCTTGAACTTCCCACTGGCTGGGTTGATGAGTATCATGAGGCGGCGGGGCCGGTCCGGGACTGAAACACGAATTCAGGTCAGTGTGGAGCTGTGTGACTATCAGCTGGTGTGAACCATACAGGTCTGGAACAAGAACAAGAACCCAGGTTGGTGAGGAGTCGAGTGGTCTATTTGAACAGGATGGGTTTGGCTTGGGTGTGGATGATGGAGGCAAGGGGTGAGGTGGAGTCGGACTGGCTTGGGTTGGAGTGGACATGAGTTGTCGTGGCGGTGTGTGGGGGGGGGGGGAGTGTGAAAAAGAGGTGGAGGAAGTGGACGGATTGTGCATGACAATTATTCACCTGGTTTGATCATCGGATCTCTGTTTAAAGGCGCGGCAGAAGCATTGGCAATTTCAGCGAAATGGACACAGGTCAACTGCTCCAGATAGACTGGTGGAGACTTACACAGCTCCATGGGGCACCTGTTGCCACTTACACAGCTGCAGGAGGTATTGGTTGATCTTCTCCACCCATTTCCCGCAGGTTCTTTCGTCGTTTCTGCACAGAAATGAGTACAGAGTGAAGTGCACGCAAAATACATGAAAGGAGGAATCACTTGCAGATCACTATTCGCGATCGGTTTGTGACAAGCCAAAATGCTTATCCAATGAAAAAAAACACGACTGAGCAATCGACGCACTGCCTTTGCGCCTGCGTGGAAACTCACGTGGATTGAGGGCAGCTGAATACGAGGGAGGAGACTGTGGATACGAAACCGTAGATCCAGGTCTTCTTCGTCTTGCCCTTGTAGTACAGCATGAAGCTGAGTGTACTTGAGTCCTGCAGTCAGAATCAGACCCTTCAGCAGATCCAGGGGAGGATCGGGGCGTGCCGTCATGCAAAAGGTGAGGGGCAATTGTTTGCCCAAAGGACAGGAGGCCACGCCCCGACTCAAGGATCCATCCCTGGAAACGTACCTGTTGTGAAATGATGGGCTCCGTTCACCAAATTCCCCCCGGGGGGGGGAGTCAGGGGGCCTGGACCCACGAACTGCCTGAACGTACCTGTGTGTATGTTTTCCCCTTGACGCGCGCGCCCAGATGCGCTCTGAAGATGTCTTCGTACGGGATCTTACTGCAAGAACAGAACAAAGAGCCGAGTCAGCGAAAAGTGTGGGAGGACCCAGGGCTACCCCGACCTGCAAACAAATTGAAAGGCCCCGTCCCTGGTATCGCGTTGTTGTGCAATTTTTCCGCAGAGTTCTTTGAGAGAGTGAAATGTTTCGAAGCAAAATTTATGTTGGGCTTCCTGAAGAGTCCAGCCGTCACCGCCGTGACCAAATTCTGGGTCGCCCATGACGCTGAACACTCAAGTACAGCAAAATTCTGTCTGCTGCTTGCACACACAATTTTCTGAGCGAAAAACCAGCCTAAAAATCCAGGTCAGTATCTCAGCAATTGTTTCCATCTTCTTACATGAGAAGCTTGTGCTGAGGAAAACGTGCGGATTCCCACGCGACGGGCACGCGCGTCGCCCGGGGCGCCGTCGCCGTCGCCGTCGCGCAGACTCATTTTGGTCGCGTGGGAAAAAGCGGCGCAGGTTTCACACGCTTCTAGCGGGAACGCAGCAACACAAAACACCTACCCCGCCTTCCCCTTCCCCACGGGAGTCCACTCCAGTCCGTCGGCGTTCAGTTTGACGCTGACGTCCTTTCCGCCGAGCGTCAGGGCGTCGTCGAGTGGACCGTCGCTCCGGACGGCCGCTGTTTTACCTGTTGCTTCCGCCATAACTCACTTTGAGTTTACCCACTGCAACGCGACCTGCGGATATGTCGTTCCGAGAGGAGCAGTCAGCACAACATCACACCACGCACACCCTGCCCAGAATTTTTCACGCAGGTGCAAACATTTTACTTGTGTATTTTCGCTCATATAAGTTTTGAAAGAGGAGAGAAGCACATGCAGGTTCAGAGGCCGGATCCGCGATCCATTCGCATCATTCCCTTAAAGGAACCCACGAGTCAAGTTTTCACGTGCAGGCCAAATAAGGAAGAAACGCATTATCAGTTCAGAACGAAGTGCTCTTGTTGAATGAGAAAGGACTTCGTGCTTTCAGAGGTTCTTGCTGCACCATGACGTCAGTCGCGTGAAAAGACATTCATCATCAGTTTAAAGACACAAACTGGAGCAGTGAGGGATCAAAACATCTCCCTCGGACAATGAGAGACGGATCCAGGTGCCCAGATCCCTGACCTCCGCTAAAAAGTCAATTAATTTCCCGAAAATTTCCGTCTGACTTGTGCGCAAATTATTTTCTGCTTGCTTTCAAGGGTAGCCCCGCCACAAGAAATCCTAGATCCTCCCCTGGTGGGATCAAAATATTGAGCTCCGTCAAATTATCACCTGATAATCTGCAGATATAAATGGATTCAACAATTAGCTCAGAACAATAACTTTGCATCTTAGCAGCGTTTACACAACCAAGTGCAACTGACAGTACCAAGTACCTGTTTGACAGGACCAGCTTGATTCGTGCAGAGTTTTGGCTCAAACATGGCACTTCCAGTGCGTTTGAAATCAATGTTTCTGTTGGTTCTGACCGTGAGTTTTCTGTGCTCCTGCGCGGCGCAGAGTTTACCTGTGGACGCGGTGCGGAGAGAGGTGCGGGCGAGACGAACTCAGCTGGGCGGGAGCGCTGGCGGCGCCGCTCCGGGCAGGACCAGTGGGGCTGCCCAGCTGACAGCGGAGGAGAGGGACATGGTTCTCAAGCTGGGGCAGCATCCTCAGCTCTTCTACTCGGAGTTCATGGGTAAGTTCTCCAGCAGATCGGGGATTGATGTTGGGATTCCACCTTCGACCTCGAGAAATTAACTTGCAAATGCAAAAAGACCTTGCGACGATGAAACAAATTCTCAGGTGAAAAGTGTGATCTTTGGGGCCAACCACAGCCACAGGCCACCTGACAAAAATTATGTGCACAGGTGTTCAGGACCTTTGCGGACCAATCGCAGGTCATGCAGGATGGGATCGGGACCAAGCGCAGAAGGGTTTGACTTTCAGGGTCAAATCATTGCGTTGGTTTTTTTGTATAAATTCGGGGTTTCCACTGTTCTCTATGTTGCACCATGCGATTCATCCCTGTTCAACACAAAGGTCTCTGCGTCCTCTTACGTGATCTGATTGGTTCCTGCAGCAGAAGAAAGCGCGCTGTTGATTGGTGGACTCTCCGACTCGTGCTCCAATGACGTCTGGCGGATCATCCAGGACCTGATGGCCCGGGAGATGTACGCCCTCAGAAGTGAGTGCTGTCAACAATCAACGTATCAGCGCGGAATCCACAGCCTGCACGACCGGGTCTGTGCGCATGCACAAACCCTCGTCACGAGTCTCCACCAGATGGCGCTTGAAGAGGTTCCTGGTGTATTCTTGCCAAGGAACATTCGGGGCGGATCCAAGATCTGCCTGGGAGTGATTCCATGGGAGAGGCCCAACGTCAACTTTGACAAGATTGTCATCCAACATGAAAACACACAATGTGTTGCGCCGCAGCGCAACAGAAATCTGCACTCCTGCACTCACCCTCGTGGTGTCTTTGCTTGAGTCACCCCATACATGGACACTCCTCTCCGACAAAAGACCGTCTTTCCAGCCCGACTATCTTGCTTACAGTGGTGGACTCGTTTGGGAAGCCGGGTCCGGCCTTCCTGGATGGGAACGTGCACTGGCTCGGTTCGTACGAGGAGTGCAAGGCCGTGCAGAACGTGACTTTCCAGCCCCAGTACTGCCTTCCCAAAGTGATGGCGGTGAGTATACTCGTACATGCACCGCGTACATGAACAAGCGCTCAGGGCTGGATTGGCCTTTTTGAACTGCGAAGAAGGCAAGGTTGTTTCAAACCCCTTTTCAAGGTTTTGTGACTTTCTACAAACAGGCACACATGAAAACACAAGCACACAAACACGCACGCACGCACACACACGCACACACACATGCGCGCACGCACACACACACAAACACACACACACACGCACGCACACACACAAACACACACACACACGCACGCACACACACACACACACAAACACACACACACACACACACACACAAACATAGCCTGGGGTCACCTGTTTGGATCATCACGTCAAGCTGTTCGCTTTTAGATCATCACGGTCGGGGTCTGCGTTCCCTCCTCGTGCAACGAGACGGACGTGAAGCTGCTCGTCGACGGTTGTGAGTCGCGTTCACGTTTCACTCTTCACGTTCCACCTCACGTTCGCTTTTGACGCTTTGTTGCACAGACTCTCCTGTTGATCAAGGTTCGCTTGGACCGACGGCGTGGAGGTGTGTGTGTGTGTGTGTGTGTGAGAGAGAGAGAGAGAGAGAGAGAGAGAGAGAGAGAGAGAGAGAGAGAGTTAGATTCCGTGTTTCCGTTCGTGTCTGTGTTCATGATGCCCTGCTTTTGAGGCTTTGTTAAATGCCCAGGTCTCAGCCATTCGTCAGTCGGTCGCCCCAACACGAGGGATTCATGCATTTTGACCTGTGCTGCGTCGTAAATCGACGCAACACACCTCAGCCCCTGCAGATTTCAAGTCTTCGACGCGCGTATCCAACACTCCGTGTTCTTGTTCACACTTCAGTTCTGGGCACGCTCAACTTTTCCCTCCCGACCTCGGACGTGCACTGCGTGACGCCGGTTCCCTGGAGAGCAGGCGACACCGCCATGGTGTGAGTACCAGGGCTGGTGCCGTGGAAGATCCAGGGGCCCAGGCTCCCAAGAGCGTGGTTCTGTTGTGTTGTGGACCCAAGGCTGGCGTGAGTTCCCTCAGACCCAGGATAAAAGGCCGAAGAGCAAGGACCGGTCTCCAAAGATGGAACAGACACAGCATAGCAGACCGAGTGGGTTGGGTTTGATCTCAAAAAAAGATACTGAACAATTAGTTCAAAATTTGGTTCAGAGATCAAGAGATGTCACTCCCCTGCAGGGTGGTGATCGCTCTCTTCGGGCTTATCGTGCTATGCAGCACACTGTACGAGTTCGCCGCAAACCGACGTGCCGCGACCAACAGCTGGACACTCGAAGCTGGCAGTGACGCCAATGGCGCTGTTGGGAACGTGAAACTGACATCGAGAACCGCCAACGGGTCGGCGGTGCCCACAGAGCTGCATCCGAACGGGATCCACACGGTCGACATGAAGGTGTCAACACGCGTGAGTTTCCCAACTATTGTGTCCAGCGTAACAAGGGTCAATGTAGACTGAGCTACAGGTGGGGAAACCATAGGGGCACAGCTGGAGGTGGGGAAAACCTTGTTGAGTGGCATCCAAACACGTAACAGCCAAAGATTGACAAGAGGAAAGATAAGAATTTTGCCTGCGGCGCAAACAAGGGAAAACGTGAACCCGCTGGATCCGCTGGGCATTGTGGCTGCAAAACTGGGTGGAGTCCTCAGAAACTTTGAAAAGTCTCACCAAAAAAAGTATTGAAAAAGAAATGTGCCTGCAGCAAATTTATGGCGCAACCAACATATCCGTGAGAAATGGTTTCCCTGACAGAAGGACAGGGGCAGAAACCCGGGATTGCAGCAAATAATCAATCCAAAGCGTCCATTGGGGTTTGTTTGCAGGAAACAAACGGCCAAGTCGTCGGCGAATCGAACGGAAACGCCGTCGTGGTGCAACAGCCTCGACGTCCACGTCCGGAGGACAAATCCGCGTCCGCATCCGGTGAGAACCTGGTTGGTCTGTGAGCAGGCCCTGGGCCCCGGACCCAAGGGTCGTGGTCCCAGGCCCCAGGCCCCAGGCCCCAGGCCCCAGGCCCCAGGCCCCAGGCCCCAGGCCCCAGGCCCCAGGCCCCAGGCCCCAGGCCCCAGGCCCCAGGCCCCA
>JAAUXT010048178.1_pt1 | contig 11788 bp, 10 predicted proteins | sample 7278171 | NCBI WGS metagenome assembly JAAUXT01 (sample SAMN14350112, study PRJNA611818) | marine sediment metagenome | isolation source: surface marine sediment (1.8m) | place: French Polynesia: Moorea | collected 2018-08
AACACTATGCTGCAGAGCACGCTGACCGGCATCGGCATATTTTTTTAAACGGTTGAAGTCCTGGATATCCTGGTGCTCAACCGGCTGAATCTCGCGATCATACACCAGACCTGTTTCTCCGCTTAGCACCTGATGGTAGTAATAGGCAAAGGTATCAATCACCAGAGGCTGCAGACCTTCGTCTTGCATCTTGGCAACAAATGCAGGCAGATGGCCTTTAGCCGGTGTTTTGGACATTTAGTTCTCCATGTCAAAGGGTTCTGTGTTTCGCGTTGCGGGTATCAGGCTCTAAAGTTCCGCCGTTGGCGGTTCAGGTTTCAGGTTTCGGGTGTCAGAAAAAAGAGGCCATGCAGAATCTGATGATTTCAATCAGATTGGTAATCCTGACACCTGACACCTTTTTTAGGTGACTTGAACAATCCACCCCAACGGGTCTTCGGCTTTGCCATACTGGATGTCGGTGATGGCCTTGTAGTATTTCTGGGCCACCGGGCCAACCTTGCCGTCGGCAATTGTAAAGACCTGGTCCCCGTATTTGATCTCGCCAACCGGTGAGATCACGGCTGCGGTCCCGGAGCCGAAAACTTCCGTCAGTTTTCCCGAAGCATTGGCCTCCACTAAATCATCGATACTGATTTTTCTCTCTGACACTTTATCTTTCCAGTGTTTGGCCAGCCGGATCACCGAATCCCGGGTGATGCCCGGCAGGATGCTGCCGTTTAATTCCGGTGTGACGATCTCACCGTCAATCACGAAAAAGATGTTCATGGAGCCGACTTCTTCAAGATATTTTTGCTCGACGCCATCCAGCCAAAGCACCTGCGCATAGCCTTCTTTGTGGGCTTCTTCACCGGCCAGGATGCTGGCAGCATAGTTGCCGGGTGTTTTGGCTTCACCCACACCGCCGCGCACGGCCCGGACATATTTATGGGTGACCAGAATTTTAACCGGGTTAAATCCCTCGGGGTAATAGGCGCCCACCGGTGAAAGAATAATAAAATAGCGATAGTTGAATGAAGCCCGCACACCGATATAGGGGTCCGTGGCAATAAGCGTGGGCCGGATGTAAAGAGAGGTTTCGGGGGCTCCCGGCACCCAATTTTTTTCCATTGTCAGCAGCTGCTTGAGTGCATCAAGGGCAAAGCCCTCGTCGAGTTCAGGCATGCACAGTCGCCGACAGGAGCGATTCAAACGTTTAAAATTTTCCTGGGGCCTGAACAGCTGAATGTTGCCGGATTCTGTTCGGTAAGCTTTAAGCCCCTCAAACGCGCCCTGAGCATAATGCAGAAACATGGTGGACGGATCCAAAGCCATGGGACCGTAAGGCTCGATGCGCGCTGAATGCCACCCCTTATCCGGCTCGTAATCCATGATAAACATGTAATCGGTGAACAGGGTCCCAAAACCCAAGTTGGCTTCATCCGGTTTTTCTTTTAGCTGTGCAGATTCTGTCACGATCACTTCCATGGAATCCTCCTCGGTGATTCTAATATTGATGGATATATCCAGAGCTTTATCTTCCTAATTTAATGGATATAGTATATTCAAGTGATAAATCAAGAAATATGTTCTTATCATCACAGAAGAGGTTCAAAGGTTCAGCGTTCAAAGGTTCTGGGTTTCTGGCTTCTGATTCTTATACCTAGTCAATTCGTTAACTGGTTAAATGGTCAAATAGATTAAAATAGATTCAATCCCTGACTATTAAACCAATCAACTAATTAACCTCTGAACCCCGAACCCTGAACCTTTGAACCTGGTGATTGACATCCGGCGCCAGCTTGGATATAAGCGGCCATTTGAAGTTTTAAGTCACAACTTTGCGCAATGGCGGCAAGGAAAGGATAACCGTATGAGCGATACAGATCGAATGGCCAATGTCGAGCCGGTTCGACTTGGCCCTGACAGTCAATTTAAATTCAAGTGTCACCCGGGCGTGGAATGTTTTACCGAATGCTGCCGGGATATCAATATCATTTTGACACCCTACGATATCATTCAACTTAAAAACAAACTTCAGTTGAAGTCGGATGAATTTCTAGCCATCTACACCGAACCGCAGATGCTGGAAAAAACCGGGTTGCCGGTGATCACGCTTAAATTCCTGGACGACGAAAAACCAGATTCGGACAGTAAACTATGTCCCTTTGTCAGAGAAAACGGTTGTCTGGTGTATGACAACCGGCCCACCACCTGCCGCTATTATCCGCTGGGTGTTGCGTCGCTAAGCCATAAGGAAGATGCTGATGGGGAAGAGTTTTATTTTTTCGTACATGAACCGCATTGTCTGGGATTCAAAGAAGACAAACTATACACCGTCAAAGAATGGCGCAAAGACCAGGGCGTCGATATCCACGACCAAATCAATGCGGAGTGGACCGATTTACTGGTTCGCAAGCGATCCTTTCCGCCCAATATGCAGCTGACCGAAAAAACGAAGAATATGTTTTTTCTGGTGAGTTACAACATCGATAAATTTCGCGAGTTTGTTTTTGAAAGTTCGTTTTTAGATCGTTACGAGGTGGGCGATTCGGTCCTCAAGCGGATTAAGGATGATGAAATCGAATTGTTGAAGTTTGGTTTGACTTGGCTTAAATGGCTGCTGTTCAAAGAAGGTGATTTCAAACTGAAGCCAGGAAGTAGCGAATCGACACAATAAGTAATTGATGCCAATTGGCTACGTTGAAATTAGCTCTTTCACCACGAAAGCACGAAAGAACAAAAACACGAAAAAGAAGCAAAAAATTTCGTGTTTTCGCGGTTAATTAATTTTCAATTTCAACAGATGTCGAAAATCAATAATCTGTATAGGTCAATCCCTCCCAATACTTCTCATTCTCCAGGCGCTCGCTGATATCCACGTTAAAAAATTCCGCCACGGGCTGTAAAATTTCAGATGCCGTGGTTTGTACCTTGCGTGCGGCGTCCAATACGGTTTGTAGAGCATTTTGCGTCAATTTGCCCAGCGGCTGCCGGCACATGCCCGACGGCATGCCCAAGATGGACATTAGCGCTTTGTATGCCAGCGGGTTCCTCGCCCTGAAGGACACCTCTCCATAAGCTGTTTGCTCAGTTGTTTTCACCGTTACCAGATTGAAAAGCGGTTCCAGTTTCTGCATCAAAGACTTGGCTTCAGACGGGTTGTCTTCATTGAGCAATTGAACCATCTGCGTGACAGCTTTGGGTGCCACGTTGGACGCCACCGAGATCACCCCGGCACCTTTGATTTGGGGATCAGTCATCATTTCATAGGTGATGCCATCATCACCGGATAAAATCATAAAATCAGCCCCACAGCATTCTCGGGTTTGCTTCATGTTATCAAGGCTTCCGGTGGCTTCCTTTACCGTCCGGACGTTCGGGTATTCTTTATACAACAGCGCCAGATCCTGCGGATACAATTGGGTACCTGTCCGGCCCGGAATGACATAAGGGATAATATCCAGATCCTTATAAGCCGCGGCGATCGGCGCGATGTATTCTTTGCGGATTTCAAGTGAGCTGGGCCCATTGTAATAGGGCTCCACCAACAATACCGCATCAACCCCGACTTCAGCCGCATGCTGGGTTGCCGCCAGGGATTCTGTGGTATTGTTGCTGCCGGTTCCGGCAATGCACAGGCACTTGTCTTTGGTCTTTTTGGCGATCGTTTCGGTAACTTTATTGTGTTCATCCCAGTTGAGAACCGGGCTTTCTCCTGTGGTCCCAACAGCCAGAATGCCGGTGATGCCGTTTTGAATCTGAAAATCGGCCAGTTTTTCCAGACCCTCATAGTCAACGGCATTGTTAGTAAACGGTGTGATGATGGCGGTATAGCATCCTGCTTTCATGATAGCCCCCTTATGGCAATTTCATCTTGTTTTATCCCTGTAAAGTCTTAATATTAAGGGTATTCAAACGGTAGTTAAAAGCCAAATTGATGTCAAGTAAAAAGATGGTTAAGGTGCGCAGTGCTTGAAAAACGCGCATATTTCCTGTACAAGCCATGGCATTGTCTTGATGATCTGAAAGTCATCGCAAAATTCAAATCCGAAAGAAGGAAGTTATATCATGACCAAAGCGAAAAACGCGGATGAATTTATTGCCCAGCAGCGACAGGCCATTGCTCAAAATCCGGAATGCGGTAACTCGCATTACAATCTGGGTGTCGCCCTAATGGGCCAGAAAAAATATGATGAGGCCGAAAAACACCTCTATGAGGCCGTCGAAAACAGCCCCGGGCTGGCCGAAGCGTATGTGGCCCTTGGCGGAATCGCTCTGCAACGCGGTGATCTGGATGGTTGCTTGCGGCAAAACCGAACGGCGGTAAAAGCCAGACCCGGGTTTTCCGAAGGCTGGGGAAACATCGGCTTTATCGAACTTCAGAGAGGAAACCTCGACGAGGCCATCAAAGCCCTGCAAAAGGCGACCACCTTTAATTTCAGGTACGTCCAGGCTTTTGCCAATCTGGCCAACGCCTACTTGATGAAGGGCATGATCGACAAAAGCATTGAAACCAATCTGAAAGCCATTGAGTTGCACCCTGATTTTGCACTGGCACACAACAACCTTGCCATTGCCTATCTAGAAAAAGGAGAGACCAAAGCGGCGATTGAACACTGTGAGCGGGCAGTTGAGCTGGGATATGAGGTGCCGCCTAATATTTTAAAAGAGATTGAAAAACTCAAGCAGTCATAAGACAGAAGACAGAAGCCAGAGGTCAGAAGTCAGAAAAAGATGTCATTACGATTTTTTGTCCTCTGTCTTCTGATCTCTGAGCCAAAACATGCCCCTTATCTCCTTTTTCACATCACACAGCCAAGATCCGGTCACCCATAATAGTTTAATCTGGCAGCAGCCCATACCCCTGAGACTCGATGCGCTATTTGCGGCAGATGACGTATCGGTCAGTCATGCGAATTATTTTCAAGCCGCGCAGGCGTTTCTGCAAGCCCGTTCTTATGATGTCATCACACGGGCAGCTTCGCAGCAACTTGGCCACAAAGTGAAACCGCAAGACATCGCCGAAATTCGAGTCCGCCTTGAAAAACACGGTGCGTATTACCATCCTGCGCGGATTGAGACCTATGTGGGTCAACAACAACACACCTTTGTTCTGAATGTGGCCATATCTGAACCCGGCCGGCGATTCATTGAGCAGGACTACCAAAACCTCATGCGGTTGAATGCCGAAACGCCGTTGCACTATTTGCCACAGGTATATGGATGGGATCGAATGACGCTTTCAGGTGGTTTGAAGTGTGCGATGTTTTTGGGTGAATGGTTTGACGGCTACCATGAGTTTCACCTCGCCCCGGATCCGGCCGATAAGGCGTTTAAAATAATCGTCTGGGATGAAATCGGCGGACGGTATTATTTGACCGCCGAACAAACCCAAAAGCTTTATGCCCAGGCGGCCAAGATACTGACCTGTTACTATAATCTGACATCCTTTGAGCAGATTTTGGCCTGGCACCACGCTGCCGGCGATTTTGTCTTGAACATAGATAGCGACCGCCTCAGGTTGAGACTGGTAACGGTTCGGGGGTATGGCGCCGGTTTTCAAAGCCAACAGCGGGCCAAAACAGAAGCCAATGATCCGCAGCGACTGCTGCAGGCCCTGTTGGTTTTCTTTTTACACTTATCCTTGCAGATGCGTCTGGATCGCCTGGAGGGCGTTGGCGATATGGTATGGTCGGATAGCGCGACGGTTGACGCCACCCTAACTGGCTTTTTGGACGCCCTATCGTTGAAACCCGATACTGGCGTTTTGCCAGATTCGCCACTGACCTGTTTCGTGGCATATTTATCCACCTGCCAGGCTTCAGATTTGCTTGATTTGGCAGAGACGATGGTAAACCGTTTCAATCCCCGTATGCCGGAGCTGCCCGTTATCAAACAGAATCTCAACGAGCATGTGCTCACGCTTCACAAGTCGATCCAGCAATTTTTATCGTTATTAAAATAAATCAGCCAAAGTAATGGAGTAGCCTACTCTGCTGAAGTATCTTCGGCTACGAAGGCCGGACTGGAGTGATGGTATCATTTAAATTTTGGATTTTAGATTGCGGAATTTGGATCGAACGACTGAGTTAATCACAAAAGAACAATTCTCAGCTGTATCAATCCAAAATCCAAATTACAGGTAGCTTACCCTACATAGCGCATTATTTCTCTTTTCGGACCCAAGATGTAGTGTCTCCGCCGCAAGATGGCGATTTATGTATCATAAATCCGCTCTAACGCTGCTTTTTTATTGACAAGCTCAATGATTAATTCTATATCAAGTCCTTTGATTATTTCTAAAAAAAATCACTAAAAATATTTAAGATAAAAACAGAAAAAAACAGGTTGAGAGGAGGTGAATTTCTGCGATCCCGGGAGGGGAATATGATTCTTAATTGTTGAAGCGAAATTATTAACTTTAATGGAGGTAAATAATGGCAAAACATAAAACCCCGTTGTTGGACCAGCTTGAAAGCGGGCCGTGGCCAAGCTTTGTTTCAGATATGAAGCAACAGGCCGAAGTCAGGGCGAAAAACAAGGAGAAGATCGACTTCCAGGTTCCCGAAGATGTCGTTGAAGACCTTCTGGGTATATTGGAGCTTTCCTTCAAACACGGCAGAACTCACTGGAAGCATGGCGGCATCGTCGGCGTATTCGGTTATGGCGGCGGCGTTATTGGTCGTTACTGTGACCAGCCTGAAGAATTTCCGGGTGTGGCGCACTTTCATACCATGCGGGTCAACCAGCCGGGCGGAAAATTTTATACTGCTGAATACCTAAGACAGCTCTGTGACATATGGGATTTCCGCGGCAGCGGCATCACCAACATGCACGGTTCCACTGGAGACATCATTTTCTTGGGTACCACCACGCCTCAGCTGGAAGAGATTTTCTATGAATTAACCCATAACCTCAACCAGGACCTGGGCGGCTCGGGCTCCAACTTGCGGACCCCAGCGGATTGCATCGGTCAGGCGCGCTGCGAATATTCCTGTTATGACACCCAGGCGCTGTGTTATCATCTGACCCAGGAATACCAGGATGAACTGCACCGTCCGGCATTTCCCTATAAGTTCAAATTGAAGTTTGACGGCTGCCCCAACGGTTGCGTGGCATCCATCGCCCGGGCGGATATGTCCTTCATCGGCACCTGGCGAGATGACATCCGTATCGACCAAGAAGCGGTCCAGGCTTACATCGGCGGCGAGATTGCGCCCAATGCCAATGACCACAGCGGACGTGACTGGGGTGCCTTCGACATTCAGAAAGAAGTCTGCGACCTTTGCCCCACCGAGTGTATGTGGATGGAGGGTAACAAGTTGATGATCGAAGACAAAGAATGCAACCGCTGCATGCACTGCATCAATGTCATGCCCAGAGCGCTGCGCATTGGGAAAGACACCGGTCTTTCCATTCTGGTCGGCGCCAAGGCCCCGATTCTCGATGGTGCCCAGATGAGCTCGATGCTGGTGCCCTTCGTTAAAGCCGAAGAGCCCTATGATGAAATCAAGGAAGTCATTGAGGCCATCTGGGATTGGTGGATGGAAGAAGGCAAGAACCGCGAGCGGCTCGGTGAGCTGATGAAACGCCAGGGATTCCAGAAACTGCTGGAAGTCACCGGCCTCAAGCCCGACCCGCGCATGGTTCAGGAGCCGCGAACCAACCCGTACATCTTCTGGAAAGCAGACGAGGTGCCGGGCGGATTCGAACGAGACATTGACGAATTTAGAAAACATCATCAGAGATAGGGGGATAAGACCATGGCATTTGTATCATCAGGTTATGATCCTGACAAACCGATGGAAGGCAGAATTTCTGACATCGGTCCGCGAAATTACGAAGACTTTTATCCGCCGGTGATTGCCAAAAACAAGGGCAAATGGCTGTATCATGATGTCATCAAACCCGGCGTACTGGTGCACGTGGCCGAGTCCGGCGACAAGGTATTTACGGTGCGCTGCGGTGGGGCACGACTCATGAGCACCACCATGATTCGGGAAATCTGCGAAATCGCCGAAAAACACTGCGACGGCCACCTGCGGTTTACCACCCGCAACAACATCGAGTTTATGGTGGACGAGGAAAGCAAAGTCGACCCGCTGGTCAAAGATCTTGAAAGCCGCAAGTTTGCCGGCGGCAGCTTCAAGTTCCCGGTGGGCGGAACCGGCACATCGATTACCAACATCGTGCATACCCAGGGCTGGATTCACTGCCACACGCCGGCCACCGATGCCTCCGGCCCGGTCAAGGCCACCATGGACGTGCTTTTTGATTATTTTAAAGAGCACAAACTGCCGGCCAAACTGCGCGTCTCGCTGGCCTGCTGCCTGAACATGTGCGGTGCGGTCCATTGTTCGGATATCGCCATCCTGGGCTATCATCGCAAACCGCCGATGCTTGACCATGAATATCTGGACAAGATGTGCGAGATTCCGCTGGCCATCGCCGCCTGCCCGACGGCCGCCATCAAGCCGTCCAAGGTCGAATTCAAAGGCGAAAAGGTCAACAGCGTGGCGGTAAAAGAGGAACGCTGCATGTTCTGCGGCAACTGTTACACCATGTGCCCCTCGATGCCCCTGGCCGACACGGAAGGTGACGGCATCGTCATCATGGCGGGCGGCAAGGTGTCCAACCGCATCAGCACACCCAAGTTTTCCAAGGTGGTTGTGGCGTTTCTTCCGAATGATGCACCGCGCTGGCCGCAGACAACCGACGTCATTAAAAACATGGTGCAGGCCTACGAGAAAGGCGCCAATAAATATGAGCGTCTGGGCGAATGGGCCGAGCGGATCGGATGGGAAAGATTCTTTGAAGTATGCGAACTGGAATTTACCCACCATCTGATCGATGATTTCCGTGATCCGGCTTACTATACATGGCGCCAGACCACGCAATTTAAGTTTTAAGCGCGAAATCAAACCAGCAGGGGGCAACCACCTTAAATGGGGTGCCCCCTGCATTTTGCTGAAAAGAGGAACATTATGGCTCTGGATTACGAGGAATCAAAAAATAAAATAGTCGAAAAACTGCAAAAGAAATTAAAAACCAAGTCCAAATTTTATTTTAATGATCTGGCCAAGATTTTAGAAGCCAAACCGCGCGAGGCCAAAAAGGTCATCAATCGCATGGTGCAGGAAGAGATTCTGGAATACTGGTCCAGCGGCAGCACGTCATTATACGGACTCAAAGGGACCGGCAAACAGGCCGCCGCCGAAGAAGATTAGGCGGTAGGCATTTACCCATTGCCGGGCTAACTTTTTTCTGATTTTTGAACACCGACCTAAAACAAGCGGATAGCATACGGTTTCCCCGTATCATGATTGCCGCCTTACGCGGCGGCTCGGGTAAGACCATCCTTTCCATCGGACTGATTGCCGCCTGGAAAAAGCGCAACCGGTCCATCGCACCCTTTAAAAAAGGTCCGGATTATATCGATACGGGCTGGTTGGCCCTGGCGGCCGGCCGGCCCTGTTATAATCTGGACACCTTTCTTTTACAGTCTCCACAAATTTTACAATCTTTTTTAACCCACACCCACCCAGAGGATATTGCCGTTATCGAGGGCAACCGCGGGCTTTATGACGGTATCGACCTGGCCGGCAGCACCAGCACGGCCGAGCTGGCCAAATTGCTGAAAACACCGGTATTGCTGTGTGTGGACTGCACCAAGATCACCCGCACCATGGCAGCCGTCATTGCGGGTCTGATTCAGTTCGATCCGGATGTAATGATTAAAGGGGTTGTGCTTAACCGGGTGGCCGGCGCCCGCCACGAACGCATCCTGCGCGATAACATCGAGCACTATTGTGGGATTCCCGTCCTTGGCGCTATTCCCAAGCTAAAAACCCAGATTTTCCCGGAACGCCACATGGGGCTGGTGCCCACACCTGAGCATGATTGGGCCGGCAAATCCATTGATACAGCGGCGCAGGTGGCCAGTGACCATATTGATCTTGATGCTGTTTATGACTGCATCCAGGATCTACCGCCACTCGAGGCTACAGAGGTCAGAAGACAGAAGACAGAGAACCCGCCTTCGCCTAAGGGCTTCGGCGTGGCAGGCAGAGGACAGAGGTCAGATGACAGAAGTCAGATAGCTGAGGATGAAGCCAAGCGGCCACGGATTGGCATTATCAAAGATTCGGCATTTCAGTTTTATTACCCGGAAAATATCGATGCCCTTAAAGTGGCCGGTGCCGATATTGTATTTATCAGTCCTTTGGCGCAAAACAAATTGCCGACACTGGATGCACTTTACATCGGAGGTGGCTTTCCGGAAACCCATGCCCAACAACTGGCTGAAAATAAAAGCTTCCGCGATGCGCTCAAAGCCATGGCCGAAGACGGACTGCCGATATACGCTGAATGCGGCGGTTTGATGTACCTGGGTCAAGAGCTGGTACTCGAGGAAAAATCCTATCCCATGGTCGGGGTCTTACCATTAACCTTTGATTTTTATTCGCGGCCCCAGGGTCACGGCTACACGGTGGTGACTGTTGAAAACGAAAACCCCTATTATGAAGTGGGTGCTGAAATCCGGGGTCACGAATTTCACTACTCCCGGGTGCTGCGCTGGAGCGGCGCTGAAAAGGACCTGGTTTTTCGCATGCAGCGGGGGGTTGGGATTACCAAGGACAAGGATGGTATCTGTTACAAAAATGTCCTGGCCACCTATACCCATATCCACGCTTTAGGCACCCCGCACTGGGCACCGGCCCTGGTGCGCAATGCCATCACCTATCAACACCAAAAAGCGAAATGATGACCGTTCAATGGATATTCAGCGGATTGAAGAAGCGATTATAGAAAATGTAGCCACCTCACCTGACCGCCTAACACCCCAGCTTCTTGAAAAAACCATCTGTGCAACTTACGGCCTGGATAAAACCCGTGCCAAAACCATATTAAAAAATTTGGTTGCCAATGGTGAACTGGAATACACTTATGAATTCGGCAGCACGTATCTTGTATTATCGTTTAATAGACCTGTGCGAATTTCAGAGCTTGTGGTGGTCACACCACCAGAGCATGAGTTTAAACCGGCGCCCGATGATGTGGTTATTCGCATTCAGCCCGGGGCGGCTTTCGGCGGCGGACGCCATCCGACCACGCGACTGTCGGTCAGAGCCATTGAATATGTTTTAAAGACGGTGCGCCCCAATTGGCTTGGCACGGACTGCTCTGTGCTGGACATCGGCACCGGATCGGGAATTCTGGCGATGGCTGCTGTTTGCCTGGGCGTGAAAAAGGGACTGGGCATCGATATCGATCCCTGTGCCATTGCAGAAGCCGGCCAGAATCTGACGCTCAATAACCTTGAGGACCGGCTGGTCATATCAGATCGCAATATAGAGGCCATTGACGATGCTTATGCCATGGTGGTTGCCAACCTGCGGTATCCGAGTCTCAAAAACCTGTATCCTCAGATTGTACGGCTAACCAACACCAACGGTTGGGTGGTCCTATCCGGTTTTCGAAAGCATGAGATGCGAGATTTGATGGGGTTTTATGCCGCTCAGCAGTTTGAACCCGCTTGGAGTGATGAAGAACTTGAGTGGGCAGCAGTCGTTTTAAAAAAGATATAGAACCTTCCTTATATTGAAAGTTTCACCATTACCGTGATACCATCTGCGTATCTAAAATCTGCAATATTTCCAACGAATGCAAATTTTGACCTAATTTGTGATATCGCTAATAAGTATCTGCAAAAAATTAGACCTCCCAAAAGTAGCAATACTGTGAACGTGTAGCAACTCAGCGTATTGTCAGATCAAATTGTATATTAAATTTGAAAATTGATGGA
>JAAUXT010146101.1_pt1 | contig 11787 bp, 16 predicted proteins | sample 7278171 | NCBI WGS metagenome assembly JAAUXT01 (sample SAMN14350112, study PRJNA611818) | marine sediment metagenome | isolation source: surface marine sediment (1.8m) | place: French Polynesia: Moorea | collected 2018-08
ACAGAGAAGTTGGGGGGGGGGGGCAGATGGTGGAGTGGGTTTTATTTGGCGGGGGGGGGGTCTCAGCTGGACAAACGAAATAATTCAACACGATATGTGAATTTTCTTTGTGTGTGTGTGTGTGTGTGTGTGTGTGTGTGTGTGTGTGTGTGCGTGTGTGTGTGTGCGCGTGTGTGCATGTGTGAGCGTGCATCCGAGGAGGTTGTGTGTGTGTGGTGTTTGTGGCTGGTGTGTGCGTGCGTCTGCGTGTCACAAGCGTGTTTCTCTGTTTCTACCACAAAGCTAGATGAAAGACCTATATACATTGAACTTTGTGGTTTCTACACATTCTGTCAAAATCAAAATTCACAGCGCACGTCCTGCAACGCTGACCCCTCCGTGGTTGATCAACCCCGCCATGTGGATCTTCCACGAAGGACCCCCGGCCGCATCCGCTTTGATTTCTGATCCGAGGGTCGCTACGGGTGTCGTCAAATCTGTCGGGGGAGCCCGAGCAAAACGAATCGGTTTTCACGGGGGCAGTGAGGTGGTGGGGGCGACGCAGATCCGGGAGGGTAAAATCTCCCAAAAATTTGGGAAACTTTTCTGCAAAAACCAAAACATTTGCGCCTGCCAAGCAGATTTTGTTTGGGGAGAGCGGGTGGTGAAATATCGTTGGGGGGGGGGGGCTTGGAGAAGTTCCCCTGTATCCACCTGTGTGGACCTCTTCGTGAGACCCCCAACGGAGCAGGGAAGGGAAAAAGGCTGTGTTGTAACTTGATCAAAATTTCTAAAGTTACGCGAGACTCTGGGCAGATTGAAGAGGGCGAAAGATCAGGATAAAAAGGAAACATTGTGCAACTCAACCCTTTCTTCCACAAGCACTATTTCCACACAATGAAATTCATCATAATTTGGGCCAGATCGTCTGCGTGAACAAATTCGGGTCTGACCCAGGATTTGGTTTGAGGAATTGACCCGCCTTTTGGAGCGGAACAGATTGCAAAGTTCTGTGCTTTTGAGATGTCCACAGTTAGCTGTGGCGAAGGCTCAAACACAAAATGGGAATTGTGCATCTTCTTTTGGTACCCACAGGGTCTGCCCGCGGACCCGCCCCTGGCTGAGGGCAACTCCAGATCCACTGGTTGTGAAATTCCGGGTTGCGCATGAACAAAACAGTTCAGGTGCTTGGCCAGCTGAGTGTTGCGAGGTTTCTCCGCCAGGGGCACCACCTCCTATTCAGATAAATTTTACCAGCATATGTCCGTCTGCGCTCGCACAGAAAACTGTGCGCATTGTGTCTCAGCAGAAGCCAGTGAAAACGGACAGTCGTTCCACGAAATCAAGACACACACAAGTTTCCTTTGAGCGGCGGTGAAGTTTACAAACTGCGTTCTTCTTCATGATATTTTTGCGCGGGGGGAGAGAACACCGGCAGACCGGCGTCCTCAAGGGTCTGATCTGGACCCCGTCAGAGATTTTGTGAACTCGTGTGTTCGGTTGGTTCCACCCGCAGCTGTGAGTTGTCATCAGGCCGTGTGATTGTTTATTGAAGTCCCCCTGTCGCGTCTGGTTCCCGTCTTCCTGTCACACGCACGTGCTCCACATGTCACGTACAATTTGACGCAAATTAATCTGGCTACTTTTTCAGTGGGACCAGAATTGAGGTATGGAGAGCCGCTCCTTGTGTGTATGTGTGTGTGTGTGTGCGTGCGTGTGTGTGTGTGTGCGTGCGTGTGTGAGTGAGTGGATGGGTGCGTGGGTGGGTGGGTGGGTGGGTGGGTGGGTTTTGGGGGCACTTCAGTCATGGCGGTCGTGCGACCCTTAAGGCCTTAGAACAAGTGAAAACAAAAAGGCTTTGGGAGTTTGTGGGCCGGGCCCCAGCGCTTGTTCCGCCAGACACCCGATCCAGCGCGACGTGTACATATGAGTGTTTCTTGTGCCACGGTGGAACACGTGAATCGGGTGAACATGTGAAGTTTGAATCACTTTGCAGCAGTTTCCGATCGTTTCAGGAGTCTGGTCACTGTCGGGCTCTGTCGAGCGCCAGATAAGGAACTTGTGGAGTTTGACAGTCGTACGTTTGAAGTTGTGCTGCAGAATCGGTAACATTGCACAGTGGCACAGTGCTGGGAGGTCAGTGGGTGCAGAGAGGTCGGGTCAGCGGAGAGGCGTGGTGTCCTGTGGAAACCTGTGTGTGTGTGTGTGTGTGTGTGTGTGTGTGTGTGTGTGCGTGTGTGTGTGTGTGTGAGTGTGTGTGTGATCCATTGTCTTCTGGGGTGGGTCACTTGGACGGTGCGTTCAGCGTGCCAAATACGCGCATTCGCAAGTTTTCTGCAGTCGCCATTGCCCACGCTGTGGTGTATACGACGTCAGGCAGGCGAGAGAGTGCCAAATTGTTCCAGTGCACATGCATCTCACATGTTTGACCGGCGCCTCGTTCTCGTTGAAGACGCGCTCGAGTCCCGTGACGCGCTCGGCGGGTCGGACGCGGCGCTGCTCGGCGGACGCTCCGTGCTCAGCCCCGGCGCGTCGCTCACCTGCTCCACGATGACGTCACACGCGGCGGCGCAGTCCGAACTCGCAGGTCAGTGCACACCCAGTACTCACAGGGTCTTCTTTCAGCGCGCAGGTCAAGAACATCAACGCGTACACCTGTACACACACACGTGCACACACACACACACCACACACACACATTGTGTGCTTGATTTTTGATCTGGGAAACCTGATCGAATTTTCACAAACACACCCGTACTTACTCGGTACTCACGAAGAGGATAGGTCAGTACTCACTGCGTTCTCCGAGTACCGTATTCACCCGTTTCTTTGTTGCCCAAGTACAGGACGCGCCCCAACTTTTGGTCTCAATTTTTGGACAAACCAGTGCGTCTTGTACGAGGCTCCCTCATTAAATAGTTGGAATTATCATGTGCAGTTTTCTGTAGTCTGTGTCGATCACAAACAGCAATTGATCCGATCGCGGTGAGCGCTGCACATGATAAATCCAACAATTAAATGAGGGAGCCTCGTACACTGATGGATACGGTATATTCTGTTTGCGGTCAGTACTCACTCTGTAATTACACTGCACTCTCTACTTGCGCAGGTCAGTACGCGACAACGCCGACGGTCGGGTCCGCAGGCTACGCCACGTCTCCGACCTACTCCCCCTACAGCTCGGCCGAGTCCACCTACCACATGATGAAGGGCATGGCGGGGGTGGCGCGGCCCTCGCCCTACTCCCGCCACGCCGAGTACCCAGCCTACCACCCCCACGCCGCCAGGATGAATGGACTCTACCAGCGCTCAGCCGCCAGCGGACTGGGCACGTACGGATAGAACCAGACCACGCCGACTAGTTTGAAGAAAACGATTTTGCAAAAATAACTGCTGGAAGGACTGCATGCCATGACAGGATGAGACTCGTAAGGACAAGGTCGAAAACACGAAATTGGGTCAGTTGACCTGAGTTGCGCGCACAGAACTGAGGCCGTAGTGGGCACGACAGAAGCTGTGCATATTGAATGGAACTTTGGCTCTGACGCAGCTGCAAAGCAAATGGGCCACGCCCACCAAAAAGTTTTTGACAAAGCGACTGACACAGCTCATCATCTGAACTGGATGGCATGTGAGACAAGGGAACAAAACACAAAGGAAAGATGGTCTCATTGTCATTGAGATGGGATTTGGGTTCAACGAGCCGTCGGGAGACTCTGCCGTGATGCTTGGATCACTGGCTTTCTCTGGGATTCGTCGCCACAGTGTGCCACAGAATTTAGAGCTTCTCATTCGCGAGCTGCCCATCCAGCGTCTCATTGGAGACTGACCTGCTCGTCCGTGCAGAGCGACGAGCCTGACGTGTCCCTGGCGAGGGACTCTGGATTCACGGGTCGCTATCAACGTTCAACGCCCATTGAGTGATTCATTTACGTCTGACATGTTGAACGTCGCTTCAGTGCAGTTTCATCGAAGTGGAAAATGGCAGAACCTGGTAAATTTCAGCTGATGTGAGAGAATCAAACATTGTGGCGAACGACAGTTTTCTGTGTGGGAAGAATTGCTGTTGTGTTGATTAAATTATTTGTTCTGTAAATATTGTCGTTCTCTCAGCAAAGTCTAACGCTCGTGCAATGTGCAAAAGGTTGTTCCACGTGCCGCATCCGTTTCCACTCTGTGTATATGCCATAGCGTTGTGGACGGAACCAACTTGCCTCTGACGACACTGCGCAAGGTCGGCTGAGGAAAGAGGGAGAGGGTGGGTGAGATGGAGGATGGGTGGGCGGGAGAGAGGCTGGGTGTGTGGGAGGAGTGCGTGAGAGTGGAGCGGAGAGTGTGAGGGTGGGTGGTGGAGAGGGTGCGTTGGTGAAATGGGGGAGTTGCTGGATTGCAGGATGCGGGCAAAGGTGAGGGTGTGGTGAGGTGGGGTGGGGAAGTCAATGAGTATCAAAAGAACCCACCCGTTTTGCTGTGGTTTTGGTCATCTCTTGTTTTCTTTCGTGACTTTGTTTCTCGCTTTGGCAGAAAATGCCTGTTTCGCTTTGGGTGGCGCCACCATGCGGCGCGCCGTTGCACGACCAGACGCAATGCATGACGTCGCATCCAGTGTGAATCCGGCTTCGATCTTCATGTACATAATTCTGTATTTAAGTCAATAAAAATGGAACCGACTTGCAGAAAGTGTTCGCGGAACGATTGAAAGTCGCCTGACTCGGGAGTGTCAATCATTTCGACAATACACCAGGGCCCCAGTCTGTTCCAACTGGGTTCAATCGGGAACACCCAATCGAAATCCAACTCTCCAGATACGAAACACACAGAGACATCTGTTTATGTTTCAATAAATACATTTGCAGACCTTCCCCCCCCCCCCGTATCTTCTCATTCACACAAAACCCGCGCACGCATACAAAAATTATAGTGTCAAATGGTTGGTGTAAAAATTGCCTGCTGAGGCGCACCTTTTCCGTGACACGTCTTGCAAATTCTTCCCAGTGTAGAAAACAGGCCTAGACCAGCGCGCACACGTCGACACCAGGGGGCGGAGCGAAGCCGTCGCCCTCGCCGTCCGTGCGCTCGAGCCGCGGCGCCGCCCCGCACATCGGGCACTGCGCCGCGCGCACCGCCGAGCTCCGCAGCCACACGATCAGGTTCCATCTGAAGCGAGACGGGTGCGGTGACATTGCCAGGAGAGATGCTCATCACAGGTTCGACCCAAAATAGCCAGGCACGCATCAAGACTGCTGAGTTCCACGACAAACATTTGAGTGTCCTGTGTTGTGAAGCTGAAAGGGGCACACACCAGTGTCTTGGAAAAAATTGTGTCTCATTAATCCACTGGTTTCAATTCTGAAGGCACATCAAGCTGATACTTGTGGTTCTGCATCGCAAGATGGGGATGATTTCATCCTGATGTTTGAGATCACTGATTCGTGTTTGCGGTCAGGCGCCGACCATGGCAATGTGAACCACACACACACACACACACACACACACACACCGTTCGCCCTCTGCGATGGGCATGGCCCCGTGTCGGTGTCTCCCTCTGTGCAGCACCCCGTACGTCGGACGGTGCTTCACCTCCGCGAAACTCTCCGTCGGATCTTCATCCCACATGTTTCCGAAATACAAGGAGCCTGCAACACATTCGTTCACAAAGATGATAGAAACATCATTCGTGGGGTGATGTTGATTGTGTTCAGCTTGATGCTTGTCGTTGACGTTGTGATGCGCTTTTGTCTCGAAAATGCCGGCAAGCCAACAGGGGTAGATTCACTGCTTGGTTGAGATGAGCCCAAGTGCAGGACACTATTGGGGCCCAGTGCAGAATTGTAGGGAGGGGCAAATGCGGAGTCGGAGTGGAATTCTTTACGCCACAGGCGTTGCGCGATAGCGTCGCTACAATTCTTTCGACGGCTCACCTTCACTAAATTCCTTCCCCAAAGACACATTGAGCGTCACTTCAGCGTTGTCATAGTGATAATCCAGATCGAGGTCTCCTTCTGGTCTGTAGTTGACCACGAAGGCCTTGTGTGAATCCAGCGTCGGCCCCACCCAGTCCGGGTAGAGCAGTCTGCACAGGGGCTTGAGGTAATGCTCCCTCAGGGGAGAAATCAGACCGTCGTCAAAGCCGAGTTCATTGAGCAAAATCTACAACAAAAGGACAGCAAGTTGCACTTTTCGATCTCACCCCTGGGGCTTACGAGGTAATACCAACGCTCTTTTGCGTCTGTTCTACTGAATTGGTGTTGATTTCACTTTGGTTCCTTCTTTGCACTCAGTCACTTCAATTGAAATTGGTTGGTCGGTGTTGAACATGACGGAACAGACTTTTGGTATTGGCCTCGTAGTTTCCTGTCTCTTGGACTCGAGACAAAAAGTGAGGAAACCACCCAGACCTCTGCTCACTGTTGGTCCGAACTCCCTGAGCCCAGCGCAACCCATTTCTTCTTCGGATGAATCTGGCGCAAGTTTCGTTTACATCGCGAGACTGAGTGACTCACCCCGAAGTTGTTCATGGTGTTCGGTCGACCCTTCGGCAAATCGGAGCGGTCGAATTTCTCCAGTTCCTCCATTAGATCAGCGCAGAATCGCTCTGTGAAGACTGGGAGGGAGTAAACCTCCGGTGCTGTGGAGTGAGAGAAAAGTTTTGTGAATCAACACATGAAACCCAGCAAAGGAGTGAGAGAAAAGTACAGTGAAGATAGCAGACGTGGAGACAGACAAAAACAACCGGTCAGTGAAAAAGAAATATTCTTCTGTTTCCACTTTTACCACAAAAACACTGTTTGTTTCGTTGATCACACAGGCCAAGTGATCCTTACCATTTTCCTTCTTCAGTTTGTCTTTGATGTCTGCTGTCGTGGCATCTTCACGTTGGCTCATCTCCACCAGAGACAGGAACGAGTCTTGGAGAAACGACTTCTGCAAACGACCCGAGAAATCTGAAGTTCGTTGTTTGTCACCTCACACACGTTGGTCTGTGCACTTGGCCAGGCCACAAGTACACATGGAGAGGGACAGGCATTGGATCTGTGATGTGGAGGGACGGAAACAATCTCAACTTCGGATGCCGGCATGACGAACATTTGCAAACTCTGGGCCAATTATCTTGCAGAACCGGAAAAAAGACGCCAACCCAATGATCACTTGATGTGTGAAAGCGGCTGTTCAATCTGCTTCGCTTTGCTACCCACTGTGACTCTAACCTGCAGTGTGTAGACGTGAGGGTGAAGTGGTCTGTACTTCGCTGAGATCAGTTCCTTTCTCCGCTTTGATGCCGCACCCAAAGACATCCTTCTCTCCTTTTCCTTCAACAACTGGAACAAGAAACAAGTTGGTGACCAGATTGGACAGATTGCTTTCTTTGCTGGTTTGGCTGGCTGGAACAGATTATCAGATAGGGTTCCCTGCAGACCCAACAAACATTCCACCCACCTCACTGACTATTCCCTCCACGTCCTGTTCGGAACACCCCTTCTCCCGAAGAGGCTGAAACGACAAACCAACAGGTGTGCAGATTTTTGGGCAAAATCCACGAAATTTTGGGACGGTGTCAAACAAGCAGCCTGGACAAATTCACTGCACAGACAAAATTGAAACTCTGACAAGCAAAGAAATCTGTGCCCTCCATACCTCCAAATACTCTTCGATAAAATGGCTCGCATCGATAAAGTTTACGTGCATAGAGACTTGTGGAATGAAGTAATTTCTTGTGAAGAAGCAGGCACAGATGAAGTTTTGTTTGGCCGCCATGCTGTCGTCCTTGACCTCAACGACACGAGAGGGCAGCACTCACAAGTGGCGCGAAATTCACACAGGAATGTCGCTCGTGCCACACAACAAAGTGAAGAAGTCCGAATGACACGCAAAATGAAATATAAAAAGTCACAGACTGTTTATTTCACAAAATAAAGCGCACAGAAAGGTGACCTAACCACACATTTTAAACCAATGTTGCAGGACGCCAAATCGCAGACACTTTTGTTCACAGAGGCTACACAAATTTTGTTCCACAAATCAAGGCCTTTTCATCAAAAGTGCTTGCATTGCAGACTGCATTCTGCGGAATATGGAGTTGGGTCCCCATTGAAGCCTGGGCAAATCTATCGTGCACAGAAAAGAAAACTTCCAATCATTTTCTCCCAGGCGGGACAAATTTGCCCTTGCATGGTCGTCCTGTATTTCTTGTCGCACACCCAGCAAAACGCAGCCTGCAATGCCGCAGTGACAATCCTACACGAAAAGCCCTTCAAGCAGAGTCTAGTATCCGTCGGGGACGCCTCCCTTGCGCCCGTCGGACACGGCGTGGATGCAGTACTCCCCGAGACAGTCGTCCCCGCACAGTCGACACCGGTTCTCAATGCTCTGCACCACAGCGAGGCTGCCCGACCGGTACTCCACCTCGTGGCCCTTCTCCTTCAGACCCAACAACACGTCCTGCGGGAGAAACAGCAGGAAAGCTTGTATGGCATTGGGCACTCCTTGGCCTGCCACAAGAAGGACAGCTTCTTGAATCACCGGAGTCTCCCCGCACTCTTTGGCCAGACCGACCACATGAAGAAGCCCGATCTCTCGAGTCCTTTCCACGAGAGCGACACGGTCAACACAAGAACCTGAGAGTTTCACACCAGAAGCGGGGGGGGGGCCAGAAAATCTGTTGTGGCGGGGGCAACTTCAAGTTTGAAAACAGTTGACATCCGCCCCTGGGAAGCAGTACCACAAAGCGTCAAATGAGCGACGCAGTGCAACGCGTGGCGGATCCACGTCTTGGCCTGAGAACCGCGTGGCACTCACGTTGTCGAAGTTGCGCTCGTACTGCATGCTGTTTGGCGCCAGCTGGTGGTGGAACCGCGGCAGGTCGGTCGCCATGTCGAGACGCTCCCAGAGCCAGAGGCTGTTCATACACACCTGAAAATGACGCCGTATGGAATTGAAAAGACAGACAGACAGACAGACAGACAGACAGATTCGTATACGTACAACACACACGCCACACGTGCGCGCCCAAACTAAATTGTACTTTTTCGTTCTCAGCGTTTTCGTTGGACACGTCACGTGTCGCTTCATACCCACGTCATTCTGTGGTCACCACGTCAACAAAATGCAACGTCCATTGCACCCATAGAGAGCTGTAACGCCCTGACGCATCCAGCATGCAACGGGCGTCGTCGTCACGTACGGTGAACACGGAGGTGGTGATCCGGGTCCCGCCGGAGGCGCCCGTCAGCAGCGCCACCTGTCCGGCGGCGTCGAACACGATGGCGGGCGTCATGGAGCTCAGAGGACGCTTCCCCGGCACGATGAAGTTGGCGGGAGAGGGCGGCACCCCGAAGGCGTTGTCCATGCCGGGCGTCGAGAAGTCGTCCATCTCGTTGTTGAAGATGATGCCGGTTCGGTTGCCGCGCACTTTGGAGCCGAAACTGTGTGAGAGGGGACAAGAGTGGGTCAAGGCTTGTTTCACACTGGATGCTTTCGTGTGTGTTTCCATGACTGCGCGATGCGTTGGTGGTATCGCGACACAGCCTTCATTGATCAGCACAATTGAGACACGCATTGCCTTGCATCAAGTGTGAAAGAGGCCACACCTATTTCGTCGACTGTCTGTTTTGTTGTGGCGATTTCAATGTTTGAACCAGAAATTTTCCCCTCCACTTCCCCAAGAAATTCCACAGTCCTCATGCAATGCGAAGGACCTTCTGTGGAGTGATCACAACACAACGTGAGCCTGCCCGTTCCCCTGGGATTTTCGGTCTTTTTTTTTGGGGGGGGGGGGGGTTCGAGCACACATCTTCGCCTTGAATTGAACCTGGATCAGAACCCCCTCTTCACCCAGACACACGGTTGGCGCCTCACTAGAGGTTGATGGTGCTCGTGACGGAGACGGCGGACCCGTCGGGCGCGATCACCGACTCGTGCGCCGTGCCCGCGCCGACCGTGGCACCAGGGGGCGCCCACTGCGCGCCGTAGTGCGACTCGTTGAAGGTGCGCGCGTCGTCGATCTGCGCGCGGATGTGCGCCGTGTACGCGTCCGACGTCATGTTCTCCACCAACTGAAAGCATGAACTCTGAATAACAGTGCCTTCATCAATTTCAGGGGTGAAACTTCGGCCCTCCTAACCCTTACATAGCTGAGAATAAGGTCGCCCCCACCTTCCCCAATCCTGGATCCGCCAGGGGAAATCATGGTTCTATTGCGTGCATCCGATTCCAGATCCTCGCAGCCTGAGTTCTTTGTGATCGGTCTCAAAGGGATCAGAACCTGATTCCTTCCGGCCTTTGACAGATGGTCCTAACCCCTTGGGTTTTCTGTTTTTGACCAGCAAATGTGTGAGACCCTTCTCTGCACAGGGCATTGATTGGAAAGATGGCCCCCGTCCCTTGACCCCCAGTTTCCGGTCTCACGACGCTGTGTGCGCACGCGCACCTCGGAGACGTTGAGGAACGCCGGGTCGCCGAGCTCGGTGCGCCGCGCGTACGCGAACTTCATCGCCTCGACGGCGCGGTGGTACGTCAGGGTCCGGTTCTCCACGGTGCCCGTGCTCGAATTCCCCAAGTTGTACCCTGGGAAGGAAAAGGGTGGTGAACACGTGTGCGTGTATGCATGCGTACGCTAACAGGTGTGTGCGTGAACGTGTGAGTACATGTCCGTGTGAGTGTGTGTGTGTGCGTGTGTGTTCATGTGTGCGCACGTGTGCATTTGTCTGCGCGCACTGTTGTGCACATTGGGGGGCGGACACTTCTTTATAGGGGGAGGTGTTTCGTTGCACCAGCAGGCCACCATGAAAAAATTGTGGCTTTCGCAAAGTACACAAAAGTACCCGATCAGGAGAACCTCCACAAAACAGACGCGGTTGAACTGACCGTCGAGCACCTTGAGCATGAAGGCGAGCACGACTCCACTAGAGGGCGGCTCCGGCGCGATGACAGTGAAGTTGCCGTTGTGAAGCGTCACCTCGAGCGGGTCCTCCGCGGACGTGAAGTAGTTCCGCAGGTCCTCCAGGGTGATCGTCCCATCTGCGGGAAGAGCCCGGATGGAAAAAGCAGGGGTATACTGGCAGTGCAGTGCTGTCTTTTAATTCGCAGGATGTGTGTCGCAAGTTCTTTGGAGAAAGCCTTGCACATTGCTCTGTCGCAAACTTCAAAATAAAAGTGCCACGCATTTCAAGTTTTTGATTTCATACCTGCAGAAGAAAGCTGAAGATCAATCACAAGGGTGGGGCTTCCTGACGGGCCCAGAGGTTGGGGTGAGGGGATGCAGGGTCCCACACCAGAGGGCTCTGACTTCAACACGCCTGGGGTTTTATGACGTGGAAAAGGGCCCACAGACCCACGAACAATCTTGAGCGGAGTGCACGGCAAAATGTTTGCATCGATGGACACCATCGTGTAGGGTGACATGAACCAGAAAACCACCAGTTTTTGACTCACCTAATGCAAAACATCGATGCTAGCAGTGATTTGTTGGATGACTGCCCAAAGGGCCTGGTTTGGAACTGGCCCCCAAAAGTTGAAATGGGCCTCACAGGCCCCAATCGCAGCTGGGTGACTCACCTGCACCCTGTTTTGGTCAGAAAAGTTGATCAGCCAATGTGCAATCACTTGGTTTAGACATGAATATGCCTTGATGTTAACAACACTCCAGGGTATGTTGGAGGCCATTTTCAAAAGGAAAACCTCCAGGGGTCACATGATCACATGATACTTTCACGGTGGGAGGACTGCTGGCTAAAAAGCCAGAAAAATAGTGATATTGAGCTATTATGTGTCTATTTTCTATCTAATTAATTATTATAAAAATATTCAGAA
>JAAUXT010004504.1_pt1 | contig 11785 bp, 8 predicted proteins | sample 7278171 | NCBI WGS metagenome assembly JAAUXT01 (sample SAMN14350112, study PRJNA611818) | marine sediment metagenome | isolation source: surface marine sediment (1.8m) | place: French Polynesia: Moorea | collected 2018-08
CACCCTGCCCCACCCCACCCTGCCCCACCCCACCCTGCCCCGCCCCACCCTGCCCCGCCCCACCCTGCTCCGGCCCCACTCACACTTGAGCGTCTTGACGGCGATCCTGGACGCCGGCTTCCCGCGGACGTCCAGCAGCATCCCGGCGTACACCCGCCCGAACGTGCCTGCAACGGGGCGGGCGCCGTTTTACTGGTGCACGCACACACGTACACACACGCACACACACCCGCCCGAACGTGCCTGCAACAGGGGTGTTACTGGTGCACGCACACACATACACACACACACTTACATAGACACACACGCGCGTACTTACCCTACCCGCCCCACAGGTCCTGGATGTACCACCTCAGGTCCCCGTGTGCCATGTAGGGCAGCACACACACACGCACACACACGCACACACATGTACACACACACACACGTGTACACACACACACACACACACACGCACACACACAGCCGCCCGAACGTGCCTGCAACTTGGCGGGCGCCGTGTTACTGGTGCACGCACATACGCACACGCACGCACACGTGTGCTCTTGCGCACATATCTCCGCCCGAACGTGCCAGCGATGGGGTGGCTGCTGTGTTACTCATGCACGCAAACACGCACACACGCACACAAATGTTCTTGCGCACACGTCTGCCAAAACGTATCCGCTGCGATGGAGCACTGTACTGCTCTCTCTGTCTCCGTCTGTCTGTCTTTCTCTCTCTCTCTCTCTCTCTCTCTCTCTCTCTCTCTCGCTTGCACACACAAAGGTGGATTTCAATGCGATAATTGGATGTGCAAGGTTTCTGCGTTTGTGATGGGTTGTTGGATAGCAAGGTGAACCAATCAGAAATGAGGAGGTGTACCGCACATGCGCGTTCAACAAGAGCAGAATCTCCCGCCGCGGTTGCTAGGCGACGTACCTTTGCCGATGAGTGAGCCGAGCTCGATCCGGCCCCGCGCGATGAACACTTCCTGTATGGCTTCCTTGAGCTGGTCGTCTGTGCAGATCGGGAGACCAGGGAGTGCGGGGGAGTCGCAGGAGAGAGCTGTAATGAGAAGGAGAGCTGGGAGAATGGAGAGAGGGGAGGAGAGAGGGGAGAGGGTGAGAGAGAGAGAGAGAGAAAGAGAGAGAGAGAGAGAGAGAGAGAGGAGAGAGAGAGAGAGAGAGAGAGGAGAGAGAGAGAGAGAGAGAGAGAGAGGAGAGAAAGAGAGGGGAGGAGAGGAGTGAGAGGAGGAAAAGAGCTGCAGTGACAAGGAGAGTGACGTAGGGAGAGAGAGCAAGAATCTTGTGGGGAGAGGGGGAAAGGACGCTGCAGAGAACCAACCCGCATGCTCCACCCTGCTCCACCCGACTGTGCTTTACCCCACCCTTCCCCCACTCTGCTCCTGCCCAACACGCCCTGCCTGTCCCACCCTGCACAGTCTCAGTTATGATATGCCAGGATCCACCCCGACCTGCTGCCACTCCGTCCAGACCTGAGCCCTGTCGATCCAACCTGACCCACCCCACCCCACCCACCCCACCCCACCCCACCTTGCTCCTCCTCGCTCCTGGCCGCGGCTGCCGTGAGGTGCGACAGCATCGAGGTGTCGGTGCCACTGCGCATGCGGTACCCGTGACCCGAGGCGCGTCTCCGCGCGACCAATAGGAGCACGACGCAGACCATGACGAGGACCCCGAGGCCGCAGACCGCGATGATCCACACCAGCTCTGCAGGGGAACGTGGTACCGGGTTCAGCCCCGGGGCATTGTGGGAGCGCTCGGGGAGATTCCTGGGAATGCACACACACGCACACACGCTTACATACGCACGAACGGACACACACGCACACACACACACGCACGCATGCGCACACACACACACAGAACACACGCACACACACACACACTCCCCACAAGTTTCGGGGTTCCATCTCAACCTGAGCGTGCTTCTTCTCCACACACACACACACACACACACACACACACCTACACACAGTGCCCACCCACCAAGTCTCCCTGTCATGCACATGTCACACTCTTCAAAGCTGAACGAACAAACAGAAACGTTTCATTCCAAACATTTCAAAAGCAAATTTAAAACTGTTTGTGACAATTTCAACTCCTGGTGAAAACACACAGATCAGATGACAACTTCTTTCCTTCCTTCTCATTTCACGCCAAAGTAATTTTTATGACAAGTTTTCATCTAAGTCATTGTTTGCTCTTTTCTATCTGATCGTGTTTTGAAACAATTTCTCACATTTGACCAGTTGTCATCTCGCACAAAATGCAAACGGGAAGCGACCTTGATCGTAGAACGCGCGGTGCGCACAGCTCTTTGCAGGGCTTCTACCAGTGAATGACGCGGCGTCAAAATTTTGACGCGAGGCCAGGAACGGACTGGACCATTTTTCTACATTATAATGCTCTCCATTGGGTATCATGTTAAATTTGATGCCCGGGCATCAAAATTTTGACGCGCGCATCAAAACTTCTGACGCCGCCCTGCCTGTGTGAAAACCCTTTATGGCCAGTTTGTGGGTTCTGGAGAAGACCAAATGCAGAAGAAACACTGCCCAGGTTTTACACCCTTGTGAAAGAAACGCAATGTGAACCAGGCTGAGTGCGGTGTTGCCTTCAGTTGTCTGGAAGGGGCAGCACGCATACCATCCACCACACACGCACACGCAACCCTACAACCTTGTCTCGAAGGGTCGCACGCACACCTGGCTCCTCCGCACGTACACTCACACACTCACACACACGCACAGCTGAAGGCCGTGCTGAAAGGGGCAGCACGCATACCTCACTCCCACACGCACATCTCCTACCTTGTCTGGACGGGTTGTAGCGGTTGTGAGCCGGAGACAGTTTCCCTAGTAACGGGTCGCTGCGGTGAGGGGACTTGAGCCGCGCCGACGCACGAACCGTGGCGAACCCGTTGCTGACCTGTGCACAGAGAATAAAGCGGTTTTCACGTTGGTGACGTGCGCTCGTCTTTTTGACGTCGGCGTCAAATTTTTTTTGAACCCAATGGTGGATTTTTTTTTTTGCGTCAGCCCAGAAAACGACTGCACCTTACGAAATGTGAAAACCACTTACAGGGGTTTTCACACAGATGACGCGGCGTCAAATTTTGACGCGAGGCCAGAAACGGACTGGACCATTTTTTGATGCTCTCATTTTTGGGTGTCATGTTAAATTTGACGCCTGCGCGTCAAAGTTTGCGTCAAAACATCTGCCCGTGTGAGAACCCCTGTGGGCTCCTGGTTACTGACTGTCGTGATGTGATGAGAAGCATTGCGGAGAGATCACAACTGTGCCACAGTGACAGGGTGACGCAGACAAACTATGATATCTGAGTCTCTTTGACCCATGAATATTCCACGACCTTCACTAATGTACTCACACGAAATGTTGCCTTCCTGGGCTTTTGTTGATCAATTCACTTTTGTGCCCAACCCCAGCCAAGAATTTCAACAGTGGTGCAATCATTCTTGAGGAGAGGACAACAATTTGGAGGAATCTGATGACCACCAGGGGACAGCACTGAGGACATTTTCTTTGAGAGGTACAAATCGTGTCACTGGAACTTCTGCATTGAACAACAAGCAACACAAACTGAGACAAGACACGCATCCCGTGACCGCACACACACACACACACACACACACTAACACACACGCTCGGACGCTCCTTACCCAACATTTCGTTTCCACACGCACCACACACCTACAACCCGCCGACACACACACTTGGTGTACCACAGCCCACCACGCTTCCGCACCTCCTCACACACGCACACACACACCACCTTGCACTGACGCGTCTTTCTTCCGTGTATTTCAGGCGACAAGATCTGTGTGTTCAGCACCGCACAAGTCCACACGCACCTGCCACCCACACACGCACACGCACCTGCCACCCACACACGCACACGCACCCGGCACCCCCACACGCACACGCACCCGGCACCCCCACACGCACACACACGCACGCACACCCACCTGGCACGTGTACTTGGCCACGAACGACATGCCTCCGTCCTCCTCGTGCGTCGTGTTGATCACCAGGGCGCGCTGCGCGTCCACGTGGATGCGCCCCGGCTCCTCCTGCAGGGGGCGCCGCCGTCCGCTGTGCAAAGAGAGGCGCGGGAAGTGGTGAGCAGAGGGCGCTCCCACACACAAGCACACACACACACGCACACACATACAGAACACACAGGCACACACACGCACACACGCATACACACAATACACACATGCACACGCACAACACACACACACACACAGGTGTCCACAACACACACACACACACACTTGCATGCACACAAATGCACACAAACGAACACACAGATGGACACACCGACGCACTACACACGGGTACATACACGTACACATGCCCACGCACACACACGCACACATACGAACACACAGGTGCACACACGCACAGGTACACGCGCACACGATTGGCTCCTGCTGTGTTTCACGAATGGAGAAAACTGGGAGGTGCCAATGCCAGACTCAACCAAGAGAAAGCTCTTCCTATTTATTTCGAAACAAAGTGACATTTCCTACTCAAGAGTTGTGATGCAAAAATTTATTTTGTCTGGATCAGAACAAGCACACACAGCAAAAAAATACAAAAACAAAAGAAAATTTAATAAATAAAAAAATTGAGCTCAAAATTTTCTCAGTGACAAAATAATGAAGATGAAAGGATTGATGACTGAGTTCAGAGGGTTGACCACAGCTACTGTCCAGAGCAGAATCTCCACAGGGTACTTCCCCAAGAACATTGACAGCATGTGAACAATGCCAGAGGGGATCCAGCACATGACATTGGACATTGTAATCACCATCAGTTGCACAATAAATATGGTATTTGACTGTTGTTTAGATTTTGCCTTTTTCACAGATTCTTGTGATCCCTTCATTACAATGTACAGCTGGAGGTAGAGAACAAAAATACAAAGAATTGAAATAAACTGTAACATTGTCATCAGCCAAGTTAGAACTTTGGTCATGACCATCTTTTTGCTTGTATCAAGGTATGGAGAGCACATAAAGCTGAGTTTCTCAGTTTGTAGGAGGTATAGATCAACCAGCCATGTCAACAGAGTGAATGTGCAGGCCAGGAAATAGCACACAGCATGAATAGCTGCATTAATTTTGAGAACCCTGTTTCCCTTCTTCATTGAAAATTGCATAGGAAATTTTACAATGATGAATCTTGACAGAGTGAAGAAGCCAAGCAGGCTCACTGAGAGAAAATTAAAACAAAGGAAAAGCCCAAACACTGTGAAACAAAGAGGGCTGGATCTCCACTTGCTTTGTATGAGAATAAAATTGTCCATCCAAAGAAGGTCAAACACCCAAAGTATGAACAAGGGCACAGCACAAGTTTGATCTCCAACATTTATAGAAACAATGTTTGATGTGAATGCAAAACTTTTTTCTAATCTCTTCACATAATTTCGGATGTAGAGAGTCACAGATATGGAGTTCAAAATCAAGATGCTGGATGAAACAATGTAAAATGTTACCCTGACCCCCATCTGCAGAAGCCTGGTGCAGGAAATATACCAAGGCACATTTACAGAGCACTCAGCATTCTGTGGTAAAAAACAACACAAATAAATATTGTTTGTTTCCACAACCTCCACGTTCAGGTGCTTCATGAACTTCCCATCTCCTTTGATACTGAACACATTCAGCAAGGAAATTTGCTGGAGGTTTGGTACTTCAGAAAAAGTGTGATCTGCTACTGTGTGCAATGGATTGTAAGACAAGTTCACTTGTGAAAGACAAGGTAGAGAACTGAACACATGATTTTTCAATGTGGACACAAGATTGTTGTTGAGATCAATTAGACTCACTTCAGTGGTGTGACTGAAACACTCAACAAAGACATGCTCAACCCTATTGAACCCAACATTTATAGATCTCAGTTTTCTTGCATGCTCCAGCCATGAGCAAACTTCTGTTATCCCTGAAAAGGTGACAGAAAGAATCAGCACACCAGGCAGAAAAAATTGGTGGTGAATTTTGGATTTTGTCAACAAAACAACTGTGAGAGGCAGCATCATGTTGACATGAAGTTTCATGATTTGTGTAGACTCACAGAACACAGCCACAGACAAACAAACACAACCCAATGGACAAATGGCATCATTCAGACTACATACAAGTTCATCATCCTTCTGTGGACAATCTGTTTTCCCATCACACACATCTCCCAAATGAATACAAACTTGAGACAATTTGCATTTGTAAAGCTGAGTACAGTTTCTGAAAGCACACATCTTATTCAACTCATCTGTTCCTGAAGGACAGTCCATGTAGCCATTACAAACATATTTCCATGGCACACAATAATAGTTTGGACATTTGAACATGGCATTGCAAGAAAATTGTTTGCACAGTTGCAGGTGTTCACCAGTTCTGCAGGGTTCCAGGAACATAAATCTGTTGATGTTGTAAGTGCATATTTGAGAAACATTAAAACATCTGGAATGACCCTCCCTGCAGGGAATTTGATATGAATGTGCACACAAGTGGTAAATCAGGTGAATGAACATGGAATTGAGAACAGGCTCATCCCTCCCATTTGGGCAATCTTCCACCAAGTCACCCACAAGATCTCTGTCTACCTCTTTGCGATTAGAACATTTGAATGGACTTCCTTTTGTGCTTTTCTTCTTTTGTGTGTCATCTTCTGCATGTTCACTTGTTATCATATAAACTTCACACTCACCAGATGCAGTTTTATGATAAAGGGGGGAGCATGTTTTGTTGCTGTGTGGGTGAAGTATGTGTTTGCATGTCTTTGAAATATTCTCAACACTGCTACAAGTACAAGGATCAGTGATAAAGTTTTGCCCTTGTGTGTGATTAACCTCATTGTGACACACCAACTCAACAGACATGAATTCTCCCAAGCTGTTCTCAAATATATTTTCACCTACTTGTCTCAAAAATGCACTCTTTGGCATAATGCACAGACCCTCAGTGGACATTGTGGTCTGGTGTGTTGAATAACTGTACATGTTGTGATATCTTGTGAATTTTACAAACACACTTTCATCCACAATTATTGGTGGAAATCTGGTTGTTTGAACTGCTTCAAACACGTACTCAAAGTATTGAGGAAATGGATGACACTTGGAACGCCAATCAGTGAGGTTCCCCAGCCATTGAAACTGAAAGCAAGTCATGTTTTTCTGAACAGCTGTTTGATCACAAACATGCAACTCAAGGTTTGTTTCCAACTCTGGCTGCTCATTTGAAAATGGCACGTGACACATCACATTTACCAATGTGGTTGTTGAGCAGCCCAAGACTATGTAGTAGGGATCTGCCAAGTTGGTCAGAATCAAAGCAGTGCACTGTTTCTGTGCATCTTTTGTCTTGAACACCAGGTGTCTATCAACATCCAGCTTAAACTGGGGTGGCAGCTTCAGATTGCAATCTTCATACTGCAGAGTGACCAGCTCCTTGTGCACAAAGTCTTTGGCTTTGAAAAACACTCCCAGCTGGTTGGTGGAGCCTTTCCCCTGCTCAGGTGAAAGACAGTTGTGCTTCAGACAAACTGACACAAAAAATTGCTCAGAACACAAGGAGTTCCAGTCTTACCTCAAAAATGTGAACAAAGATTCCCTCAGTGTAAGGAATGTAGATTGATAACTTGATCAGTGCAACCAGGTCAAGGAGCTCTTCTCTGCTGTGTATCATTGGAAGATGTCCATTGAGGTTCCTGCAGTGGCTACTTGCTTGGACCCATGATAAAGGTTCCCTTGCATATCTCTGATCTACATAAATTGTGTCTTTTGGAAAATTGGGTTTGTACCTTCCTCTGTCCAAGTATATCATGTGGTACCTTGTGAAGAATTTCTGCTTGACAGTGCACAAAGTACCAGCAGTAAACAAAAGGCATTTTAACTGGACAAATCTGGCAGATGTTTTGCACTTTATTGGATGGCAATCTTGAAAAGATTTGTGTTTGGAGTACGCATCATGAAGATGCACATACTTCAGGGCAGCATTTTGGTGGCCAGTATCGAGCAGTAGGTTTCCCATCTTGAACATAGTGATGAAGCGAAAGAACGTCATCATGAAGTAAGGCTTGGAACTGGACAGTACTACTCTGCTTTCTTCGCATAACCTGTCTGAAACAGGTGAAATCCAGTCACGTTTTCCATGTTGGGCCACAACAGTCATATTTCCCTGAGAGAAGAAAAGAGAAAGAGAGTTTTGAAACAGAAAGTGCACATTTGTGGTGAGAACATTCTTCTGACACACAGAAATTGGGCGTGTATAAATTTCTCTGAATGAGTAGCTGTTTCATTGGTCACCTGAAAAGCAGCTGCATCCAATGATTCCACTTGAAACAGCAAGATGTGGTGGGTCTCTCCTCCTGCAAGATCCACATCTGCAAGTTCTGTCAAATCTGAGCCTTGAATAACTTTGTGGAAATATTTCTTTTCTAGTGTTGGCAAAGGATGAGAAAGTGCATTTGTCATGTGGACAACAACTGTGAGCCTGTTCCTGCTGTCTCCATCCACTTGGATGAAGGTCCAAGGATTAGTTTCAAGGTTTTGTGTCCAAAAGGTATAGTACAAGCTCATTCCTATGTGTCCATGATAAAAAGTTCTGTTCAAATCAGTGGGTGAAATTCCCAGTACACATCTGTAGTCCTCTTTGACTTTGCACAGCACTGTTTTTACCTTTTCACACTTCAAACTTTTGTGGAAAACTGTGCATTGTTTAGTGGAATGTTGTCTTGCCACAACTTGCAAAGCACTGTGTGGTCCTGCAAAGAAACATTGTGATAACCAAAACAGTGGAACTATGTGAACAATAAGCTTTTAATCAAAGCATTTTAACATAGAAAAGGACCAAAGGATGACAGACCAACAATATGTCCAGAGATGTGTGTTGAAAACATGCCTCCTCTCTGCATTTGATTGGCAAATGTCCCCAGTTTTATTTTGCACACAAATCTTTTTTCTCTGGCAAAGACCCTGGACCTGAACTGGAAAACTATGCACCCCACCCTCCACTTCAGGGCAACTTGTGTGGAACCAATTCGCCAGAGGTTTTCCAGTGAGTACCAAAGCTTGTATGAATCAAGCAGGAAATTTCTTCCTTCACAGAAGTCAACAACATGAACTGTGCATGGAGTGGTTGAAACTTGCACAGTAGTTGAGAGGGTGCCATACTCAGGGAAGGAGTAAAGCACCACAGTTATTGTGTGCGATTGTGTGCGCAGGGCTGTGGTATCTGACGCCTGAGGATGAATGTAGGAGTCACAATCCATGTCAAACAGATAGATATGGTGCTGATGTTTGGAGTCTCTGTAACAGTCTCTCCTGAAGCTGCACTCTTCATACTGCCTCACACATACTGCATCATAATCTTCATATCCTGAGCTGTATGCCAGAACTGCAGCATACTCACAACCTTCTGTGTTGGCATCACCCTCATACAGCATGCCACTCAATGTTATGTTTAAGGAATCACGTGACTCACTAACAAAGTCAACAATACACAAATGTTGGTGGAAACAGAGATCTGGATGTGGAAAATCAAAGGTTTGTTTTTCCTGTGAAACTGACACACTAGAAATGTGTATTTTCTGGTTGACCTTGGTTCTAAACCTTGTATTCATATGTTTTGTCAAGTGCTCATGGGTGGCACAATAGAACACAACATGAAAGGCACTTGAGATGTAGTAGACCATATCTGGGTCACTGGTGCTGCTCTCTAAAATGTGGGACTTTATCCCAGGACCATCATAGACAACAACACTGTCTACTGCACTCCTATTCATAAATATTTCTAGGCACTTTATCTTTGAGGCCACAAGATTGTAGTACACAAGTTCAACTTTTGTGGCAGGGAAATGGAAGGACCATCTCGGGGAGACAATGCTTTGGCCATCAACAACTTCACTTTCTAATGTATTGTGGTCCATGACAACAAACTGAAGAGAAGCATTGATGAACACAAAGGCCCTGGCCATGCTGAAGACTGTGATGTGACTGAAGGCAGGGTAGAGTGTAGTGTAGGACAATAGCCCACACAAGTCCCACTCAATGGTTTTGGCTTTGTTGGTGCTTTGTACCCTGATCAGACCACGAGTGCATTTGTGACCTTCAAGATACACTGATTCAGGAATGTAAAGTTTGATAATGGTCAAATTGAGCCTCAGGTGCTTGTGAAGATGCAGCTCCATTCTATAGAGATTACTCACAGAATACATCAGCTTTGGGGCTTCAAACTCATACCAAATAACATCTTTCAGCTCTTTGCACTTGTCCTTTGCAGACAATTTGTACAACACCTGGGTAAGTTTTGAAGAATTCACTTGTGCTACAGGTCTGGTGATTGTTAGAACTCCTTTTTTCACCATTGCTGATTGCTGATCTGGAGAGTAGCACTTCTCTGGCCTAATCCATGGAATATCAACAATTCTTCTTTTTGGGAGAGGACAGTGCACTCCAATTGCATGTCTGTAACTGAAAAGGTGGAGAGACAAGTAAATCAGTCAGCAATTTGTCAATGATCCATTGGTGTGAGGATTGCTCCACCAGCCCCTGAAATTTCTTCCCCTCTGCCTTTCTGCAGAACCTCTTTTTTGACAAACGCAAAGGTGGAGTCAAAGCCTCAGCTGAGATCAGGAGCCACCAGAGTGTTGAATCATTCAATGTGTGTTGACAAAAAATTGACAAATCAGAAACAAGTCAATGAATTTTCACACTATATTTCCACAAAGAGATTCACAAACTTCTTGAACACACAGACACAAACTTGCAAGTGTCATTAAATGGAAAAAAGTGCAAAGTCACTTGTTCAGCACAGTGATTTTGGTATGAAAGAGAGACAAACTTACCACAGCAAAGACAATGGCACATGAGATTCATTCAAACTAATTCTATTTTGAAAATGCTGTTGTACTGAGTACACATTGTGGTACATCTTTTTGATGTAGTTTCTAATTATATTACCAAATTGAAAATCTGCAGTGGAGGCAAGAGCATTCTTCACCAGATGAAAGGAAAGTCCTCTCACATAGTGGTGCCAATGCTTTGGTGCAGTTTGAAAAGCATATCTTTTCAAGTGTGACTTTTTCAAAAAGAAACTTTCTGCAGCAGTGAGCACCAAGTGACAACAGGTGACAAAAAGGAGTCTCCAAAAATGCATTAAATATGTTGTCTTTTAAAAATTTAACTCAGAATATTTGTGAAGCCAAAGATGGTACTTTGTAAAAATCTTGTGCTTTGTGTGCTGGCAAAGCAAACAAAAAAAAAAACAAAAACATGAGAAGACAAGAAATGAGATTGGATCACAAATTCTGGATGAATTCAAGAAACAAATTAATCTGTTGAAAATTTTGTCTACAAAACTCAGCAATTGTCTTCTCATCAAGAAACAGTGTTTTGCTTCTAATTTTCTGCTTCAAATAAACAGGTATCATTTTCAGTCAACTGGATATTGTTCTCAAACAGGAACGTTTCAAACTTGATCAGTACAAGATGAAAGAGACAAACAGCGAGACACCAGCGTGGTTCTGACAAAGCTTTTTGCAGACAATGAGGCGAGACTAAGTTTTACTGAAATGAAACAAAGGAAGCGACAATACCCGTTTCCAGGGAATTTGTTTCATGAACAAACATAAGGGAAGTAGGATACACCGACCCCCCCCCGCTCTCGCTCTGGCTCGCTCTGTGTCTCGCGCGCTCGCTGGCGGGCTCGCTGGGGCTCGGGGGGGGGGTCGCGCTCGCTGTCGGGGTCTCGGGC
>JAAUXT010030581.1_pt1 | contig 11785 bp, 9 predicted proteins | sample 7278171 | NCBI WGS metagenome assembly JAAUXT01 (sample SAMN14350112, study PRJNA611818) | marine sediment metagenome | isolation source: surface marine sediment (1.8m) | place: French Polynesia: Moorea | collected 2018-08
CAACAACCCCCCCCCCATCACACACACACACTCACATACACGGACGCACGCACGCACACACACACGCACACACACGCACACACACAGACACACACACACACAGACACACACACACGCACACACACACACACACACACACACACACACACACACACACACACACAAACACACCGTGTACACACACGGTTTCTTGTGTCGTCCAACTCGAACTCCGAAAACCTCAGTGCAGATGTTCCCCACTGGCCCAGCGTGTCTCCTGTTTTACCGCCTGCTGGATTTTCCCTGGGCCCAACCCACCCCTCCATCCCCTGGGACCTGTCCCCGAAGTCTTTCCGGCGGGGGGGGGGCGACAGGGCAACCCCAGTTGTTCAGGTCACAACCCCCGAAGCATCTGTGGGTCCACAACCTCCAGAACGTCATGCCTATTGTCTGATATATTTTTACTGAGCTGCTGGGAAAGCCAAACTCCCTGAAACTAGTCGGGCAATGACAGGAAAGAACTCTATTCACTCAGAGACAACGAAGACGCGTTGTCACCGATGTCATCACCAGCAGAACACTGTCGTTGTTTGACAGAAACGTCGCCGGTTTTCTGAGCGCAAAGTTCAGGATGTGGCGTCGTCTCTGACGGATCCGTGTTCAGAAATTCTCACACTTTCCTTTGGGTTTTCACGTCCCTCGTCAACAAGTGTTGTGTGTCTCCAATTTGAACTTCTCACGTCATTGAACGAGAAGGTAAACAGAGAAGAAATTGGGTCAGAGCGCTGACCTCCATTGGTATTCGTACGCCAACAGATCTGTTGACAAGGAACAAAGTATGAATGAAGACGAAGAACTTCAAAACATCGGAGCATGATCAAACTGATCTGTTTTCGGAAGACAGGCAAGTTGTGTGACGGCACGTTTGCGAATTTGTGCAAAGGAGAGGGTGTGTGCCCACAGCGACAATCATCTCAAAGTGGATCCAACGTTTCGTGGACGCCCCCTCCCCCACCCCTCAGGATAGTGGCACGCTTGAAACGTTCTTCTGCAAGCTCCCGGCCTGTGCAGGATCGTCGGCCGAGACTGAGGTCGCCCCCGAGGTCGCCCCCTGACCCCCAATTCACACCGCATGCAGCAGCACATCACGCATGCCATGGTCACAGCGCACCAAAATGGGTCTCATGCATGTCCATGGTTGTGTTCACACTGAGTGTGTGTGCACCACCATGATTGCAGATGGGTTCCAACCCCAAACGTGTACTGGTGCATGGTGCGGAATGTCATAAAAGCTGTGCGTGATGCACTGGCGCACGCAGTGTGAATTGGGGGTGAGGTCGCCCCCCCCCCCCGAGGTCGCCCCCCGAGGTCGCCCCCCGCTCTTCCACAGAGCCAAATCCGGTAGGCATTGTCGTGGACTTGTTCTGTGTCACAGGATTCTGTGGACAGACTCTCCTCTCCCCAGATCAAGTCCAGCAGAGAAACGGCCTTGTTGTCCTGCCCTCTCCTGCATGATGTGCAGAAGCTTCTGGTAGGTTGGTATTCCAGTTTGTGAGAGGAGAGAAAGAGCAGAGAAAGAGTTTGTGAGACTCTGTGAGGGGACTATTTCTTCATTTCGTTGGTTTTTGTTTGGACCATACTCAACGGTGATGACGCATCCCAAAGTCTCGAGTCAGCAGGTGTGTTTTGCGTGAAACCCAGTTTGTGTTGTCTACCTGTGAATTCCTGATCTCGTGTGCATCACATGATCATCTGACCGCCCGACTCCTGAGCGGTGAGACGGAAGGCTCTGGTGGAGCCAGGATCAGTGACTGGGGGAGGGGACCTGATCCTGAAGAGGGTCCGACCCTTGTAGTGGGGGAGGAAGGGCCCAAAGCTTGGCCTATGGTTGGGGAGGCTCAGATAAATTGTTCAGGACCCAGAGGACCAAGGTTTCTGGGGTCCTCTGAGCCTGTGGTTGAGGAGGGTCAGAAAATTGTTCAGGGACAAAAGCCCTCAGGGGCCATGGTTCCTGGGGCCCTCTGGTTCAACTGAAGAAGGGATTGTGGGTAAGCTGAAGAGTGTTCTCAGCAAAGCCCAAGCTGAGACCAAAGAAACCAGGCTCAACCTCTCGGTGGCTCAAAGTTCCAGACTCATCGACAGATTCCTGCGGGCATCGGTGCAATGAAATGGGGAGGACACGGGCTCCCCAGCCACGGGTGTCTGGCCATTCCGTTACACCGGAAACCGTGACCGGAGGATGGTGCGGCACAAGGCATGACAAACGACTGACTCAAATGAAGCCTTGAACTATGGTTGGTTGCCACAGAAACAGAAAAGCCAGAAACGTGTCATAATTTTCTGGTTCAGGTTTGGGCGGTACATGTAGTGCGGTGAGTGTTATTGCTGAGTAAACCCCGAGGAGGTGAGGGAGTCAGGCACGGTATGGCAGAGCACTGTTCTCCTCCCCGACTCCGCGATGCTTCCCAGAGAAGAAACACACGAGGAGAACCCCGTGAGTGGTTCGGCGTGTTAAGTCTGAAAGCAGCTGTCATGTTGGAGTTGCTGTGCTGAATTGGTCTAAAATTATTCTGGATTATCTTGGCTGCATTTCCCGTTGTCAGACCTCAGAGAAACGCAAAACGTATCAACAGTTTCTCTGGAAATCAGTGTCTCGTTCGTCTCTGGTATATTGGTGGTTCCCGAGGTTCTTGCAGGCAAAGAGCCAGTGACGTTTCCATCGTGCACAGAGTCCTGAAACCACACGTTTAATTGATCTGTCACAAGTATGCAGCGTGTGAAACTTTTCAGATGTCACGTGCTTTGCTCCTTGGTTCTTGTTCTGGTTGAGCAAAATGGTCTTTGTCCACGCGATGCAGATTTTGATTCCAACAGGTTCACCTCCAGTGGTGACGTGATTCTGTTCAAACAGCTGGAGACGTCACTCACACTCCAGTTCCATAGATTCTGCTGCACGCCAGGCTCCTTGATTCCACACCGCGCGTCATTTCCAGACGAACCGATCCGCGTGATGATCGTTCTGTGAAGATCCCACTTCAGCGAATTGCCTCACAGGTCACAGTCAAGTGATGTTATCGCAGAAAGACGCTTCACTCTTGTGTAACGATAAAGGTTTCGGAGATCGCAGACTGAAGGGGCTGGTCATCCTCTCCTGATCTCCAAGACTGGAAGTTTTCTTTTTGTGCAGGTTTTGATTGTAGATAGATCTACCGCAAAGTTTTTGAGCTTCAAGTACGAAACGGAGCAGGTTTGTTCGCTTCAAAAGTTCCAAGGAGCTTTGAAGAAAATATGAAGAATTCACAACAGAGTTGCCAAGGTTCACCTTGAAAATGCAACAACTTCTTGTTTTTCAAGAAACAAAGGGTCCAGCTCTGTTGTCTGCAGGTAGGGAAGGAACAGTTTCCAGATCAAAAGATTCTGGGTTCAAATTCAACAACCCTGCGTACACTACAGGTCCAAGCCCAGCGACTCAGTTTGTTGCGCTTGGTCTATTGTGTCCAATTGTGGGTCAAACCTAGAGCAGGAAAGATGTTTGGGCGGATTGTTTCTGGCTTCATCCGTCTTCTTTTTAGAAAATTTGGCAGACCTATGCGAAAGCATTGCCAGCACTGTGCAGAATTTATGCAAATATTGCTGCAGGTTGTGCCGTGTTCCGGTGATATGTTGTGACAGGCTATTCTGGCAATACAAATATCAAACTGCCAACTGGTACAGAACGCTGAGCGCCTCCAGTAATTGACCAATCATGTGTGGATTCCGTTATGTCTGGAATGGCTATTACAAACACACCTTGATCATACATTGTTGCAGTCAACCTGGTCAACCACGTCTGGAATGGCACTGAATGTGGAGCATTTGGAGAAGTTAAATTTGTTTTCAATGGGCCCTGCAAAACGGCTGGATCCCTGAGGGGTCTTCACCCAGAACAGGGTCAGAATTCGGGTTTGCTGTTGAAATAATATTGCTCTGCACCAGCAATGGCCTTTCGATCAACAATTTTGTTCTGAAAAACACCACACTGAGCGTGTTTCTGGTAGGATTCTGCAAAACCTTGGTTGTCTCGCGTCAAAAAGGATCTTTCTCGGCTCTTTTGTGCGAAGGATGTCCACAATTGTGTCAGATAAAGGAACTTTGAAGAACAATCTGAAATTCTGAAAGACGCTGACGACAGGAAGATACGAACAGACTTGATCTGAGGTCACACGGGAGGGAGGGGGGCTGCTCCAATGAGCCTGAAGTTCGAGCAACGCTGTTGTCTTCAGATTCTGCCGGTGAGTTGGAAGGTGGAGTTGAGGAACAATGTGCCCCCTGCAGACCCTTGTCATTTGTCTGGACTCGACTCCAGAAACATACGACGAATTTCTGTCTTTCACCCCCGTTCTCACGGTTGTACGCTGCATGGTGTTTGGTTCTTTGACCAAACGGAACACCATGGAGTTGAGGAACAAATAACACATTGTAGTTGAGCAGCTCAGGTGAATGATTCCCACCGCTGTTGCACTTGATAATTCTACAGCAGCTATTTGTACCCCAGCCAAGTTGTCAAACTCCAAATTTATGTGAAGCGTAGAAAAGCTCCGATCACCTGGCTGTTCGTTGATATAAATGTATGCAGTACCGAGGGAGCTTCTTCAGCTGATGTCTCTGTTCAAGGAGCCTGTGTTATCTCCGTAATCGCACCTATATTTTACCATGCTTAGCAAAATACGCGGACGCGATACGAACTCGTACGCCAGATCATCTGCTACGATGCGATCGGGGCGCTGTAGATAGGGTCGGCTCGGGTTGGGTTGAATCGAGGGCTTCTGATAAGGAACGCTCGCAGAGACGGACGTCTGTGATGCGCTCACAACACGTGTGAGGCCAGGTCAGCAACACGCAGACAATGACACTGTCAAGCCTTCTTGTTTGGCGCTTCGATCAGTGGCACCAAAGTTCTGTTTTCTTTTGCCGTTCAACAATTTGTCTCTTTCAAACAGTTTCTGGTTTCTTTGGAGATGAATACGACAGGGTTCTCACACTGTTCTTAATGGTTCCTGTGAAATCACACAATGTCTTGTCGAGACCTTTGGTCGAGAAAGAATTTGTGTGATTGATTGAACAGGAACCTTTTTTGTGAGGTGAGAACCCATTTCTACCACCATGCGAGCACACACGACTGGTTGTGTGATCGCAGGGTTGTAGAAAAAGGACTCTGCCATCGTTCTCTGTCTTGTTGGCGTTGGAGTCTGGCGTTCTGGCGTTCCGTTCTGCGCTTGCGTGAACGAGTCCCGCAGAAGCAGCGTCTGCGACACATCAAGTCCCGCCCTCTGGTGACGAGAAACCACGTGACACTTTGCGATAGTTTCACGCTGAGCCACACTGACTGGTACACGAGAGGAAGGAACACGCAGAGCAGGTGGAGACACAACAGACGACGGACCGACGAGTTCCTGCAGGGAACACGCGCCACCCTCGAGCTGCTGAAGAAGAAGAGAGCCCCCCCCCCCCGCTTCGAACCCAACTGTTATGTGCGTTTTCTGTTTCTCTCGCAGACGATGGTGATCGGCCCGTGCCGGCGGACACAGGGCGCGGCGTGGTGCGCAAGCGAAGCCTCAGCGGTGAGTTGCCCCTCCCACCAAGATTTCTTTTGATTCTTCAGGCAAAAGTAAAAAGCTTGAGTTGTGACTAAATAGCGAGACGCGACGCTTCAAAACGTTCGCCGACATCGTAAAACTCAACAACACTCCATCTTGGCGAGTCGCGTTTGAATGACTGAACATTTTGCACCTGTGAACAAAATGAGTATTTTTCTCACCTGGCTGTTGTTTATTTCAGGCGACAGCAGAGGAACTGTTCTGGTAGAACTCACCAAGAAGGAAGGATGCGGCCTCGGGCTCGTTGTATCGGGTAAGGGATCCCATTCCGCCTTGTGTTGAAACACTTGTGCGCCATTTGGATATCTGACTTGGCCAGAAGTCTGTTCTGTGTGCAGAATGTGAGGAATTTCGTTGTTTGTTTGAGATTGTTCAACAGACGGTGGCATTTTGCGGATTTCACTCGGGTGCTATTGACATGTGTGCTAACTTGGGTTTTGTGTTGCCAGAAACGTCCACAACAAAAGCCCCTTGCCATGGTTGCAACTGGTGGAGGTGTGACAATTAAGGTGACTTCATATCGAGCTGCGGCTGCGGTTGCGGCAGCGGAATGAGGTCACCATTGAGTGCAATGTCCACACATTTCTTGCGTCAAGAATCGATTCCCAGCGATTATCTGTGGCAAGCTACCTGCGGGCATCATGTTAAATTTTGATGCCACCCAACATTTTGCCGCAAAACGCAGAACACAACAAATTTGCCACAGCTCTATATGAAACCACCTTTAGGGTTTTCACATTGGCTGAGCGGCATCAGAATTTCTGACGTGCAGGCATCAAAGTCAACAGGACGCCCAATGGAGAGCATCAAATTATCGGTCCAGACCGATCACAAATTTTTGACGCGGGCGTAAATTTTTTGTCGCTGCGTCACCAATGTGAAAACCCTTATTCTCAGATGCAGGGTGCACAGACCATGCAGTCATGCATCATCCCGCACAAAAGGCATCCTCAGGAACGACGTGTTGGTGAAACTGCTTCCCAGGTTTCACGGCAAGACCAAAGGCACAGAAAAAAAGACGGAACTTGGAGCTCACACCAAGTTTCCCTTGCAAACAAGAATCCACAGGAGATGGAACCCTGGTGCAAGTCATCTGAAGTGGAGTTCCTGCCGACCGCGGTTGCGAGGGGGCTGAGGGAAGTTTTGACAAAACCAAAAATGTGCAAGGCAGAGAGAAGAGTCTGCAGGTGTGAGTGTGACAGAGACAGAGAAAGGGGGGGGGAGAGAAGAGAGTCAACGAGAGACAGAAACAGAAAGAGAGAAAGAGACAGAGAGAGACAGCTTGATCTTGGATTGAGGTCGGGGACGTGACCAAGGTCCGACTGTGGAGTGTCAACATCCAACACGTGAGCGTTTGTGGGTGGTGGAGGGCCAATGTGCGAGCGAAATGGACTCGTTGGAACACACACACACACACACACACACACACACACACACACACTTCATACGCAGAAGCAGAATCTACTGGTTGTTGGGGTTGAGACTCTTCTGCTGAACCTGCATTCTAATGGGGGTTTTCACGTTGGTGACGCGCGGTTGGGCGGTGTCAGAATTTTTGACGCGCGCGTCAAAATTCAACATGATGCCCAATGGAGCGTTTTGATGCGGGCGTCAAGTTTTTGACGCGCGCGTCACCAACGTGAAAACCCTAAATGGTACTGGTTTGTACGGACTTGATGGAAGCAATGGAGAGGGAATCCAGTGCACTATAGACTCAAGGGTGATTTCAATCACGAATCAAAAGCGTTTGCAAACGTCAAATCGCAATGCTCAGATCTCTGGGAATAAGCAGCTGGAGATCCTCAGTAGAACCGTAGAATTAATGGCGATGTACTGCAGATCTCCGGGAAACGTTGGAGCGTCTTGCATCAGATCAGAGTCCTGATCGCTCTCCGACGGTGCCGCAAAAAATCTCCTTGTTCTGCGTGATTGTCTTCACAGGAATAAATTGTAATGTACTTGAGGGTATATGTAGACTGTAAGTACAAGCAAGTGTTTGTGTAATTTGGTGTACGCCCAGAACTTTCTCAAGGAGAATAAAGCTTTGATGGCAAATTCCGGAGATCTACCAGCATGATTGCAGAGGAAATGACACACATTTTGAGTATTAGCTCAACAGAAGGAGCTGGAGGTATTCCTGCAGCGCTGTTTTGCCTCCTGTTGTTACTGGGAAGTGAAGACTGGTTTCCATGGCGACACAACATCGGCTCGTGGTTTCCACCATTGATCACTCCAGGCAGGGGCTGCTGCCTTCCACACCTCATGATTTCATAACGTGGAAAAATTTGCCTTGGTTTATGGTCGAAAGTTCAGCGTGGTGATGGCCGATATTCACCTTGGGTGCAGGCTGAGGGTGTCAAGCCTTACAACAACTGTTTTCGTAGTTTTGTTGAACCACCAGCAGTTTTGGAACCTGTGTTGCGCAGATAGTCGTTCGTTTTGAGTGAGTGAGTGATTTGTAACTTTGTTGTGTCCATTTGTGCAACGATGGTGGGTCAGTAGAGCAGCTCTGTGCATTTGTGCAGAGAAACATGCAGCAAACAAGCCTCATCTCGAAGAAATCAGTTTGAAGACTTTAGTGGGTTGACCTGGACGCAACGCAAGGTACAACATTGGTCTGCTGGGTTCAATTGTGACTTGGCCACTTGAGTCCAGCGAGTATGTGAAGCTTTGTTGCAAAACGTTGTTTCGTTGCACCACGCACAGAAGATCAAGCGTACTGGGTTCCCTGGGGAGTCCTGTCTCATCGGTGCAAAAACAAGAACCTTTCGTTCGTTTGGCACCGAAGACATTTTAAAACCAACAGAGAACGCGTCTGACAGGGAAAACCTCGTACTTCATTTCTTACTCAAGCGATCACGGGGAGGCAGGGAGGGAGGGAGGCAGGTAACTACAGATGTGAAACAGACCTGTTCATCAGCAAACAAATTCGATTCCCTGATTGACATGAATCAAAAGAAGCTGTTGCTGCTGCTGCGGTGAGACCTCCGCTGATGGTGGACTCTCGTCCTCGGAAAATTGGCCTGATCTGGCTTCTGATGAGGTGTCTCTGGTTCTGCGGTTTCTTGATCAACAGTGATGTCTGTCAAGGCAGTTTTCCAGTGGTTAGTTCACTGCCTAAGAAGGGGTATTTTGCCAGTGGAGAGGGAATTTATGTGCCTTTTTGGGTTGTGCTGCTGACAGAGAGGTTTTTCTGAGAGGGGGTGGGTCAACAGGGTGGGTCAACAGGTGCACGGCAGAGGATACACACACACACACACACACACACACACACACACACACACACACACACACACACACACACACACACCAATCACTCTTGTTTGGTTTGGTTGTAAAATCAGCAGTTACCACCCAATTCTTTTGTTTCGCGATTGCGCCAAATGATCTGTAGTGTCTTCTGCAAAACACGCTGAGAAGATTCGAGCTGCACTGGATTTCCTGCATTGTTTCAGCATCTATGGAAGCAAAAAGAAACTGAGAAACTTTCTGAAACAAATCAGTGTGAACAGTTTCACAGGAAAAGCAACTGTTGCATCACTATCTCTGTCTGTGAAAGACTGATGAGTGGGGCTGATAGGTTTACAACCGCTGTTTCTCTGGAAGCACCCTCCTGCTGCTTCACTGGGCTGGGCAGCGCAGGCCTTGTTCTGCCCCGGGAACGTTGTTCTTTCAACAGACACATAATCAACAGCTTCTCACCTGGGGTCTGACGGACAATGGTGTCGTCTCCAGCATTTTATTGGGACTTCAGATGTTTGTGTCCTTCCTTGCACAAGGAACTCAAAAATGGTTACATCAGCTTTTTCATGTGAACCACACTGAATTGAACACAATGCTTTGCCGTTAGTTCCCCTCAAGAACCACAAGAACAAACATCCGGGCCTTGATCCCGAGCCCTGCGCGCACATGTCAATCCCCCCCCCACAGGCTCCCCGGCCTTCAACTCTGGTCTGGTCAGGTTTGACCTACTTTCCCCACGTGGTTTGGAGGAGATGTTGCTCTTCAATCAACGTGCAGCCCTGGGCTAACACAACAATCTGACAAACAAATATCCGCAGCCTCCGACAAAACTATTCTACACATTTTTACAACGGGCAATTTGCGCGCCCTCGTATCTGTGGGGCGGACGCACGAGGCACGGCCCCCGACCCCTGGAGAAGATATAAATTTGCTCCCCATTTTTTGCGCCAAAACTAATTTTCTTTTTCCCATGTGATGTTTGTGAAAGTTTGACTTTGAGGCCGCACAAGAGGGTCGTGGCCAAACTCGAACCACGCTTGATGTGGGTGAGTTTCCCACGCACAGGCGCGTGAGGAAAGAATGAATTTGATTCAATTTCAACACGTTTGAATTGTTTCTGGGCGATGAGTCAAAATGTCACGTTGACCTTTAGGAAGTGAAAGTTGTTTTCGACGGGCAAAATAGAAAAACATGGAACCAAAGCGGAAACTCAAGCGATGATGTGCGGAAACGCTATTTGAAACGAACATAATTAGGAAGTCTTGAAATATCCGCAGTGCACTCAGAACAGCTGCACGTCTTGAGTCCGTTGTCGTCAGAAGGACACTCGTTACCCCGTCGCTGCTTTCTCTATTTCAGGCGGAATCGACAAAGATGACCGTCCGCGCGTCTCCTACCTCCGGCCCGGGGGCATCGCTCACAGGTGAGACCCGTCTCCTGAGGTCGAGGTCGTCCACGAATCTTCTCATTCTTTTTGTTCAAGTCAACAAAACAGTTGGTGTGGTGGGTCTGACCTCAACCAGTTGGTGTGGTGGACCTGCCCTCACCAGTTGGTGTGGTGAATCTGGCCCCGCCTGTTGGTGTGGTGGACCAGCAATCAACTTTCTGAACACTGAGGAACGGGAAATTCGTGGACGCACCACGTACAGAGCACGGTGCGAAGCTGTGCGCTCTGGTGCGGTGGGGACGGAGAGTCTGAGGGATCAACGTGTTGCCTCAAATCGCACAATTCCAAGACCCCATCAGGGCGCGAATGGCCGTTTTCGATTTACGCGTGCGCCTGGCTGGCCGCCGGCGAAGTGGCGTCACTTCGCCCCTGGCTTGGGAATGGGGAAGTCAGCCTTTGGGTCACTCGGCCAGCCGGCACATGTAAATCGAACGCGCCCACCTGACCGTGATTGTTGTTGGTTGCTACGCGACAGGAGCGACGCCCTGGAGGTCGGGGACTACATCGCGGCGGTGAACGGGATTCGCACGGCGCTGCTTAAACACGACGAGATCGTCAACCTGCTGAAGAACGCCGGCACCAGCGTGCTGCTCGAACTCGAGTATGAGCTGCCGGAACCACGTGAGTCTCTGTCTGTCTGTCTGTCTGTCTGTCTGTCTGTCTGTCTGTCTGTCTGAACCACAAATCTCTCAGAACCACACAAGTCTCACTCTGTCCTCTCTTCCTCTCTCTCTCTGTCTCTGTCTCTCTCTCTCTGAACCACAACTCTCTCAGAACCACACATGTCTCACTCTGTCCTCCCTCTGTCTCTGTCTCTGTCTCTCTCTTTCTCTCTCTCAGAACCACACAAGACTCATTCTCTTCTCTCTTTGTCTCTCTGAACTGCCCTCTCTCTGCCTCTCTCTTCCTCTCTTTCTCTCCCCCTCTTTCTCCCTCTCTCCCTCTCTCTCTCTCTCGGTCTCTGAACCACAACTCGCTCAGAACCACGTGGGTCTCTCCCGGAACCATTCGAGTTTCTCTCAGAACTGTAAGAACCCCTTTAACCCTCACAGAACCAACAAAGTATCTTCAGGACCCACGTGAGTCTGTCCTGGAACCAAGTGTGTCTCCACTCGTGCAAGGGAATCAAAGCTTCAAAATTGATATCTGTGGTTCAGTGAAAACCAACGCACCCTCCTGTTGTGTTCTCAGCGCAGACGACCTTCTCGGTGCTGTGTAAGCGCGTCGACGTGCAGCTCGAGCAGGACGGGCACAGCTTCGGCTTCACGCTACGAGGGGGCGCCAGCGACGACGCCGTCAAGGCGCGTCCGCTCACCGTGACGCAGATCCGCCCCGGCTCGTCCGCCGACAGGTCCGTCACTCGCGCGACGCTTTTCTGGTTTTTAGGTGATTGAGGAGGGTTGCGAAAGAATTTTGAAAACAAGAAGTTCCGAGGCGGGAACCCTGATGGTCGCGGAAGCGGAGGGGGAGGGGGGGTTAG
>JAAUXT010113201.1_pt1 | contig 11785 bp, 15 predicted proteins | sample 7278171 | NCBI WGS metagenome assembly JAAUXT01 (sample SAMN14350112, study PRJNA611818) | marine sediment metagenome | isolation source: surface marine sediment (1.8m) | place: French Polynesia: Moorea | collected 2018-08
GGGGACAGTCTGCCGCCCACCTCGACCGAATCCCATGCGGAGCCCCCCCCCCCCGCCGCAGAACCCCACGCGAAACAGACACACTGGATCGGCCCCGTGACACCCTTCAGCTGATCTACCCTCTGGAGACCCCCACACGAGGCACAGCTGAGAGACACGAGGGGACCCCACGTGGAGCCAGGCACAGATCACGCTTCCGTCATCATTCACTCAAAACTGTTGACATCTGCTTGTGCCGTTACGCATCAGAAGCGTGTTGCGCTGTAGTTGTAGTAGGTGTCGTATCACCCAGTCCTGTGTGGAACATCCCAAAGTTGCGCAAAATTTTCAGGAGCGGAGTCCAGGGGGCAGAAGGGAGCAGCCCCCCCCCCCACGACCCCATGCCAAAGGTTTTTGCACCACACATTGCAGGTACATTTGCCCCCTTTTCAGAAGTGTGTTTTTTTTCTCCAGTCCCTCCAGATCTTGGACCGACCTGTCGTACAACGCTCATCGACTTGTGCAGGAACGGAAGCTGGTGCCTCACGTAAAGCCCCGGAAATGCGCGTCAACCTTTGTACTCGACGACATCGATTCCCTTCATCCGTACACTGCGATGTCACGTGCTAATAACGTGGGTAATGCCCATGTTTTATCGCCCAATACGAAGCTGTGGTGACTCGTAAATCACGGCGCTCAGGCCGGGTTCACGCTGCACGCGACACGCGTTGTGTCATTGTGCACTTGATACCAAAGGTATCAGAAACGATGACACTGTGTCCCTGTAGGAACACGACACACATTGACTTCACCCATGTACTTGAGTGAGTTGACAGGGTTGCATCCATTGACCTGTACAGAGACGTTGTCCACAGTAAATTTTACAGGGATGCCGTCAGTACCCATTGAGTTGCGCAGGGGCGCAGCAAAAGAACGAGTCAACGCACCAGTCGTTGACTGCTGCAGAGGCTCAATGGGTGACGCACCAAATGTGACGTGGGCTGAAATCTCGATGCTCCATGAATGGAGGCGTAAGGCACCAATTTAGGCGTTTTATGCGCCTCGCTCCCCGCTGGGTGTGGCTGCAGGCGGCTGATAGGATGATAACCCTTATCAGCCAACAATGCAAGATTACACAGGGAATATTTCTGCAGCAAGAGTTGCAGGGGTGAGAGCTGTCACGGATTCAGGGGGTGGATCCAGGGGTGAGGGCAGGGGTTCCAGGGCGCCCCCCCCCTGTGTTGCAAGTCCGGTGCAAACATTATCAAGGTTTGCCTTTCAAATTGGCGAGTTCATAGGCTGTTGTCCCTCACAAAACTTATTTTCGTGTCCCCATGTTTGCAGTATTTCGAAGTTTGAGCTCCCCTGATCTAAATCCTGGTCCAACTTGAAGTCCAAATTCAGAATCTAAATTCCAGCGCTGAAGAAAACACCAAGAAATACGAAAACGGAACGTACCTCCTTCTCTCCTCCTCCTCCCTCTGGTTTCTTCTCTCTATCCCCTTCAATTTTCGTGCTCTCCATAATTTCTCATCATCCGCAATAAACTTCAATATTAAATTCCATGGAAACTCTGTTCAATCACAATTTACAGCAACGCATCTATTTCTGTCTCAGTCACAATGTTGCTTTTGCCTCTGTTGACAATGTTTTTTTTGTGGACAAACTGTTACACTTTGTCAACAAAGTTTCTGATGGATGTTGCAATTTTGATGCAACCACAAGAACGCAACAAAGCGATCCAATCCACTTCGCAAAGCACGTGAAAATCCAGCTTTTTTCTCCACGCTGGCCTCCGTGACTAAACCCTCGGGTTTATTTTTTGCTGACACGCTTGCAGTTACTCATCAGCCCTCAAGCGGTGGATGAGTCTCCATTGTTTCAACGCAGTGCTTTGGCCTGGCTTTTTGCCGCTGTATTTGACATCCAATCATCCAGTATGTAGGCTTCTAAACGCTGAAGCGATATATCAATCCAGATACAGTACATCCACTCCAGCTTTTTAAAACCACAGCCACAAATCAATGACTGAATTCTGCCCCCTGTGCTCCACTGAGAAGATGAGCTTGGCTGCTGACAGTTGTAAACAAGAACTGCAGCAGCCACAACAGCGCTGCAAAAAACTCCGCTTCCAGTGCGCAAAATCCAATACTGATCCACTCAAATCCCGCACATCACTTTGTCACTTGTATTTGCACAAATAAATCCAGCGAGGATGCCGTTTTAAGGGCTAAAACAGCGAAAGTTTGAGCGCAGGATAAGCGAGCTGTGAGCTGCGGCGTCCATGTTGGATTGTGCGCGCAGAGAACTTCCGGTTTTTGCGCTGTCATCTCCACTCAACAAGAGATGTGTTGCAGAGAAGTCGCGCCGCAAAATGTGCGCACACGACACAGACTTGTTCTGAGCGTTTTTTTCTTGAAGAAAATGTCAAGCACCGAGTTCTGATTCTCTCATCCAAGAGGCGGATCCAAGGAGCACACAAGAATAATGGTCAGAGGCCCTGTTCGATTTGTCAACCCGGGTTGCAGCGATCGATCCCGAGCAACCCAAACAGCAACCGATCTCATTGGTGGGTTGCTGTCCATCAATCCAGGTTGTCCAAAATCCAATTTATTTGCACCAACCCATTGCAACCCCGGTTGTCAGATCACTCAAATCGAACGGCGCCCATGTGTCTGCCCCTGGACCCCAACAGCAACGAGAATAAATTCTGATTCAGTGAAGAAAACTTGACCTGAGAAAAAGAAACAATTTTTCTTGAGAGCAATTGTACGTTGTGTCAAATTTCCAGAAAGCTGCTCTTGACTTTGAGTGGGCGCTTCTATACCTCTCGGATTCGCGTGCACAGGTGACTAATGCACGCACGAGATTCAGGATAACCTGCACGCACACAAGCACGCAACTGCAGACAACAAAAGAACACAATTCATCCCGTGGATCGAGAGCCGAGTCCCTACGAAAACTGAAATTTTGGTTGACATTTTTCGGGTCGGAGAGGCCCAAAACAAACCGTGAAAATTTTTCAACACGCACACTTTCTGCAAGTGCAATACCAAATTTCAGTCAATGTATTGGGGGATGGGGATTGGGGGTCAAACGTCACATATTCCCCAGTGGGGGGTGCGCCAGGCAAATTCTTCCGAGGTGAAGCCTTTTCGCAGTTTTGACCTGAAACAAATCCTGCCCGCATTGTGCGGATGAAGCCCCAAAGACTGCGTTTCTGTGCAAGCCTTCCTTCCCCTGGAAATCCGCGGGTCAAACATGCCGCAGGAGCTCAGTCTGAGCAAGAATTCTGCTCAGTGGATCGTCGGTCCGTAGTGGGGGAGAGAGGGTCAAAGAGAAAGAATGCAGGGTGAAGGAATTTTTTTTTCGAGAAGTGCCCCCTCCCGAAAAGAAAGTCAAAACTGATGTGCCTCCCCAATGCACGCTTGAAGGGGCTGGTGAAAGCCTTATCCAGCAGGAATGAGTGGGAATACCGACCTCACGGGACTACCCTGGATCCACACGGGGTTCAGACAGACAATGATGCGGGGGAACAGTGCGGAACGAATCCATCTCTATCCCTCGGGGCGCTGTACAATGAAGAGATGTTTGTTTTGGAAGATCTGTGCAAAGTCTGTCAGATTCAGGGGAATGGGATGAGTTACCCTCAGTTCAAAAACCTGGCACGGTTGACAACAAAGCCCACCTCAATTGCCGAATGCGCCCCAGTACGTTGTGGCGCAGGGAACACACGCGTACGAAGTATTTCTTCTCCAGTTACAGCAGCAAAGCGCGTTCCGGGTACATTCAAAAGTGCACGCACACACACGCACGCACGCACACACACGCACACACACACACACACACACACACACACACACACACACACACACACACTGTTATTTCCTTCACCGTCCCTAACTTTTCCACAGGTTACCGTTTTCAAAGTTGGAGCTTGTTCTTCCCACACGATTGGACCCCAGTTTGGCGCCTGTGCCCCGCTCCTGGGTCCACTCTTGTCCCGACACACACTGAACAGATCTGGATTTGACCCTGGTGACACAACGTGGGGCCAATCGATCTAACACTCTGTTGACATCACATCTTCAGTACATCTCAGTACACACGAGTGCCGTGTGCGTCTCCGACCGTGGGAAAACACGTGTGTGTCCATGGCGACGGGACTCGTCAGTGACCTGGGGCCAATCCGGGTCACGACCAGGGTCCCCGTCCCCTCCTCCGTCAAGTTCAACATACAAATGATGAAAGAATCTCACGGGTCAAATCGATTTCGCAGCCTTTTCAAACTGAATGCGTCCACCAAGCATTGCGCACGTCAACAGGTCAACGAGCGTACAGCGAAGTTTTACGCCGTGCTTGTGGACGCAAATGAACGAAGCCAGGACGCGACTGGCAAACAGACTACATGTACTCGTATTTGAAGCTGAACCAGAAAGTCCCACCTGCCGGCCAACGGATTCACGTACACAGAGTGAACCAGACTGCCGGCAAATTTCAAAGACTGAAGGAATGAATTTGACATCTGAAGGACATTTTGCCTTTCAGTTGGAAACTATCAGAACAAGACGCGTTCTGACCCTGGACGCCCGAGGACATGTCTGTGTCAACAGAAGAATCTCCCAGCCAACACCCGACCTCGGGTCACCAAGGTCACTGGGGCAGCCAGGTCAGACGTCATTGGTCACTTCAAGCCATTCAGCCAAGAAAGTACTTTTTGTGAATGGGTACTTGAGGAGTACTGGGGCGGAAGAGCTTTACTTCTTTAATGGGAGGTGATCAATCAGTGTGGACACACAAAACACATGGAGCCCTTTCACAACTTGTGTGGGGTTGTCAAGGGGCTGGGTACCGTGCGATGAAGACCTCAGCCGGGCTCGTCTTTCTTCCCAACGGCCCGCTCACATCAGTTGCGTGAAGATCGCGACGCAGCTCTGGGAGCCGCAGAAATTCACAAATATCACCGGGTGAGACACACTCACTCGCACGCACGCACGCACGCACACGCACGCACACACACAGAGCGCGCCAACAGGTTTCCCATACCTTATTGAAGTCCTTCAGCAGCATCTTTCCACGTCACTCCGCAAAAATCCAACGCTTCTCAACAAATCCTGACGTTACAACCTGTTCTGATCTCGGGTCCCGTCAAAATGAACCCCGTCCTCACGACATCGCCGCACGTCCCTTCACGCCCACTCCGTAAACGACCAGCGGGTCTGATTGCCACAATCAGGGCTATTATCAGTTCAGGGGAAAACACCCATCGCGACCACAGACTCGCGGGTGCGGGGGCGGGGTGTGGTTTCGGGTACGGAGGAGCTATTTTTAGCCCGCGCCCCCGCAGCGCGTGTGCTGCACGGGGAACTTGAGGTCACGCTCACTGTTTTTGTTTACATCGTAAATCGCCCAGTTCCTTTGTCTCGCTTCGCTTATCTTTCCGGTGCATGACCCCCTTGTTTTTTCCTCGAAGCTAATTTCAAGGAAAACCCACTTCAAGCCACACCCCCAATTTTGTACTGGCAAGCGCACAATGATCGCGCTATTTCAAAGGTAGGGGCCCCACCTCCCACCCTTCGAAATCCTGAAACCAGCACAACCTGGGTTTGACCACTTGGTGTTTGTCTCCGACAGCATTTGCTCCACAGACGGCCGGCCCAACATTGCCCAGGCTCTGGCATTTCGTCGCTTCACAATGCGCCTACCATCGCCTACGACCATACCTGGCTGAATACACCAGTTCTCGTTTGATCACTGAAGTTAAGCAGCCATGGGCTCGGTTAGTACTTGGATGGGTGACCGCCTGGGAATACCGAGTGTTGTAGGCTCCTCTTTTGCTTTTGTTTACGGGTTTGTTAGAAGCCCTGGACTTTTGAGTAGACTAGGGTTGGGGTAAATCGAACACGCAACCGGTTTTGGACACCGCCACTTCCTGTTCAGTGCCAGTTTGGTCCCACATCCGACTTTCCGATTGCGTTGTGGACCAACTTCCGGTTTCGTGGAACTGCTTTCGACAAGGTCATGGTCGCGTCCGAATTTCGCACACATCTTGACCACAACACCAGCGGATCTTTCCAGGGAAAATAAACCGTCCACAAGCACACACACTTTTCTTTGGTGATTGCAACACACACACAACACACGCACGCATTATTTGCCGAATCGGGACCATTCCATGATGATACACAGATCTGGTCATTGCAGTTGGAGCTTGGCTGCATCACGTGATACAACGGATGATAAGCGTCATCACTTCCTGTAGTGAGTGACCCTGATCAAACAGCAGGCTCTGAGGCTGTTCACACTGCGATCGCCTTGCAATTCACACCAGGCTCCACCGCTCCCTACTGACACAAGATGCGCCAAGCCCTGCATCAAGTTCCTCAAAACGCTCGAAGCCAAGTTCACGGTGTACATTTTGCATTGCTGTCTCCACCTCAAACAACGTCCAACCAAAGGCCTTTTTATTGGTGTCAATGGAGAAATTTTCCTGCATGTAACCCACATGCGGTTTTTCAGTGAAAAGGCCTTGACTGGTTCAAGGCACACAGGTTATCTGTGTGACTGATCAGGTTTGACTGCCCAGCTCTTGGGTGTCGCACCCAATATGAAACAGGCCCAGCTCTGTGCGCTGTACTCTGCGACCTGGGAGAACGAGAGTCGACAGTTGATAGTCGCAGTGAAACTGATGAAGGACACTCCTGATGTGGGTTGACAACCGCAAATAAAACAGGATCATCGGGACGTTTCCCGGGCAACGGTTCCGGGAGGATGCGGAGCCACACGGACAAAATCCTGGAGTTGCAGCTCTCAGAGCAATCTGGGCTTTGGTGTGTGTGTGTGTGTGTGTGTGTGTGTGTGTGTGTGTGTGTGTGTGTGCGTGTGCGCGCGTTTTCATTCTTCTCAACTTTGCAGTGCGAAATCGGTTCAACTGTCGTCAGGGTTTTGTGGTTTCAAAACTGAATTCATATCGGGATGGTGTGTGTGTGTGTGGGGGGGGATTGAGCTCTACCCTGAATCCGCTGGAGCAACGGGCTTGGTCGCTGCAAACACTTCACTTCCTGTGTAAACAAACCGCATCTCGTATCCATTGATTTCACGTGGCCTGATTGCAGCACGTGACCCAATTTCAACACGTCCACTTCCGGCTTCGTTTCTCTCTGCATCTGCCGTCTTACGAGGGGGTCGGCGACATTCAGACAATTTCACTGTTGAGGTCCCGAGGACAAAAGTTGCAATAGCATGAAGCCCGAGCTCCAAATCAATTCACTTTCCGTTTTGCTTCACACTCCCAACTGCGGCATTGAACATTCGTTTGCTTTCCACGAGCGCTTGTGCAAGGAATATTCCACGATATGATTTGGCCGTGAGCAAATACGTACGAGCGTACAGCACGTCCGTTGTGGCACAAGACCCGATTGTGTGTTTGCTTTGTGTAGGTTCATCTTCCTCCGAAGCTTCACCATCGCAAAATGTCAGTGGTTTATCTTGCCACAAAGATTTCCATCAGGAACGCTTGAATTCAGACGATGATCCAGGGAATCCTGGAGCGAGGTCACTTGCCCTCAGAAAAAGAAACACCTCTTGGTTTGTTGGTGATGCATTGAAGGCACCATTTTGTTTCTTGTTTGGCGTCAAACTTTCAAAGTTGAAACAGCACCCCGAGAGTCTCAATCCCAATTTCAAGTCTGCGTCCATCCCTGCACAGGCACAGCTACAATTCGAGCTCTGATCATGCGCTGTGATCGAAGGGTCGCGGTGTTTGATATTCTCAATGTCAGGGGTCAGATCCAACAGGATACACTCGCATTTCCCAATCACACACGTCAAAATAACGAGCCGCTGTTGAGCATCTGACGTTTTCCTCGGGCAGGAATGACAAGAATATCCAGATCCCTCCTGGTGCGAAAACACAGGTTTTATCATTTGTGGATGCGGGCAATTTCGCAGGGAGCGGAGATAGCCGCGGGTTAACCGCACTTGGGACGCCAGTTTCACACTGGATGCGCAAGGATGCGCAATGCGTTGCATCCCTGTGCAGCAGGGCTATGGGCGTTGCGTCGTCGCTTCGTATACAGGATGCCTCGTGCCACAATACTGGGAGGAACGTTTCACACACACACACACACACACACACACACACACAGACACACAGACGCGCGCGCACACACACACACACACACACATGCCACACCTGTGACAGAGAAATGACCTGCAAACATGCCAGATCGGGCTGAGGCGGTACAAGTTCTCTCAAACTGACCAGCAAACAAAAACACTTGTCAGTGTTGACACGCGTTACCTGGCATTTTTTGCTCACCGTGGTGTGACCATGGGAGGTTCTGCCTGCAGATTCCGGACAAACTGCAGTGATTACAATCGGCAACTGTGTTGAACAAAATATGGCAGGAACAGCACAGGAAACGGGTCTGTTTTGCCCCATTAGCAGAACCCCTGTTTGTTGTTCAATCCCAATGTTTCCGCACCGCACGGTCGCTTTTTTGCGGCTGCAGCAGTGATTGGCCTGCAGAATCCAGGCGTGCCCCAGACTTGTATCAACGTAGTGGGTATGCTGCTGCTGGAACAGGTACGTGGGGCGCACACCGGGGGCGTCACATGTTGCGTCATCGTCAGGTCATCGTCAGCAAGCACGTGTCATTGGACCAGTTTCTTTTTGTGTGTGTCAAGCGTTGCGCAGAGTCCGTGCATCCTGCGTCTCGAAGGTGTTACACAGGGCGCGTCGTGCGCAACGTACGAGCACAGGGACCATGCGCTGGAGCGCCACGCGACGCCTACCTCAATGGGCGCTGCTTCCACCCAGGCCCAAACAGGCCACTCAACGCTCGTCGCGTCCAGTGTGAACCCAGCTTCACGATACCCTGTGTAGATGTACCCGCGCTGTGGCGGAAACCTGGATTCAATCTGCAGGGCTTTTATCCATTCGCCCCTGCCACTCTTAATCCACCCGCTCATTCCGTCTGATCCGTCCTTATCATCCTCCATCATCCGACCCTGCTAATGCCGCCTCTCAGCGAGCCCATACGTCACGTCGCGTGCGGCTATGGAGCGTGGAAGATAACGTGAAGCTGGGCAAGGCCCCGTGTGTGTTGAGTAGCGAGATAAAAGCAGTGCGCATCACACGCCACACGTGCACCGTTTGTGAAAGCAACGTGAACGTCGACGTGCGGCAAGCACGGGTCATTTGCCCAACCTGCCCACCACACAAGAAACAGGTTTCTCCTGCGGTTTTCGTGGTTTCACACTCAATTTTCGCCCGCCCGCACCAAGAAGTTGCGAATGCCCGGGTGCGTTCTGGATCTCAGCACCTCAAGCGCGCCCCGCCCTTGATGTCCACACGAACTGCACTTCAACTTTCACACGTAGAATTGGGGATCAATCTCGGCTTGCTTTGAAGTTTTGAGACTGGGTCCAGCGGGTTCACGCTGAATGCGGCGCGCGTTGCGTGCACGTCCTTGTTCAAGCCCAGCGGAGACGCGGGACCCATTGACGTATCCAGGGACGCGGCAGTGAAGCCCCCGGTGTGGAACAAGGTTTCGATTGACAAAAACTTCGTGTCGGCAGTGTCGCCCGCGCATCGCTGTGCATCACGTCAGGTTTGTGGCGATCTCCGCTGCGTGGCAGTGACGTTGATGATGACGTCATTGCGTATGACGGGACTTGACCTCAAACTGCTGAAGGTGCATGCTTTTCCGCTCAGCGTTATGCAGCGACGCAACTCAACGTACGACCCACCCGGTGTGCCATGTCCGACAGACCTCCACGATGTTTCGACACCTCATTCGTTGTAAACAGGCGTCGGCAATGTGTCGTCACGTCGCACGTTGATCAGAGCGACAGCCTCGGGATCCGTCAGCGGTGCACTTGAGCTCGACGATGATCCACGAGCTGGACCGCCTGATTGGCGAGGAACAGCTGCCGGTCAGACCGGATGGCCACTTGTTGCGTTTTGAGATCGGAACTCCTCAGGAAGTGTGTGTGCGCATTGGAGATCATCGCTGGTGACAGACATGCTCCAAAGTTCCTGAGCCAGATGCAGGGACGCGTCCAAGTTTTCGTCACAACCACCCCACAAAGAGCAGGACATGCTCACACACCTCAATCACAACGGGTCCCACTGGGCCATGCGGCCATCAACCTCCATCATGGATCTGTTGCACGTTGTCCCTGCCCCCTCCAAGGTTCAAACCTCACCCAGGGTCGGGTGCCCACATCAAACTGCCTCGACCCTGGATCCACCCGAGCCCCACCCACCCACCCAAGGATAACTCAGGGCCAGCTCGCCCTTCTCATGAGGGTAACCCTGGATCCACAAGAACAGGGCCCTGGCGATTGACAGCTCTCACAAACAAAACATTTCTGCACCACGAGCCCACGGACCTTGGATTTCCTCTTCAGATACGCGTTGTTTTGAAATGAAGCCAGACGCTGATAACTTTGGATCCGGAAGTTTTGCAGCAGATAAGCGAAAGTAGCGGAAACTCCAATCGTTGTATCTGGTATTTCCACTGTGCAAAACCTCAAGCCTGATCCACACCAGCTGCGCGAAGCAATACAGTGTACGAGGACGCAACACAAGACGCAGCCGAGGAGGCAGTGCATTGTGTTGTGTCCAAGTCGTTTCTGACACAGCGCTCGTCGACGCAGACACAGCGTCCGTTGAGCTGCACAGGGACGTGACGCATCCCGTGTGAACCAGGCCCAACAAGTGGCCACATTATGCGGCGAGCACCTTTGATCTTTGATCCCTGCATCACAGCAGAGTTTTTGTCCCTTTGTATTATTGTTGCTGCGCTGAACATAGAGACACCGATGAAAACCATTTCCTTCCAACAACACGAAGGCAATTCGTTGTGATGCAATCTTAACAGCAAAGCCGGGTGCAAAAGAAACCCTTCAAACACAGGGCTTTTCTGGCGCAACTCGTTCTTGCTGTTGACGTGTACGATCCGACCCTGGCGTCGCGTCAACACATTCTGTCGAATCACAACGCGTGTCAGCAGTCCGCGTGGTCGTTGCTGGAGAAACAAGTCGCTACTCACGTTGCTGTGGTTGCTATGGAGCTGCGTGAAGCCGTTGCCAGGCGCGAACCCGTTGGGCGGGCCAGCAGCGATGGGCGACTGCAGCGCCATCTGCGGAATGACGCTTTTCTACAATGAGACGACAAGAAACGTTTTCAGCGGAAATCAGACAGGAGGTTTCGGGCCATACGGATTTGTCCTGTCTACAACAAACAGGAATGCCACTGGCTGAAGACGCGCTGTCTGTACTCCAGCAAACACCCTCCGGGCCTTCAGCGCTTTAAAGAAATTTTGGCCAACGAGCACACTGGCCTCTTTTGTAGCCTCTGTTGCGGATCGAGGATCGCGTCAGGGGTGGGACCTTGATTTCGCTGTGCGTCTGACTCTCCGGCACACAAAACAGGGGAATTACGGTAACTTTGCCAACATGAAGAGTTGAGGGGAGAGTAGGGGGCCCCTGGATCCTCCCCCACGAGTCGTCTTCCCTTGGCAGTTTTCATCATTGTGCGATGTCCCTTTAAGGAAGAGCACTTAGCGGTGTGCCAAAAATTTTTTTTGTATATGGCATCTGGGCCAAGATGTCCCGTCCTGTCCCATCCCATCCTGTCCCCCCCTGGAGGGCTATTAGTGGCCTATCTCAGCAACTGCTGAAGGTACAGACTTGATCTAGGTCTCATTGGAAAGGTCTTTGAATCCACATTTCAAATTATGAAAAATGGAATCACCATGGAAACCTCCATAGCAACCAGAATCAAAACACCATAGCA
>JAAUXT010116742.1_pt1 | contig 11785 bp, 18 predicted proteins | sample 7278171 | NCBI WGS metagenome assembly JAAUXT01 (sample SAMN14350112, study PRJNA611818) | marine sediment metagenome | isolation source: surface marine sediment (1.8m) | place: French Polynesia: Moorea | collected 2018-08
TGATCACCCCATGGGGGGAGGAATGCTGGGTAAAACTCAGCAAAATAGACAAAATAGTGCTATTATGCTATTATGCATCTGTTTCCTATCAAATCAATTATTGTAAAATTATTCAGAATATTAAAAATTGTAACCGAGCCCCTCTGCCCCCTGGTGGGGGAGGAGTGTGGTGTGACACACCAGCTGTGAATTTAGAACCACCACTCACCAGATGGTGTGATTGGAACAAGGTCAATAAATACGGAGGTTCCCGCCCTCGGAACAGTCTCTCCTGAGATACCAACCAACGTGTTTGTGATATCACTACAGTAAGTGGCAGGGTAATCGTCGTCAATGCGAACTTACATTACAAAATCGACGAGAATGTCGGACGTACCAAAGCTTCAATTAGGAGAGAAAAAAAAAACACCACACCTTCCCCCCCCCCTTCCGTTCCAAACTCAGTTAGGCCTGGTGGAAATTCCATTGCCACACCGATATTCATTTTCAACTCTGCATTTCTCTGACACTAAATACTCGTAGGCCACAGTTTGTTATTGTGCGCTGATCACTTGACACAGGTTCAACAGCGAATTTTAAACAGTTTCGAAATTTTTAAGTTTCTTCTAACACGTCTGGGTCTGAGACAAGTGACCCGGATCTTGTACTTACGGAAACAAACAAAAGGATCGAGGTTTCCCACGATTGTTCCCAACATCGTTAAGTTGTCCACTCAACAGTCGATTGTAACAGTGAAAATCTATGTTTAAATTGTCGTGATTTAAACAGAAAATTTCCTTGCAAAATCCTTCCTCGTTCGTGGCCTGGCTGCAACAAAGTGAATCAACGCAATTGCCTCATTACCTTTAATGGTATTCAGCTTCCGACGCAGTGTGCTGAAGAAACTTTTCCTTTGTGCTCCCCCTCCTTCCTTTCGTCGAGGTGTTCCAGGGGTGCCTGCACCTTCCATGGAGAGCTTTGACATGTTGGAGGGGCCTGCTGCATGCTCTGGATCCAGGGGCCTCACACCCCTGGAAATAGGATGGGGCTGCGCATATTCCTCGTTTCCCTCGAATTGTGCACCATCTTTTCCATACGTAGATATCCTAAGATTCTTCAGGCTGATTTTCTTCATCATTAGACGTTCTCATTTTCTGCAAACATTTCTTGAATCCGCGAAAATTTCACAATATTTACCACACACTTGCTGTCCCGACAAATAACCTGTGAAAATGGAGTCTGCAGCTGCGCAGTGCGGCCACTTCCGGGTGGCGACGCTGCACAGAAAAAATCCTCGCCTCTCATTGGCCAAAAATTGTTTGCAGCAAACATGTCAGACGAAGAAGACGACGATTTTGTAACGTTCGGGACTCCTCTAAAATATGAGGAAGGTAAAGTACATTGCTCATTCATGTAGTAATTTTGATATCCTGAAGATTGCAATGGGCGTCTGCCAGAAGCTGACAGATGCGCTGAATACTTGCTGTGAGGGGTTGTAGTGGGCGATATTTCAGGCTTTTGTGGTCTTTCATATCATAGATGTTCCATTTCAGATGAAGTTCCCAGCAAGCCAACACCCTATCAAGAACAAGCGGTCAAAGATAGTAAGGGTCGCTATCAACGGTTCCACGGGGCCTTTACTGGTGGCTTCTCGGCCGGTTTCTTCAACACTGTCGGAACGAAAGAAGGTGTGCACTTAGAAACATTTGTGATCTGTGCTCAAGTTTCCTTCTTGTTGTGAGTTCCGCATTGTATTTTCTGTGTATGTCACAGGATGGACGCCGTCAACATTCGTTTCGTCCAGGGACAAGGGAGAAAAGCAAAAGCAGACTCCAGAAGATTTCATGGACGAAGAGGTAAATTTTCAAACACTTGTCTCTCGTAGCAATTTGCAGTGATATCACAAACACACTGGTTGGTATCTCAGGAGAGACTGTCCCCGAGGGCGGGAACCTCCGTATTTATTATGTACACAGTGGTGCCATCTGTGGGCAGTGGTTCTAAATTCACAGCTGGTGTGTCACACCACACTCCTCCCCCACCAGGGGGTGCTGGCCTCTGCAGACAATTTTAAATATTCTAAATATTTTTATAATAATTATATATATTAGACAGGAAATAGATGCATAATATCACAATTCTGCTATTTTGCTGGTAATTACCCAGCATTCCCTCCCCCCTGGGGTGATCACATGACCCCTTGAGGTTTTCTTTCTCTCTTTCTAACATGGCTGCCAACGTTGCAACAGGACAAGTGATCACCGCAGAAGAAATTGACTTGCTTTCTTTCCTAAGGCAAAATATAGCGCGCAAACTAGAAATTGAAGCTGCAACCCAAGGGCTAGCCAAGACCCACCCCTGGGTGCTGAGAGCAGTCATCTCTCATTTCAACTTAGGACTGGCATCCAACAGAAATTTTGACTGGTTGGTCTGGAAAATCGCCCATGGGCAATAGGTAAGTGGTTCTCAAGTCACTCCACAATTGAGCCTGTGTTTCTACACTGCCGACATCCGAGGCTTTGTTGGTCTTCCGGGGGATTGCGCCCAAGAAGCTACTTTATGGCATGCCTCCTGATGGCCACATGCGCTCTTGGAGACGCGCCTGTTTTCTGTGCGCACCATTCTTGTTGTGCGCTGTCCCTTTGGGGTGGAGCACCTGGTGGTGGTACGGTGAAGGAAAGGGCGACAAGATGTCCCAAGCCCCTTGTGGATGACCATCCCTCCTGGATGGCTAGCGCGCCCCCACCTCGGGACGGCCGCTGAGTTGGTGTTGGGGATGGACCCAAGCTGGGGGTTTGAATACAGGGGGTTGGGATCACAAAAACCTGACCTTGCCCATTTCTGTTCTTTCCTGTTCTCTTCTGTTCTGTCTCCAATCACTGCTTCTGTGTCAGAGGGACAACTGCACATCCGCAGTTGCCTTGAGCACTGCTTCTCCTGTGGCGGTTCTTTTCTGAAAGTCTGAAATTTAGTGTTTGGTCGCCCTGACATTGGAACTTGTCTTTGGCATTTTGTTTACCAAGTCTTGACAAAAACCTGGTGGCTCGGACATGCCTTGTTTTTGTGATGTTTCACCCGTGAAACGCTGAACATTTTCCAACGCAACAACTCCACACGTGCTTACTTTGTGTTATTTGCACGTCTTTTCAGGATTTGGGTGAACATGGAATTGCCCCAAGGAAAATCGCGACAACTAGTGCTTTCGAAGAAGCGAGGAAACGTAAAATGGCAGCTTCAGCAGCTACTGAAAGCAACATTCTTCCGCAAGACTTCCTGGAAAACCTGGTTGTCCCAGCGAGGTGAGAGAAAATGTTCACAACTCAGCACTCAAATCTCATGTGCTTGAGAATAGTTCTCGTTGTGCTTGTGGATTCACTGGATTCACCGTTGATACTGTTTACAGGACGTCCATTGGAACAAAACTGCTTCGGAAGATGGGTTGGAAAGAAGGGCAAGGGATCGGGGCCCGAGTGAAGAAGAAAACGACTGCACCAGGTACCCAAAATGCCATACTGGAGGTGATACTGCAGAACACTGGAGAAAATGGAAACAATCGTTCTTGTGTGGTTCTGCGATTTTTTTGGGGGCTTTTTTGGCTGACATGGTGTGCATTCTTTAACCAGGACAGAAACTTTATGGCTGCGCACTTCCACCAGGACTTGGGGGCAACGCCAGTTCAGAGGTAAAGCTGTTTCGCATGCAAACGAGTGCACTCCTGTGTTTGCGTTGATAAGTGCATGATTTGAATTTTTGTTGACTCGGGACATCTACCTATATTGCTCAGAGCACCTGCGATGGATCTTGACTTTTCTTCACAACGAATTTTTCCCAGGAGATGATAATAATTTTTCTGCTCAGGAATCGGAAGACGAATTTGCTGCTGGCTTCACTTTCGCCCCAAAGGACGTCACTCCGATTGACTTCAAGGGAAAGGACGACGTTCACGGCCTCGGGTACAGCGGAATCAACCCGCGTTCAGTGTTTGGTTCGGCAGGAGCAGCCACAGAGAGATTCTCGCTGTTCGAAGAGCCCAAGCAAACGAAGAGAGGAAAGCGGGGAATCACTGGACAAGCAAGTGCTCTTTATCGCTTTCTGTGCGTGATAATTCGGCAAAGACTACAGCAGCCCTTCTGTTAATTCTCATCATCTTTCTTCATCTTCAACCTGCAACGAGAAAAATATTGCACGACATGCACAAGCCTGCAATGCGTTGCAGGCGTTCGGAGTGGGTGCGTTGGAGAACGAGGAGCCGGAAGAGGAGGTTTACTCGCTTGATGACATGTCACGCTACGACTTCACGCTGGGCGGAACCGAGCGGGACCAGCTGCACGGCTGGACAGCGCCCACACAAAGAGGTCAGCGAAATTAGAACCACACGACTTGTCGTTGATCGTCGTTGGTGTTGACATTAACATTCCGAGGGGTGTTGCGAATGTATTGCACTGTTGCGCCGCCCAAAGCATTCATCAGCGCGTGAAATTGCCTCAATGTTTATATCATTTCTTTCGAAGGGCCACAAACATCAGAAATCCCAGGTTTTGGTCAATCTGGGAAGATGTGCAAACCGAAAAAGGTGTTCCCGCCACCTGAGTTGCCGAGGGATTTCAGGCCAGCACACAAAGCTTCTTCGGTCAGTTCAGCACCGATTACATCATCTGAGACCCGGAGCGACTCAGCGCCACAGCAGGAAAGAAGAACACAGCGGCTGGACGCAAATCAGAGATCCTCAGTGCTGGGTGAAACTCCTCACTTCAGTGAGTTCCTTCAAGTGCTTAGAAGTCGTCCATTGTTCTTGTGACACAAAATTAGAACCAGCAAATGGACAGCTAAGATAATCCACTGAGCCTATTGCCAATTTCAACAAAGTCCTTGGCCTGAAACGAAAGTTAACCTTCCAGGCAAATTTTCAACAGGGTTGTGGCCAGGATTCGACTCCGTCTTCCTTTCAACACGATTGGCACTCTTTAGTGCACTCTGTCAGCCGATTCGGTCCGAAAAGAAAGATCTGTGAACTCGCTGTATTTTTTCTCCAGGATCAGTGTTTGATTTGGTGCCAGACAAAGACAAGGAAAAGTTGGAGGCAGTGAAGAAAATTCCAAATGCACGGCCGGAGGGAAGTGCGCCACCTGCTGCGTCAGGTCCGGCACCACCACTGAGCATCAACATATCAGAGCAGAGATCCCATGGGCCTCTGTTCAAGGGAGGCACGTCTGGGTTCAAGCCTTTCGCCAAAAATCCAGAGAAACAGCAGAGATACGAACATTACCTGGATCTAAGACGGCGTGGAAAAAAATGTGAGTCAATTCTCAAGGTTTGCAAGAAACCAACGAATTGCTCCTGAAATTGCTGAAAGAATAAGCAGAAAATAGAAGTGCTGCAATTGAAATGCTGGCCTCATGTTAACATTTCGTTTTGTGATGTCAACTTCAGACGAGGACGAGATTCCACTGGGGTCGATGACAGAGTGGGAGCGGGAGCGGGAGCAGGAAGAGTTTGCGCGCGCAGCGGTGCTCTATCGCCCGCTCAGCTTCTCCATGGCGACGCGCTTCACGTCTGCGCTGTTCAGTGACGACGTGGAGACTGTGGACATGCCTGCTGAGCAAACTGTACGTGACACCCTTGCGAGTTTGGATTGAAGTTGACCACAAGGTCACAGCAGTCGGGTTGCCTTCGACATGTTTGGCCTTTTTCTTGCCTGTGTGAAATGACCGTGTTGCCTCATTGTGCGTCACAATTCTCTTCCTGTGCAGGACACGAGTGATCAGGCGAATGCGGCAGAAATGAAAATGTTCGGCAAACTGACCCGAGAGCGCTTCGAATGGCACCCTGACAAAACCGTCTGCAAACGTTTCAACATCAAAAACCCGTACCCAGAGTAAGGAAACAATCAGTGGATAGTGCACACGAAAGCCCTTCTTGCAAAAGGAATCGAGAAAGTGAGCTGGATCCACACGTCTGTTCTTTTTGCAGTTCAACTTTGGTCGGAGTGCCCAAGATAAAGCGAGACAAGTATTCCGTGTTCAACTTTCTGAACAATCCGACCGAAAGTGAGTTGAACCGGACGTGTGCGCGTGAACCTCCAAAGGCCATCGAGGCTCCTCCATCCAAAGACACAGGTTGGTGTCGAATCCAGACATGAGCATTTTTGCAATTCCACATTCGCTGTACCGGGGCGGTTTACTCTTATGTTGCTGTGCTGTTCTGTTGTTTGCGTGTGTGTCTCACGAGGAATCCAGTGTCAAACTGTCTAGTTCTGTTCTGCAGAAACGGCCGACAAAGGAGACACGTCTGCGGGAAACAAGTCGACTGGGGAGAAGGTCCAGCTCGACTTCAGTCTTGTTATGAGTGAGAAGACGCTGGCTGAGCAAGAAGAAGAGAGAGAGTCGCGGATTGGTGCAAAGCAGGATGGTCAGGGCGAGGCGACCGCGGAGGACAAAGAGGTGTTGTTTTCGGAGTCATTTTCAGAGATACGAGACGGGTGGTCACAAGGTGTGTGCTTGAACAAAAGGAAGGGACCATGTGGTCAAGCAACGTGGAGGGTGGAAACGCGTCAAGATGGGACAGTTTGGCCGGAACGTCAACGAATTGGGCTCGTCCGCTTTTCGTGTGTCGTTGACTTACTTGGCATTGTGTCTTTTACCACAGGCTATGGAGTCGGAGCGACCTCCGATGGACCTGTTCCGCGCCATTTTCGCCGACTCGGACGAATCCGGCAGCAGCAGTTCGGATGAAAACAACGACGACAGTGATCAGGAAGCAGTGGACCCCAAGGTTGCCGAGACAGGTGCGCACCAGGTTTCAACAAAAGCGTGGATTCCGTGCGCCAAGAGTTCTGCGTGGCAATGTCGCGTGCTTTTGTGAGGTGTCATTCATTTTCCTTGTGTGCATACAGGCGCCGGTGAACGTCCACTTATGGAGCCCTCTGTGATATCCACCACGGCGCAGCTTTCTCTCAACCAACAACAGCCCGACCGCGACTCAAAAGACCTGATGCCGTCCAACAACGGTGACAGCGTGTCGAATTCGGCGACAACCGTGGGCGTCACAGAAGACGCCACATCAGTTGACATAACTCGGAAAAAGTCGCGCTGGGGTGTGTCCACCGACATGGATTCTGGTCAGGACCCTGCTCTGATCCCAGCTGTTGAGCATCCAACAATTACGAACGCGCCAAACATCCTGGCACCACCTGATGACAACGTCACCGAAGCAGAAGTGGACGACAGTTTCTTCGGACCGACTCTACCTCCGCCTGTTCAGTGTAAGTGCCTCCCAGTTCTGTTCTGAATACGTTTCGGATGCTGAGGTTGCCGGAACTTCGAACTCGCAAAATGAACGTAACAGCCGAACAAACGGGTAATGCCGCAATAAATTGTTCGCCCAGAGTCACAGGCATTGATCCATTTCACCTCGTGGTGGTTTTCCCAGCAATAGATGGGTTTTTGCAAGACCAAACTTGTGTCTTGTTCCTGTGACGAAGTGTCGGTATCATGATCTGTGCAACTGTGAAATGTAAATGATCCACGCTTGCGTATTTTTGTTGTTCAGTCAAGAAACCAGAGAAGCGGCAAGAGGTCATGGATGTAGCTGGCACAGAAAAGGAAGAACACAGGAAACAAAAACACAGACACCGGGACTCGTCGAAACAAAAACACAAACACAAGAAGAAAAAGGTTCGGATGCTTCTTTGATCTTGTCAAGTTTTTGCGCCCAACCTGAAAAGCGGGACAATTCCCTGAATATGTATCTGTTGCGTGGCGCCTGTTTCAGTCAAAACACAAAAAGGAAAAGAAGCGAAAAAGGAAGAAAAGTAAGAGGAAGAGAAGCTCTTCGGATGAATCTAGTGACTCTGATATGAGCAGCGAGAGCGAAGAAGACATGGAGACAAACCTGCAGCTCTTGACCAAGTAAGGAAAACGACGAACATCCAGCGGTCTCATTCCATTCGCTTGGGGAAACCTTCAAAATGCGCTGTTTTCAGACGCACTGCCGAGTTCAAATCTGGTTTCAGTCTGACCCGTCTGGTCTGTGGATCAGACTGAAGGGGCCCACGGTCACATTTGCCTGTCCTGTGAACCACATCTTTTTTGCGTGACTGTTCTCCAGTTCAGTGCAAACTTTTCTGAGAGCGCGTACACAAATTTAGATCCCATGTTTTCCTCAATTGTCGGATTTCGTCACGACCTCCTTCCTCTGGGTAGAAAGCTGTATTTGCACTGAGCTCAACGCGATCGGCCGGTGTATTTCGTTGAGGTTCGAAACCATTCTTCTTCAGGTTGAAAAGTCTACCCAGCAGCAAGCGCCCAGCAGCCGCAGATTTCTTTTGAATTCCGCGATCACTCATCAAAAACCATCGACGAAAATAAATATTTTCACGCGATTTATTGTGTTCTGTTTTCGCGAACCACAAAACGACAAGCCACTGTGGTTGTCAGCACGGAGGGCAAATCGTGGCGCTTCACGTAAGCGCGCACAAAATTGCCCAGCAAATTTTGGCAACAAATCACAAAAGGACGAATTTATGACACGACAAGCAAGACAAGAAGTGTGAACGGAAAAATGAATGCCGAAATGTAAACAAATTCTGCTCGCTGCTCACGTTGCAAAAGTACAAATCGCTCACAGAATACAGCTGTAGAACATCGATTCACCGCGTGCGACGTGAAAAAAGTCAAGTGTCGGCACAAAGGGAGTGGAACGTTCTCTTGACGGAATCCCATTCAGCGCCACACAAAATGTACCGTCTGCGCCAGTACACAGCGTGGAAAGAAACACTCGGAAACAAAGCTCTGACACATGATGACTAGATTGACCGTCTACAAAGGCACTGACTGCGCGAGTCACGCGTCTGATCACAGCCCGAGAAGTGGAAGATCCAAGACACGACTGAAGGCCTCAGGCTACATCGCATCGAAGTGGAACTTGTGAGATTCCTGCCGCTTTTCTTTCATGTCCTCCCGCTGAAAGCAAAGGAAAATCATGTCACTCGGTCACGTTTCACGTCAAGATACGTTCGTTGCAATACAAGAACTAGACTTTCAAATGGAAATATCAGCCGCTTTCAGCGTACATCGCCTACAGCGTCATCTCATAGGAAGTTTCCATGTTTCTGACTTTTTCTACACCGGGGGGGGGGGGCACGAATCCAGAAACCAGGAAATCCAGAAATCCAAATGTCCTACTTTCCTAATTATGTCTGTGTGTGTGTGTGTGTGTGGGGGGGGGGGTGTCATCCGGAAAATGCCAGTTTATCACTCTTGACTGCCAGTCAGTGGGACACACGGGTGAACCAATATCATCCGACAAGCAACTGACAAAACAGAAACCGGTTTCTGGCTGACAGGACATGAGTGTTGAGCGGTACGCACCCGCTCCCTCCAGTGCAGGACGCCGATGATGCCGGCGATGAAGCCGATGGTGCCGATGAGCACGGCGCCCGTGATGAGGACGAGTCGCGACGGCGTCGTGAACAGCTTCATGACCCACCTGCAAAACACGCCGTCCAGCGCAACTGACCATGTGATCGTGCAATCTGTATTGTGCGCGTTGAAGCTTGGCTGCACGTCTGATCTCATTCCGCAAGATAAATTTGTTGGTGTGTTCTTTCCCTTTCCCTGTCACTTCGGTGGCAGCTTGAACTTCAGATGTCCCTTTCGTGTTGCTTTCCAATCCGGCGCAAAAAAGCACACCACTTGATGTTCTCAAACATCACAAAAGAAAACTCACTTTTTGGGTTCATTGTGTGGATGAGGAATGACGACAAGTTGTGAGTTTGGCACGATTTGCGTCCACTTTCTTTTGAGCGGCTGAAACAAGAAAGGCCACAGTCAACACAGCTTTCCCGGTGCACACAGCTCATCACAAGGACATACCCACATCCCACTGAAGTGACTCAGTGAACTTGACTCACGTGGGTCAACGTGGGAACGCCCACTTCCAGATCGTCCACGAAGTTGGGAGTCTGGCCCAATCCGAACAGCGTGAACGGCAGCTGCAGGGCGAAGTGAGCCGACTGCGACAACTGACCCGCTGCAAAGCAGACACCGAATCCGCTGATCATATCTCGACAGCTTTCAACGAAGACAATGTTGTGTCGGGGATTCGGTGCAGAATGTGGGGAACAAGTTCTCATCCACTGGTCAGTCAAGTGGGGTGGTCAAGCACGTGAACATGTGTCGTTTCCACACACACAAGAAACACAGCCGTACGAAAAAAGTGCTACGTCATTTGTGGTGCTTGGCTTGGGCAAGAACACACGGTCTGCGTGTCTCGGCACGAAACTCACCACAGCTGTACAAGGAATCACTCTCCACGCTGGTTGTTCTGTATTTCACCGCCGGACCCGGAACATTCACTCCATGCGACTGAAGTGAATGTCAAGTGCAATAACAGTACCACATGGGAAAGACGGCTCAAGAAACGTCGGTGTCAACACTTCATTTTTGTTGTTTCACACAGAAATCTGGAAACCTGAATGAATACTTAACACTTACTTTTTTCCCATCAGGACAGTCCTTGTAGCAGTGTCCAGCAGTTACTGTGAAGAAAATACGTGATTGTCACGCACTTTGAACACAAAGCAGAAAAGGCAAAAATACCTTGAGAACAAAACATGTGCGATGAAATCGAGTGTCAAAGTTGTTCCAACCTATGACTTTCATGAAGCAGGTGTCTGTTGTGGATGTTTGCTGGTAGGCACGAATTTGCTGGTGTGAGCCCTTCTTGTCCTTGTTGTCAGCAGTCACAACCAGAACCATGTCCAACACCCCCTAAATCAAACAAACAATAAACTACTCAACAACCTTTTTCAGCAGAAGTCTCAAAATCACGTCATGATCCTTGCATTTCCTGTGCGCAAGATTTCAGCACAAACATAACACGCATATTTCCAGTGCACATACGCGCCTTCAGAATGCAAGAGTGAAATCACCACAGAGTGACTGCCACTCAGGACCTGAGTTGCCCTGGCAACCAAGAGATGCAGCTCCTCCCGCCCCCCGTACTGTATCACATTGAGAATTTGTTGGCAGGAAACACGCTTATGACCACTAAAGATGCATTGGAGGGAGAGCACATGTGCTCGGAAATTCACAAAGGTGATAACCACTCAGAAATGACCAAATACGACCAAAACTCACATCTTCGCTGAAGTCGAAAAATGTGCCACTGGTGACGTTGATGACGTCACTAACTTGACTCGACCAATCAGGCGAGAACGTACGATCAGGCGCGTCGCAGGTCAAGCCCACGCACTCGACGTTCTGCAGCAGCACAGCTTTACTTACTCTGAAATTACATGAGGAAGACGGCTGTTCCATGGATTGAAGGCGACCCACCTTGCAAGAATGGCGATCTTTTCAAATTTGTTGCGAAGAAGACCGGGGGACTGTTGAGGCTCTGCACGTGTGGAGTGACTTGCGAACCACTCACCTGTTTTACTGATCGTGGGCGACTGCCCACACCAACCGGTCGAAGTTTTGGTGACTTGTTGGCCCCAAATTAAAGTGGGCCACTGTTGCCTGTACCACTCCGGGGTGGGTTTTGGGCCTCCCTTGTCTGTGGGCCTCAAGGGCCAATTTTCGTGCGATATTCTGGTGCAGAAAGCTCAGGATGTCTATCTCTTCTCGAGTGATTGTGCGCACACTGGTGCTGTTCAACACCATGACAGTAAAGAGAGAGCCAAAACCACAAGGGGTCATGTGATCACCCCATGGGGGGAGGGATGCTGGGTAAATTCCAGCAAAATAGCAGAATTTTGATATTATACATCTATTCACTGTCTAATGTATATATTAATTAAATACAA
>JAAUXT010112688.1_pt1 | contig 11783 bp, 7 predicted proteins | sample 7278171 | NCBI WGS metagenome assembly JAAUXT01 (sample SAMN14350112, study PRJNA611818) | marine sediment metagenome | isolation source: surface marine sediment (1.8m) | place: French Polynesia: Moorea | collected 2018-08
TGGTGATTACATTAAGCGTGTGGTACACGGCCCTCCGGGCGACCACACGCTTAAAAAGTCAGGGCGTTCAAGGAGTTCACTGTCAAGTAGAATGCAAAATTTGATTGTTATGGGCAGAGCAAACCAAAGGACTCACCCCACTTGGGCCAACTGGTAAAATACAAACAAATTTGAGGGCATATTCTGACAACAGAATATCTCAAAAGTACGTGATGCTGCTTTGATATGCATTGCTCGCATAGATGGCAGGTATTTCAAAGCGAGAATGTTCAGAGTCCCTGTGCCCCACAATTTTTTGGGCAAACACAAACATTCATGATGAATAGTGTCTGGCAAACAAACAAGCAAATGACACAGCACTCTTTGCGTGGGTAAAAGTTCGAATGACAAATGGGCAATGCATAAACACTGAACAAAACTTTTAAATCAAGTGCCAGTGTATTTCTCGTCAGCCCCTTCTCATTTCTTCCCAAAGAACGGAGGATGAGACACAATCCACGCACACCGCTGAGATGGAATCGAAAAACAAGTTCTGTCATTGGCCCAAAAAGAGATTATCTTTTGAGTTGATGTATTTGTACATATCTCCCAAGTGATCGGGACCAACAACTGAGGAGGAAGAACAGTACTGGGAGCCCTATGATGACAGATGGCTCTGTGAATAATCTCTCTTACACCACAGGGCTCCACAGGCCAAGACTCCCCAGACAAAGTGTTGCTTTTCATGAGACACCCAATTAATCCCGAGGTTTAGGTGTGGGCAAAAATGATCGAGTTTTGCCAAGATTGAGTGACAAATATTACGTTTCGTTTGGTTGCGTAGCACACTTTACATTCCACTTGCAAAAATTTATTGCGAAATTGAGCGCCTCTGGCAGGTTGAACAATCACATCTCGGCCGACGGCCATTGTAGTTGTAATCCGTGGACCAAATTTTGAGCGGAGTGTTCAGTTCATTTTGGCCAGCGCAGGTCAAAGGTGAAGCAACGTGGACGGACGGGACTGGATCATTTACAAAGGGATCCAGCCCACACACGAGTTTGAAATTAACTTCCAAAACAAAAACTGGTTGGGAATATGAGCACACTTGTCACCGTGTCTGATTTTCAAAATTTGCAGTGATGACAGACTTCTTGTTCTTCCCCAGAGACGCCAAAACAAACCACATTTTCTTGCAATTCAGTAGCACCACAAGGCGGGTTGTCCCAAAGCTGCCACTTGGTTTTTCGGAGCAATTTGGAATTGTGCGCCGTCAACATGCAGGTGGAAAAACAGGTGTGTTGGGCTCGCTCCTACTCGTGGTCAGAACGACCAAAAGGGTTTTAGAACCCACCCGAAAGCTGTAGCTTTTCCCCAGCAATCACAAGTGCAAAGGGGTTTGAAAGAAAGAAATTGATGTTTTTTGCAAGATTTTCAATGATAATGACATTATGAGTGTCAGAACACCACACTGAAGTAACAAAGACCAAAATTTGAAACTTGGTTCTGTAGCAACTACCCTGGCAAACAGATGCAAATGGCTGCGCGAGTTACCAGAAATATACTCTGTGAGTGTGTGTGTGTTTTTGTGTGTGTGTGTGTGTGTGTGTGTGTGTGTGTGTGTCGAGACTCACCAGCTCCTCCTCGAGCTCCTGCTTCAGTTTCTCCTGCTCCTGTTTGAGCAGCTCCAGCATCTGCTTGCTGTGCTTCTCGACGAGCTTGGCCGTCACCTCCTGCTGCTCCTTCTGCAGCCGCAACGTCATCGCCTCCTTCTTCTTCTTCAGCTTCACCGACCGGTTCTTCTCGATGTCTTCCTTCTCTTTCTCGAAGCGCAGCGTCGCTGCCTGCAAGAGGGAGAGAAGAACGTCTCCAACAGGTTAACTTTGATGCAACAGTCACAAAGAGCTTAGAACTGGGTGATTTATGCCATTTTCCCATGAGAGTGTGCACGAAAGCAATACAATTCTTGACTTGACTCTGCGGAAGTTGAAAAAAAAGTTAAAATTTTTGCGCAGCCTCAAAAACATCTGCTTGCGTGTCACCATATTTTTGCGTGGTTCAATTTATCATGACGACAAGTCAAGGCCAGACGCAACATCGTTTGCGAAACTGAGAGCCCCTCGTATCTCACCTTCAAATCCTCATTCTTCTTGTACTTGCCGGACTTCTTTCCGTTCCGCATCTCGGAATCGAACTTGGAGGTGAGTTCGCGGAGCCGGACCTCCCAGTCGCCCTTCTCCTCCGCCTCGAGTTTGCGGAACTCCTCTGAGCGCTCCGTCAGCATGGCGTTGATGAGGCGGTCCTCCTCCTCCCGCTGCCGCCGCTCCAGCTCCTGCTGCTTCTTGTACAACTTCTCCTTCTTCTGGTTCACCTGCGAGAGACACGAGAACGTGGTTGTGATTTCCCGGTGCTGAGGCTCAAAACATTTGCTGTAATCAGGTCCAGCAGGAACAACACACTGACGTGATGAACACTCTTGATCGCCTTGGGCATTTCAGGCTCTTGAGGAAAACGAAACAAACTTCCCAGGGGGATGCCGGTCCTGGGCTCTCTGGCATGCAAGGACCTTGCAGGAAAGGAAGAACCAGGGCGTTACACTGGTCACCAAGGCCTCACTTTTGGACACAGTTCCATCCAGCCAAATGTGCATGCCATGGGGCACCCTGCATAAAAGGGTCGACTGATGCTTTCCATGCAGGGAGTGCCGAATCTTTGCCTTCATACGAGGAACCTTGAGAAAGTTGTTTGTGAATAGAACCTTCATGTTATCTTTGCCCATTCGCACACACACACACGCACGTACGCACACACACACACACACACACACACACACACACACACACACACACACACACACACACTATGCAGGGTCATCCCACTTCTGGTGAGACCAGCCAAATGTGAATGTGTCAGGCTGACAAAGGTTCCTTCAAACAAAAGAGGCAGTTTCAGAAACTGAGGTTCAAGGTTCAACAATGACTCTGTATTCCTTGATGGACTGGTCTCGGCATGAGAATGTTCGAGTGTGAACACAGGCAAATCTTTATTCGTCCAATCCACGAATCAAGCCATCAACGCCTCATTCACGTGAGTGAGACAATGTCTGAAAATGGGTCCGACACAGTCTACCAGCGATCCACTCAGTCTTCTTGATGCGTGCGACGTACGATAGCACTCGTATGTAGACTGACGCGGACCAGAACCCAAGAAGTTCTCCACAAAGAAATGGAGCAATGACAAGCTTTCTTTTTCAGCTTGTCGCCGAAAACACGAAGGTCCACATCCTTGCAAAGTTTTTCAAGGTTTCACAGACCTTTTGCGTTTCAGGAGGACCTGATCGACACCTTCGTTTTCGGTTCAGTTCGAGGAAGTCTTTCCCGTGTGTGAAAAATCGCTGCGCCAGCTCGTGCGCTTGGGTTTGGGTGACAGTTCGGGTGACATTGACGTTCTGCTTTGGACCAAGATGGGAGCTTGAAGAGTTTGGTATGAAGGAAGAATGCGAGACGAACGCTGAAAGGATTGGATCATTGTGCACAATGGCGTTGCAAGCATCTCCGTGGCACCATTTTCAAAGTGGGATTTGAGCAAACATTTCTTCCTAGCTCAGCAGCTACGGACTTTCGCTGTTTGTTTCTGAGCATGTAAGAAATTCGCTCACTCACAAACACACCAGGTACAAAATCGCCCAGAAAGGCAAACAACTGCATGAAAGCTGAGGGATTATTGTGTTGTTTACTCTCGGGTGTGTCGGAGGCAAAACACGCGGGCCTCTAAGATTCCATCAACAGCTTTCACTGTTAATTGCTCAGGGTATTGTGAAGTTGGCTCTGTTTTCACGCAACAGCACGAAATCACATCCATTTGATTTCCTGCGTCTGATCTGCTTTTTCGGGCCACATTCGTGTTGACGAAGTCTGCCTCACCAAATTTTGCACACACCATGTTGTTCTCGTATAGAGTTTGTGGTGGGGGGGCCGGTGAGGCGGCGTAAAAATGCGTCCAAAATTTGAGACACCAGACTATTGTAGCACGCCGTGTCTTCAAGAGTGCGGCAGGGACCAAGTCTGGAGACTGATGCATGCAGTGTGTGTGTGTGTGTGTGTGTGTGTGTGTGTGTGTGTGTGTGTGTGTGTGTGTGTGTGAGTGTGTTTCTTTGAGTGTGTGTGTGTGTGTGTGTGTGTGTGTGTGTGTGTGTGTGTGTGTGTGTGTGCGTGTGTATGTGTGTGTCATCTTTGTCTTGTGACCGTCGATTCCTTGTCGGATCACAGGTGCGGAAGAAACCCCGACTCCCAGGTCACAACCGTGCCACGCATGGTTTCTTGGATGCTCGATGGTCATGTTTATCGAGTGAAAATGTCAATTTTGTCGTGTTGGATTGATTTTCTCCGAAGGAACCCAAGGCGACACAGAGCGGCGTGAAAAAGGTGGCGAACAGATTGTATCGATTTTCAAGATTTACCGCGTCATTTGTTCCGTGTGTTTCAAGAAAAAAAAAGAAAAGAAATTTTGTTGTGTTCAGTGCGATAATTTTGTTTTTCAAGGAACTGAGATCTCATTGCCTTTTTTCTGTTTCCAATGTTCAATTTCTCAACAAGAAATACGAGAACCAACTGGTGCTCACGGTACAACATTTCCGAATTCGCAACCTGAAGACTGAGGCTGCAACTCCTGCAGCCTCTGGAAACAAACTCTTCCACCGTGGAGGGGGTCGCCCTCCTGCTGGAAGTTTTTCGCCACCAAAAGACACGAACTTCCCTTTGCATGCATGAGGCAAGTGAGTCAACAGCAAACAGATGAATAATTTCTTTTTCGATTTCCAACAATCCGTAAATGCAATTTGAGGACATTGAAAGGTTTTTGTTAAATGGTTTTCAATTTCACAAAACGATGAATCCCTCGGGAACTTGACTTCTCATGCATGCACGCAGAATTGCAGTTGCATGCATGCGTGCATGTCCAAAATGCGCTTTTGACTGGATTGTGTGTGTCATGACTTGCATCATGCACACCCAAGTTGACTGTCCCCATGCATGCAGAATGGACCGACAGAAATGCCATCTTTTTTGGCAGAAATTGTTGCTTCCGAGGTCTGAGCATGCACGAGGGGAGGAAAGAAATGCATCTTGAGACAGTTCTATCCTATTGAGGTTCAACTGTTCTGCTCGAATTCAGCTGTTTCTTGGTTCTCAGTGTGTCTTTGAGGGAAGTCATCCCATTGTGAAGACAGGGTTCTCATGCTTGACTGTACCAGCATAAAATGTGTATGGTGGGTTCAAAACAAAATGGGTCACAGTCATTCCAAGACCAAAATGAACAGTATGGCATTCCTGTTTAGAATACGATGAGTCCCCTCACAATGATAAAAATATCATCTTCATACGATTGTGATGTCTGGTGAAGGACACATTCAGAGCAACTCACTTCAAAGCAGACATTTGATCAGTGAATAAGCATGTGTCTCTTCCACAACCTGATTTGTCATTGTAACATGTCACACCTGAAGTGCCGCTGATGCGTTGGCTACACACAAGTTTGCAGGACTGTGTACACGCTCGAACCAGAATCTGAAAATTTTCCACTGATCTGTCGTTTGATTTGAGGGCCCAGCACAAACAGGCGTCATTTCCGAACTGCACATGTGGGAGTTTCATGCGCTTGCACTGTGGCATGCACTTGTGAACCAAGTGCTCGATCTTTCAAAATCACGGAGCATGGCAAAAGCTTGCTTGGATCTTTTGTCTTCGGTCGCTTAACACACAGGTGGTTGAGCTCATGAAACTGGCAAATGTAACCTGTTGTCAGGGTCGGAGGCCCGGGGGCAGCGCAGCGAGTTACTGGATCGCACTACCCGAGTGACCCGCACGGCGCAACCTACTCAGTGATTAACCGCTTCTGCTTCACGACTCTCTCCTTATTTGGTTACAAGTCACCGCAGACGGGGTGTCAGGTTTGCGCGGTGCCATCAAATCCGTCTCTGTTCACGAACTCACAGAGGCGTCACTGAGTGGTTCTTCCTTTTCAATCGATCGATCAAGGACCATGAAGCGGAAGTCGTGTTTCAGCGGAGTCCGGAAGTGCTCCGTTCCTTCGCGGGTGCTCATCATCGCCGTGCATGCCTTGTTCGCGCATCACTGACGGATCTTAAAAGTCATCCGGATCCTTCACTCGCATCACGCCCCGAGGGACCATATTCGGTCAATGACGGGAAACATCCAAGTTCGTCTTGACCTTTGAAAAATTCGCTTCCGTTCAAACCTCTCACCTTAAGAAAAATCACAGAATCACAATTGTTGACGTTGGTGTGAAATTTCGAAGCCAACAATGTGGTTGTGCTTGCTTCATGTATTTTTGTTCAACCGAGGCACTGAAGTCGGAAAGCATTTCCTGTGCACATGTTTGGTGTGTTTATGTCGCTGTTTTGACAGTGCAACAATTTGAGCAAAGCATGTGCACGCTATAAATTTGCTCAGATACGGGCAAATGTACCTGAACAGTACATGACCATGAAAACGCTTGTATTGGTAATGAACAGGGTGTGGCAGGCATGCACTGCTCCATCGAGACCTGCAATTCACACACAAACATGCAGCTTCGTCAGCAACCGAATTATCCGGCTTGGACTCACTTGTTTGACAAAGAAAACTTCCCCAGACGAACCTTGTAAATTTTCAAAATCTGGACATTACACCCAAAAGTTTTTTTGAGGAGTGAGACAATTGAGCAGCTTTGCGACAGATGTGAGGAGCGTTATGCAATGCAGGTTCTGCCCGATCAATCAGAAACAAGGACGTCGATATCGTGGCTATCCATGCCGAACTTGAAAATCCATTAGAAGCCTCCGCACAACCGTCGTGCACTCACGGTGCTGCTCGGTATTGATCCCTTTGAACACGTGTTTTGAAAACAAATATGTTGCAGACACGTTCAGAGTCTGTAGGATTTGTGACTAACGGGAAATTTTGGATCCAGCTGCTGCTGCTGTGTCGCGAATATCCCCAGGAGCATTTTCCCAAAGCTGCTGACGCAGACGAACCAGATTGTACTCGCACGTGTCAAAGTCGCAAAGAAAAGATTGTCAGGTGACGCAGAAGACAAAAGCCAAGTCCAAGTGCAACGGACAGAGAACCTTCGCGCAGAGTACGGTCATTCGGTGCCCGGCGGCCCGATCTTGACTCCATGAACTTCCAACACGATTTCCATGTCAATGACTTGGAAGGTGCATGTGCGAAGAAAATCGACCCGCATGCAAACGTCTTGTATTGATTGCTTTCCGATAAAGTTGAGGAAAGTAAAGCAGTGCCCGTACTTTCCTTTCGCATGTTCATCGCAAAAGAGCAAAATGAACATGATATTCTCAGGCCTCTATGCATGACTTACTCAGGGGTATTTCACTTTGGTTATTTAGATTTAGAATGTCGTCTGACCATAAATGCCGTCGTTCTTTTGTTGCCCCACTTGAAAGGCACAAGTATTTTATTATTCTTTGCCTCGAGAGACATAATTCCACTTGGAGCGTACTCACCACATATGCCGGGAAGTGGTGTTTGTTGTGCTGCTGCTTGTACCTGTAGCCGAGGCCTTTTTGTGCTGCGAGGGGGTGGGAAATGTAGAGGGCCTGTCCGGTGATGAGGGGTGCTTGAGATCCACTCTTGATTTGCTCGTTGTACGAGTGCATGCCCACCTTGGGCACCATGAGAGCACCCCGGATGCCAATGGCGTTGGCATCGAGTCCAACCGTAGCACCCCTCGGCGTGTGTGTTCCGCAGAAGACCTCCTTGTCCTTGATATCCACTTGATTCGTGAAGTACGTTTTCATGGTCAGATGCTGCTGACACGTCGCGCATCTGAAGCATTGTTTGTGGAAAATCACCCCGTTCACGGGCCCCACCTTCTCCGCGTAGTAAACTTTATCCGAACACCTTTGGCAGTATTCAGGGCGCGGTGCCGCGAACAAGTTGCTCAGCGATTTGGGAATCGCCCTCGAATCTGTATCCAGAGCCATTTCTACGGTTGTCATCCAAGCCGGGAAGTTATCCAGGTAAATTATTGCAGGTGTAAAGCCTTCAGTGTCTCAACGCTGAATGATGGGTGTTCATGCTATCGACTGTCTGTTGGCAGGTTCAGTCGCATATTGTATCCGCCTATGACTCAGTCAAGTTGATTCGACGCAGGACAAGTTCCTTTTGAGCTCAGGTGTAGCTGTACAGCACAGCCACACTGCCTCGCTCCACTGGCCTCCAAGTATGGCAAGTCGTCTCATGCATAATTCAGCGCGGCTGCCCTAAAAATAAGCAATTTATAGAAATGGGACCTCGGCGTCACACAAGGCTGCTTTCTGTTCAAGATGACACCTGATTCCGCTTTTTTTGCTCCTTTTCAAAACATGAATCACTTTTTACTCGGCCAAATAAACCACTCATTTGCTGTGTTTGCGAAACAAACATTCTCACCATATTTATGTGATCACAAACCTCAATGAAATTTCAGTGCCCAGTTCTCCCGTGGAAAGAATCTTGCACGCATGTAAACTGAAAAAAGTTGCACGAAACTGGGTCTCAAAGGACGATCCAAACTCACCTTCCAAAACAGCAGCCAAGAGCAGCCTTCAAATCAATAACTGCAAAGTCACTGGGGCACTGGCTTCGCTTGTTCTGGGGATCAAACAAATCTGTTCAAACTTCGCAGTTTCTGAAGGCTGTCGTGCTCTTTCACAGGTCAACGAGCGAAACGTCAAATTGCTGCCAAGAAAAGGCACTGAACTCCGATTGCCGCGTTCGTGAACATTCCCGTGTCGATGTGACTTGCAGTCTGTGGTGCACATGCACACAGCGACAGAGCACTCGTACAGTCCGTGAAACAATGATGCATGTTGCCAGCCATCACCTTTTTTATTAGCTCACACTGACTACAACTCAGTGTTGTAATATGCCGTGCCCCAAGGTGTACTCGAAAAAAACACGCGTGCTCAAATCAATTGTCCAGTTTCGGTGAAAATTAGCGGAGTTCATTGGCTTTCGAGGGATGCCGAAGGGGCCGGGACCGTGCGAACCGCAGCGGAGGCGTTTCCGACGACGCGACCACCGCTGAGGGTCCAGCTTCCGGGACAGGGAGTCAAGTCGCTCGGGCAAGATCCAAATCAAATCTCAGAAGAAGGGAGGGAGTCTAGTTATGGTTCCGGTAAAACAAGAAACTGCACAGATTTAGTCAGATTTTTTACTGATTTGCAGTCTGACCAATCCTTGAACGTTTGGATGCTGTGTGTGTGTGTGTGTGTGTGTGTGTGTGTGTGTGTGTCCGATTCGGCAGACTAGAGGTGCGTGTCATTTGGTGCGTCCGACCCTGGTCGCAGCAAACCGGGCACGAAGAAAAACTCCCGTGGCGATGTTCCTTTGTCGCGATCGCATTGGCCAGTTCAGCTCTGCCGTGTCATTCATGACAAGTTGGTCCAGAGGAACCGAACCCCACAAGGGACAATCCCTGGTCTGAAACAAAACCACGGAGCAAAAACGCAGAAAGGTTCCATATGGTGAGTCTGTGCAAAATTTGAAGGAGGAATTAATGAATTAATGTTCTCTCTCTCTCTCTCTCTCTCTCTCTCTCTCTCTCTCTCTCTCTGTCGCGGGGGGATCTGGTTCTGGGCCTGGGGGTGGGTCTGGGTTTTGGGTCTGGATCTGCGCCCAGGATGGTGGGGTGGGCGTGGACCTGGGCATGGATGGGTGCGTGGGTGCGTGGGTGGACGGGCAGATAGATGTGTGTGTGTGTGTGTGTGTGTGTGTGTGCCGGGACCCATCTTCTGTAGAACCACGGGTCGGGTCATTAATTTGTGCCTGCGGGCCTTTTTATGGCCTTCACAGAGGTTTTTGAAAACAATGCAAAGAGGAGGAGCACAAGACGTTCCCTTGGTCCCAAATGATTCCTTCAAAAAACAAACGATTTCAACAGCAAGGATCTTCAGACACGACACACATCAGGCCGTCGCTGAGATTTTGATCAAAAGTGACGAAAACAGGAGAAAACTCCCCAAAGTGTTGTGTGTCTCACACTTCAAGCCTTCAAGTTTCATTGTGATTTCTCAAAACAAACCAATGTGCCAGGGGTTTGCGCACAACTGATGTCCAACACATGCTGGAGTTTTGAATGTGTTGTTTCTGCATGAAATGGCTTCACTCTGCGTCCAAGAGGGTGGGCGAAACCTCCCAAGTCCGGTCGGAATGACCCAACAAAAGTCGTGAATCGGTTTGTCCGGACTACATGTCAGGGTTCAGGCCCAAAAACGAAAAAAATGGCTCGTTTTCGTTCACTTGAAGTCACGAAAAGCGACAAAACTGGGAGGACCGTCGCACGCGACAAAGTTAGTAACTTCTGGGACAAGCGCAGTTCTGTATTCATCCAACTCACACGTACCAGGATTTAGGTTGGTTGCGAAACATTGAAAACCGCACAAAAAATGGCAGTCAGCCATTCGGCCAGCACAACTGAAGCAGATGTCGGACAATTAGCGCAAATTGGAAATTCTCGGAACCCTTCTATTGGTTCGTGATTCGATTGGATCCTGGGTGGAATATCGTTTTTGCCATTGTCAACCTGCCAGCGCTGAACACAGTCTCGTGAATCATCGCAGGTTGGTGGCAGATGAATTGCTCCCTGTTTGAGCGAGCACATTCCGCGGCTGGTTCGTGCATCACTTCGTGAAGGGCACATTACTTTCAGAGGAAAACAATCTTCTCTATGCTTTTGGTGTGGGCGTGGATGTTCTGCTTCCAGGACACTCAGTCTGATGAGGTCAACAGTGTCCCGTTTTCTCAGCACATAGGCGGTTAGTGGAGAGGTGTGGGACGGGACATGGGTGTCTGGCAGTTTCAGGTTGAACCTGAAATGACCAGACACCTGTTCCCAGGGATTCAGCTCTGAATTGAAATGACCAGGGTTATTTTGAAAATGTCACTCAGAACCTGGAGGAGTGCCTGGCAGTTTCAGGTCAAACTTGAGACGACCAGGCACCTCTGGCTGTCGTGTGGTTCGGGATTTCTGAATACTCGTATTTCACTGCATTGATGTATTAATCACAGAAAACTTTTCCAAAAACTTTTTTAAACGTTTCACTTGCGAGAGTGTTCCCTTCATGATTTTTGCAAAACGTCCAATGGAGGTTGTCAATTTGGGGCTGTGACTGGGTGGAAGGGGGATGCTTCAAGCAGATTTGAAATTGAGATCATCCATGGGTCCAAATAAATCTAAAAGACACACACACATGCACACACACATGCACACAAAGTGAATATGTGTGTAAAAGTGGCACAAACGTGGGTGGTAAGTTCTTTGTTGCCAGTTGGGCCCACTGGTCCATCTGGATCCCAACAGAATACCTGGAGACACACCTTTCCTGGCGACACAAATTTCTGATTTATGTGCCGGTTGTGGCATCCTGCGGACAGGCGTAGTTTGGTTGAGACGCCCAGAGCGGATACCTTCATCCCAAGCTTTGCGTTCAGAAAAAGAGGTTGAAAAGAGAACAAAATTTCGCTTCACGCACGCAGAATGCGACTGGACAAAGGTCAGTGTTTTGTTTTTCCAGGGTTTCCTGCACGAGGTACATCGATCCCGCTGCAGCCTGTGTCGTCGAGTGTAGAGAAGACGCAAAGTTCATTTGATGGAAGCGTGGCCCAAAGGCATGATATACTCATTCCCGGCACAGTTGCGAAGGTTTTATGCTGGGGCCGTGTATAACCTGCAAATTGGGGTGCCTTGACTAGGATAATTTTGAGTGGCGTACTTCTGTCCAAGTTCTGATGCTGAGCGTCAAA
>JAAUXT010033934.1_pt1 | contig 11779 bp, 15 predicted proteins | sample 7278171 | NCBI WGS metagenome assembly JAAUXT01 (sample SAMN14350112, study PRJNA611818) | marine sediment metagenome | isolation source: surface marine sediment (1.8m) | place: French Polynesia: Moorea | collected 2018-08
CTTTACTCACGCGCACAGACAGACAGACAGACAGACAGACAGACAGACAGACAGACAGACAGACAGACAGACAGAGGCACAAACACTTTTCAGTTTGCGTGACATTCGTCCTCCCAACCCGGATCAACCTTCGGCGCTCCCTTCTCTTTCAGCTGCGTGTGCGGAACAAAGCAATTTGTACTCACGTCGTACATGACGTCGGTCCAGCCCTCCATCGTGATGCACTGGAACACTGTGAGCATGGCGAGCCCGAAGTTGTCAAAGTTGGTGATGCCGTTGTTTGGCCCGTTCCAGTACTCGTCGCACAGGAAGCCATCCTCACACGAGTAGCCTTTCCCGCACGGGTGCGGGTCGTCCACCATTTCATCTGAAACAGCCACATCAGATCGTACTTTTCATGAAAATTCGAACCAAAGAATCTGTAGCATAAACCATTTGTCGCATGTGCACGCTGCAAACTTTCAGTGTTGTTTCAGAACCGTTACACAACAATGTTCGATGAGATTGGTACAAATGTGAAATTGTACTTACGAGTCACATTGTCAAAACAAGTTTTATGCATTGCCCCTGAGAAGAGCTCCAGCCCTATGATGGCATAGATGATGATCACAAAAATAACTAACAATGCTATGTGTAATAAAGGCACCATTGCTCGCAATATGGAATTCAAGACTACTTGTAAACCTGCAAAGACAGAAAAGGAAAACAGGCGATTAGTGTTTGAACGAGATGTCATGGTACTTTTGAGGTGATCGCTGAAGTCAAGGCTGTGTTCGTGACAAATGGCTGAAGCTGAGACGGCGCAAGACAATTGTCTGCAACACAGCCGCGTTCAGAGGTCCCCCAGCGTCTCTGTTTTCAGGCTTCATTAGCAGCCCGAGCAGCAGACACAGCGTCTGCACGCTCAAGAACAATGGCAACAAAAGGGACCCTGCTTCTCCACATTCCTCCACTAAATCAGTCTCTCACTTCCACCTCAAGGCCGATTAATCTCCAATAAACCTGCCGTTTCGTGTGTCGAACGACAACTGAGTCGGTGCATGGAGGAATTCGCAGCAAGAAATTTGAACTAAATTCGAGGGCGAGGCTTTCTGCTGGAGTCTGACTGCGCTGACGTTTAAGCTTGGTAATTCTGCTCTCGTCTGTTAACACTGGAGTCAGTAATAGTTAAAGATCAGAGAGCCGGAGATTAAGTCTGCATTCCACGTACTGCGGAATTTCTGCACCGACGTCAGGAGGGTTCACGCATGACGTGCACCCGAAAGAAGCTCGGCCGTGAAAAACAGCACTGGACCAGTTGGGAAAAGTCAAGTGATGAAGAGCCACAAAAAACGCGATCTTCCCACTGCCTCCACGAGTGTCTTCAAAGACAATCAAGGCAATTTGTAGAATGGGCATTTCGTGCACGCATCAACGTCAACCTCGGGAAGTTTGCATGGCAACAGCTTCACACTGGCTGGCAATCTCGGGAAGGTAAAGCGAGTTTCAGAAGACTTTGAGGTCCTTGAAATTACGAAAAACAAGGGCACTTAGAATGCTTCACTTCCCAAACATGACCACTTCTAATTTAGCGACCGTTAACGTCGATGCAAAAATCAATTGCTTGTAATCACTTCCGCGAGCAAGACCAGCTCCCCCCCCCCTCCGAGTCTTTCGTGGTTCAGCTCACGTTCAGTTCTGGCCCGTTACTTGCAGCACATTCAACAACCAATCCCTGGAAGGTTTACGTGACCGAAACCCGGTTTGAAGACAGTGTGCCCCAATGTGATGAAAAGAAATTTATGGTGACATACGCACGTGATGACCGTCATCTGATGTTTGAAGATTGAAACATAGGTGTACAACTGAAGCTCAGGAGCGTGGTCTTGAGTGTGTCGTGGGGCACTCGGCAGAGGTTCGAAAGTTCTGAACAACCCTTTTGTTGCTTGTGGCTGTCTGTGTCAACGGGACACGGGCCGTTGACACAGGCCAGTTTCAGACATTTTGGCTTGAGAGCAACTCTACTGCCACATCTTTCAAGCAGCTCAGTTTTCACAGTTTCGCCTTTTCGAACAGAGACTGAGACGACCTCAGCTTCGTAACACAGAAGCTCAGCTCAGAGCCTGAACTCGCGAACTCTGAAACCTGCAGACCCCTTCAATGACCACGCCCACGTCACTTTTGAGCCAAATTAACCCGAGACACCCTTCAAGTCCCGAAGTTTTGTGGTTCCGCAAGTTAGCCTGTGTTGGTTGAGCACGTTGAGACGTCGTCAGTGCACACGAGCTCCTCCGGACAGAGGTCAGTTGCTTTCAACAAGGAACGCGAAAACCATGGGCAACATGACAGACCTGAATGGCAATCTTGGACAATGGAGACCAGTGGTCATTCCGCCCACACAGGAAGCCGACAGAAAGCAGCGCCATCAAGAACGGTGTTGCTTTTTTGTCCCCAACAGCCAAACTCTCCGCAGAGGAATGAAATACTCCTGGGCTTCACTTTTATGCAACACAATGCACCACGCGGATTGAATTTTGAGGCGAAAAGTGGACGTTTATTACTCCAGAATGAGCACCGCAGCTGCTACACACCACATGAAAGCGCAAAAAATTGCTGGGATGCAAACACAAACAGCACCCTTTGTCTCTGAGCTGTTGTCCCCACACGCATCAACACACAGTCTCTCGAGTAATTTGCATCAACCGACTGTTGGACAGAGAAAACCCAGAGCGGACACGAGTGCGATCTTCAAATTGCCTGATTGTGGTTTCGTCCAGGGCAGCGCAGATTTACATATGCAGATGTGGAGGATGAAGAGGCATAACAACGCCAATAATGTGTGCGGGGGCTTGAGAGAAAAGGACGACCGGCCCGAAAGTCAACAGAATCATCAGAACCATCAACCAAGAGGTTGGCGACACGAACCCGAACAAGTCGTCCATGTGCACTGAGACTGCGGACAAAGCAGCTGCACATGAAACTGTTTCCTCCACAAAGTCCGTTGTTCTTTTCATGCTGCAGGTACAAAAAGCATGATTCCGCGTTGTGGACCATGCAGCGTTAAACTGAAAGTGGGTCGAGAAAGCCTTGAGAAGTCTTCAATTTCCTCTCGCTGGCCAGCCATCTGACTCTGACAGGCTTCTCCCTCACTCCTCGCGTTTGTTGTCCTTTCTTTGACGGTCTTCTTCCCCTGATTAAACAAGCTCAACCTTGCGCTTTCACAAGCCGCGGCCACACATCATTCCCACTCCCGTAAGAAACCGCACAAGCACAATGTGGCCCAAAGCAACGTTTCATTTCTCGCTGCGCGTGGCTTGCACCAATGTTGTGGGAGTCTGAATGGCTCCATTCTTCCCGCTGATTTGATGGCGCGCTATTGATAGGGCCGAGCAAGGCAAACAGCATGGGTAAACTGTCCCCTGTGTTTGAGCCTCCAGCGAATCAACTGCGGACTTTAATGAAGGCCACTCAGACCCAGACGCTGCTCCACGCAAACACCATGGTGCACCTCTGGTGGTTCCTTCGCAGGCGCGTTGGCTTCTTGATCTGTGTTCACAAGCGCACCTCTCCCGCCAGGTCCCTGGGATCAATCGCGCTTGTTCCTGCAACCGCAACACACTTTGCTTTGCACGCATGCTCGTACGTGAGCTGAATGTTCAACAGACAGAAATTCGTCTCACTGACTTGCAAACAAGTACTGGCAGATGGGGACGTCTCGAATGCACTGTGGACACCTTCTCCTTCACAAAGAGGGGAGGGGTGACACACAGAGAAAGTAGAAAAGGCCAAAACCAACTGGCCAATGCAAGCACCATGATACCGCACAACTCTGGAACAAGCCTGTCACAGCGACTCAAGTTCACGGACAGGACTGGGGCGGTGGGTGCGTCGCGCATCCCTCGGGCAGCCAAGACTGACACAACCCGGACGGAACCCGTCTCTCTCGACAGCAGAACAATGGAATCTGTGCCGCCAGTCGCTCAGGATCCGTCAGAACTCATCCAGATTCTGAGTCAGTCAGATCTCTTGACTTCAGACTCAAATTGCCACCAGTCTTCAAAACCAGAAATGTTGCAGGATGACCTTCTCTATTCACGTTGACAGGACCCGACCTACATTTTCGCACTCACCACGTGAGCGCAACTCACGCAAGGTAAATTCCTCAAGTTCAGCTTCCAAGGCTCGCTTCGCTTCATCCAGGACACAGCTCACCAGTTTCTGGTGGCGCACACGCCGGGATTGGGCTGATAGGACACAGAGATGCCGCCTCCTGCCAGGCTGCTGATTGATGCATTGCATCAGTAGAAATATAGCTTCGCCCAAGCAAACTCACTGCTCGGTCAGAAAATATAAGCACATTTCAGAGGCAGCAGGACCCAAAGGGCTGTTTGACTTTGAGTATTGCGGTGAACTTGGATCGCGCCTGAGATTTCGTTCAGCTTGCTCTGTTGGCATGCAAGTTCCCTGCACAAGAATGTCGTTTCAGTCCTCTGCTCTCTTTTCTGCCACTTTAAATTCTTTTCCCTGGCAAATCCACAAAGGGATAGCAGTGAGGCTATTTGAACACGCTTCTGTGGCAGTAACTGAAAGCGAAACTGCGTGCCAGAAATGATGGTGCCTGTCTGCCAGAACGTTGGGTGCAGGTGATTGTGGCCTGGATTCAGAAAGCAAACGACCGCAGGTGCTTCATTAACCCCAATGTGAACCTGGCAGACAAAACGAGACAGGGGCACTCCATTTTGCTGACTGTCAATGCATTAATCTGGCTTTGAGTTGGACTCCCCTCCTTTTGCTTCCCAACAGCAACAGCAGAAAAGAGACTTTGACAAAGCAGCTACTGGGTCACGCACCGGAAGTTCCCGATCGCGCACACCCAACAGGGCTGCTGGAAGAAAACAGCTGAAGCAAACGTGAACGCCAACAGAAACGTGTAAGAAAAGGCTTTTTCTCTTTAGACCATGATCTGCAGTGAAAATCCAGAAATCCTGAATGTCGTAACTTAATTTGAAGATAAAACGTGACTTCAACAACAGCCAGACTCCCAATCAACTCAATCCCGAATCGAAAGAATAACCGAAGCAGGGGAAGCCAGTGATGAGGCTTCAGAACTGCCATCGGGGATGGTTTGTATCAAGGATCCTGCCCCTGCTTTACAAATTGCAGTAGCGCTGCTGCACTCGCGCCCGTTACCATAAGTCACAGTCAAGGACGTTCGTTTCGTTCGCCCGTTCGATCCGCTGCGACCGCCTCGCCGCCAGGGGATTAATCTCAACACCGAATTTAACCGCGTCAAACCGATGCAAACTTTATTACATGCGTTCTGCCACGTTTTATTGGCACTGTGAACCTGCGTAAATAAGTCCAGAATGAGGAAGCACTTTCTCTTGGAATTCCGAAGCGGAAATCAAAATGAAGCTGTTTTTTGTTCGTTCTTGTTTTCGCTTCGGTCTTTGCCTTTTCAATTTGACAAAATGACCCAGAAAACTTTCGTGGAATGCCGGACCCTGCTGCTGGGCTTCAGAATGACAAACCGGAAACTGGCAACACGTGAAGTAAAATATTGTGACCTCGTCGTAAAAAGTCAGCAAAGAATTTCGCATTCTTCCTTTGCTCCAACTCCGAGACCAACGGAAGATAGTTCCCGAACTCTGCTTCAGCACAAGCCTGCGTGAGTGGCGTGAGGCTCCGGCTCCTTGCATGCTCATCTCCAGTTTGTGTACATTTCATCTTCACTTCCTCCTTCCGCCTCCATCGATTTTTCTGTCACGCCACGATTCCCCTTCACAACGCCCGCATATCCAAACATCATGCTCAACCAAATGTCGGTTTTCAGGCTTCTGCAGAAGTGAACGGCGGTGACAGGTTTCTCAAGGTGTCTCTTGATTCAGCACTTGCAGCGCCAGTGAAAAGGTCAACAGGATTTGGAGAAAAGCGTTGAGTGCAATTAGTCTGAAAGTTCCTGTCGATCTCTCAGTCTTTATCAAAACTTGCTGCGAATGTAATGATACAGAGAGGGTCCAGTGTTGTGCGCTTCTGGCTTGAAATGTCACTTGACCAGCGCTCGAGGGGTTTTGCTCCCTCAGTTGCCTTGCCTGCTCAGGAAGGAACCTCTTGTTCCCCAGCCAGGCCATCAGATGCCTGTGTTGGTGTCACCTTTGAAACGGAGTCCGACTTGTTTGCCCGACATGAGGATGTCAACACTGTCGAGCAACTATCAAAACGTTTGGCCAATACAGGGCACTGAACTTGTCTGTGTTTTTTCAAGTATTTTCCTCTTCTCGTTGCTGCTTTCCCTTGCGATAGCGCAGGACGATGAATCGCCTCAAATCTGATTCCGGGTGATGTGCCAATCACTTGGGCGGACTTTAGAAACGGTCACCAATATCGATATTGCATTTGCAGCCCCGTTGCTCAAAATTAATCAAACTAGCAGAGGTCTGGCGAGCAGTGTTGCGCAACAGTCTGCAGAATTTTGTTTTCAATGTCAGCTTCTTTCCAGCACTTTTTTGTCACCGGCCGTCGATATGTTCAAGACAACATTTCCGAGACAGGGTGAAGCCTCCAAAACACAACGACACTTGGACGGTCCGAAAGGATGACGGCTGCGAACAAGCTGCACATGTCGAACGAAACAAGTTTTTCTTCGCGTGTGACAGGGAAGGCCGTGTACTTACTTGGTACTCCTGATACAAGTCGTAGGGGCCGTAACACCCTGAACGCTCGCAGCGCTTTCACGTCGAAGCCCTTCTGGTCAAGCGACGACAAAATCGTACTGATAAGACTGCAAAAGGATAAAACAGCCGGTGTTAGTTTCACGTGCAGTGAATTTTCTTAAGTGAGGTTCATGCAAAGTCAGTAAAAGGCAGCTGCATTTCACAAGAGACCTTATCCGGAGACATTTGTTCGAATTTGTTTTTCTTCGAAGGACGCAAGGAGATTCAGAGGGAAGACCTTCAAATATTTGGGATGACCTCAGAAAAACACTGGAAGTGGTGGAAAATATGCGGTGCAAACAAAACTTGGGAAGGAGCCGCATCTCGAGTTATTGATTGTCACAAAGGAATGAAGTGCACTGGTGAAATGCAGCTTCAAGTTAATCGCCTTAATCTATCATTTACATATTTACACAAGTCTTTTTGCTGTCTGTAAAATGTTCTGCAAAGGGTGCAGAGCACATGCCAGTCTCGGTGGTAAAAGCATTAGGAGTCACAATTATAGTTTTGAAAACGAATCACACGGCGATTGTCCAGGCGCAAACACAAAACTTCGAATGCGCAAAGCGCGACCTCTAGCTGAAGCCACACACAAAGAACACGTTCACGTGGTGCATTCCATTCACCTTCCTCTTTGGTAGAGGTCAGTGACTTTCTCGATCTCTGACCGATGGAACCCCCATCGAAGAGACAAATGGCATGCGCCACAGAACAACGATTTCGCGATCGCAATCGAGCTCAGGTTCACTTCATTTGTGAAGCAACCCTGTGTCCCGATCACTGTCGCAGGTGCAACATCCACATCTACAGCGCCGCGACAGGGGAGCAACACACGAACGGCAGACAGACGGGGACACAGCTGGGAAGACGAGGGCTGGAAGCGTGACTCAGCTAAAGCTGAAGGTGCAACATCATTTGTCAACAATTCACAAAAATATACACGATCTACAAGTCTGCCAAACAACTGCTGGTCTACAAGGGTCATTGCGCACTGAAAGGGCTGAGGACGGTTCCATTTTCAGTGAAGGTTCCACGCACAGCTGCGAATTGCTTCTGCAACAAACTTCAATGGACATTGGACGACTCGTGATCAACTCCCCCCACCCCAGTCAACCATTGCATCTGCATGAGATAAGCTCGTGCGTGTCGGTCTCATCTCCGTATCTGCACTCGCGCGACCCGGTTCGCAGGAGCTCCAGGACGCGCGGGCTCCAAGCCGTAAATCCAACATCTAACGGACCCGCCTCTGATTCGCAATAGCATCACACACCCGGGACCCCATAAACTTGTTCAATTATACATAAACACCATCAATGGTTACAGCTTTGAACACACTCTCAGAGGCCAGCATGTCACACTCTCAGAAGTCAGAATGTCCATCTGAATAAACCACGCAACCAAACTCATCGTCCCCAAACCAAGAACAAACGTAGTTTTTAGAATTCTTTCCTCACGATTCTCCCGGAGTTCTCCCATGATTTGACTCTTTCTTCACAACTCGCAAAAGGCAGGATCTTCTTGAGATCAACATCTACACCAAGTCCGGACAAGAAATGCACAAAAATTGGCTTCTGCTGCCCCGTCGTTGTCACGACAACCAGACTCCCGTCCTTGCCTCAAGATGAAGGACCCAAACCTCTGGCTGGTGCATCATCAAAGTGAATTTTCACAGACGCAATTACTTGACTGACACGGGAAGTTCCCTTCCCATGGACCTCTGGAGGAACAGTTTGAGTACAGCTGTAATGAACACGTGCCGACTTTTCTTTGCAGGAAATTCCCTTCTAGATTGGCGTTGTTTTATTGAATTATTGCAACAGACAATGACCCGACGAGGTAATTTATCGCGCTAACAAGTTTGCAAACACAGTCTGCAGGGCTCGTAAAGGAACTGCCGATGGTTGCTCACGGAGCGGGATTGGGTGGGTGGGTGTCGGGACAGCAGACTGACGTGCGCAGGGCCAACCGCCCTCAAGGCAAAAATTACGGCAACGCAGGGTCTTCCGCGTTCGTTGTCTCAGGCAGCGTTGCTGGGAATGAGCCTTGTCTGCAAATCGGCTTGTTGTCCGAGCTGCACCATCTTAGTCTGGTATCAAGACGGTGGTCGTGTATTGTCTGCTGAGACACAAGCAGCTGCAAGTGTCATTCAGTCACGAAATACCACGAACTTCTCTGCATGAGTCGCCAAATGAAAACCAAGTTTTCTCAAATGAGAAAGAAAAGACACTGTTCACAGTCTTTTTTGTTGCAAGGAGAATTCAAAGCTCCTTTCGACTTCAGCTGCACCATATCTGTGAGGACTGTCGGAATGCATTGTTGGTTGACAACACCTGCACCACTAGCTTCACGAAACGTCGTGCCCACCTCAAATGGACTCAAAAAAGGGTGACACGCAGAGGTCTGTGCATTTCTCAGTTTTCTCCTTGGAAGTTGAGCAGATTTGATGACCCTCACAGATTGGGCAAATGTTATTTACACAGACAGGGAATGGTCTATAAAACGAACATTAGGGACTTCTTTACGATGCCAACTCGAACCCAAGAGCAATTCCCCAAGTGAACGTCCTCGCGCAATGCATTTGAAAAGATCGTCGTTTCACTGGCAATTTGCATTTTAAAATCGCCAAGCAGCAACAATCAGCTTGTCACCATCGCCTTTATCTATCGCCTTTGTGGGCCTCGCGCTTGACGAAGCATCGCACTGGATCAAACTCAAGAGTCGAAAGAGAACATGACAAAAATAATTTTCCGCTGGGAATGTTCTTCAACCACGATGTGAACTTCCACATTCGTGACTGCGTGTCCCCAGAGACAAAGAAACTTGGGTTCGTAAAACGAAGCCTGAGAGAGAGAGAGAGAGAGAGTGTGTGTGTGTGTACATGTAGTGACAGAGAGAGACAGACCCAGAGAGAGACCCTTAGGTGGTGTTCATCACACAAATGGACTGCATGGGTCCGTGCAGAATCCGCGTTGGAAAACCTCAACTGCGAAGAACACGGGGCACAGGACAACTTCACAAGTTATGCGCCTGATTTGGCTGAAACAAATTCAAAATTTGCCTTGTGTCCGAACAAAATGGGCCTTGCTTCAAACTGCGGGGCCCAACACTGAAAACTTCCGGTGCATGAAGTCACCAAGACAACATTTGGCAAAAGTACCTTCAGTGTGCACACTCAGTGCAGATATTGATTTGAACGGAAGATGTTGCAGTCCGTGTTTCACATGTGTGAGTCGTCATGCTCGTTTAAGTGTTACTTTGTCAAAAGCCAAATCAGGATGGAAACTATTCACTGACTGCTCAATGTGCAGATGTGAGACACTTTCCTTGACTCGAAAACAAACACTTGAAGCAATCGACTTGCATGCTGCACGCACTTTACTACCTCAGTTCTCAAGCCTCAAGACCCAGTGATCTTTCGGCATTTTTCGAAGAACGCCAGTTTCGATCTCGAGAAGACAGGCTGTGAATTGTGCTGTGATGGAATATCCTCACAACCGAGCAAAATCTTGAACGGGTTGCGCGCACAGCAAGAAAACCTGTCGGCGAAACATTTTCCTCCCCAGGAATACGAGGCCTTGTGATCCTTCAGGTTCAGATGCACCCGACCCGACAGTTGGCTGTGGCTGCAGGAACTCATGCTCCCTCCACATGTCCCATCATCCACACCATCCACTCAATTCTTCACAGCAAATCACTCTCATTTGTGTTTCTGTATCCACCTCTTCACTCCCTATTTTGACAACGCGTGGAACAGCGAGACCGGTAGAATTGGATTATTGCTACCAATTACAGCGATAAAGCTGCATTCACTGCGACCAACTTCCTCATTCACAGACATGGTGATCACGACCAGAACCAGAACGGGGAGGAGGGGTAGGGGATTGCACTCTTTCCTGATCACACTCATTCCAGTCACACACAGCGTCTTGAAAGAGACGATTGCATTCACAGCGTGACGAGAGACGCAGCAACACGAGTAATTGTACTCATCATCCGCACTGCAGCTTCAAGTTTTAATGACATGACCCCGGGGATTTGTGCGTTTCTGCTCATTGAGCTGCCTTCCCCGCGACTGACAAATCCACTTCGCTTCAGCTTTCAAACACACGAGCAAATCTGGATTTAATTAAGTTAAAACCCCGTCTTTTCCTGGGCTTGCTGGGAAAAAATTAGCAACGGCAGCTGCACGGTTAAGTTCCACGCTGCAGTTGAAAGAAATTCACCCTGACGCGAATCTCGCTGAACGTTGCCCGTGGAGCCAGCGCTATCCCAACCCTACTTCTTTGGTCTCGAACATCCGTGCAAGATGTGCGAGGGACACACTGTTTTTTATTCGCGTCAGGTGGATGTCCCAGATCGCAAGCACCGGCTGACGACAGCAGCTCCGTTGCGCCTGCAGGGGTCGCTATAGCAACCACTTGTTGCTGCAGTCACCATGGCTGCAGCGCGCGTCTCGTCTGTCAATGCATGCAACTTGACAAAAACAGTTGCATCTTGACACGGCAAACAAAACCAACCAAGCTGAGGACAGCGAACAGGGTTCTTTTGAGGTGCTCTTCAACCCTGTGGCCGGCCCACGATTCTGCCGTCGAGCTTGCACGAGACGTTCGTCTGAGGTCTCTGCGAGTGTGCTCACATTTTCTCACGACTTCCCTCAAAACACAAACGTTCGCAAAGTTTCTTCCTGCGAAGGAAAGAGGATTTTGATGGTCACTGCCCAATGCACAATCCTGGCTCACTGAGTTTCTGTTTGAAAAACATGACTCCAAAACAGACACACATCTCTCTGAGCCTCCACTGTTTCAAATTTGAAATCTTATCAAAAACGTGGACAACGTTCCCAAAACCCACGGCAGAAATGGGACAAGCCAGAAACGGAAATGTTCGGATGGATCTTTTGTTTTTCGCTCTCCCTAGAAATGAAAAGTTCCCCGGGTAGGTTATTTTTGGTGATTTGCGCCGCTACCGGTCGAGCGTGAAGCACTATAGGCATCCTCTTCCAAAAGTTGTCAGCAGCAGTTTCTCTATGAAAATGGTGCTCAATTGTGTTCATATTTGGTCTGTAGATTTGTTCTTGGTCAAGGATA
>JAAUXT010143133.1_pt1 | contig 11779 bp, 8 predicted proteins | sample 7278171 | NCBI WGS metagenome assembly JAAUXT01 (sample SAMN14350112, study PRJNA611818) | marine sediment metagenome | isolation source: surface marine sediment (1.8m) | place: French Polynesia: Moorea | collected 2018-08
AAATATTTGTACCTTCTGAGATATGGAGACATTTCTACATCCACACCCCATTTTTCCTACACTTCCAAATTTGACCTTTTTGACCTCAGAAACCTAAAAATTTAAATTTGATAAATTCCTTCCTCGTGCATTATCCCCAACCCAAAATGAATCAAAAAAGCCCAAAAGGTCCTAAATCAATTCTTATCTTGACCATGAAGCTGCTGCTGACATACTTTTGGAAGAGGCTGCCTATAGGTGCTTCGATTTGGCTCGCACCGATTTGGCTCAAATCGTGCAGCCCATCTCAAATCACCTAAAAAGAAGCTTGTCTCGCGCAAAAAAAGTCTCTCTGGCCTGACACAGTGACATTACCATAACGGTGATGCTGAACAGCCACACCAATCAGGTGGAGGTTGTTTCTGGCAATAAAAGTGCGGCTGTAGGTCGTGAAGGTTCCTCAAAAGACTGAGACAATTAAAGTCAGGTGTTCAGCTGCAAGGAACCCGCTCCCAGTCGCGTGCAAAAAGTAGTTCTGGGCTTCTGTCTGAAGTTTGCTTGAAATAAGTGGAACGTGGTTTGTCAAATTTCCTTGCAATCACAATGTGTGCACATGTTGACGCGAGCCACACGTTCACAATGAGGTTTTCCTCATGATTCACACCAATACCATACCCAACGTGACTGGGGAAAACGATACAAACTCGTTTTCTGTGGTGTTTTAATGTCGTATCTGAAGTGACGTGAAAACGCAATGGCAAAACAGCTCAACTTCGCAAAGAAATTGTTGTGATTCTCTTCGGACGAACTTCGGGCACCGAGGAAGAAACACGATGTTTCCGGAAAGGTTCTGCCTTGTTGGGGGCTGTGTATCCAAAACAACGGCCGACAAAATAAAGGAAAAGCATCATTCTTCCTGCTCCAATATCCCCTCACACCAAACGCCTTGCCTCAACAACGAAATTTCGGGGATCGAACGACCCTCGAGGCACCACCTGTTGTAAAGTTTTGTCATTGATAAAAATTTCAAGCTTGTCAATTTCCAATGCGTGCAAGTTGCAAAGTTGTGCCAAGAGCCGAAGCGAAGTAATTGCAGGTTATGCGAGTCGTGTCTCTGGGAGCAAATGGGCAAAGTATTGTCGACAATGGCGCACCCCATCCTCACCGACTCGATGTGTAATTTTCCATTCCGCAATTATTTTGATGAGTATTCAAGTTTAAAACTTAAAATATGAGGCATAATGGTGAGAAACTGGCGATTATGTAGAGAAATGTGCGGTCTTCACGAGCTTGCCCCATCAAGAATGCTGTTCTCAACGACTGATGTCCTCAAAGGCCAAATCGAGAGTTTGATCGCGAGTGAGGGTTTGGGTATCGGGGCTTTAGCAGAACTGAGGTGGAAAGTCTCCCAACCAACAAAACAAACAAAGTCAACCTTCCCATTCTGAGGCCATGGGAATGAGACCTTGGCATGCGAAAGGTGAAAATCCTGAGGACAAAATAAAACCTGACATTTGAGCGCGTAGAGCAACAGAATCTCGAAAATGAGACTGATCTGCTGTTGTCTTTTGTGACAGAGAGTGACAGAAGGGCGGACAGAGAGACGGAACAGACAGAATTACTCTTGAACAAGTCTGACTGACTGAAGGACACAGACAACTACTCTGGCAGATCCAAGGGAACCTGGGCCGGCCATGAGGCCCCCCGTCCAACAAAGAACTCCTCCTTGTTTCTCACTTCTTGCGTGTTAAATGCTGAGGATTGGACTTTGCCCTCCCAAGGGTTGGGACCTCTGACCTCAATGCTTGATCCGCTGGATGTTCTGTATCCAGGTCAAGTCTGATCCATTTTTAGTTTCCAGCGAGCAGTTTAGAAAGCAGCGTTGTCACGACACCGCAACTTATCAAGGCAATTTTGATTCATTTCTTGGAAACAACAACCATTGTATTCATACTGAATCAGAATGGAGTCGTGAATATCTGAGGTCAAGGTTTGATGCGTGTTGTTGCACCGAGCGGCAGACTCAGGACCAGGCCACCCATCTGTTCGCCCACACAATCCTTCCGGTCTTCACGCCCAACGCACAGCCTCACCAGGTTCCCTCCCCAATTTCCGTCTTCACTTTGAAACCAACTTTTCCGCGCAGTGCAGCTGATCAACGCAATGTGACGCACGACGGAGCAAAACTCGCTCCAAAGCCACTTTTCGTCATTGAAATGTTTCAGTGGATTTCACCGTTTATTGTCGTTTGTTGTTACTTTGATGTTGCAAGGGACGAAAAGGGGCAACAAGTACAAAACTGGAGGCTGGTCGTCTGGTGCAAGATTGGAAGTACTGTCATTAGGTGTTTAACCCGTAGTGCACAGCTTGCAGCTAGTATCACATTAGCAATCATCAAAACCATCAAAAATTATGACCTGCGATTTGAGGCCCGATGTCTTCCGCACAAACGGAGGCTGAATGGTCCTTCAACCGTGCACCTACGGCAAAACAACAACAGTGGACCGGCATATTGCAAATGGTGCTTGCGGTTCCAGAAGGCCAGTTGTTTCCCAGTTCCAGTCCCAACACAGCCGTTCGGCACACGAAACCTTATGTCACAAAGAGCGTCATGTTCCTGAACTTCTGAAGTGAAAATCTCCATTTTCAATCCAATAAAGAAGGTGACATCACCTCACCGGACAAAGTCACACCTGGCTATGGTACAGAGTAATTTGATGCAAAACAAATAGGAAAATCAAATATGAAAATCACATCAGTCAAATGTTGAATGTTGACAAAGTGGGTTGAAATCTGACAGGAGCCTCTTTGCTGTAGATTCCTCGGGTCAAAACGAAAACCAGTCACCCAGTGACCACGGACTCGTGTTCCACAAAGACGCCACGTTCATCCGTCCTTCGATCCAGGGTTGGATTTTTGCAGACAAAACAGACATTGGAAGTGGTTTTCCTTTCCAAGATTCCCTTCGCAGCGTGTCAATAACAGATCTAAAGTTGCAGGAAGAAACGTCAGGGAGTCAGATTTTTTCTTCAATTTTCGGTGAAGTCCAGGACAGGCTCCACGTACGAGTATGACCTTCAAGTTGCGCACTGTCTGGGGCACCAGCCGGATCACAGTGGGGTCGTGTGCAGCATTGAATATTCTCTCCTGGTTTGATTGATCGAAAGTCAACGACGTAAACAGGTATTCGCGTGTTTACCTGTTGAGCCCTCTCTTCAAACAAAATTACAAAGAGAGCAAAAAAAAGTTTGTGTTTGAACAAAGCAACTGCGAACGGGATTTTGGCTCAAGTTTTGTCAGCAACGCAGCACAGCTGAGCGCTCATGTACAAAACCCCGAACTTTCTTGGCACAGGCACACGAAAAGTAAAAGGTACCGTTCGAGCTTATTTAGATGCAAACGAAGGAATGAAAACGGGGATGGTTGGATCAAAAGGAAGGATCGTGAACGTCGTAGTTGGGCTGCAGCAATTGGAGGGCCGCACAAGTCTGCGCGCTGACTGAAGCGTGTCCTCGCACCGGGCTCGCTCTGCGCCTCGGCCCAGGCAACTCGCTCCCCGCGACCACAGGAAAAAAGTCCTTATCTGGCTTGTCAGGGGAATCACGAGAACAAGAAACCCAAACTTGAATCCCTCCAGTGGGGACAATTTCAAGAGTCGCAAACTCCAGTGCGAACTGTCGGTTTCTTGATTTCTACTGCAGGAACCTTTTGCCTGCATGAACAACTCAGCAACTCCGCACATGGCCCGAATTGCAATGTGAATAAAACATGCTCACTTCCAGAAAATATGAAAAAAGACCAGAACACAAGCGTGTTGAAGACGCGCAGTTTCCGTAAGAATTGAAAGCGCAAATCTGTCTCATTCTCTGAAAGGAAGGCGTGCAGAATTGCAACATTGCAGCAGTGCAACAACTTCACCACAGCGGCACACAGGACTGAAGGTTGTCGGTGTTTTTCAGCACAAAATTGCTGGCATGCAACGCGTAAACTCTCCGTGGACATATTTTCACACCAGAATGTTCTCGTGAGAGGTACGACATCTTGCTGTCCTCTCAGGTTTCTCCGTCCAACATTGAATGACACCCTTGGCGACTTCACAGCAGGCATGGGGATGACCGGGAGACGAGGTTGATTTTCCCTCAAGATTTCGGCCATTTTCTGGCCGGTAGAGGCAGAACCTGTGACGGCAGAAGCAGAAGATTCACCCGACTTGCACACGGCACACGCGCCTTGCTCCGCACTCACGCTCGAGGTGCGCCGCCAGACTGCGCTTTATCAACGGAGGCTGAACTTGTAGAGCAGCCGACAGCCAACCAACTTCACTTAACACTCAGACAGGAGAGGCCGGGTCTTCAGCGCTGCGGTCACCTACATCTCAACAGATCGGCGCAACCAGTGAAAGCATCTTCATTTTACGAACGGTTCAGCAGTAAAAGGGACTTTGTGCTCGTGCATACCTGCCTCTGACAAGAGCACGGCCTTCGCCATTGAGCTTGTCACTTGTTGGGTTTGTTTTGTCACACGAAATTTGGGACTTCATCGTGAGGATCAGAGAGAGGGAGAGAAGGATGTGGACGTAACTTTCCCACATTTGTACCGCTACATTTGCAAAATGCACCAGTGGACATGAGGAATTGGAAAGCTTTTGCAACAAGAACTCATTTGCCGCAACCGACATAGCTGACGCAACTGCAGGACAACTGCATCAGAGTCAACATGCACACCGACTGGATTTGGACGCTGAGTCTTCTGTTGACTTTTGCGTCCACCGTGGCAGCCATGGTACGTTGTTCCACACATCTTTGCGCCGTGTTGAAACTCAACTACTCGTCTGCATGACATGCAGACACGAGTGTCGTACGAATTCTTCATGGACACCGTGCGCAGATAATCATTTCACAAAGAACATAAATCGCACAGAAAAAGTCCCGTTCACATAACGGTCTGCAAGCTTTGCGTGACAAGTCGCTGCGCAGACTCCGGACCATTGACAAAATTATGAAACATTTACAGGGCTGTGGGTACGCTGAAAGGCCGAAATCCTTTTTTGTCTGATCAGAGTCAACTGCAGTCACCCACAAATTCGAGAACGCACGCAGCACAACGGGTCATTTCGCATGCAAAAAAGTTGATGTGAACCCATTGAAATGTTCGGACAAGGTTCAACCGAACATAGACCAAGTTCTGTGGGCTGATTCTGAAACAAACTGGCTTCGTGATGTTTGGGTGAAACCAGATGTCCCGCGCACTCCGTGTGGGGCGTTCAATAACGGCACAAAGGTTCCAAGTTTACAAGCAAGAAAAAATCACCTTGTTAGCATTCTTTATCTTGGGACAATACCAGGTGGGTTCTGTTGACCAAATAGCTTTTTACAACTGAATTTGCCGCAAAATACGGAGCGAGACTTGTCGTTGTGAGGCGCAGAGAATGCAAACGATCCAGTCAGATTGATTCTTCCTCATTGGAAACTTCCATCATCTGTGCCGAACAAATTACCAGGAACCTTACAGTTCCCATTGCCTACGTTCCGACAAGTGTGCTTTTTGTTCTTTTGGCGAGTCGTCCTTTGCTCTTTCGGTTCCCGCATCTCACTGCTTCTTGATGCATTCACCGTGAACAGCCAGATAATGTTGAAGGTGAAAAGTGAAGCAACTCGAAGGCAAAGTTTTGACATGTGTACCTGTAACATAGGCTACAGGTAGACATCTAACATTTAAAACAAAAACACTGTTGATATTTTATCATGCCTGAGGTTGGGATCATCCCCAGGCTCCAGGGTACAGTCAGCAGAAGGGTATTCCACTGAAGCACACGCCAATAACTCACATTCATAACTGCGCCAAAGGTTTCAGCTCCGCACACCAGATCCCAGCAAGTCTCAGATTCAGATCCGCTGACGTCCCGTCTCGAAAAAGTTTCTGTGCCCAGCACAACCCTCATGATGCCCTGGCAAATCAAATTGACTTCGGTTTATCTCCCATCAGGAGAATAAATCCAAGCAAAACTGTTCACACAATAGGCATGGAAATTGGTGATACATCCACTGTGAGAGAAAAAGTGAAAGTCGGTAGACAGGTCGTACTTTTTTTGGAAATTCCTCCCCAACTGGTTTTGTGCCTTTGTACGAGGTTGGAGGTTCAATTAATGTTGCAATTTCCTATCAGTCTCTCATCTCGTGAGGAAAATAAATCACATCACAACTAAGTTTGCGAAAAAAATACACACCAGGAAATAAAACGTGTCGCTGGTTTACACCAAAATGATTTCACAGCTCACAAATCAATGACTATCCCTCCTCGCAGAATTTCATTTGTCAGCCATTGCACACGATGACAAGGACTAAAAACAGGATGATGATGGCGCTGGTGAACAAAAGCAACTCTCAGCAGAGGTCTCTTCACCTGTGAGATATGGGCCTCTGAGCAAGGCACACATTTCTCCATCAAAAGGGGAAAAACAGTTTGCAAAGGTAGACAGGGAATAAATTAAACTTTTTGCCACAAGCCATTCAATTGCAGTGCTCACAAGTCGGTGCAATTCTTGTGCTGAGTACGCCCTCCATCAAAACACCAGACAAGAGTCGTTCTCCTGGAACATGGATCGTGAAAGTATTCCATTTCTTGCACGCAAAACAGCACTTTCCCAGGGACAACTAAGATGCAGCAAAAGACAGTAAATTTGTTCTTTTCAAATGAATCTCTGGCCAGAATATGAGGGTTCATTTTTTTCTTCGGAGCTTCAGCCAGTCCGTCATGAGCCCGAGGGCACATTTGGATAATTTTGTGATCCCCAGAATAGTTCATCAAAAGAGGTGAATTCGAAATCAGCATCCCGCTCTGACAGCAACACAAAGACAAGTACATAACGAAGGCACTAAATTCTGTCAAACGCAGTGACCCTGCATTTCTCTATCAGATATTCATCACAATGAGCTTTGAATGTTGCAATGAAATGTGCCAAAGTTCAGAACTGCCTCCAAAGACTGGGCAAATAACCGTTTCATTGGGAAGAAACAAATTCATTTCTTCATCCCACAGACGTGGTGCGCTATTGTACGATGCATTGACAGTGCACCCTCAATTTATTCATTTGACCCTGCTGTTCAGCGTGAAACACAAAGCAATTTGACTGTACCAGAAGCAAATGGTTCGAATGACTCTCCTCTTTTTCAAAATGAACAGGTTTTCCGGACAATTTTCCAGACAATTCGCTCTGCCGCAAAACTCCCCCTTTCGTGTCCCTTGGGAGCGAAAAAAATCTTCCTCCAAAATTTTTGCTTTGTCGGTCACGAATGCAGAATTCTGGGTGGCCACAGTCTCTGACGGAGGTTCGAGTGCAGCAACACAACCAAAACGACGCTTTTGAACAAAACGTTGTCCTTTTGCAGGCGCCACTTTGGGTCGCTCCGTTGGTCATTGTTCCTTTATCTCTTGCAGATGGAACTTCCCAAGTTCAGTCAGATGAAGCTGCTGTACCCTGGGTACTACCTGCACGGCGGACGCTACCGAGACAAAGACATTTTGGAGATGATCGGCGGAAATAGCCACGGCCTCCGCTCCCACAACACGGCGTCCCTCCGCATGTCCCTGGTCCTCAACAAATTCGGGGGACAACACTCCATCGGAACAGAGCCAATACTCTTGTCCAAGAAAGGCCGCGACAGTGTCACTGGAAACGACGGGGTGGAGTACATTTACAGAAACACGGCGTTCGGCCCGTTCCTCGCTAGTCGTTACGGCAACCCACAGGTTGCCCCACCAAACAAGAAGGACCACACCCACACCATGGACCCCTTTGTTGGGAAACAGGGCATCGTGAGGCTGGTGAGCTATCACAGAAACAAGCAGCACGCAGGAGGACACATTGGCCTGTGGGACTGCGACCACTTCTATCTAAGTCAAGACTGGACCACGGAGCACCACCTCATTTCTGTGGAGTTCTGGGAATCGCCAGGTGAGCAAATGAAGCATCACTCGAACCAACACTCCAAAGCCGATTTACACGAGTCTACATTGCAATCTAAATCAATCGCCAAACCTTTGAAGTCGCAATTTCCTGTGCTTCTCAGACACGTCTGTCACACCATCGTCCCCAAGAAAAAGATGGGTTTGATGTGCATGTCCTGAAAACTCTGGTAACTGGAGAAACGACATCGACGTCCTGCCCAAGCAAACACGAAAGCGTTTGCAGAAGTTTTGGAATTTCTGCTGAAGTAGAACCTATTTCATACAAAGACTCAGTTTTCACCTTTGCTCTGACCCGATGCTTCACTCCACGGAAGCCCTTTTCTCGCGGATCTGGATCAACAATCAACACAGGTCACTCTGATCCAAACTGCTTCAACAATTCTCAAGCTTGGTCCCGACAATTCCTGAAGCACTTGTGGGTCAGGTGCGTCTGGTATCATACGATCCCTTTCCACCTCACACAAAATGCGCAATTGCTGACTCTGTTTGAGGAAATCGTGCAAAATTTCTGAAGGAAATTGGTTCTCCGCGACACTGTGTCCTTGTTGAAGCTGAAAACAGGAGATCGAGAAAGGTGACACACACACCAATGTTTCCGTACAGGTGCAATTTTGAAAAGTGCTCTTCACTCTGGTGCGCAATCCTGAATTGTCCAGAGTACACAAGTTGGTTTACCTTGCCCCTTGAGATGACAAAAACAATGTCAACTTGATTTATTGGGAGCCACTTTCCTTTGAACAACTCCAAGGAGCGTCGCTTCCCGTCTGAAAGCAGACAATTCGCTTTCTCGACAGATTATTCAATGTCCGCCTTTGCAAGTGCAACTGAAAATTCAACACCTTTGTGACACGTGCAAAGAGTCTTAAGTAACAAAATCTTTACGTTTTAAAAGCGATAACAACAACCTTCCCAAACTGTTTCCCCTCATTTGAATGAGCGACCATCTGGCCAGCCTCGTCACAGTATCTTGAGTCATCTGCCCAGTTTTGGTGCTTTCGGTGCAACAAAAAAAAATTGACAAAGCAAGAAGACTGAACCAAACAGCAAAGTGTCATCGAAGACTCAATAGGTTCCAACTGAGAGCGGAATTAAAGCCTGTTCCAAAGAATAGCTCACTGTATTCTTTGTTTTTCTTTCAGATTCAGTGTGTCCTCCAGTCAACCTCACGACGCCTGTGCCAAAGCTCGAGCAGGTCAACATGGACAACGTGCAGATCGTCGCGCGCCACAACTTCAAGTCGGGATACCTGCATCCACTGGGAGGACGGACGCCAAAAGCGCAGCGCCAACACAAAGTGCGCCACAGGCGGGGAGAACAGCAGGACAAACTGTGGATTCAGTGAACGCGCAGTTTTGTGTCCAACACCCGAACATCAACAACAACCATCTTCATACCAAACAACATCTCTGCGTGTGACACCAAACACTGAAAGCGCCAAACGATGCGTGTTGAAAACGGAAGTCTCAGTGGTTGGGAACTATTTCTGCTTATGAAAGATCTGTCCCGAATATTCATGCGGGAATTCCTTATATGGCGGATGCTCTTCAAACACGCTTGCCTCGACTTTTTTTCTGTGTTCTCTGCTTGACTTTAAGCTGACATGAGAATGTCACCTGCGGAGGTCACGACGATCCTTTGTTCTCAGTGAAGCTACAAGGCCCTTCAGCGTACAACGCACAAATATTTTGAAGCAAGTGTGTGTGAAAGAAACATTTCTTGCAACACATCTGCGAGTTCCTGGGTGGGTTGACTGTGAGTCGTTTCCCGTTCACAACCAAAGGGGCAAAAACTTCAGCAGCCTCAGGGCACAAATCACGTGTGCACAACTGTCTATAGCTTTCAAAACACACGTATAATTTACTTCAGACAGGCTAGATTTTGAGACCTCCATTTGGGAAATTATCAAGTTCGTGGATGTTGTACATTTCTGTGTCCTTGGGGCACATTTTGATGGTTTGATTTACAGGTACAAATATGATGTATGTTTTCCCGACTGACGGTTGACAGGCGATTGACTCGTCCGTCCCTTTCAACAATCCACACCTGAGTGAAGTTTTCAATGCCGTTTGGGAGTTTTGCTTCATTCAAAGCCATTTGTAAGTACTTCACCTGACGCTTTGCTGAAAAGCACGCTTTGAGCTGTGCAACAACACTTGTCAACCACAATTTTCATTTCATCCCATCAAATGAAACCGTTCGTTGATTTGTCTAGTCCCATGCATTTTGTGCACTGTCGAACTTTGTCGCACACGCAATGTGATTGTGTTCACAGACCAATGAGTATTCGCTTGTAAATAAAGTAAATGTGCCTACATTCGGCGTTCAATTCAACAGAGAAGGGCTAAAATGGCCTGTCTGGTCAAGATTGCCTCCTTGTTGTCTGATGTGTTTTGCCATCTGTACGAAATGAAATAAACTGTAAGATTTCACCACAATGAGACTTCACTGGAGTTCATCCGTGTGTCAAGAAACACTGACAGGAATTCCTTTGGTCAGCGCGATCATTTCCAGAAGCACGAACGCGACTCTTTGTGCGTACTCCGGACTTTAACCCAAGTCGTTGAACCTACTGTTTGACAAGCCATCGAGATCAGCGCATCCGCGGCGAAACAAATACAAAACTTAAACATCCAAATCAAACTGTACAAATAATGGATATTGACAAAGTATCGTATAATTGGCTGCAGATTGAATGTCGCTGACATCTCTTCAGTCCAGCAACGAAGCCGACAGATGCAAGGAAATCAACATGGGTGTCGTGCCCTGTTCCCAAAGCGCTATTCAGCTGCTTGCCCACACGTATTTTTTTGCAAAATTCAACGGGGGTTGAAAAGTATGAAAATGTTTCAGAAATCGGATGCTGCAAGACTGTTTTCGCACTCTGGGCGATACACCTCAGGTGAACCTTGGTCCCTGGTGGCCACAGGCGAGGTGGAGCAAAAGGCAGTCAGTCAACGTGTTTCAATCTCATACTTGTGCCACCCAGACTGCCACACGGGCAGGTCCTTCACATCTTAGGGAGGAGTTCCTACGGCTGCTGGAATTCGTGAGCTTATCTGATAAACGCTGCTTACTTTGGTATCACAGGCTACAGGATTCCGATGGTGAGAGCGACGCACGCACTGACGAGGTGTCTCCGTCCCGACAGCTGAACCTGATTTCCCAGCACGCTCAAAGTTCCCCACGGGGCGGGACCATCAATTAACGAGTCAGACCAACAGAAAAGCAACACACGCGATTTTTCAACAGAAAACATGAGAAGTTTTCACAAAAAAAACTTGAACCAACAACGAACTTTGCGTGCTTCGTAAAGGCTCAGACAAATGGAGTTCGAACAAACACGAACTGTACTTGTGTCTCCTGAATCAACTCGAGCACACGGTATTGTAAAGGTTTGGAAAACTTCCACACTCGAAGAAGCGAAGCATCAGGTGTGTCTCGCGACATACCTCAGGGTACTTCAGAAAACTACCGTCAAACTACGCTTTTGTTTAGCAAGCAACCGTATCAGGAGAAAGGGCTTGGGGTGTCTGGAGGTTAAAATGTTTCAGTGTATCTCTTCTATCTTCTCGGGTTTAATTCGTGGGTGACACGAGGACTGTGTGTGTAACTTCAGCCACCGATGTGTCTCGCCCAAAGGAAAGTCTGCCAATCTCCTCCATGCCACGCACAACGTCTCAAAAAAGTGCGAAGAGAACTCACATCAGTGGAAACCACCTTTGTATCATTTGCATCAAAGATCGCATCATGGCCAGTAATTCCTGTGGCAGACGTTAATTTTCCCATTTCAGGATGTAAGAACCACAGGCATTTTTTGGGGGGGTGGTTAGTG
>JAAUXT010081787.1_pt1 | contig 11777 bp, 11 predicted proteins | sample 7278171 | NCBI WGS metagenome assembly JAAUXT01 (sample SAMN14350112, study PRJNA611818) | marine sediment metagenome | isolation source: surface marine sediment (1.8m) | place: French Polynesia: Moorea | collected 2018-08
AAACCCATAGGCGCGCGCGCGTCTCACACACACACACCCACACACACACACCCCCACACTCACACACACACACACACACACACACACACACACACACACACACACACACACACACACACACACACACAGGATTGATACTGAACAGATTCAAGAACGGGGACAAACCTTGATCACCATCCTGCACGAAGTTGATAGTGGGCGGAACGTGCGGGAAGAGGCTGGGCGTGAGGGCGGGCTGGAGGTGGGCGGAGGTGCTGGAGGTTAGGGAGGCCGCAGACACGGGCCGGGCGCCCGCAGCTCGCGCCCCCAGCCTTCGCGAGTCCCGCAGCGACAGTCCGAGCAGACGCCGCGTCGTGGAGCACACCCCGCTGTTCTCCTCACTCGGTGGCGTTTCAGACTCATCTGAATGAAGTGTTTGTCGTGTCATGACCAGTTCTGTGATCCATATGTCCTTTAGTTTTCACAAGGCCACAGACAGGCCTCAGACTCACCGTCGTCTGAAGCGGATTCGTAGTCGTCATCCACGTCGTCAATGACGTCATGCTCGTCGTGAAAATCATCCTCTCCGTCACCTGGCAACCGCTCCCGCTCACTGTAACACACAAACACCGAACTCACGTCAACCACTTGTTTGATGACCTGAGAACAGCAGACGTCACAAATGACTGCGACATTGTGTTGTGGGAGCTCACACTTTGTATTCCTCGTCCAACTCATCCGAGGACAGTTCATCCCCAAACACCGGGTTGCTCCAGTATCCGTTGCTCTGAACGAGAGCAATGCGCACAACATTCGGCAATCGAAACGGAGCCTTTCCCTGGTCGTTGTCCGTCGCAATGTTTGGAAAAGGCAACAGCTGTCTGTCCATTTTGATTTCTCAACATGGCAGTCTTGTATTGGTTCTATCTCAGGTCACTCAGACAAATGTACGCAAAATCTCTCCAAAAATCTATATGGATTCTGTCCTCGCATTCCATTTGAAGAGTGAATGCAATCCTTCACAAGTTCACCACAGTTTCACTTCCCAAACACCAACAAGCAAACTTGTAGATCAATTCGAATTCAAAGGTGTAAATTTCACCGTTGCGAGATCGTAAATCTTGTGTTCATTCTTTATCGCCTGACTGACTAAATATTGAACTAACACTTGTTCAATGAGACCTGGCAACACAACACTATCTCGAAATGTTGATCTATACCGGGCCCTGAAGTGAAAACAAACCGTCTTCAAGTCAATTCAGCCAAACATGCCACTGGATCCCGAATCTCCAAGAAATCCAAACAACGAAACGATTTCAAGAACTCGATGATCTTTACGCTTGTCTGGGTGTGTGGGCTTTGGTGATCAAACATTTTTTGAACAGTCCTTTTCTCAGTGGGAGAGTGCTTGCAATCTAGCAGGGCTGAACTGCTTGTGGCACAGGTGCGGTGAAAAACGAACAAAGCCAATGGAGGCAAATCAAAGACGAAGTGACCACAAAAGATGAATCGAATCCACTGCACATCTTCTGACTTGAAACCCAAGTTGCTGCCACGGCTAATAACGGTAACTCAGACAACTGCACAAATGATGAAGAGGTTCAAACGATTCTCCTTTACCTGCACGTTCCTTTCCCGACCGATCGATTTTGTTTTTTGGAAAAGCAGCTCCATTGGTCGAGGCAATGTTCTCAACCTTCCCTTTCCTTGTCAAAAAGGTGCGAGAAGAAAACCCAGCCACACGAGAACGTCGACGACGGAATCACTCCCCCCCTCAACGAGAGTTGTGCCGACCTGTCATCGTCCGGCTCGTCCTCCCAGTCGCCGTCGTCCGAGCCGACGGGCGTCCGCACCAACTTGCTGTCCGAGCTGATAAACTGCGCGCTCGCTTCCAACGGCCGAACCGGCTCCGCCGTCGCCCCTGTGTTGTCGAACATTCCAAGTGACACACAACTCCGTGCGCTTTTGCGACCAAAGGAAAGAAATCTCAAACCTCAAAAGGCAGTAAGAAACACAACATGAGTCTCAGTGTATTACAACTTACCGACAGTCTTGGGTCTGGGTTTCCGCTTCAGATCGTACACAACTTCCTCCGATTTTGACAACTTTCTGTAGAACAGGGTGCTGGCGCCTGATGAAGACAAAGATGAAAATTTGCAGAAACTACCAAAGGAAAGTGCCAGGACAGAACTCCAATGACTTCAAGGCTTACGTTGCAGAGAACATGCACAGTCAGTAAATTGTTCTGTAGCACAGATACGTCAACTTTTTACCTTTTCCAGCTGAGTCGTTGCTGTCCGGATCACGCCGCACCGCAGTGCTACTGACGGTCTCGCTGGGCACTCTGGTCTGAGAGACCGCTTCGTTGTTTGGTCTGCTTGGGGCGTAATCCAGATTTCGAATCTGTTTCTCAGAACCGGAGGGTGGTTTCGTCGCCAGAGATTCTTTGCTACCCTGCCATGAAACTGTTCTTCCTGACTTGACACGGATCTTCTCGTCCTGGTCGATACCTGGTGTCGATTCCTCGCCCTGGGTTGAGGCTTTGGAACTGAACAGCTGCCCACTGGTCGCGCCCAGACCAGGCCGCGGAATGCTCGATCTGGGACCCGAGGTTCCATGCAAGTTAAGTTCACTGTGAGATGCACCTCGTGTGTGTTCACCAGCACCCTGTGCATCGCACTTTCCTGTTAGGTCATTCGTCACAGAAACCACAGTTCTTTTGTAGCCACCTCTGTTCGAAAACGACTGATCCGCCAAAATCTCTTTGTGCACAACCGGAGGGCCAGCAGATACTCGTTCCGCACCCAAATTGGTGGCAGCGAGCGCGGAGACAACACTGTCCCTGAGTTGTTCCGTCATGGTCTTGGACGGAGGCAGGTTGAGCGGAACACGACTTGCTCCATCAGCTGAGGCGAGTCCTTCTTGGGTCGGTGGACGGGAGACCGGAGGTTTCGCTGTCGATGGTGGCTGAGGCAGAGGTCGCGGGTGTGTGGGAACCTGAACGAAGAACAGTCGCGTCTGACATCTGAACGTTTCCGGAGTCTTCTGACAATGTCGAAACGGTCGACTGCTCTTGGCGACCTTGGGTTTGGGCTTCAAAAAGATTACTTTGCTGAGGGAGTGAGGTTGACCGCAAGCGATTTTCAACTTTTTCAATCACAGTCAAAGATCATTTGGGGGGATGGATCCCTGTACACCAACACCAACACACACACACACACACACACACACACACACACACATGGCGACCACAGCATTCAGGACAGAAGTACGTAGGTAAGACACTCGTGTTGGACCATCGCGCGTCCAGAAAAATATTTCTGAACAAGTTTTTTTCGTGAAGACAAATTTTGATCCACTGGAAAGACTGCAACTGCTACACCCTACAGAACTGAAGCTGAATGTGACTTTCATCGACAAAACCGTTCAGCGAAAAAAGGAAATAAAAGGTGTTCTGAATCACAAAGTCAAAGAAACAACCAAGCTGCACTGGGAATCTGATCCGTGCACACCTCCGAGGCGGAAATGACAAGGCTTCAAAGTACAACAGCTGAACAAAATAGCAGACCGAAAAACAAGAGATCAAAGATCAACGAGCCCACGGCCACGGAAAAGATACCCGGCTGGTTTGGGCAAACCAACTGGGCCAAATTGTTGCCCAACCCAGCCTGGTATCGTTGACAGTTGGTTTAACCCCCCCCACACACACACACACATCTCCACAGACACACAACATAGGGTGACTGCACCAAACGCTCAGCGATCGAGGGCTTGTAGATCGACCGTCAGTTGTGTTGTACCCGACCGAAGAAGCAGACACGAAAAAAAAACTGTTCTTGCCTCAATTTGTGACAAATATGGCCACCAACAAAGGGGAAACAGAAAAAAAAGTTTGCTGCATGAAGAGTTGCCGAACATGCATAGAATCAAGTGTTACCGCCGAGACGCTGAGAACGTTGAGATCCGCCAGAGACCGAGCTTTGGACTGAAACGAACGACGGCCCCGTCACTTGAAATTCGTCCGATTTTGTGCAGAGCTCATGACAGGTGCATGTTTTCGCGATCCAAGTTCAAACACGCATTTTCTCTTCAGGGATGTAACAGAAACACTGGGAAATTTAGGAGGACCGAAGACAAAACAGGAAACAGACACGCAATCGCCAACTGAGAGTCTATTTGCCAGACTGTTTGTTCCACCTTTTGTTTCTGACATGATGGCGACAGTTTCTGTCTTTTCTGTTTTTGACTCGTGCAAAGTTGTGCAAAATCTGAACTGACCTGCAGAAAGGGTGGCTTTGACGTGGATTCTGAGCGCGGCCGCGCGGAGCCCCTCCTCACGCGGGGCGCCCCACTCCCAGGACGCGACGACTGCGCCTGCGTGTAGCTCAAGTAAAACTCTCCTGTCCTGTTCGTTTCCTTGTCCATGTCATGGCCAGAGAATGTGTAGCTTCCAGAACTGCCATACGCCTTGTTATTTGGCCTTCCAGTAGTGAGAACATTGTGATTGTGGTCCTTTGTGGACCGACTCCGATTGCGGAACTCCCTCTGTTCATGTCTGGCACCAGAGTCTTGCCGCTGCCTGTGTGAACTCCTTGGACGCAGAAAGGCGTTGGTTTGTTTCACCGGAGGAGACGGATTCTCAAGAAATCCAAATTGGGTCCAGGGCCGCTCCAGTGGGACTGCAGGTTGTCCAGGTTGCCCTTGAGGTCTTGCAATGTTGTACAACCCATTCGCGCCTTCAGAGTTGATCAGACATTGCAACATCTCCAGTGAAATCTCACTTCGCGGGAACTGGAAAAGAATACGCAAGCCTCATCAACGAGATGGATTTGAACATCAACACACGCACACAAGACTTGCCTCGCACCGCGCAGAATTTATCGCTCCATTGCTTCCTCCAGGTGCGTATTTGCTTGACAGAATTGAATGCTCATGAAAGAACAAACTGGCACAAAAAGTGTGGTGCTGATCAACTTCTACCAATAATTTTCAAGCAAAATTTTGAAGGAAATAGAAGATCAAGCATGACCTGCAGAGAAGCATGAAGAGGAACATGCAAATTTGGGCATTCCACCTCGCCATGCGGATTTAGAACTGGTCACTAGGAACAAGTTACCTCGACATCTGCAGGTCTCAGAGGCTGCGCGTAGGGTCCCTGAGCTCGGAGGGCAGTCGTGGCCACGACGCCCGAGGTGCCGGAGTCCTTGATGACAGCATAATGATGCCTGGGATTTTCACTGCCCGCTGCAGCACCCAAATCGTACGCTGACGCCAACACAGGGCTCTGTGCAAAGTCAAACGCACTGGCGCCTTCAGCAGCGACGCCGCCGGCATGCGACGGCGTCACGGCGGGAGACGCGGTGGCGCCATCATCCGCTGGGCCGCCATGCGCGAGAACCTGCAACACACAGCAATGCAAGCAAGCAATGCAAGCATCGGACCAGCCAAGGCACAGGAAGCACGCAATAAATGCCAACTGAAGAGGAAACGGTTCAGGCGCAATTAACAAGAACACTTGGCAGTCTCCACACACGCCGAATCGCCCGAACCGGCAACAAGTTTTCTGCGCGTTCGGCGTGTGTAAAAGGGGCATGCGCAAAAGGAAAACTACTTCACTTTCCCCCTGCAGACCTTCCGGAGATATTTCGTCTTTTCAGACTCTTTGAAAATTAGTCGAGCATTCAGCGTGAACAGTTTCATGCAAATCAAACTAGCAATCGTAGCTCACTAAGAAGGAAACGCGAAGCCAAAAATACTTTGCAGGATACGAGTGACTGACAGTACAATAATTGTCAAGCTGCCTACACTGCGTTTCAGTCGGCACAACGGACACAGAGCAACAGACTGTTCAGCTCGTCAACTTACCTGCTGATGAAGGTATCTGATGTCGGGATGAACGGGCCGCGTTGTCGGGCTACTGCGTGGGGACCCGTAGAAATTCCCCGTGCTCGAACTGAAGGAACAAACCAGTTCCGATGTTAGTATCCAATCTGGACTCAAACGGGGACGTCAATGCATTTTTTGTCTGCACCTGCATCTTGCCAAATAAAGTGCAAATCGTGCAGCTCAGACAAACGTGAACGGCAGACGGATGAGAAAACACTCGATTTGTTGATCAACTTGTTTTTCTTTCCAGCATTGTGTGAAGAATGACGTAGGTTGCGAGAAAAATATCAAGATACATTTGTGACCCCGATGTGCACGAGACATTTGAGTGTTTTCTTGGCAAAAAAACTGCTTGATTTGACATTTACAAGGTATTATTTGAGTAAACAATTCGGATGAAAAAGACTCACAACAAACATGCATGGGTCGTGTGGATGTGAAACCAGACAATCAAAACTGAACAATGAAAAGAACAAAGTAAATCAGGCGAGAATCTGAAAGAAACTGACACCAAAGACGATGAACTAGCCTACAACGCCACAAATAGAGTTACACACGTGTAGGTGACAAAGGCGTGATTGGGTGAGGACCGGCTGCCCGGGCGAGTCGCAGTGCCACCGGGAGCTGTGCGATGTAGAGCGGGTGGATTCGCCCCTGGCGATCGGAACGTGTATCTGCCGTTGTCATGAAAACCGCTCGACCTCCGACTCATCGCCTCAGCCGCTTTCAAGCTTAACGAGAACGGGTCCAACATTCCGATTCACCATCAGAGGAAGAAAAGCAAAGGGCAAGCCAAGTCGTGAGCAACGTTTGGTGATGATCTGAAAACAGTTAAAAGTTTGAAAAAAACGACATCTGTTCTTGTCAGCTCTGTCCCATGTTTGCAAGTAAAACCCATCAGAGCCGACGGTCACCGTCACGAAGAAGTAACATTCAACTGCGAACCTGCACTTGATGTTGGGCTTGCTGGCGTTCTGCCTGCGCGGCAGGTGTCTGACCGCGTCATCAGCCATGCCCCGTGGAAAGCGTTTCACTGCTCCTTTGCCATCAGCGGCTCGCAGTGGCAATCCTGCAAGTAGACACCAGAACCCGATTCAGTCAAATGCAAAAAGTTGGGATGTTTCATCCACACCTGAAAGAGACAGAAAAACAAGGACACTTGCTGGTGTTGACACGCGCCGTGCTCAACCGCCCTGGAAACCATGGCGCGATGACAAGAGAATTGCGTTTGCACTTAATCCGAGAAAATTCTTCTCAAAAACAATTTTTTATTTTTTCCCCGAACGTATTTGCTAACTGTATGGTTGTGGGTGAACAGTTTATCCCAAGTTTTATTTTTTCGCGAGAATGTGAGAAAATGTCGGGACCTGCCTGCAAACTTGTTTCTGGAAACGAAAACGTTTTCACTCAATACATGTACTTTCTTGAGGAGAGAGAGGGATAAAAATTTTGTTTCCAGCTTCCATAAACTCTGTTGATCAGTGGCTCGGAGTCTTCGATCAAATGTTCAGTTGAACATCTCCTGCTCCACGCAAAGAAAATGTTGCTGAGTTTGAGTTCACTGCGGAGACAGTTTTGGGAGAATTGGACGCGAATCATCTGACCAAGGCCAGGTGACTCTCTCCGTCTCTCTTTCTCTCTCTCGCACACACACACACACAAACACACACACACACACACACACACACACACACACACACACACACACACACACACACACAAGGATGCGAACAGTTTCAAAATGCAAAACAAACACCTCGCCACAATTCTGTTTGCTGCAGGTCAGGCACCACTTCTGGGTCTGCACATACACCAGATACACACCTCACCACACACAGCGAACCAAGGGGAAAAAATTGTCCATACACTGGATAACATCAACTGAGATCGATCGCAAAAAAACATGTGGCCGCGCGTGAACAACAAACAGATTCCTACCTTCCACCTGAAGCTTTTGCGCCATGTTCTGTCGCAAAATTCAATCCATATCCCCAGAGGAAGAGAGTTTCTCAGGATTCCAGAGACAAATCGAACTCTGTGCGAAACGCTGTTGTTGAACCACAAACATTTTTAATTCTCTGAGTGTGGCTATTTCCCAGCAACACTTGACAAAGACTTTAACTTCTTTATCACCACTTGTAGATTCGGCATTAAAATTCATCTCGCTCAAGCGACAACCACCAGAAGATGAATAGCAACAAGCATGACGTTGTCAAGTGAATCGAACCGCAGATCAATTTTTAATCCACATGATATTTGCCGACAACTTTTTGTTGTGACGGAGTTGCATTCCGCCACAAAACCACTCAGATCCACAAACGTTCGATGCTCTTGGTGAAACTGATCAAAACAAAGTTATCCGTCCAGTACTCAGTGCACTGCAGTCCGTACAAGCCTGTCAAGACTGAATTGTGGACCTGCGAGACACTCATCAAACGTAGCGAGTGCAGCTTCCGTGGCATTTCAGAACGCATGCGATCGTGTCAACTCACCTTTCATTGAAAGAAAAGGAAACTGCCACCCAGCAGGGTCAAACACAAAAACAGAACATCGCAATTCAAAGTTGTCACTTGTGTCCACTTGAAAGATTGATGTGACTCCAGTCAGATTTACTGATGTGCTCTCAAGCACAAATCCGGTGCACAGCTCTCACTGCATGACAGATCTGACAATCCCTGAGAAGGCCTTTGTAGACTCTTTGAAAGGCATGCTTCTTTGCGCAAGTTTTATTGAATCACAACCTTGCAGTTCAAGACGGGATCAATAACCAGTCAGATTGGATCGATGGATTTGCATGCGACGGCGATCGCTGAAAACTCGCTAATTGAGACAGAAGCTTGTCAAATCCCAATCGACATCGGATCTCGCGAGCCAATAATGTCGGGAGCACACGCAAACGAAACTTTCCCGACATTTCTGTTCCAACAATGGGTGCCATTTTATTCAGGAAGAAAAACACGCGCCTTCCGTCTGGCAACTGCCAGTAAAGACAGCACAGAGTTTGCCGCACTCAAAGTGAGCAACACTTTCATGGTCAAGCCTTCGAAAGTGACGTTGGGCCCCTTTGACCTGGACACTTCCCCGAATTTTGCGCCACAGTTTTGAGCTTCGGATGGTGAAGATAACACTGCCAGAGCTCGAGGTCGTTCCCCCCTCCCCCACCCCTATCCTGGATCAACCAGAGGCCAACGCTTTCGCTGTCAGCGCCTACAAAAGAAAGGGATTTGGTTCAGAGCATAAATTCTGTTCGTTTTGAAACCCTATTGATTGCTCCTGACAGGAAATTCTGGCATGGCACCCGGTATCCAACAAACACAAGATTCAAATAACACTTCGGCATGTTTGGTTCTGAAGCTGTCCTCTGCACGAGTACATTTTCAGCGAATTTGAGACGAAGCTGTTTGGATTTTGCAACAGGAAAACAAACCAACATGAAAATCATACTGCTGGATTTCAGAGTGAGCAAGTTGCGCGAACTCGCAAATTTGAAATTTTCGTCCAAATCTTCGTTGCTTCCCTGTGTTCCGAATTTCGCCATGTCGATCTCACAGCCTGTGATTTGGGGGAAATTTTGTAGCGACTTGGACTAACTATGCGGACGGAGCGAGTCGGCAACCCATCAAAGGCGCACCTGTTCTCACAGTCAACGTGACACGGTGCGTTGAGGACATCATCACTGGGCGAGTTCGACCACGATGGCTTGAAGCCACTCTTCTGGTAGTACGAGTATACGACTCCCACCTTGCTTTTGACAACAGCAACACACCGCAAGCTTGAGACTCCAGGCGAACCAAACGAGGACCCAAAGTCCTGGAACTCGACCAGTTATTTTGTGTCTTGTGGAACTTGAGACAAAGGTCGGATGTTCAGTTTTACTGCCCTTGGTCAATTCGAAAGGAACCACTGAAAACAGCATAAAATTTAGAATGGACATCCTCAGGGTTTGTTCAGATACACTGACAAATGCACTTGTTTTTTCATGGAAAGGAAACAGTTACCAGTTTCTTCATGTGTCTTTTAAATTCAGGAGTGGGTTTGTTTCCCAGTTCGGAGTTCTACCAACTGACACTCGCAGTCATCCTCAGAAGCACGAGTCGTTCCGAAGTGTTAAACTCAATTATCGCCCAAGCAACCTGCAACATTCGAACGGATGTTGAGCATTCATTCACAAACAAATGGAACTGGCACAAACCTCAGAGTTCTGTGCAGTAATCAGTTGCTATATACCGCTCAAGAATGGTCCATCCTTTCCAACTGCGAAGTTTCCCACAAAAAATTTCGAAAGAAGACTGTTCATCCTTGGAAACATTCTGTCACGTGACCTCACTCGACCAACTGGAAAAGTCGTAACATTCACCGTGTTGGTGCCGTGGTTCAAACACGCAGGCGGTCTGTCAAAGAAGTTTATTTTCTAAAATTTATTTTCCCAATCGGTGTGCAACAGTTGTATATACACATGGACATTTTATACAAAGATTGACAGGCCATAGCAGATCCAGAACTTGGGTTCGTGTTCAATGGGAGGTGAACAATTTTTGGACGACAACGTACAAGAACCACTTGTCGAGCAGACGCGGCCTGAGTCTGGACGACAATTCTGGACGACAATTTGCGTGTTCCAGATCGGATCGGAGGCGCCAAGTTCAACTTCATTATCCTGAATCCGCTTCACAAGACACGTGCGAATTTGCGTCCACCCTCCCAGAAACATGTCAGTACACTGTACATACAAGTTGAAATCTGCAAAGTTGCAACTATTCAGTGCTGGAACTTGAACTTGTGCTTCGACGTCGCTTGGCTTTTTTGTGGCTTTTCTTTGAAGCCTTGAGTTTTCGCGATTTGGTCTCTTCCTCACTGTCACTCGAGTCCTGTCTTTGGCTGGTCTTCTTCTTTTTGTCTCGTTTGCTGGATTTGTCATCCATTCGTTCAGCTGATGACGAATTGCGTCTTCTCTCTCTGGGTGATCTGGACCTGTGTCTGTCCTGATGTCTCCTTTCTTCCCTGTCGGTGCTTCGTTCATTGTGAGAATTTCTTCTGGAATATCTCTCTGGATCCTCTGGTTTTCTGTGCGCTCTGTCGTCCACGCGTCGTCTGCTTTCTCTGTCATCTCGCTCGCTGCGACTTCTCCGCCTTTCTTCGTCATGTTGTCTGTGCGTTCTTTGCTCTTCTCTCGAGTCTTCATCTCTGCCCATCCCGGCTCTTTCTTTTCTTTTGTCACTGTCATGCTGTGCAACAATGTAACAAAAGCCTTGTTTCAACCAATTCGCAGTTTCGTTCACGGGAAGAAAGTACAACAAATGACCGTCATGTGGACAGGAAACACAAAATTAAGTATCCTGGCACCACCAAATGTCGCATTCAGGTATTATTTGCATCTGCAATAACTGTGGTTACTTCCATCCGGCGTCAATACAAATGTAAAAATCATTGTTTCCTGTGTACCGTTTCTCTGGCGGTATGCTCCGATTCGGATTCCTTTCTCTTCTTGCTCCTCCTTTTCTTCCCACCTTTCTCCCCAGCGCTCTCTGTAATCGTAGGAATGACGTGTTTGCGGTGGTACACAAAATGTTTTTGTGCTGACAAATCGAGCACCAGTCGGTGCTCCATCCGTCTTGAATTTCTTTTGTGCAGTGTTGGTCTTGAACCGACTGCTGAAATGCTTGGCGTATGTTTGGCGTCAAAACAAGCCCTCTTTATGTCAACAACGAGAATCCAAGGATTATTGAACACGAGTGCCAAAAAGAAGAAGATGCGAAATTCACCAGAGGATGGGGTGGCGTCTTGGGTTTCAGGTGCTCAAATGTGCAGCAATCTGCCTTCAAACGAATGTTGTTGGGGGTCGGGGTGGGAGTGGAGGAAGGGGGGGGGGGGGCGGGGCCCAGAATTTCTCACCCTGGCTTAGTTAACGAAAG
>JAAUXT010090539.1_pt1 | contig 11777 bp, 16 predicted proteins | sample 7278171 | NCBI WGS metagenome assembly JAAUXT01 (sample SAMN14350112, study PRJNA611818) | marine sediment metagenome | isolation source: surface marine sediment (1.8m) | place: French Polynesia: Moorea | collected 2018-08
CCTAGTTTTACTATATCATGGAAAAGTTAAAGTTAGGTTTGGCTCAGCCAAAAAATTTAGAGAGCATTATTGATTGTTGTTGAACTGGCAAACACCAGAAGATGAGCAACAGTAGTGAGAACTAGTGAGTTGAGTGAGGATTTTTAAATTGTAGAATGTATGCAGAAATATATTACATTTTAGCCATAATCAGAGAATAGTACAAATATATTACATTTTAGCTATAATCAGAGAAAAGTACAAATATATTACATTTTAGCCATAATCAGAGAATAGTCACTGACACAAGACTTGATTTCAAACCAGAATATATGATAGAAAGCCCCATAAAAAGTGCTTTTTTTTCTTCAAAGAGCGCTTTTTTTTTTCTTCAAAAAGTGCTTTTTTCGCTTTTTTTTTTTTTTGGAAAATTGCTGTGCGAGGACTGGTGTGTGTGTGTGTGTGTGTGTGTGTGTGACAGTGTGCGTGCGTGTGTGACCTCCAAAGACCCTGAGGAAAAGAGACGACGGGACACTGTCCCCTGACCAGACCGCACGGTCGAGGCCAACGAGTGAGAAGTTAGTGCGTGCGTGCGCAAGTGTCTCCGACTGTGTGGCGCTCTTATGTGTGGTTTGTACACACCATTCCACACACACATTCAGTGAGGACGCGGTGGCAAGATTTATGCGTGAATCAGCAGCTCAGGCTTCAAGAGCGTGACTAGTGTGGGGATGTGTGGTACAGCGACAGCAAACAGCACATGTTGCGCGGGCGATATTAGAGTGTAAACCATGCCTGTTTCGTCCCACAGGGAGGCGACCGGGATGGTGATGCACAAAGACTCCAAGTGGTTCCAGAGCTGGCAGAACTTCAAAGACAACAACCAATATGTGCACAGTGAGTTTTCTGTTCAACACATGTGTTCCGTGAGCGAGATTTGGGAGAGTGTTCACGTCGCTGGGACGTGCCTTCCGATTGGCTGTCGAAGAGTCACGGTTGCAGAGTGGCTGCCATTGCCTTTTGACCTGAGGGGAAAAAGAACAGAACTATGTGTGTCCTGGGTGAAGGACAAATCAAACATTGTAATGTGCTTCACCCAACAGTTTTGTCTCTGGCTTGGGTGAGGCCTTCGACACTGAGAAATCTGTTTGTTGGGGCGTGCCTGTGGTTGATCGAATTCTAACTATCGCAGCCCGAGTTGGTCGGGTAGAGGTGTTTTTTTGTGCAGCGCGCGCGTTGTCTGTTGGGTCTCTCAAGTGCGTAATGACAATTTTTCTCGCAGAGATCTTCGACTTGAAGACCAAGTACGACGAGAGCGATCACGTGTTCATCCGGGCCACGCGCACCTTCACCGACAAGATGCAGGACATGTTCGGTGAGTGTGAGGGAGAGGGCACGTGTTGGGTTGGGTCAGTGGAGGGTTGGGTCAGTGGAGGGTTGGGTCAGTGGAGGGTTGGGTCAGTGGAGGGTTGGGTCAGTGGAGGGTTGGGTCAGTGGAGGGTTGAGCACTTATCTTGTCGATTTTCCTTGTCTTTCAAACAACACTTGACAAAATGCATGTGTGCTGTCCCTGTCCCTGTCCCTTCATGTGTGCATCTGCGCCAAATAAAATCAATCTTCGCTGTCCCTTTGCGTCCAAGGGCGTGTGTGCGTTTTCTGCAGACCGTGTGTTCTCCGTCGGAGGCACTGACGGAGACCGGGAGCTTCCTGCGCGTGCGTGTTATCGCGTACGCGTGTTGCTTTCGCGTCTACGTTCACATGTGTGCTGTATTGCTGGTGGTACACGTTCACATCCACGTGTGTGCTTCCTGTATTGTAGGCGGTGTGTTCTCGAAGACGGAGATGTCGGAGGTGCTGACTGAGATCTGTAAGATGGACCCGAGCTTCGACATGGAGCTCTTTATCCGGGAGTGTCGAGACGACATCATCCCGAACGTGCTGGAGGCCATACTGAGAGGGGACCTCGAGATCCTGGAGGACTGGTGCCACGAAGCGGTGAGACGTGTGCGTGTGTGTGTGTGTGTGTTTGTTTTGTTTACGCACTGGAAGGAGACTTGTAGATTCTGGAGGACTGGTGCCACGAGGTGGTGAGGTGTGTGTGTGTGTGTGTGTGTGTGTGTGTGTGTGTGTGTGTGTGTGTGTGTGCGTGCGGTACATGCCTCGCGTTCTCCTGCTCTCAGCAACTTTCCGTCCTCTTTCATCGCTCAACACATCGTGTTTGGCTGAGCGTGTCGTCGAGCAATATCACGCTGTCACCCTTCCTGCATTATCGCTCAGTTGTGTTTTCCCTGCAGATATTCAACCAGTTGGCGCATCCGATTCGGGAGGTGCAGAAGCTGGGCTACAGACTCGACTCGACGGTGCTCGACATGAGTCGGGTCGAGGTGAGCCAACACGTCTGTACCCGGCCAACTCGGAACTCGGCTTGTTCTACCAAAACGTGTGTCGTCGGTGCAGCAGGCTTTTTGCCCATATGGGTGTCTCTCTGCTCTTCCTCGCCCCGCAACCAGACCTGTCCACTTTGGAGGGAGGGGGGGGGATCTGCTCAAGAGCGGAATCCGCCCACGAGGATGGGCGGGGCGGGCGTCCGTTGACCTGAGGCAGTTTGTGATGGCACGTGTTGTTGTGTTTCAGATACTGATGGGGAAGATGATGGAGCAGGGGCCGGTGCTGATCATCCACTTCAACGTGCAGCAGATCCAGTGTGTGCGCGACGCACAAGGGGTGGTGAAGGAGGGCGATCCGGTGAGTGTGCGTGCTTGTGTGAGGTGTGCGTGCAAGTCTGAAGGAAGATGATCTGGTGCATGTGGCGTGCGTGTGAGGTATGCGTGCAGCAGATCCAATGTGTGCCCGACGCAATAGAGGTGGTGAAGGAGGGCGACTCGGTGAGAGTGTGTGCGTGTTAGGTGTGCGTGCAGCTCTGAAGGAGTATCCAGTGGGTGTGTGTGCAGGTGTGAAAGCGGGGACCCGGTGAGCGTGTGTGCGTGCGTGTGAGAGCTGTGCGTGCAGCAGACCAGTGTGTCTGACCCGGAAAGGGTGTCAGAGAATGGGATTCAACGAATGTGCGTGCGTGTACGTGGTGTGTGTGCAGTGGGATACAACCGGGAGGGGGATGCGGGGAGGTGCGGTGTGCGTGCAGCACTGTGTGAGGCAAAACACAACCCCTCTGGATCCCCCCTTGGGATGATCTCCAGCTCAACGTTGTGTGTTGCAGGAGAAGATCGTCAAGATCGACCACACGTGGGCGCTGTGTCGGGACCAGAGCGTGCTCAACCCGCGCGCCGCCTGGCGGGTCGTCGACCTGTCCTCCTCCGCCGCGCGCGAACTCATCTTCTAGATGCCACCACCAGGGGGCACTGTGGACGCGTACTGACTGACGCCGCCGATGTGGGCGCGTTCGATTCCACACTCAGTGACCTCGAAGAACCTCCAGACACCGACGCGCCCAACTGGCTGGTTCTGGGACGCAACGAACAACTTTTTGCCAGTGCGAAATCTCATTCACGCTGAGTCCCGTCAACGGACGGCGGAGTCAAGCATGAATTTGCGCAACACAGCGTGAAGTTTGTCTTCCATAAAACATGCGGAAATTATTCACCCTCAACGGGCCAAGTGGAGCTCAGTGCCAGCAGCAAACATTTGTCCGTCAGTGTTTATTGGGGTTGTCCTGGCACAGCTGTCGCCCGATCAAGCACAACGGAACACTCTGCGTTTACTTTCCCGAAATGCATTTTAGGATGATGATGCGCATGTGCGCAAACTTTAGCCGATCATGGGGGATTAGGGTCAGAGGGGCGGGGCCGGGGAACTCGGGATGGGTGTTCCGACCTGACTTTCAAAGGTGAACATCTTTGCGCCTGTGGCGCAAAAAAACAGGGGGGGGGGGTCCTGGTGGGGATCAGGGTGCACCAAGCGCCCTGGATTCACTGAAGGTCAAACAGAATACGGCCCAAATACAACAAACCAAATACGGAAACACGGTGTTCGCACGCGCAGAGTCGCAGAACACAAACCGGAAGTGAAGAAGCGGAAGTTCGGTTCGTGGGTCGAGAGGACAAGATGTCGCCACGTCTGTAAGACGAGGAACGTGGTTGAGTAAAACACTGGTTCGCTTCGTGCCTGTTCAGGTCATTGGCAACCTGCACAAGAACGCAGCGCATGACACATCCAGTGTGAAACTTTCGTCTTCGTTGCGCGTGTCTTTGTGCCAAGGAAGCCATTGGAAATTTCCCGCTGAACTTATTTGATGTCGATACCGGTTTGCAACCAAAAGATGTAGTTGAGAAACTGGCGACACCGTCACTGTGACGACTGTGCGCCGAAACTATGGTGACTGGCGCGCGCATTCGTTTGTTGCTGATGCAGATTTGTTAGGAAATTTATTCGACCAATAAACATGTCAAGAAATACAGACAAGCGAATTCCTCTTTCCGTACAAACGAAAGTCGACTGGAACATCGTGTTCTCCAAACAATTGGGATTTGGCTGGACTCCCATCTGAATGTCACTCACCAAGAGCAGATATCACCTTGTTTCATCATCACAACTTTGGGCCGTTTTAGTTTCTTTCTCTTGCTCCCTGTTTGCCTTCTCGGCGTCAGCAGAGTCAGCGTCCACATCGTCACTGGTCACGTGACACGTCGCCACGCTGACCGCTAGACGGTTCTCCACGTCTGATGACGTCACTTCCTCGTCCGATTCCCCGTCCTCGTCAGAATGAGGTTCCGCAGCGCCTGCGCAGGCCTCGTCCAGTGATGACGTCACTTGTTCCTCCTCGTCCGATTCTTCGTCCTCAGAATGAGAGTCGTCAGCGTCGCCGGCGGTGCCGTCGTCCTGCAGAGCGTCGCTCAGTTGTCCGGACTCCTGCAGCCGCAGAAAGGTTCCTGCGGAAAAGAACGTTCAAGATCACGCGTTGGATTTGATTGGGAGTGAGTCAGAAGATTTTTGACAAACATTTGACTCAAATTGGGGGGGGGGGGGTTCCTTCTCCTCACCGCACCTCAACCTCTCTCCCTTCCGTCTCTCCCCACCCTTTGCACAGCCCTCGCTGCCCTTTCCCATACCCTGTCTCATCCCCTCCTCTCCCAAACACTACCCTCTCCCTCAACTCTACCAACCCCTCATGCCCTCGTCGCCTCAATCTTCCTTCGACTCACTTCTCTTCCGTTCCGGGAGGAATTTCAGCTCCTGCTCCAGTTGCGCCATCTTCTGAGCTTCCTCCGCCTCAGTCAGGCGCGGTCTACGGAAAACAAGAATCATTAACCGTCAAGGCACACAGACTATCATGATCCCCCTGCCTCCCCTGCTGGGCAGCTCTAACGGCGCCCAAATTTGTTCAAATGTTTTCCAGCAGATTTTCAAGCGACCAACCAACGTCACGTCTGATGGACGCAGCGTCTATTTCAGCCCCCAATACTGGACGCACCTTCACCATGAAGAGACGAACTCACCCATGCACGACGTCCTTGGCAGCGCCACACTTCATGCAGACGCCGCTCGCCCGCGCGCACGGCTCGCACACGATGCAGTACGCCTTCTTCACCGTCTTCCCCTGACACTTCGTGCTGTAAAGGACGAGGCAACCGTGCTTGTTTGCTTTTGGTGTCAACTCAATACTCGTGGTACACGAGGGGCTGTTAGATGTTGATGACAGAACTCTGCTCCATAATTGGACCAAAAGGAACGTGACAATGATGCTGTTCGATTTACACCCGAGAATCCGAGAAATTGACAATTCTCGATATCTGAGAGTGTAAAACGAACAGCATTTTCATCCGAGAAGATCCCAGAGAGTGTCGAAGAATCTGAGAAAACTTGAGGCTCTCGGATTCTGGGGTCGAGAATCCGAGAATTCTCGGATGTAGATTTTCAAATCGAACAGCATCAGTGTCTGACTCTTCTTTCTCACTGCTGAGACAAGACGGTCTCAGCGGATTTCTCCAAACTTGGGAGAGGGTCAGGACTTTCTTCCAAGCCCTGCGTGTGTGTGTGTGTGTGTGTGTGTGTGTGTGTGTGTGGGGAGGGGGGACCCTTAGCATTTTCCCACCCCGGTTTGACGGGTGGAACGTGACACCAAAACTTCAGACGCCCCTTGGTCAGGCCAGAGGTAAGTAACACTGCTGTCTTTTTCGGAAGAGTACAGCCGTTGGACTGCTCTGGACCGCTTGCGAATAGAGTACTCACCATTTCTTTGGTACTGTGAGAGGTTTGTATTTCTTGTAGCGAATTTTCCACTCAATGACTTCGGTGCAGCGGGCGCAGCACTGGGTCACCTGGAGGCTGTTGATCAGTTTCGCCTTTCCACTCGTGTCGTGCAGGTTGTTTTTGAACGCCTTCGTGTTCTGGTGCTTCTGCGCCTTCTGTTTCTTCACGTTGCCTCTCTGAGAACTCATCTTGGTCAAATTTGTTTCGCTGAGCACTCAGTCACGAACCAAACGAGAACAAACCCTCTACAACTGGCCAAACCTGACTTTGTTTATCTCAACATGTTGTGCAACGGGCGCTGACATATTGACAGGCCCGCAGCGAAAAAGTTTTCCACCGAAACGAGACAAGCAATTAAATAACTCATCGAAGTATGAGTAAATACGGATAATTTTTTCATTGTTTATAGTGAATTATCTTTTGACGGAGCGTTGTTTTAATTGAGGAAAATCCAGTTTTCTATGGTTTCTTGAAGTTTTCCACATCCGGTTAGGGCTTCGTGACGTAGGCCTTGTCTGGAACACTTGATGAACACAACTCACAAAGTTTTTTAAAAATCAAAAACTTTCCTTACAAAGAAAATGCGCCAATTCGGATCTATGTCTGCAACTAAATAAAGTTTTATGCCATAATCTTGTTAGAAATTTTGATCAAATTGCTTTCCTTGAATAGATTGAGCCACAAAACTCCCACACCCAGTTCGTTTTGTGGTCGGGTTGTCAGTCCACAATCTCAGGCAGGAACTGAAACACATCTGGAAGAACGGGGAAAAAATGCCGATTTTTGAAGAGTTTTGAATGGTTTGAGTGCTATTTTACAGACACATATCTGCCTTAAATATAAGGAACCATTGTGATACAAAAACGCTGAGGGGAAAACGCAGAGAAAAGCCTCCGAAGATGAACGGATTGTCGCTGAGTGAGTTGTGTTGTCTCTTTTGTTGTCCACCATGCCCGGCGCGGATCGCTGCCAAGCTGGCGTTCCTGCCCCCGGAGCCGACCTACTCCTTCATATCAGACGAAACCGGGTCGCGCTACAGCATGCACTTGACGGAGCGCGCCGAGTGGCAGTACACGCAGCGGGAGCTGGATCTCATCGAGGTCTTCATGACCCGGACGACCCGCGGAAACCGCATCGCCTGCGCCATGATCCGCTGCTCGCCCAACGCCAAATACACGATCCTCTTCTCCCATGGCAACGCCGTCGACCTGGGCCAGATGACAAGTTTCTACATCGGACTCGGGAGTCGTATCAACTGCAATATCTTCAGCTTTGACTACTCAGGGTACGGAGTCAGCTCGGGGAAGCCCTCGGAAAAGAACCTGTATTCCGACATAGACGCTGCGTGGCTCGCCTTGAGAACGCGCTACGGGATCAGTCCAGAACACATCATACTGTACGGACAGAGTATAGGGACTGTGCCAACCATAGATCTCGCGTCGCGCTACGAGGTGGGCGCCGTCGTGCTGCACTCACCCCTCATGTCCGGAATGAGAGTCGCCTTCCCAGAGACCAAGAGGACCTGGTTCTTCGACGCTTTTCCCAGGTACGTCATGGTGTGGTGTGGTGTAGTGGTGGTGGTGGTGGTGGTGTGTGTGTGTGTGTGTGTGTGTGAATGAGGGCGTACGGTCGTACGTGCGTGTGTGGCCTGTGTGTGTTGCATTCGTGTGGTCGGGGTTGTGTGTGTGGTGTGTGCAGTGCACTGAGTGTATGATCTCCATAAACGAAGAGTCATTCGAAGTGTTTCCCATGAATGTGTGAACTGTGTGTGTGCGTCCTTGGTGTACGTGCGGGCGTTGCTTTTATTCCTGCACACTTCGCCAGACCCCAGTATGTGCGTGTGTGTGTGTTCTCAGGCCGAGCTTTGATATCAGCTGGAAAGCAGTTTCCATTTGCAGCGAAGTGTCGCGTGACTCGTGAGATAAGCGTTGATCTGCGTCGGGCCCTTGTTCCATTCCTTTGTCTCCCGCAGTGTGGAGAGCCTGCAGTCAAGTGCCACATGTTGTACTTTCTGACTCGAGTGGCAATCGTGATTCAGTTGGTCGCAGCGCAAGACTTGTTTTGTTCAAAACTGATGTGCGCCTGCATGGAGGAGTATTTATGTGTGTACACAGCTGCGACTCATTGGAAGATAAGATCTACGCCGCACGGCGGGATGGTCCCTTATCTGCCTCACATGCTACAACTGAGAGATCCGCGTCTGTTGTCCCCGTCATCATGCGCACTGTTCACCTTGAACGATTCCGTACTGTGCGTGGGTGTGGCGGTTTCCGGCAGAAACCCAGAAAATAATTGAACAAGAAAATTTTGGAGAGTTTTCGCTGTTTGTCACCTTGCCCCACCCCAACCCTTTGAAGGGTCTTTCCCTCCTCCAGCTTTTCTCAGAAAGCGGCGGAGGGTGGGGGGGTGATCGTTGGTCGTCTCATCCTCACCCACCCACTAACGAACTTCGCTTGACACGTAATTTTTCCTCGGATTTCTTTTGTGTGGACAGTTTGGACAAAAATTGGGTCTTGGCTGTGTGCAGCAAGAGAACCCCGAACACAGTCAATTTTCACCCACATCACAAAAAGAAAATGCGGGTTGTCGTTTGCTTTGCCGCGCCGGTTCCTTGACACCAGAAATTGACTGCGTGAAAGAAAATTGGGACTGAGCTGATGTCAATTTCAGAAATTGTGAACAAAAAGCCCACAACAGTGACTTTATGCACGACGTTCAAGGCGCAGGTCGCGTGAACGTCAAAATCCGCACCGTTTCCATGGCACAAAATCACAAAATACCATTCGACGTTGATGTTGTCGTTTATGTCGTCGCTCAAGGCGTGCGTGCGCGTGCGTGTACCAGGATGTGGTCTTGTTTTCTTGCTTGTGTTGACTCATTCACACCATGCAGCGCAAAACAGCTTCATGTTAACAGTGCGTCGTGCGCCGTTTCAGCGACGCCTTTGATTCTCAAGTATCACGCCGTGCAGGATCGATGTCGGGAAAATGGCCACGATATTCGCATGGCTGAGTCAATTTTTCCCCGACTTTTGAAGCTGAATGGAAGTTGATAGAATTTCGCTTGCGGCCTCACGACGCGCGCGGAGGAGGATCGGCTCAGGGCGTGAGGCGCGCGGGGGAGAAGGGGACGCCCGGTTCACACCGCAGGCGTCGTGCGTTGTGCCTCTGCGATCTGTAGTGGGTGCTGCATCCCTGCACAGGTCATTGAGAGCTACAACCCTACACAAGTCAGTGGACTCTGCATCCCTGAACAAGGCAACTGTGTGCAACTCAATGGGTCGTGTGTGTCTGTACCAGTCAATGGGTGCTCTGTCCCTGCACAGGTTAATGGGCACTGCTTATCTGCACAAGGCAATGGGTGCTCCATCCCTGCACAAGTCAATGGGTGCTGCATCCCTGTACAAGTCAATGGAGGCTGCATCCCTGTGCAGTGTACCACGCTGCGTGCACTGAGCCACGCTGGGCACGACGCAGTGTGCAGCGGGCGTGAGGAACCTGGATTGATTCCCCCGATGTCTCGCCGACGTGACTCCCGACTCGTGCGCTGAAACACAGGGATGAAGACTCGTCACGACGAAGCCTATCGATTTCACCGCTCATACATTTATGGATACGCATACAGTGCGTCAGGGCGTCTTCACACTGGGTGCGTCAGGGCGGGACGCGATGTGCGTTATGCTGTGCAGGGCAGTGGGCGCTGCGTCAGGGCGGGTTATACGCATGACGTGACTTACGTCAGTGGGCGCTACGTCGACACTGCTTGCGTCGTGGGTTGCATTCCCACTGGCGTGGATGCGGGCCGGCACTGCGTCGACACTTCCAGCTTGGACCCAGGCTGAAATGTGTGGAGACGCTTGCAACATCTGACGTGTCCAGTGTGAACGCAGCTTGAATTGTGCAACAGAGGGACGCCGCGCGTGACGCACGCGGTGTGAAGCGGGCGTGCCCCGAGGCATTGACTGGCCTTGCCGTTTCCGCTCTATTCATCTGCGAAGAAAAGCGACGGAGAAGCGGCAGCCGTGTTTGTGTGTCGAGTCCCGTCACTGATGTCAGATCAACCAACTCTGGTGCAGCGGTCTGGTCGAAGCTGAGAATGGGAGACCAGGGGTGGGGTCCGGGAATTGGTCAAGGGCGCAGCAAGCCCCAAGACTTATCGTTGTTTTGGTCAACAGGGTCACCGTGGGGATTCAGTGGTCTGGTCAAGGGTGAGCAGCCCGACCGAAGGGGACCGATCCATGGTTGAGTCAGTGGCAGCGGGCGGGGGGGAGAGGTGTCACTCTGGGATTGGATCAAGAAAGTGAGCGATCGCCTTGGGGAAGACCCAGGGGCGACCTGATTCTTCAGGGGAAGATCCAGGCTTTGGGTCTTGGGATGGTGGGTCTGATGTGGTCTCGTGAGGGGGATCTTGGATTGTGTCAACAGACCCACCTCTGGGGGCGGACGCTGGACTGGTTGGCGGGATGTCAGCCCAACTTTGAGACCAGCCTGGTCCAGACAGAGGAGAAAGTGATCTCAATTCTGCATTCGGCAAATAGCCTGACGGCACAAGATTAGAGAAAATTGGTCTGCGCAGGGGTCAAAGAGGAGGTTCTGGGGCTATACCTGAGATCAGAAGGAGCAGAAACAGCAGCACTTTACTCACGCAGACTCCGTGGTGAGTCTGCTGCAGAGGTCAGGGGTAAGTTCCAGAGGCGGATCCGGGATTTGGTCAATGGGTACTCAGGGAAGGCACAGCTGTGGCCTGGAAAACTTGACTGATAACAAGAAGAATGTTGCTGCGTAAAAGTAAAATTTGTAGGGTCCTTCTGTATTTTCGGGGGTTACATGGGCTGGACCCCAGCACCCCTGGATCCTCCTGTGGGAGATGCTTGGGAGGCCGCATGTTCGATTCATTATGACCATGGATGTCGGTTCCACAGATGGAGGGAGAGCGAGCGGAGTGAACCGTGGCCCGTTTCACACCGGACGCCCCTGCCCTCCACGTGTGTTCCGCATCTGTGTGGCTGGGCTGTTGGTGTGGACTGTGGGGCAGTGCAGTGTTTTGTGTTTAGCTGATGTTTGGGTGCCTCTGTAAAGACTGTTCAACTTATCTTTCTTCCCTTTGGGGCCGCTCTCCTTCCCCCGACCCCCCAATCTTGTTGAGGATAGAGAAACTGCTCTGTTGTTCAGTTGATGTTTGTTGGCCTCTGGGCAGGGGAAACCTCAGCTGTGTTTTGCCGCAGCTCCCATGATCACATTCCCAGTGATCGATACGACGTACGTAGGTGATGACAGCCACAGGTGTGGTCCGGTCAGTCTGTGCAGATGGGACTTACAGCTGTGGTCTGCTCAATCTGATGCAGATGGGAACTACAGTTGTGGTCCGGTCAGTCTGGTGATCACTGCAGCTGTGGTCCTGTCAACACGATGTACTTCAGGCACGCAATGTGCAGCTGGAGCGTCTGGGCTGTGGCGGTATGTAGTGATATCACTATCTCGGGTGAGACTGAGCTCGATTTATTTTGTATACAATGGTGCCATCTGTCCAGCGGTGGTTCTAATTCGCGGCTGGTATGTCACACCACACTCCTCCCCCACCAGGGGGTGCTGGCC
>JAAUXT010024666.1_pt1 | contig 11776 bp, 12 predicted proteins | sample 7278171 | NCBI WGS metagenome assembly JAAUXT01 (sample SAMN14350112, study PRJNA611818) | marine sediment metagenome | isolation source: surface marine sediment (1.8m) | place: French Polynesia: Moorea | collected 2018-08
AGAGAGAGAGAGAGAGAGGAGGTGAAGAGCTGAGAGGTTTTATGCAAATTACGAAGAGCCAAGAGGCCAAGATCCACACAACGCACATTTGCAGACTTCACATGTGTGACCCATGTGCACAAGGATCAGTAGTTGGGATTCAGTGGCAAGAACCTGACACGGGAGACTTTCGTGACACGCCTCGAGCACATGACATTCAAGTCCATCCGGCTGGTTACTGTTCTGTTCTGTGTGAAACCGGCTTGTAATATTCGTGAATCGTCACACTCGCGATTGAATATTTCTGCAAACATCCAGCTATCACACTCATGTGACTGTCAACCGAGTCCGGTGCGGCGGTCCAATAACCAACGCAGACTTTTGTGCCTTGCTGTTGGGTCCACCAGAGGAGATCGCACTCTGCGCCCTGAGTACTTACTCCGCGCTTGCTGCAGCTTCCTTCAATCCAGGCACTTACATTTCCCTACTGATTCATACATATTCACTGACTGAGTTATTATTGCTTCGTACAGTCTTTTTCTGTCATACACTCTCAACACACGGATGCTCAGCGCCTTAATTATTTGCGCTTCTAAAACATACCCGACAATGCAACTTCCAAGTAAGAGTTGATCCTGCAATGTATCACAGTCAATTGCTACGGGATATGTATTGTTGTTTTAACAGAACAGACTTCTACTACTCATTACTCAGTCCACCGTTATTGCAGTACGTACAGCATGCAGTTGCAGAGTTTTCGCTTTCACAGTTCAGACTGCCATGGTTCAAAGTTGTGAGACTTTTTTGCCACACTATATCATGTAAACCGCCCGTCTCAATAGAAGCAGCCGAGCCGAGCATCCTCACTGTGAGTCTTCAGGAGAAGGGTAGTTCACACAGACTGCGAGTTGCGTTGCGTGGTGCAACGTTTGAATGGACAACGCAAGCAAATGCAAGGATATCAACCCCGTCCCTGCAATTGTGTGTCGTGCGCGTCATTGAACCAAGCAACTCAATCAATTGAGGCACAGTCTGAGTAACAGGAGTTTCAGCAGATTTCGCTGAATGTTCCTTTGTTCCACAATTGTTGTTTCTGCAGTTTGTCCATTGTTGTATGCAGAACAGGGAAACTTTCACACAGGCATGAGTGAACCCACCAAACCCTCAGTGCATATCAATTGTTTTGTCAGCTTGTGAGCTTCTCAACACGTGTGTTTTGTGAAACACAAGTTGGATGTGAATAAAGGTTCTGTCAGGTTCTAAGAAACCAAACTCTCACTGAATTTTTTTCCGTAACAACAACCACATTTACACGTTGGAGAGTTCCTGCACACACAAAATGCAAACTCAACCTGTGAACAATTTTCCGTATCAGGTCAATTCAACACCATTGCGTTGGCGTTTGCGAAAAAGAGGGTCACGGAATTTGGGAATGTCGCTGTGTTTGGTTGAAACTGGCTGTGTTCATTGTAGGCATGTGGCTGACCAGTGGCGAAGTCAGGCGCCTTCGCCCCGGGTTGGAGATGGGGCAAGGTAGGCCAAGGCAAGTCAGCTCACCAGGATGGCTGCAATGCGTAAAGCGGTTTTCACATTGGTAACGCGCGGTTGTGTTTTTGACGTCGGCGTCAAAATTTAACATTGAACCCAACAGTGGAATTCTTGACGTCAGCCCAGAAAACGACCGCGCGTCACCCAATGTGAAAACCCCTTGTATGAAGGCGCCCACTCCCAACTTGCGATCCCTTCCAACGCAAAAAACGCAGCCTGTGTGAACCCAGCCCTGTACGCATCACTTTTTCACGCCTCTTGTTGTGCCATAAATAGCCTTGAAAACTCGCAACTCATCATGCACGAGAGATATCGTACGATGTCTGGTTCGTGGAAGGGGAGCAGAGAAACACCCTGTCACAAACCAAACTTCTTGGAGGACACTGGTGCCTCACATTCCCCCGTTTTGGACCAGATTTTTTCCAGCGATTTGTCCGAATTGAGTCACTTCTGGAGAAAGCGAGACAAATAACAGTAGTAAGAGGGAGAAGTCAGGAGGATGCACGATTCCAATTTGAGCGGTTCGGAACAAAAGCCATTCAACAAAACTGTTGTACACATTCTTTTGGAAGAGGATGCCTTGGTGCTTCACGCTCGACTGGTAGCAGCGCAAATCACAAAAGAAAAACAAAATGGAGTGTGTGTGTGTTTGTGTTTACGCATCAGTTGAGCTGAAGCTGCCGGAGTTGCAGGTGTTGTGTTTACATGTTGTGTTTGGGGGTGACCAAGCTTTGGACCCTAACCCAACCTGGACCCACCGGGTTATCCTAATAGCTTTTGCTGTACCATTCTCCCACCATGAGCAGGACAGAAATTTCGATCCATGGAAGAACAAGAAGACAAACTCCGAGTTTGTTGTTGTTTGACAGAAAGCCTTTAATTTTCGCATCCCAGAGCTTTCGCCGGAGGCATCCACATGAAGGAAACATTGACAAATGACCAACAACCAACAAAAGAATAAGATTCAAAAAGACAGATTGGCCTTGTTTTCACCTTTCGATACAACCACTGGGAACCAAAAGAAGTGTCGTTGGACAGCTCAAAATGTTCGGGTAGGGCTTTCTGGGTGGCTTGTTTCCTCTTACCCGGTGGGCACACCCATGGTCTGAAGTAACAGCATAGTTACACCACGAAAACAGATGCTGATACCTGTCGTACCCACCCGTGTACAAGCCGCACCTTTTGCCCCAAAATTGAGCATCAAAAGTGGGGGTGCGCATGAAACACGGGTATGAGTTTTTGTTGTGCCAATTGTTCTTGAATTCCCTAAAACAAGAGCTTGTTTTGGGGTGCGCCTTTTTTGCATGGGTGCGACGAAATCACGGGTGTATACGGTATGTGTGAGGTGAAATGTGGAGGCATGAGTTGATGGGGAGGTACCCATTCGCCAGATGTACCCGACACTCAGCAGAGAGCCTTCAAACAGTTGGGGTGTCTCCCCATTTCATTCCACCAGGGATAAATAATACAGTGCAAATCCCTTTGGAAACTGGTGCAGTTTTCACACAAGAACACGTGTCTGGAGAACAATTCAAAGCGACTATGGTTTTGTTCCAGCATTCATGTATCCATCACAAATTTCTCAAATAGGCACAGGCTAAATGCAATGTACAAAGACATTGAAATGATATTTTTGAAAACATCACCCACCTCTATTTACAATCTGTCACAAGCCATTCATCCTGACCATTGTCTCGGCGTGTTGTGGTCGTGGACGAAGCTGTATTTCAGGGGTTGCCCAGTGGGGCTTGCGCTTCAGCTTGGGCTTCACCTCGCATCTTGTCTTTGTCAGAAAGGAGTTTTTCATTTCTCTGTATGGAAGAGCCAGAATCTGGAACTGACACTGGAGATCCACCTCGACATTCAGTTCTTCCGTAAGCAGTGTTGTATGGTCATGGGGTTGGAGATGGGGATCAGATGAGAGAGCGTGGAGAGTTTGTTCTTGGCACTGCCCGTCTTGGAAGCCCCCCCCCTCCCCACCCAAAAAAGTCAACCTGACACATCAGATTGCCCTCCCGTCCATTTCTCATTTTTGCAATGATTTCAGTCTCAGACTGGAACCAGAACTGGAAGAACCGGAAGAGCTTTCTAGAGGAGGTTTCTAGATACGAGCTTTCGTCAGAGTTCTCAACATGAGAAAAGTCAACGTGTTTGGTCGGGTGTTCGGCTTGGGTCTGGGTTCGAATCTAGCCTTGGTTCTGAGGCGATCACTGAGTTCTTCCTTTGGTGTCCCCACAAGGACCTGGCTGTGAGTGGTGGTGTTTGGTTGGAGACTTGAAAGAACTATCAGAATCTGCAGAAGATCTGTCAGAACTTTGGGAAAATCTCTTTCAGATATATACCAGAATTTCCCTGCCCTCCTCTTTCAGATATATACCAGAATTTCACTGCCCTCCTCTTTCAGATTTGTACCAGAATTTCACTGCCCTCCTCTTTCAGATTTGTACCAGAATTTCACTGCCCTCCTCTTTCAGATATATACCAGAATTTCACTGCCCTCCTCTTTCAGATTTGTACCAGAATTTCACTGCCCTCCTCTTTCAGATTTATACCAGAATTTCACTGCCCTCCTCTTTCAGATTTATACCAGAATTTCACTGCCCTCCTCTTTCAGATTTGTACCAGAAGGTGGAGATTTCTTCTTGGAAAAATTTGTAGAATTGACAGATTCATAAGTGTGATCACTTTGCCAATTGTCTGAGGATATGCTGAGGTTTTCAGGAACTATAACATCTGAATATTCATCAGAATTGTGTGAGGATTTGATTGAGGCGTAGGTGCCATCAGACAGTGAGGTTACTGAGCCGACATCGGGGTTTTCAGCAAGCATAGAACTAACATTGAGGTGAGACTGGTGAGCAGATGCGTAATCAGAAGAATCGGAACTGCGGGGGTTGGGCTGACCTGACACGGTTGCCATGGCAACATCACTGTTGTTGCTGTTTGTGGTACACTGGTCCTGGTTGGACTGGACGAGTTCAACACTTGCCCCTGTCGGTGTCTTGGACCTCGCACCATTGCTGCTGTCAGTCCCAATGTCCATAGAGGTGGAAGGTTGAGTGCAGCTGCTACTGGCTTCTGTTTGTGTTTTTTGAATTGACGTGTCAGTCTCAGAGATTGTTCCCTCTGCGTCTGTGCCCAGGCGGGGTGCTGCTGCGAAGTTCAACGGGATGTCCAACGCAGAAGTCCCAACTTTCCATGACCGCAATTTTCTGAAACGGATAAAAGTCGTTGTTGCGATCTTTCTTTTTTCGCTCACCTTGTCACACAAACGCGCCCAGGGGTTACAGATGGAAAAAAATGCCGCTTTCATCCCGTGGCATGCCAAAAGAATGGCTTTGTGCACAACACCTGCAGAGGGGGTTGGATTTTGGTTCAGGTGTGTAGCAGATATATCTATGTTGGAGAAATGATCACGAACCTTCTCAGACAGAACCATGTGACTGCGGCAAAGACCAGAACAAGAGTCAGCACCAAACCAGCTCCAACGCCGACCCCTTTCACGAATTCTGCAACGAAAAGCTTACCCTTGTCCCGAGCAAGTTGCGTCTGAGACATTTTGGAGCAAATTTATATCAATAGAAACTCAGTGGAAATACGAACCTGGTGTGAGCCCGGATTTTGTAATATCACGTTTTCCAGCCATTGGTGTTGTAGATAAATTTGGTGTTCCTTGCTCTGCTGAACCCTGAGTGACTGTTGTTGGAAATGGAGTGGCTCCCTTCTTCACTGCAACCATGGCTGCTTCAACTTGTCCACGATTAGCAATGCGTCCCTGGTTTCCGTCTTACGATACGCAGTAACAATTTGCGGGAACACAAAGCAAAACGTTTTCAAGCAAACGCGCAAGCACCAAGTTGGCATCAAGCACCGTTTCTGTTTGGATATCTTTCAACCGTAGCGACCAGAAACTGAATAGACGTGAGTCATCACAAAACCAACACCCTGTCTGTGGTGAGGATTCTCTTGTCGCTGCAACACGGTTGATCTATTTTTGGCAAAAGCAAGACGTGTCTTTTTTTTCGTTCACTCAAGTCCTCGTGCTGTGAATCTTGAGGAAAAGTATCATTTGTTCGGTTGGAGCCGATCCAAGTTTGCAATGCTGGTTGTAACTGGAGGGCACGGACAGATCTATCTCCCTGGAACGTCACACCCTTGAGGGGAAGATCCCTTTTCCCTGCGACACCGGCCCCAGGGCCCTGCTGGAATCAGTCTGGGAGGCCCGGGGCACCTCAAGTATACTACAGCAGCGGGGGCTCTCCAAGAGAGATTGTTTGATCCCAGTGCATCTCATGCGTAGAACACGCTTCCAATCAATGTGGTGAAGATCCAGTATTTATTTATGAGTTATGCAACAAGTTTCTCGAATACATGTACAAATACAGGGAAACATGGTCACATTATAACAACCCGTGCGGTCCATCCAGCCTTTTCTAACCGAGGATGAAGAACACAGTGTAAATCCCTTTGAGTTCTCGTGCGTGTTTTATGCTTTTGCACACACAGGAATATGCATCTGGAATACAATTCAAATCAAACGCGCTGAAGATCCAGCACTTTTGTGTCCATCACAAGTTTCTCGAATACATAAACGTGGGGATACATGCAGTGTGCGTGACATTTTGAAACAAAAATGTGGGAAGCTTCACTCCCACGTATTCATAGTCACAACCAGGTCATCTTGAGTGTTGAAAATCTGGACGCTCGGTTCCAAAGAACATTCACGGACCAATACCCTGCACAGAACCAGGAGTTAAAACCCGCGACGTACGCGTGTGCGTCTCCCTTTCACACGAATCTCGTGCTCTTCGTTTGCTGTAGATCTACTCGATGACGCATTGACATGACCAGCACCATTCTTATCCACAGACCCACTGATCGTCCGCCCAAGTACTAGTCGCATCCATGCACAAGGCACACCCCTAAAATACCCCTTGATTTGGGGTATTTGGGTGCTGTTGAAACAATGAAAACGCACCACGTGAAAAATGGCACCAGGCGTTTGATGCTCATGACAAAAGGGGTTGTTCTTGTAAAACACAGGTGGTTGTGGTGAATGTTCACTTGTCACAATGAAGTCTTGCTCTTCCCGGGCATACAGGCCTTGTGATGGTTGCGATGACACTTGGAGCTGGGAAAGACTTGGAGTGTCGCAAATCAGAGAAGCACCCTGTTCTCAAACTGGACCCAGTCCTGAACTTGGTCTGGAGCGATGGGAATAGATTTGTGGTTGTTTTGGGGGTCTTTACTGAGTGGGGTGTTTCAGTCTGTGCCACAGCTGGGGGATCCTCGGCTTGAGTCTGACATTGGGTTTTGTTGTGGGTCTAGTTCTGGTTGGAAAATAGTCATAGGCTTCTCTGTACATCCCAGAATGAGTTTCAAAATCTGGACCTTGAGCTTCACCATTCTGTTCATCCCTCTCCCCATCAACAGACGTGTCTTCAGTTTGATTCATTGTGCTGGGATTGGGTTCGAGATAGGAAGAGGTAGTGGAGGGCGTGTTCATTGCAGGGCTCAGATCAGGTGCTCGGATCTGTGTTGTTCATGCTGCGTGCAGAACCAATAGAGGGAAAGGTCGTGTCAGTTGTGAGAGTGTCAGTGTCAGTGTCAGGGTTCTCACCCGAGTTGTGACGGTTCGAGTCAAGACTCGACGTGGTCGAGCTGAGGGAGGTGAGAGTCATGTCACTGCTCAGCGAATCAGAACGCGCCGACAGATCCGGGGGTTTAGGGTACGTCAGTGGAGGGTGCTGGGGTCGCAGTGCAGGCTTGGGTCTGGTCGTGGGTCTTGTCATGGTTTTGAAGTGGTCGTACGCTTGCCTGTAGGTTCCAAAGGATGGACCAGAGTCGGGTCTGTCTGTGCCATTAGATGTGAGAGACCCGCGTGAAGGGTCAATTGCACTGGCGTTGGCGGACTGATCAGATGTACTGGGCGTTGGTTCCAAGTAAGAGGAGGTGGTGGAGGGTATAGGGGGAACGGGTCTCAGATAACTGTTGGAAGCTGAACTGCTCTGGCTCAGGTTGCCTGCAGAACTGATTGTGGCGTAAGTTCTGTCTGTTTTCATTGTGTCCGAACGGTCCTCACTGCCATCACCATGTGGCTCATTTTGATTTTGATTGACAGGCCTGAGATACCCAGAGCGAGTTGTTCGGGGAACACCCGGTAGGTTCAGGTCACCAGGTGGAGTTGATTCAACATGGCGGGCTGGGTTCTTGGGCTGCGACTTGGGTCCAGACTTTGGTCCAGTTTGGGTCCAGTCTTGGGCTTTGTGTCAGGTCTGGTTTTGGTTCGGAAGTGATCATAAGCTTCTCTGTAGGTGCCAAAGGATGGTCCAGAGTCGGGTCCGTCCTTTTTATCAGTTGGAAGAGACAGATCAAATGCTTCTTGTTTCCCAATGGCCTGACCTGAAGTGCCGGGAGTTGGTTCCAGGTAGGAGGAGGTGGTGGAGGTTCTGGGGGAAACGGGTCTCAGATAACTGTTGGAAGCCGAACTGCTCTGGCTCAGGTCGCCTGCAGAACTGATTGTGGCGTACGTTCTGTCTGTTTTTATTGTGTCCGAGTAAACCTCACCCTCATCACCATGTGACCCACTCCTGTTGTGTGTGACAGGCCTGAGGTACCCAAAGGGGGTATTTCTGGGAACACCCGGTAGGTTCAGGTCACCAGGTGGAGTTTGAGAACTTTCCCCAGGGAGTTCAGCAAGGACTGTGGTCTTGGGTTTGGGCTTGGGTTTTGTTTCAGGTCTGGTTTTGGTTCGGAAGTGGTCATAGGCTTCTCTGTAGGTGCCAAAGGATGGGCCAGGTTGGGCTTCTTCGTTCCCTGCTCTTCTGTCATTTACAGGCTTCAAATACCCCCTGGAACCAGTGCTCTCAGCGTGGTAAATGTACCCGATGTACTGACCTGAGACATCTGTGTCCCCCTCCCCTTCCACGGGCTTCAGATAACCAGAACCGGAAGAACTTCGGGCACAATCTGGATGAGAACTTTCGCCAAGGTTCTCAGCATGTGTCATGTCAACATGTTGATCTGGGGCGGGCGGCTTGGGTCTGGGTTTGGGCCTCGTTTTGGTTGGGAAGTGATCATATGCTTCTCTGTAAGTGCCAAAAGATGGGTCAGGCCCTGAGTTCTCTTCGTACCCCTCTACCCCTTCTTTAATTTTGCCGAGGGTTTTGTTTGAGGGCTGCAGATAGCCACTGGAACCAGAACCTGAGGAAGATCTTTCAGCTCCAGGGGAGGGTCCGAGAGTGGGGCCAGGAGGGTCAGTTTCAAAGGAGTCTGAATTTTCTGTTTCCATCTCTTCTGGGTTGGGCACTCTGTCTCTGTCAGTTCTGAACCTTCGTTTCGTTGGAAAATGGTCATACGCCAGTCTGTAGGTGCCAGAGGAAGGACCAGGGGCTGCGTCATCTGCCACTGTTTCTTCAATTTCGATTCCCACAAGTTTGCGATGGGTTCCCATTGCCGTCTGGCTGGGTATGGACTCATAAGTGTGGTGACTCAACCAAGTGTCAGAATACACACCCGAGTTTTCAGTGGATCTGCTCTGGGATGACTTGATGGTGGCGTAAGTGTGGTCAGTTAGCAAAGTGTCCGAATATTCAGGGTTTGCCCCACCACCAGAATTAGTACTTTGGGCGTTACCTTTGGGTCTCGCGTTCGTTGCAAGATGATCATAAACCACCGAATCAGTGTCATTGGTGCCGCGACTTGGTGAAGACCCGTCTGTAGATGAACTGGGCTCAGGGTGGTGTTCAACATACCCGGTTTCCTGACCTGACACGGTTGCTATGGGAACGTCAGTGTGGTTGTTGGACGTTTCAGTTGTCGGCTCAGATGCCTGTATGCTCGTGTACATGTTCTCTTCCTTTACGTCAGGGTGGATGGACATGTAGGTCTGGTCCGGGTACGCTGCTCCCTCAGTCTCAGTCTCTGTGTTGCTTTGGCCCGGGAAGGCTGCTCCCTCAGTCTCAGTCTCTGTGTTGCTTTGGCCCGGGAAGGCTGCTCCCTCAGTCTCAGTCTCTGTTTCCGATGCGGCTGAGGAGAATTTCCACGCCATGTCCAGGGTGGATGTGGTCGAAGCGGGCAATCTTCTCCGCCTGCGAAAACAGACAGACCGAGATACCGCACGAGTTTGAGCAAGAAACACTTTCTGGTAAAATAAGCCTTGGGACCAAAAACTGGATACTTTGACCGCAAGCTATAACTGCATGTGGACTTGATGGGCCAAAGACGCGAGACAACCTGAACCCAACAAACTTTGGGGCCCCTGGATCTCTCAATCTGACCTTCCATGTGGGTTTGCGCACCTTCTAACGAAGCATACTGCCAGGATGCCAGCGATCATAACACAGAGTCCCCCTGCTGCTCCAATGGCGATCCATTTTGTCAAATCTGGAAAGAGAAGGTCTTCCATTGGTTGATGTGTTCTGCTGTGCACTGTGATTATCAATTCATGTAAATGGAAAGACTGGGGAGGTTTAGCATGTGTGGTGCCCCAATTGCCAGATCAGTGACACAGATGCCAGACAGGTTTCCAAATTCATTCTGTGTCTGTGTCGCTGACTGGCAATTGGGGCACGCGTTTTCTGAACCTCTCATAACCACGCATAACACTGAGATGCCAATGAGTTCACCTGCTTTGTTTGCCACCTGTTTTGCCTTGCCTGTTGAACCTTCTCTGGCGGAAACAAATGATGCCCCATCGACTGCAAGAAAAGAGCAACACAAGGACGACCACATGACAGTAAAGACGTGCAGAAAGCCCCCCCCCCCCCCATTTTTGTTCCTCTTTGATTTGCGTGGATCTCTCAGCTTTTCTGTATTTCTGAACTCACCAATGCACTGTGGAGTCGAAGCGCTGAACTGACCGTCAGGTTGACACGTCAACACAGATTCTCCCACCAGGGTGAAGCCTGCATTGCAGGAATACGTCACTGTTTCTCTGCATTCGATGTTGTCTTCTGCAGGGTATCTCGCTCCACCGGGGATATATCTGGCTACACAGCTGACCCCTGAATAGAAAAGGGATTCTACGCACCAAAGAGCACAATCTAACGTAAATCTCACTTGACGAAGACAGTTTGCAGACCTTTTTCACTTTTTCCTCTCCCAAAGCTACAGTTGCATGTCAAAGGGTCGTCCCAAAAACCTTGCCCCCCCCTTCCTTCAAGAAGGGCACACCGTACTTTAGCAAAGGTGACCAGGACACCTACTTTGACACGTTGGTTGTGAAGACCACGCCCCAGTGGTCAGACAGGAGATTGGACCTCCTCCTATATAGCAGTCATCGCACTGGTACACCACTGTAGACCCTGGCGTGTGAGTTCCTCCTGGCAGCTGCTTTGTTGCGAACAGAACATCTTCTGGATCTGCGCATCGGACATCTGTAGTGAAAGGGACTTCAGGTTGGTTTTACGAAAAAGACAAAGAGGGAAAGTTTTCGAGTGAATTTTACCCTTGTGATGTGCTTCTCTGATCCTCCTTCCCCCATACAAAAAAAAACAAGAAAGCCCAACTTGTTTCTTGAAGCTCATGAAGGTTGGTACTCTTTTTACATCCTTCCGGGGGTACATTCTACAGTTGTAAACACTCTAGCTCAAAGGTACGTGAGTGAGATCCACGAGAATAAGGACTCACCTTTGCACGCAGGGAGAGGAAAGTCAAAGCTTCCCTCCCTGCCACAAGTGAGAATGGCTTTGCCCTGCAGAGTCAGCCCATTGAGACTAGTGTACGAGACAGTCTGCCCACAGGACACCTGGTCAGCTGAAGGATCTCGAGTCCCGTTCGATATGTCAGCGATTCCGGTGCAAACTGCGTCTGTGTCACAGGTGTCTGGAAGTAGAACCACAGGGAGAAGCTCAAATCGTTCATGGCAACACATCGTGGGGGGCGCATTCCGTTCACGCGTGAGGCTGGCAGTGGCCGGTGAAGTCACACCACTTCGCCCCTGGACTGGAGATGGGTGGAGTGGGCGAAGGCAGTCTTGCTGAGCAACTAGTCGAGCCACACTCGCAACTGGAATGCATTTTGCACAGAATATGCTGTAAACCTGCTGCCCTGAAGACTAGAAAACACGTACCCATGCACCTGGGTGGCTGGTGATCAAACTTCTCACCCTCCCCACACGTAAGAACGGGTTCACCGTGCAGAACGAACCCTGGGGAGCATTTATAGGTGATGCTCTCTCCATACCTGAAAACATCCCCACCGGGCACGATCCACCCGTGTTCAAAGCTCCTGTTCAAATGGCACGTGA
>JAAUXT010139102.1_pt1 | contig 11775 bp, 12 predicted proteins | sample 7278171 | NCBI WGS metagenome assembly JAAUXT01 (sample SAMN14350112, study PRJNA611818) | marine sediment metagenome | isolation source: surface marine sediment (1.8m) | place: French Polynesia: Moorea | collected 2018-08
AACAATATCCACATATTAACCAAAAGAAATGCCCAGTATCCATTTTTAAATTTTCTATTAAAAATAGTTTTTGAACCTAAACTTTAGCCCCACCTAAAAACCATGTAAAAATTTTCAAAAATTAAAAATTGAATGCTATGTCTCAAACCCCTATACAAAACACTACATTTTATCAAAATACTTCTTTTACCAAATATTTATATCTTTTGAGATATGAAGACATTTCTATATCCATACCCCATTTTTTCTGCACTTCCAAAATTGACCTTTTTGACCTCAGAAACCCAAAAATTTAATTTTAACAAATTCCTTCCTTGCACATTTTCCCCAACCCAAAATGAACCAAAAGAGCCCAAAAGATCCCAAATCAATCATCATCTTGACCATGAAACTGCTGTAGACATACTTTTGGAAAGATGCTGCCTGTAGGTGCTTTGATTTGGCTCACACCCATTTGGCTCATTTGAGCCCAAATCGCGCAACCCACCTCAAATCACCCAAAAACAAATGCAGGTGAGAAGTTCATGCTAAACGGCAATTAGATGGTTCAAGACGTCTGCACCCACCTGTTTGGACTCGAAATGTTGCCAGTGCAATTGCAGGGAAAGTCGTCACAAGTTTGAGATTCGTCCTCAAAAACTTTGAAGCCGTGTCGATCGAACCGACAGGTCATGTCGAAATTTCACGCAATCGAAAACAACATACAGAGACTACGGTTGTGCCTTTAAGTGACCTCCAAAAGTGTAATTTTTCTCTGAACAGTTGTCAGCTGAAAAAACACAAATTTCTTTCGTATTTCGCAGATTTAAATTTGCCCCTGAAAAGGAGAAACACTCAGTTGTGACGGGTTCGCGCACCTGTTTCAGATGTCGCCACTGTTTCCCGCCACCGTTTTCTTCCGCTCAAGATTGGCAAAAAAGAGTTGCTGTGCCTTGCTCCAACCACGAACCTTCATCCGCCCCCCCCCCTACACACACACACACAAACAAAAATATTGAGTGTTGCGTTCCGCTTCTTGCGTCAACCAGAATTTTCGTTTGCGTCCGTTGGAGGCAAAGCTTCATCGAAAAACAAAGCGGTTGCGTTGTACTTTGTTCGTCCTTGTCTACGCCAAAGACAACGAACACTCTTGTTTTGTCCTTTTGGCCTGACACATTTACTTCGAAGAAAGAAGGCGATCACAGACAAACAAATCACGGAAAATGCAACTGTTCACAGGATATCTTGGGGAAGTAATGTTGCAAGCATTCTTGCATGTAGAAAATTAAATGTGTGCAGCATTATCTCTTCCTTGCGTTCTTGCGAACAATGAATGTGTGCCGAAGCAACTGAGTCGCGTTGGGTCGCGTCTTTTGGCACCGAGTCAAGCACACATTGACAAAGTCCCGAGCATTCCTGGAAAACTTGTCTGGAAGCTGAGGAACAGGTTTGTCCGCCCCAATGGCAAAAATGGCAGCAATCGGAGGAAAATCAGCCCTGCAAAATGAACACGGAATTCTTGGAGACGAATCGCACAAACATTTTGCTGAGCTCATAAAGTCGTCTGAAAAAAAACAGGTGTTTTGTGGACGCGTTGAAAGAAACACGAACCATGGCGGTTTTCTTGTGGCCATCTCAAAGACTGTGCAACCAATGCTCCTGGAAAATGAATAAGTTGTCAGTTCGGTCACCTTTTGTTGGCCTTCTCCAACTGATTGACTTTCATACGCCCAAGAAACTAACAATACACACCATATGTCTGACTTGGTTCCGTAACCAACTTCCTTGACGACCTCGGGCGCCATCCAGTACGGAGTGCCGCGCATTGACCTGAGCAGTCGCGACGATCCGTCACTCGAGTTGCCCGCGTTCATGTTCAGACACAGTCTCTTGGCGCATCCGAAGTCGATCAGCTTGATCACCCCATTTGGCATCAACATGATGTTCCCTCCTTTGATGTCCCTGTTGAGTTTGTTTCATCGTTCACTGCATTTCAAATCAAGAGCTGAGGGCTGGAAGATCAGAATGTAAATTTACTTCCGATTGCAGATACTAACCTGTGAATTACACTGTTGGCGTGCAGATACTCGACTCCCTCAAGAATCTGCTTCGTGTAAAGGCAGAACACTTCTTCCTCGAGAGCACCGAATCGCGCCAGAATGGATCCTATTGACCCACCAGGCACAAACTCCATAAAAATACTGACAATGTTCTCTTCCAGGCTCGTCCCCAGGTATCTGCCAAAAAGAAAAGAGAACGTACCTCAATATACCAACTTCGTTTTCAGCTCGTTCGCACTGCCGTTCACAAAGCTGCTTCAATTCGACTTCACTGTTGAGCCAAAAACTTGTCAACCTACCCCACAATATTTTTGTGGTTGAGGGTTTTCAGCAGGTCGACTTCTTCGTGTATTTTTTCGTATTCCTCTTCGGCCATTTCCATGTCCGCCGTGTTCAGTTCGATCTGCTTCACGGCGATCAACTCGCCTCCGTTCGTCAGACCGCACCAAACCTGCATGCAGGATGAGCCAACAAGGTGAGAGTTCGAAAGCAATGCGACTTTCTGTTGTTCCCACGTTTCCCATCCTTAAGTTCACTGACCGTTCCGTAAGCGCCTTTGCCGAGCTGGTTCCCCCGCTTCCACTGGATTGTTTCGCAGCTGTCTTCTCGGACGCTGTCGCTGACGGAGCTGCACCGGCTGTCTGCGCTGCTGCCCACACCGCCGCGCTTTGCCTCTGCGCCCTGCGCAAAACATCTCAAGAATGCAACAATGGTCTCATTTGGATTCAGAGAGAGAGAATGAAGATCTCAATAATATGTCCAGGCAGGTCAGTGTGTACCACAACACGAACAGGAGAGTGCATGACACTGGAAGAGCTTCGGTGAAAACACAGAAAGATGCAACAACTCACGCGACTTAGATCAGGCAAAAGACTGTCAAGTGAAGAGTCATGAAGGTCAAAAGAGCCACTCAGAGTCCTGGTAAACCTTGTCTTTCTCTTCTGCAAAAGTATGAAGCCAGACACGCAAGTCAATGAGACACTCAGTTTGGATTTCTGTGCGACACTCATCCAGAAGCAATTTATCCCTGAGCAGTGAGCTCAAACAAAGGAAAAGGGACAAGAAGCAGTCCTGTTGAGGCTCCAACGCCAAACAAGATGTTGTATGTCGCGTCAGAAGGAAAAGTCACGTGTACACACCGCACTTTTGGCGGCGCTGTCCCTGAGACTGTCTCTCTTGCGCACGAATCTGGGGCTGCGCTCTGTCTGCGCGTCGTCGTCGTCGTCAACGTCAGAAGCAAAGCTCGACTGTCTTGGGGGAAGAGGCGGTCGGCTTGGTGTTGGTGTCAGCACTCCTGAAAAGGAAAGTAAACTGAACTGAAACGGACCGAACCCACCAAACACGGAAAGTTTGCCCGATCACATCACGAACGGGTGAGATTTTTGCATCGTGTGTTCACCGAGCTCGGTCTCTGTGTTCTGCTCTGCGACCAACAGTTCCATATTTTTCAGGCTGTTGATGAGGCGCTGCAGCTCCTGTCTCTCTCCGCCCGTCAGCGCCAGCTCCTCCGGCAGCTGCGTCAGATCCTCGGCGCCGCCGCCCGAGCTGCTTGTCGCGCTGCTCGACGGGTAAGAGCCGCCGTCCGACCAACCGTCCTCCCGACTCTCGCGGACGCTCTGAATCTAAATTCACAAACAAACGTTCAAACGTGTGAGAGAAGTCCACTGAGTTGTCACCATGCACGTTTCCTACAGCGCTTTTCAGCCTCACAAACGGGTGTTTTACTCACTCACCTGTTTGAAGGCCTTCCCATCGTGACTTTTCCTCATTTCCTGCTCAAACTTCTCTCTGGCCCGTTTCTTCTTTTTTCTCTTGTCGCCTCTGGCTGGTTCTGATTCTGCTGACGTGAAAGAAGTCGTCGGATTGGGAGTGCTTTTGATAATTTCGTCGATAATCTCCTCCATTTCTTCATTGCTATTTCTGACATCCGTCTTTGAGTGTGTGTTTGGTGGTTCTGTTGTGTCTCCTCCCTCTTTTTCTGTTATTTCTTTCGCATCATCTGTGGCCTTCTCTGTCGCTTCATCACTCTTCAGATCAACTAACCCAGCCTGTGACTCACGCTTGTACTCCAGTAGAAAATCTTGGGACTGTTTCTGAGCTTCAGACGGAGAATTGTTGGCAACTGATGGCAACTTTGCCAATGATGATCTTTTGTCGGGAACACTGCCGCCAGGAAATACAGGGTTGCTGACTTGTTTTCTTCCACCTTTCAGGGAATTCTGCAGGATACCAGTGAAGTCATCAGCGCTCAGAGTTTTTTCTGGTGATTTGACCTTTCCGCTTGGGTCCTCTCGCACACTCTCGACGCTGATGATTTTGGCCTTCGCAGTCCTTCCAGCAGATGCCTGTCTGGAAGAGGACCGAACTGTCTCAACTTCTGGCAGAGTTGAATTCTCGTCGGCTTCTTGTGAACTTCCCAGACTCGCAGTGGCCAGCTTTGGTTTGGCCACTTTCACGACATTTGCCTCAACTTTCTTTTCATTGTTTTCTGTTCCCCGTGTTGTTCCAGCTTCTTCCATCACTTCGGCGTCGGAATCGGCTGACTCATCCGTGCTTGTGTATTCCTCCAAATCTTCAAGCCCCACAGCCATATTCGGCAACCACGAATCCACCTCTCTCAAAGACCTTGCAGTGAATGTTTTGTTGATGCTGTTGCGACGCGATGCAGTGTTTGGATCCTGGTCATCGTCCGGGTGTTCATCTGTGTGCTTGAATAGAAACGGTTTCACTTTGGTGAAAGTTGGAGCTTCATCATGATCCAAATTCCAACCAGAAGGCTGCTTTTCAGCTCCAGATTTCTTTTTCTTTGCACCTTTCTTCTTTCCACTCCTGGGCCGAGCTTTCTTGACAACTTCCCCTCCAGACTTGTTCTTTATGTTTCTTTTTGATGCAGAATTGTTTCTGCATGCACCAGATGCCTTCCTGCTTCCAGGTACGACAAGTCTGTTCTGGTTTCCACGGGCTGACTTCGCCCTTGTTTTGTCTTCCTCCTCCGTGAGATCAGCTGGTTTATTCTGTTCCCTGATTTGCTCAAACGGATCCCATATCACAGGACCTTCGTGCTCCACACTTGGAGGTTTTGGCACAAACTCTGCATTTTGTTGAACATCTCCAGCATTTGTTGTTTCAGATTCAACTTTCACAGCCTTCACGGCCTTCGCTGCTTTGCTGACTTGCGGAGGCCCACTGGAGATTCCCTTAGTTTGTTTCACGAAAGACAAGTTCACTTTCTGCAAGTCTAATGTGTTCGGATTAAATTCTGGAATGGTACTTTCCCTGCCGTTGATAGTTATTTTACATTTGGGCTCACCGGTTTTTGTGCTATTGTTTTCAAACGTTGCTCCGTCTTCTTTCGAGGCATAAGTGTCTCTTTTTGGCTTTGCATCTTTGATGTTGGATTCGGAAGTGGCCGACTGGACCAGTAATGCCTTCACCGATCGTGGTCTGGAGGCTTGGGTGGTTTCCTGTGGCCTTGGCTCGGATTTTGTTGCCGAAACAGCATCTTTCTGAGGTACTGTGGTTTCCACGTTCTTCGCAGTGGGCGGAGTGTGGGGTTGTTCACTGGTTGGCAACGCCTCAGTCTTCTGATTCTCCTCCTTGTCACTTCGAGTTCTGTCCTTGTCTTCCACGCCACCACTGGTGTCCTTGGTGCTCGTCCCTGTTTTCACTTGTCCTTTGGTTTTGACATTTGCACGAGACGCACTCTGAGGTCTTGGTGGTGCCGCAGATTTCCCTTTGCTTCTTCCTTTGTTGGATTTGTTGGTGATACTTGCGGAAGAGTTGTCTCGCTTCAAAGGTGGTTTGTTCCACGGTTTCGACTTCGTTAAATTGGAGCGCTGTCTGGGTGGAGCAAGAGGCCTCGGAGCGGCTGCAGTCTTTCTCTGTTGGGCTGTGTTACTGTTGGAATTTCCCTTGGGCCCAACAACTTTGGGTCCAGCTCTGTAGCTGCACGAAGACTTTGAGGCCACATTGCTGCTGGTTTTGCTCCGCTGGTTCGTGATTCCGACGGACTCTTTGTCCGGAACTGGAGCGGTGAACACAGTTTGATAAGTGGACGCCACAGAACTTTTGTTCTGATCAGAACTGTTGGCAGCTGCACACCTCAGTTCTTTTGTGTTTTCAGTTGGAGAATTTGGCGCCTGTATCACTGTAACATGCGTACCACTTGCACGCTGGCCTGATTCTAAAATCTCAGAAACACCACCACTTTCACTCAGTTTCTCTGAAGAAGATTTAGTCTCCGTTACAGGATCATTATCTGGGGACTGGGTTTCAGTGGTCGTCACCGAGGCTTCGGCACTTTTTGTCTCGGTTTGTGTTCTCTCTGAATTGTCAGGGGAAGTCTTTGACATTGCCTCCGTCCGCTGTGCCTTCGAAATTTCAGCACTGACTCCACCAGAAGATTCCAGTGAGCAATCACTCTCGCAGGCATTCCTTGATTCTGAGTTCTGTTCACCTGGAGAGTCATCGAGTCCTTTCTTCTCGAAGAGAACTTCAGTGCTGCCAGACAAGGCTGTTTGCGGCGGCGCGTTATGACCGGTCAGTGTTGACCGGGTTTGGTCTTCTTGATTTGTTCTTGGAGAAGGTTCCTGATAAAGAAAGAAAAACAAAGTGAAGTTGATCTATCCAGCTTTCAGAAGGGATTCTGTACTCCATCATACTTGCATTGCTCGTACCTTTGATGAGACAGATTGTTCTTGAGAAGAGCTGTGGAGAAACACAGAATCGTTGGAATCGTTCAGGTCACCACCATCACCAGACGACTCCCCCAGAGGTGGGCCAGATTCACCAGAGCTCAAATCAATGCCAGCTGAAAAACAGCAAAGCAAATGTTGAGGTTTGGTTTTGTCGTTTTCAACAGTGTTGTTTGTGGTTGTCGGTGAACCAGGGGCTCACCAGGAAAGTTTGCACACGGACCTGGCTGCGGGTGGCGGTCCGGGGAGCGCGCCTCCGCGATGGTCTCGGGGATTCGGACGCGACCCGACGGAGTGCGCAGCTGTGCGCCGCTCCCCGCCTCTCGATCCTCACCCTCCTCATTCACCGACGTCAGGGACAGTTTGGACTGAGACCGAGCTGTGAAGGACACATAAAAGCGACACTGAGGATGAAAAAATAAAGGCTGGTTTGTTCTCAAAAGACATGTGCTTCGCGTGTGACTGAACAAATCGTTGATCTTTCATAAATGCTACCAGCCACAAGCAGAAGAAAAGCTAGCGGTGGAACAAAGCGAGGAGACACCCAAATTATTGACATGGGGTAAAGGCTCTCTGCCAAGGGTCTGGTGGGTCTGGCTGCAGGGTTCCTGCCCTCATGCCTTCTCATTTAAACACACATTGATATCAGTTGGCACAGGCCACTCAGAGCCTTGATGAGTGTCTGGACATTTCGTTACACCGGGTACCTTTCATGTAAATATCGTCTTCGTCGAACGAAGGATCGCGGGGATCAACATGCTGGCGTCTGTGAGTTTTCCTTTGACGGACGTAGCCAGGTGGACCGTAAACGACGCGCTTTACTCTGCATGACAAATACATCCTCAGTCTGATATTGCTGTCGTGAGAGGGTGACCGTTCCAAAACAGCTGGTAGATTCACGCCACCACGGTGCCCTCACCTGCAATCCTGCAAGTTCTCATCCAGATCAGCACCAACTATGGTGACAGGAATCTGCTGATTGGTTGACTGTGTTGGGACAGCTGAAAAAGAGGGGCGTCTTTCACGCTCAAATTTTGATGTGCAACAAAGATTATCAAGCTTCTCTTAGCAAAGCGAGTTCAGACTCACAATACGACTTCATCATTTTGCCGCGACGAGCTGTTGACTTGGCCTGAGTGACGTCGCGGTTCTCTCGCTGCGCGCCTCCAGAGCCTTTCCGCGGAGATCTGATCGGAGCCAGCCTGCTGGCGCTTCCTTGTGAAGTCCGAGGGGTTCTTCCTTTCACTTGACTGAAATAAACGAAACAATACAACGTCGAAAGCTTGGAACCAGCAACCTCACCACAGACCAAACACTTTAAGATGAATTTCTTTCAATTACCATCCATACGGAGCTTGTCGGCGATATTCACTCATCTCCCTGTTGAGCAGCTCTTCAGCCAGTCGAGCTCGCTCTATGTTCATCACATGTCTTTCCAAAATTGACGCAGAAACTCCTGAAACATTCGTTCTTGCAATGCGACTTTGTGCAGACAACGGTGAGGAAAGGGCAATCACAAAGATCTCGAAAACAAATGTGAAAAACGCTCACGTCTGGGCGTCACAGGGCTGCTGCACGCAGATGATGCCAAGGACTGCAACAGGCAATGGGCAGTTGTTAAATTGAAAAACATGTACGCATGCAAAAAGCACACTTTTGCAAAGAGCGACACGTGAATGCTTCCCATTTCTGAACCCGAAAACGCACACGAAAATAACAGGTGCACATTGTCTTTCCAAGGATGTTATTTTTGCAGTTGCAAGTGTATAAAGACACAGCTAAACAATAAAAAAAATTTCACCAAGGACAAAATCTGAATTTCTGGTTGCTGGACCAATACAAAGCTACAACAAAGGATTCTGCAGAAAACTACGGGATACATGCAAAACTTATGACAAACGAACCGTCTTCAAGCAAAGAAACGGTGAGAATCCTTTTTCAAACCAGAATTTGTGCAAAATTTCGTGATGTTATCCAAAGTTACCAAGTTTATGAGAGAGACGGTCATTGGTGTTTCCGGATCTACGTTATCGCGCCTCACAAACCTCGGCGCACAACTGGAGGACGTCAGTCCTGGAAACTGAACAACGCGGTCTCCGTGAGCCAAACAGGCTCAGTGTACAGAGTCTGCCAATTTCACTCAGACTGAATTCTCCAAAGACCCAATCAAACAAAAAGAAATGATTTATCACCCAAACCAGACGATATCTCTTCAAACATCAGGACGGAAAAGAGTAACTCACGTCGAAGACGACGTGACCTCTCTTCTGCGAAGATCCTCGGTTGATTTCCGCTGACTTTTTCAATGGGTTCAATACCTTCTCAGTTTTACCCTGAGTAGCTTCTACCCACGCCTGTGAAAAGAAAACAATCCTTGTCTCTGGATGTGCATGTGCACAAGAAGCTTCAACTTGCACCGTAAAATTGTCATCTGCATCATAACAGTTGATTCCAGTTTTGAGCGTGGGTTTTTCCCTTGCAAAACTTATCGAACTTTTTCCAGCAGCCACAAGCGGAGGCAGAGAACACGCGACAGTTGAAACGCTTGACTTGGCGGCGCTTCTGCAGTGTAATCGATCTCACTTTTGGAGCGTTTACCCAGGTACAAACTCAATTGATCACGTCGCATCAATATTTCATGACGCTCAAGTGAAACATTCTGATCAGCAAAAATTTGCAAGTCTTGGCAAAACAAGCGATGACTTGTGTGTTCAGATCTACTCATCCACAAAAACAGTAACAAGAAGGCTACGCCTAAAAAGCATGTGGTCCATAACTCAACATAGTGAAATTTTGCCAGAATCATTTTTAACCCGTTTTAAGAAAAAAAAATTTTTTTGGTGATGTTGAGTTCCAATGTTGATTTTTTTTTTTTTGGGGGGGGGGGGTTAACTCAACATGGTAAAAATCAACCAGGGTCATATTCAGGCCATTTTAAGCATTTTTGATTGTTTTTGTATGTTGAGTTACCCCCCCCCCCTAAATCAACATCCTAACTCAACATCACCCAAAAGAATTTTTTTCTAAAAATGGCCTGAAAATTATTGTGGTTGATTTTCACCATGTTGAGTAACCTCTCCCCTAATTCAACATGTCCACATGTATACATACAGACTGATGGCGATTACACTAAGCGTGTGGTAACACCCTTCGGGACCACACGCTTAAAAAGAAAGGCGAGGTACAGACCTGCTTCAGAGTGTTTTTCACTTTCTTCGTTTTGGCGACGTCCACAGGGGTGAGCCCACTGTCGTCCACCAGCGTTACGTCTGCGCCGTTCTCCAGCAACGTGCACGCCACCTGTTCATGCCCGTTGATCGCCTGTGGGAGAACACCCATTTGTGACTGCAGCTTATCTCTGCTGAGCGGAAAATGACGTGTTTCACTGCAGCGAAGAAATGTTTTGTGTCATCAGAGTCCGGCTTTGAATAAGCGTTTGAACGAATTTGGTTCACGTTTCAACGCAGTGAATTCGGCCAAGCTTCTGATGCCACAAACGTTCAGAGGGTACAGCGCACTCACGGACACATGCAGTGGCGTGGTTCCAGCGTATCCGCGGGCGTTGGCGTCGGAACCACTTTCGAGTAGCGCAACCACCGAACCCACGTTTCCGGTCTGAGACGCGCAGTGAATCGGCGTGAATGTGCGACGGTCCCGTGCCTCTGTAAAAAGGACCAGTTGCGGCGGTTCTGTTGTTTCCCTTGACTTCACAATTGAAAATACTTTCGGATATCTGAGTCATCTGTGAAGCAGAAAGTGAACTTCGTTGTTCGCAACTTCCTCATTCTGTCGAAGACACTGAACCTGTGTCTGATCCCTCGTTGAGAAGCATCTGCACCAACTGTGACGCGAGTTGCGTCCTGGACGATGACGCGTGGTGTAGAGCTGTCTTTCCGTCACCATCAACCATGTTGGGATCTCTGTGTCGTTGTAGACAAAAGGTGCAAACTATTGTTTTGTACGAGTACACTTACGGACACACTCACGGACACACACATACATACACACACACACACACACACACACACACACACACTTAAGCAACTCCCCCATTGTCCGGACCACCGCCGTTACGAGCACGTAATGTTAGGAAACCTTAGAATTTAGCCGTCTTACCCATTGAATCGTCACTAACTGCATCTTTTTTGGTTTGTCACGCATACAGCTATCTGTCTGGTATGAAATAGTTGCTGGGTGCTCGTTACTTGCAAACCCACGTCATCTTTTTGTCACTGTTTAATTCTCGAATGTACGCCATTGTTGTCAACTGTAACGGTGCATCACCATCACCTCCTAACTGTCACGAAATATCTGAATAAATGCGTAATGTATGTTGCATCAGTCTTTATTTATGTCATTCATGTTCCAATCAACCATACCACTAACAATACATGGAATAAAAATGCGACACGGGCCTTCATCACAAAAGTAACGGACCTTCACCATCACTCACCCAGCAATAGAAACTTCACGGGGCCGCACTTCTTTGTTTCGTCAACCAGCACAGGCACATCGATCACCTCTTCTACCTCCTGCAGGTCGAACTCATGCTCCACAGTATTGAGCACCCAGCCCGCAGCTGGGTTGGAGGCATTTTTGAGGCAGTAGTATGTGATGCATGCTGGTGACAACGATGTTATTTTTGCCCGGAAGGCATGCACGATTACATGGTCCCCCAGCTGGACTGGCCGCCTCTCTTTCCCTGCCGCAGGCCCTTTGGTGACCTCACTATCACTGCCGGGTCCCTGCGGCTCACTGTCGCTCTGCGTTTTGCTTGTGCCGGAAGCAGCACCATCGCCGCCTTCGGTGATGCTCTTGGAATCGGAAGCTTCGGCTTGGGCTTTGGCTTGGCCTTCTTCCGATCGCTGGTACGTCCACTCGGTCTCTGGAATAACATTCAGTGCGCATAACCGCTCTTCTTCTTTACTGACGAATTCACCGCGCTGCCGTTCTTGCTTGATCTGTGCCTTCTCTGTACTGATGGGGGATGCTGCAGGACCAGGGGCGAGTGCTTTCGTGATGCCCATTGGGGTGCTTGTGGT
>JAAUXT010048811.1_pt1 | contig 11774 bp, 15 predicted proteins | sample 7278171 | NCBI WGS metagenome assembly JAAUXT01 (sample SAMN14350112, study PRJNA611818) | marine sediment metagenome | isolation source: surface marine sediment (1.8m) | place: French Polynesia: Moorea | collected 2018-08
AGGTTGGCTAAAGTTTATTGCATGAAGTATCAACAACTTTGGTAGTTTCTGTTTGGTACTGTGGATATTTGATGATTATTCCTGAAGTTTTATTACTTTCTGAGCAAATACTAATATGTTTGGTGATCAGGCAAACTGATGAACTCAAAATATGACTGATTTCAGACAATTGATTTCATAGCCATAGTGAATGATGTTAAGAATTTATGACTGAAAATTTGTATATTTACTGTGGCTTTTGTCAAACTTTCTTTTTGCATGAATGTTATATTGTTGTTGATCTTCTATGATGTGAGTTTCCATGTGTCTCAAAGAACCCGTTCAAGAATAGTGCAGCCCGATCGGTGACTTAGATTTCGTGCCTTGTAGATCCAAAGCACAAAAGCTCCACAGAATTGTTTCCCTTCATCACACGAGGCCATAAACAAAATTCTTCGCTTCGTGTTTGTGTCAGAAATTCGTGACACGAATGATGGAGCTTCAACAGAAAACTTCCATTCGTGATGAATGGTTTTTGAAATGAAAGAATCTAACTTTACGAAGACTCACTGCACTTGAAAAGCGTCAGGAGCCAGGGTTGCCCTTCGCGTGCGAGAAAGATCTTTATCAAACCGATGACAGAACCTGCACGGAAAAAAGTTGACTCCGTGGGAAAGTTACTCGTGTTTGAAGTTGAAGTTGGAGCAAACTCTGTTGCTTTCCTTCCTCTGCATGCATGGTCTTGTTGCAAATACGAGCACCGAACCTGTCTGAAGTGACATGCGAGGCCAAAGGGTCACCTGCATGACATAGCATACCTTCAGAGGCCTTCAAGACAAAATATTTGCAGTTCGCGAGTGTCAATTCCCTTGGTTCATGTGAGCACAAAACCAAAGACGTACACGTGTACTTCAATGCACATCAAACGTATTGGTTGGTGGATCAAAGTTTCCCATGAGTCAGGATCTTGCCTTCTCGGGTGGAACAACACACGACGTGATTCCTGACACGACACGAAGGTTGGGACAATCCCTGATCAGATTACCACTGTGAACTCGTTAACAGACACGTGTACCGGTCGCTGTCCAGTGAACACAACTGGAATCGACCTTTGTGCACGGGTCGCGTGGTCCCCTTGCAGTCTGGTTGTTGTCCACGTATGGTTCCAGTTTCGACCACAATCTGAGTCTGGTTGTGGGTCCAGTTGTGGTCTGGGTCTGCATGGTAGAGGTCCAGTTGTTGTCCTTTCTTGAATTGGGCTGTAGACAGACCCACAACTACACCCACTGCACTTGACTCAGACCAAGACTGGTGCAACATGACCCAGACCCAAATCCACATCAAGACCCAGATCTGGTACAAATGGGCAAGACCTGAGCACCTGCTTGATCAAACGCTGTGACTGTACGTATAGGTTGGTGTTTTTCTTCATCTGTGGTCACTGAATTATCGTTTGCACAAAGTTCTTGAAATCATGCAAGTTGACAGATTTCACAAGGGGAATTGAAGAAGACTTGAAGCACTTGTGCTTGTTGTGACAGCTGTTGTTCTCGGTTTTGGAAGCAGATCTTTGATCCGGTGTTGATATTCTTTGGCAAGACCTGCAGTCAGAGGGATTCGAGTCGAATCAAGGGACGAGAAAGTTTCCTGCTGCAACTATCACACTTGGACAGCCCTCGTGCGAAGTTCAGAATATGCAAAGAACGGCGAGGAAAAATCATTCTCGCTGAATTTGTCAAACACGTACGTAAGAAAGAAACCAGCTCGTGCGCACGTGCCACGGTCCGTGGTGGGGGCAAATTTTGCGCCAACGTGGCTGGACTGGTTCCTGACCTGGACCTCGGTACTGGACTGCAAGAAGACCCAGACCATCTGAGCGCAACAGAACCCAGACCATGGAACTGCTGCAGTCCCGCACGAGATCAGACTCACAGCCTCAGTTTGGACCTTTCTCAAATTAACTTTCGGACACAGCTCTCTCCGGTTGCTCGTAACATTTGCTGACTGATCAGACCGAAATCGTCATGGCGTCCTTCAATGGTCCCTGAATTCTGGGCCCACGACGCATGTCCGGGACTCACGTGGTTTTCTGCACGTTTTCGCACCATCAGGAGCACTGCAGGAGTGGATGTCTGTCAGCCCGTTCTTCGTGGCGCCCAAGGACCCCGTCGGATTCTTCCTGGACGAGGCGCTCTACAACCAGGGCGTCCAGTGGTCAGTCATCAGCAGCGGCCCGAGTTTGTAGAAAATCTGTGGAAAATCTGGGACCTCGTCCTCAGATCCGCCCTGTTCCTTCTCCCATTCTTGCTGTTCAAAGTCAATTCACGAAATCTGTGTTCAAACAAACCCGAAATCAGACCCATAGAGTTTTGTGTGCATTTGAGTTGTACGAGCACACAACGAATTTCAACACTAAAACGTAAAGCCAAATCATTTTGCATCAGGATTCAATAGCGGAGCTTGCCTTTTGAACCTGAGGTACGATGCTTTCCTGTTATGAACAGAAACATCTCAGATGCAAACTTACAAACGTTTGTACTCGTATTGCGTGGTTGATTTAGTTGAATTGTTGTTTTGCTTTCAGGTACATTGACCAAATGCCACCAACGTGGCCCAACCAGACGACGGTGGAACGAAACGCCGCTTACTTTGCCAAGTACGTCAGGACAAACTTTTTTTCTCGTGCTCAACGAGCTTTTGACAACCTTTTGTTCTGTCCAAAATACGAGCAGCCGATGATGGCTCAGTTCTTGCGTCACCGCATCACAGAATGAGTTCAGAGCTCGTTGCCCCACCCCGACTGACTGACGGCGCTGTCCTCTCAGCAGCGCCGGCGTCCCGCGCCGCATCGCAGCCACCAACCCGAACATGAAGCTGCTGCTCATCACGCGCGACCCGACCAAGCGCCTCGTCTCCGACTACACGTACGCCTTCAACCGACACCTGCGCCACCGCAAAGGTCAGTGCGCCAACGCTCTAGGAACAAACACCCAACACAACACCCTTCAGAAGACATGCCAGCTCAGACTTCAGAGCTCGGGAAACTATGGGTCCTCTCAGGCGCCAGGATCATGGCAGCCGGGGGGGGGGGGGCGGACCACAGTGCTTTCTAAAACAGTGACGCCAGCAAGTTTCCAGTCCCTCTGCTGGTTGGGGTGAGCGCAGCCGCGTGAAAACAGCCCCGGTCTTTCTGAACAGTTGGCGGCGCCCTGCCACTATGCACGGTGGCGAGGGAAGCTCTGCATGCCAAGTCAAAGATGCACTCGCGTTGTTGGTTGTTTTGGTGTCAGTCCAAAGAAAGGGAAGTTTGGACAAACACTTCAAGAGGAAGCGAAGGAAGTACGCTGTGACATGCTCGGGGTTCGTGTGTTTGAGGAAGAGAAAATATGCAGCGAAGACGAGCCTTCCCAAATCAGCAAGAACATGACAGCGTCAATGCATGTTGTCAGATTTGGGTGTCGCCGCGCCACAGCCTGAGCGCGGCCATGTTTCATGCCTCGTGTTTGCGTCGCTCTTGTTCACCCTCACTTAACACTGCTGTGAAAGTACGACGCTGGGGTCCCGACCCCGTTCGTGATGTCTGCTGGAGAGACACAAACGAAATATTTTCGCAACCATGTACGGTGTACACACTGTAATTTATTCCCCCCAACGAAAGCAAAAGGTTGCCGAATACACTATCAGCTAATTACTGGCGCAAAGTTGTGTGCCTTTCCCCCACTGTCTGTGGAATTTACACACGTTGAGCAGAAACATTCTTGTGCGGGCTGCACAAAGCAAACTTTAAAACGGGAAAATTCCCTGGCTGATCCAGGACTGAGGTCAAGGGGGCAAAACCAACCGAATGTTTCATCAACATGGGAAGGTGAAAAAGACTTGGTGCTGTCGGAAAGTGAACCACTTGTTCGGTGAAACGACAAGCTCAGGACGAACGAACGCCTCTGGATCGCCAGGAAAATCAAAATGTCAGCAGGTCCTATGGGAACACGCCGACGCCATTTTCGGACAGACTCCAAATAGATACACGCTTTTGAAGGTGGTGGCAGTGTTGGTCACTGTTCGCCATGTTGGGATTGGCTTCACTTCAAAACCGAAGAATACCCTCCCTGGAACACCCGGCGCGCACGCATTGCGAGTTGATCAGGTTTGGCAAGGTTCCACTCATTTTGAGCTTCAATGTTTCAGGCAAATCATCAAAGTTCCCGTCCTTCGAGGAGATGGTCTTTATCAACGGCACAACCACCATCGACGAGAGCTACGACGCACTCGACCGCAGCGTCTACCACAAGCATCTCAAACCCTGGATAGAAACCTTCTCCAAGAACCAGGCAAGTGCATACCCAGACTGTTGCCATGTCAGGCTTCCAAACCGACGTAAGAAAGCCTGAAATCTCGCCACGATGATGAGAGCGATGCCTTGTTGACGCAGGTTTGTTCGCTTCTCCTACAGATCCACGTCGTGGATGGAGATCTGTTCCTCAGGGACCCAGCAGTCGTCATGAAAGGAGTGGAAAAGTTTCTCAGTCTCGTGAATGTCATCAACAGAACGTTCTACGTCTACGATGCGAACAGAGGCTACTTCTGCAGGAGGTTCACCAACAGAACCACCAAGTGTCTCAAAGACCGACGGAAACTGACGATTCCACACATCAAAAATGACACCCTGCCTGTGGTGCAAGACTTCTTTAGGAAACACAACAAAGTATTTTTTGACATGATACAGCAGTGGTTACCTTATTGGAGTTAGTTTCCACCCACATCACGGTGTACCATGGATTTGGGAGCAAATGATGCCAAAGTTCAGACTTCCGTGCCTCTCGGAAGATCGTGCTGTCGCAGTTGGCAGTGCACAACAATGAACACCAGCGGATTGCTGTTCGGATCGTGCGCCACACCGCCGCGGCCTCTGACGCAGTGCACGTGGACGGAAACACGTGACCGACGTGCGCAGAGAATCCTGTTCACGTGCGGGGCCGGAAGGTGCGTGTGGGCAGCGACACGGTGCGCGCGTGCAGTCACAGCGTTGCGCAACGGTCTCTTGCTATGATCTCTGAAAATGTCGGCAACATACGACGAGAGAGACGCCAAACAGAGATGAGAAAGTTATCGGGTTTGGTGAATAGATCTCTGTTCAGGACTTTTCCATGCACGTACAATCCCTTTGCTGGGGCACATGTCTTGCCGTTGCACGCGTAAATTGTGTTTTGTGGGGCACTACAAGAGTCTCTGCAGTGTAGATCCACTTGTGCATGTACAAAAGCGGGTTTGTTTCGGGGAAACTTTGATCTGTTTGATCTGTCACTCTTTTACTGGTTTGAATTGGATGTTCAGTGATGTACAATGCAAGGGAATGTGAACAGAAATGTTCACTGTATTATTTATGTTTGCGTCAAACAAATGACTGTGATTACGATTTCTGCATAGCAGGTAGCAGAGTGAGTGAGTGAGGTCTTTCGCACGGATGCATGCAAGAGCGCTTGGAACTGTCACTTTGTGCGTGTGTCCAGGTAAAGTGGTCTGCATGTCTACACGCTACGAGTTGAGGAAACAAGAGGGTTATTTGGAATATAAGAGTTCAACCTGTTTGGTTGCACACGCGCGTGCATGGATTGATAGACGTGTATGTTCAGCAATGTCAGTTGATCCACTTGAGTTTGATTAAACTTGTGAAAACCAAGACTCTCTTTGGTTGAGTTTGCGCTGTGTAGTGTATGGTCCTCAAAAGGAGTGAAACAACCAGAACTTGGAGTCACGGCGAGACACGCCAAATCGGGATCCCCCAGCCAGGACAACCGGGTGCGGCAGGCACGGGCGCCTTATCGTTGTAATTGCTTTGCAGCTTCGTGGTCATTGTTTGCACAAATGTTGTCGCATTTAATGAGCACGGTCTGTAGTCCCGCGATCCAACGCGCGCTTTTTTGCGACTTGCGCGCTGCAGTTCGCTGCTGTCGACCCATCGCCCCGGATGCGCGCGAGGTGACACAACCCACAGGAGACATGTGCCAGTCACACAGTAAGTTCACCAAAACTTCTTTGAAAAGTTTCTTGTTCGCCAGAGGAGAGGAAATGCTCCAAATTGTGATTTCTTGTGAGTGATCAATTCCTTTCCGCCGAATGTTCTTCCTCTTTCCTGTAACTTGGTGACACGAACCGTGGTGATGACCATGACAGGTGACTCTGCATGGCAGACCTTGACTTCAAACCGCCGACGTCAAATTATTTCCTGCAACCGAATACTCCCCACTGACCTTACAGTTGCAGGCCACCCTATCAACTACTGCCCGAGCCACAGGACGGGGCGCGGGCAGCTCGTCGGGCCCTTCTACTGTCCGATGGAGGTGCGGCTCGCCGAGACGCACCTCGTCTACTGCTGCGGTAACGCCACCTACCGCCACTGCTGCGGCGATGCGACGCTCCACTACAGCGGGGAGCCCGTCGACGAGACCCTCCTCTTCTGGTTCGCGCAGTGAGTGCGACAGGGTTTCACCCACCCACCCCAACACATCAACCAACCCAGGAGTCTTTGGGATCTGCCTGGATCACTACAATGTTCTTTTACACAACACACCCACACAAATACTGCCCCATCATTCTCAATTTGCAAGTTTGGGGCTTTGAACCAAGCAACGAAGTCGCTAAGGTCTGAGGAAGCACATTGGTAAGTTTCAAAACTGAGCGTGTGTCGTCGATCTGAAAGGGAGAATTGCAAAGTTTTCGTGGAAAGGGAAATATTTCACAACGGTAAGCAATCGTGTAGCTTGATCACACCAAACCACGCAACCGCCGGTCTACCACCGCGCTATCTACTCCAGACCAAGGGTGTGACACGCTCGCCGTCAGATGAGTGAAAATTTCGTTTCCTCTGAAGCGCACATCAGTTTCTGGTCTTGAGATCGCCCTCACGTGGAGTTAGTCCTTCGCTGCAGTTGGCCGCTGCTGATCGTGGTCTTCATCGCGCTCGTGTTCGTCGCGTCGTTCGTGTGTCGCCCGACGCACCCCGCCCGCATCCGCCAAACGGCCGTCTTCTAGACGTGCACCTGCTCCGCTCCAGTGGATCTAGTGGCTCCAACTGAGCTGATGTCCCAACCCCAATCCTGGATCCGCTGGAGCTTCGGGCGAGAAGTGCGTGGACTCCATGCAAATCTGCAGCGAATTGTGGGAGCTTGCAGCGAAGGCATGCAGACACTATTGGAAAGGCACGCAATTTGAAGCAAATTATCAACCGCATGAAGCCAACCTGGGCAAACATCGCAGTTGCAGACCAGGTTCCTACCCACAGTTGCACAGAGACCAAGAAGAGCGTTGTGCTCGTTCATCACTGAAATAATAAATGATTTTGTTCACCCTGGGCAGAACTCAAGAGTTTTTCCTCACAAGCGCAAAAGTTGAGAAAGGCGATACACAGAAGCTTCCTGAACCTGGAAGCTACTTTTCTGAGGCAAGTGACTGAAAGCAGCGATCCGTGATATTAAATATTGTAACTTGCACAACAACATCCGAATGAACCGTGCAAAAAGCAGGAGCGTTTCGACAGTTTGACAGGACGTTGGTCTTCACTTCAAACTGAAGTGTTATTCTTGAAGATCTAACTGCGGCAGTTTCAGTCCTGTCTGAAGTCAAAGATGTACGAGCGAAAATGAACCTTTTCGTTGCACACAACCTGTTATTTAACCTCGCGGGAAATCGGATGAAATTATCTCTCTTCTCAACTTTTTCCCCACAACACCAACATGAACTTTTTGTCCGGTTTTTGTTCAGCATGAGTCGACCTCGGGAGAGTAGTCATCAGTATCATTCAGAGAAGCCAATGTAGTCATTACTCTGCTTTTTGGACAAGAACACGGCGACTTGATGAGGTGCGCATCGTGAGATGGTCGTCATTTTGATGCTGCCTTCACGAGGGCCAGGGCGCGCACAGGTGAGTGTCGCAATGCTGTGTTGTTGTTTTTGTCCGAGATCTGCAGGATTCTCAAACACTGTTGGTACTCGTAGAAGTTTGGCAGCGGTAGCCTGTGGGGAAGTGTTTCGTTCCACATGCCTCCTCAAAAAGACACAAATTGCAAAGTTGCATGACTCTCACATATTACACGTCGCTTCGAGCAACTGTTTGATGGCGAAAAGGCAGCACCGGAGATCAGAGAGGACCTTTCTTCATCTTTCCCTTGGCGCCGCGGCAACCTGTGTTTCTTCCTGGAGCTGCTGCAGGCGGCTGAGAAGCGACTTTCCTGCCGCGGCCGTGAGACACATCGAGGCAATCAGTGGGTGGCAATTTCCAGCTGCTCAATTGGGTGTGTCTCCAAGGCTGCGTTTTACTTTTTAGTCAAGTTATTTGGACCAGGAAATGCTGAAGCAGAGGTTGGGTGCAAGCGCGCCATGCTAATTGAGAGTGAAATCCAGAACAGCTGTTTTCACGACACACCTTTGTCTGTAGGTTTGAAAGCAATGCACCTGACTCGACAGAGCGAAGGCGTGTCGTATCTTCATCAGTGTGCCATCCTTTTGGTGTTTGTGAGCTTGGTGAGGATAACCAAGCAAAATGCAACGTAACAATTTCAGCCCACAGGCACTTTTCAAAACGTGCGGCCGCTCGAAACGGATTCTGCTCAGATGGGTCAAAAACAAAGATTTTCTTGGCACGGAGTGTTCAAAGGCAAATAAGCAAAGTGCTTGCCAAAGCAAAGCGATCTAATTGAGCCCGTTGTGTCTGCATGCACACATCTTTCTCCCCTTGCCAAACTTGGGTGAAAAGTTCAAGATCCAAACAAGGACGCGAAGCTCTTGAAAAAGATTCGGCTACTTTGCATGACAAGTAGAAGCGAGAAAAGTCGACCGTGCACTGCGAGATCGTGCTCCGCGTACTTGTGGATCGCGACGCTTTCCACATGATCGTGAGCGGAGCAAGGGAAATCAGCTTTCTTCACTTCAATGGAGGCTCACGGGGATTTGACTTTTTGCTTGAGTGATTTTCACAGCGGACAAGGAAGTGGAGGACCAAGCCCATTCAGACAGGTAGGCAATTCCGACTCGTGTTGCAATTGGTATTGTACTCCGTCGGATTCGAAAGCTCCTCTTTCCTTCTGCACCTCACCACATTGTGAGAGCACAGCGCGTCTTCGCAGCTTTCCTTTCTTTCCCGGCGCCACTCCTTAGTGTGCTGCTGCAGGGAGGTGAAAACAAGAAGTGTGAGTATTGTGTTCACAAAAGATTACTCGTATTTCTGGAGCTTTGCAACATCAATTTGTTCAGTGCAGACTCGCGAAAAATTTCCAAACGCCCCAACCACATCAAGTCAGACTCAGGTTCCTTGGCATCAGTGCGGCCAGGACCGGCTCACGCGACCTGAAGCTGAGCAGTGAACTCGGGCACACGAGAGCGAGTCTTGTTTCATTTGAGCTGCTGCACGAAGACCTTCATCTCCGTTCATTATTGCCTCCACGAAAGTGGATCTGGCGCACCGGTGAGACTTTGAGGATTCCTGTCAGACATCGTGTTGTCCTTGCAAAGTCCCCACATGTGCAGCAAAAATCGGGAGCCTGGAGTCCACACGAGTCAAACCAGCTGAAAGATAGTCTCAGGTGGAACACAAAATTCCCTTTTTTGCGGCGGCCGCAACTCGATTTTGCAGAGACCCAGCTTGATTCTTGTGGGTACTCTTTGAAATATCAGAACATTTATGATGAAAAGATTCTTTTGGTGGGGAAAAAGGAGAGATAATCGAATGTGACGTCAAGCAATCTTCCTCTGAGAGATAAAAGTCCTTCAATTCTCGTGGTGCGGATTCTTTCAGCTCTTTTCGACAAAGGCTTTGGCATCAATGATCAAAGTCTGGGGAGAAAACGGCGATTCATCGGCAGTGGCGCTCGCGTGTGGGAGTACTTGGCAGAAAATGCCAGGTGATCTTTCCATTGATCGTCCAGTCCGCGAGACACTGAGGAGCGTGCTCACATGTGCACAGAGCTTTGTTCCTGCACAAAGTTTGTGGATTCGCGAGACACTCCGACGAACCCTGCGGCTGCACTACGTGCCCTTAACACATCCACGAGAAGGTTGCTATCGCCCTGGTTCTGCTGGAGACGTGCTTGGACCTATTTCTCAGTTTCACTTCAGTTCCGAGTCACCTTTGTGGGTGGTGCTCAGAAGAGTCTAGTTCTTCCAAGTGCTACCTGGTGGCTCTTCTGAGTGCGACCTGGCTTTTCCAAGTGCTACCTACAGGCTCTTCCAAGTGCTACCCAAACTGGCCCTTAGTGAGGTTGAAGTACCACCAGGTATCTCTCGGAAGAGCCAGGTAGCAACTGAACTGAGACTGAGACTGAGACTGAGAAATGGGTCGAGGTGACACAAATCTGCTGCAGTCTCGAAGTCGCACTCGAACTCAGACCAAGAACCCTCGTCACGTACGTCGCTGCGGGCGGCTGTGGAGCCGTGCTCAGTGCTGGAGGCCATTAGCTGATCGTCTCCTCAGCTCCGCGCCGTGCGCGAGGGCGACGAACCTGCGACGCTCACCTCCAGAGCAGCTCGAGAAGGAAGCACGTGTGCTCTACGCTCTGCAACTTCGTCGCAGGCTTTCATCCGTGCATGGTTGTTCAGGCGAAGGTTCCAGACAGGGTTCTCACATTGAAAGCTACCAGTTTTCTGTGGACTTTTGGATGTCCAGAGAATTGCGAGAGCCAGATGAGCTTGCAGTAATACAAGTGTTGTGAAGGGCAGTGACTCCCAGACAGCATTGCGTCTGCTTTGTTTGTACTCCGGATCAAACGGACCAGATGCCTGAGTGCGTCGGGATCCTTGCGCGGACAGTTCGATGCGTCTCATTGTCAGGTGGAGTGCACGAGTCGTCCTCTCACGGCCGTCCGTTGAGCTCGTTTGTTGTGAATACGACACGACAAAAGATGCTTCATACCCAGAAAGTTCTGCTCATTGATCTGGTTCTGATTCCCAAACTTTGAAGCGACGATGATGTCTGTTTGAGATTCCACACACTTGAGAATGGTGACTGACCATGGACGACTTTTTGCCAGAATTCTGAAGCATTGTTTTCAACCTTGTGGACCGACCATCAGCCCAGAAAAGCGTGAAAATCAACACGATGTGTGACTGCGGTTTCACGGCGCAGCTTCGTCATCGTGTTGTTTCCTGGCGGGAGCTTCCAGAAAAGCTGTAAAAGACTCAGAACAAGTCTTTCCAGGTATAGCTGAGAGCAAATGCAATATCTGTCCCTCGTTGAGATCTCGTGCAGGTTTTATGTGACGCGTTGTTCCCAGGAACTGCTGCAATCAGTCGTGGTCACGATCAGACTGGGAGACAGGAATTTGTCGCACAAACATCACAACAAGGATGTGCAGGTCACACAGACTTTGCGAGAGAGAGAGCTGCAGAACTGACAAGGACGAGTCCTCTTGGCTGCAGCGAAACCGTTGAAGAGCGTGTCGGTAAGTGCAGTGGCCTTCAGTTAATCTGACGAAGAACAAACCACAGCGGCAGTTTGTTGTTGAAATCTTTTTGTTCTCGTGATCGTTCTTGTCTCGAAACGGAACCAGAAGGGAACTGGGAACTCTCAAGTGGTTTTTATCAGCCGCGGTAGCGGAGCTGATTTTGGTTTGCCCCTGTATCCGCGTCCATCCATCTTGGGGGGACAAAACATTTGTTTTACTCCTGTTCCAGTGATCACAGACTGGAATCACAGTGGGTGCAGATACCCTAAGGGGTACTCTACAAGTTGCACATGGTGTCATTTTTTCCTTCTGCTCTGATGAGGAAAAAATTACAGAAAAAATTACAATAGAAATACTATACAA
>JAAUXT010037620.1_pt1 | contig 11773 bp, 12 predicted proteins | sample 7278171 | NCBI WGS metagenome assembly JAAUXT01 (sample SAMN14350112, study PRJNA611818) | marine sediment metagenome | isolation source: surface marine sediment (1.8m) | place: French Polynesia: Moorea | collected 2018-08
CCCAGGGACACAAGGCCCATTGACTTCCCCAGGGACACAAGGCCCATTGACTTCCCCAGGGACACAAGGCCCATTGACTTCCCCAGGGACACAAGGCCCATTGACTTCCCCGAGGGACACAAGGCCCATTGACTTGTGCAGACAGGTACAGCGGACAGACTTGTGCAGCGAGGCAGTGCCCATTGAGGGACGCAGAGGAAAACGCATCGATCGTGAATCGATCCTCAGTCTCCAAATCCGCTGCGATTTCTCACTTGAGGAAGTCGTGAAGGGATGCAGCGCCTGCAGAGTGTCATGGACCCAGGAGCGGAAACTGCGGCTTGCGATCGGAGACGGGGAGCCTGAGATTCCTGACAAAATTTCCCCTCTTTTGCTGTCAGTTGTAGTTGAATCTTGGCAGGGAATAGATCATACAGATGGGTTTGGAGGTCTGAACTTGACTCCGGGTTCCGCTGCAAAGAACAATGCCTTGTTGTCCCATATCCAGCGCCGATTCAGGTCTTTGAGAACTGACCTCAACAGGAATCAGCACTGAGTCCCTGCACAAGTCAATATTGGCCTGGTCTGCTGCGGCAGATGAGAGAAGGAACCGGGACCCAGTCCATGGTGGAGCCTGACAGTCGCAATCCAGAGGCTTTATCCGGGCCACTGCGGGAACCAAGGGAACCAACCAATCCTCACACAGGATTTCAAACGCCAAGTCGGAAGGACTGTCTCATCACACTAAATGAGCCAAGCGTTGCGTCCATCGCAACTACAATTGTTCACAGACTTCACACAGGGACGCAACGCACAACGCGTCTAGTGAGTATCAAGGTCTCGCGTGGAGAAACGAATCGCAGCAAGGCTTATTGCCGTCTCCCGGACTCCAGACGATCCGTGGGTCGCTGTAATTCACAGCTCGGGACTCTGCTTCCCCCGAGAAACGTGAATCTCCTGTTAATTGCGTCCAGGTGCAATTCGCGTGGCTTCTGCACTTTCTCAATTGAACTTGGTTTTCACTGAGGATCTATCTCAACGACCCAAAGCAAGAACACTGACACATTCAGAGAGAGACAGACACAGACGCAGACACCCACACACATACACACCCACTCACACACACACACACACACACACACACACACACACACACTGGCAGATTTCAAGTGGTCCAACACTGCTGCTGGAAGCTCGAAAATATCAAATTTGACACTGCGTGGCCTGAAGTATCCAACAATGTACATCTATGCCAAGGAGTTCACCACGCCAAATGTATTCTACTCACAAACACACACACACACAGACACACACACACGCACACACATCATCGCCACCGCCGTCAGATCAGGTGCACACGAACACTGCAATCAGGAACAGACGTACGCACGCACACTCTGGAGAAGCAACTCGAGAATGATCATCTGGACACACCCAGTTTGATGTTGCAGAGACAGAACTGCAGAAGCGAACTCTCAACTGTTCTTGTTCAGGCACCACAGAGACTTTTGGAACGGCGGTTCAACGTGTGTCGGGACCCATGGACGGCGCTGTATAACATGAACAGATTCAGACGATTCCCCCGCAGCTTACTGCACTGGTAGACAGAGTCTGCTGTCGTGGACGGGACATCCCGTAGGAACCCACTGTTCTCACCCCAGACCCACACAAGCGCAGCCGAATCTCAGGTACCTGCACTGAATGCAATCCGTGGCGTGGTCCCCGGGGAAGAACCAGAGGTCCACGACCAACATGACACACTCGAGTGAGCAGCGCCTTTGAACAACAGCACGTGCCACAAGCGCTCGAATCGCTCTGCCTTGGACGGGACTGAATCTCGGCGGAAGCCTCGGCAGGTCTGAAGGCGCGTGGGCGTCTGGCTCAGCGCAGCAGCTCAACTGACCCTGCCTCGCGCCTCCGCCATGGACTGAACCACGTTTCTTCACGATTTCAACAGATAAAGTGAAGAACCCCGTGTCCACAGAAACCAAGTTTTCTCCACGCTGGAAGCACAGTAAGTTTTCGCAAGGAGAATCCCAATTGCCAGACACCCTGTTGTCCACTCCCCCGACACACACACACACACACACACACACACACACACACACACACACACACACACACACACACACACACACCCCGCTGCAGCCCCATCTCGCCTGCCTCTCCGACTCCGCCTCCGCCTCCACCACAGCGTTGTGAGTGCGCGCCGCTGCGTTTTCGTCATTACAGAGCGTCACGTCGCGTCCATAAATAACCTCCATCGATCCGGAGAGCGCGTCCTGAAGGGTGTAACGAGCGCGTCCTGAAGGGTGTAACGAGCGCGTCCTGGAGGGTGTAACGAGCGCGTCCTGCAGGGTGTAACCGGGAGCTCACCAGCGCCACAATCTGCAGGTCTCCGCACGCGCCTTCCAAGGGCGCAGCACACACAGGAGGACGCATCCTTCAGTGGGTGCCAATCCTACCAAGTTTGGGTACCCTGGGATCGACACTGGATCCACCTCACCCCTGGATGAGCAGGATCTTGGACTCGCCCAAGTTGAGGCCAGCGGACCCGCCCTGGGTGAACAGGGCCTGCGCCAGGACCCAACAAGCCCATATTTGGACTCGTCCGGGCTGCAGGCTGCGGATGAGATGCATTGATACAGACAGCGGATCCGATAGCTGCACTGCAGCGCCTATCTCGATGACCATCGCTGCCCGCCGCAGGCCTCCTTCACGTTGTATCCATTTGCACGTTCGGTTCCTCTGCGAGTCAAGTTCCATTCACAGGAACCGAGACACAGGCCGCAGACGACGTCATCGTGCGTCGTCTTCCTGTGTACCGTAAGTGAACAAACAGCCAGTGATGACGTGCAGTATGACCCAGCCCCAGACGCCTGGCACCCTGTACTCGAGCCAGAGAAGGACACATACACTCGCACCCAGATTTCCACAGGGGCGAAATGCCTGACGCACGCAGTGTGGACCCGACCTGAGCCTGTGGTGACCACAACCACTTTGTTTCTGCAGCGTTTGAGACACAGCTCCGTGTTCCCCCCATCGAGCCGGGTTCACGCAGGACGCGTCGGGCGTTTTGTCCTCGTGTAAGTGAAAGAGGAACTGCGTCGTCGCCTGCGGAGCGAGGATGCCACGAGGGAACACCTATTGGCACGAACACGGACCCAGTGCACGACGCACACGTGGTGAACCTGGTCTGACGCATCTCACTTTGACTCAGGCAGGGACGCAGCCAGCCGCGCCCGGTGTGAACCCGGCCGCTTCGGGTTTCTCGGCCTGACGGATCGATCCCGAGTCCGAATTTAGCAGCGCGGCCCGCGGGCCCGGAACCCGGGCTGATGGACTGCGGAGGGGAGGCGAAAACAAAGCCGCGCGCACCGACCCTGCGCCGCCGCCGTCCTTGCGAACCGGGGACTTCCAATCAAGCGCTAGGCCCACAGAATCTGTAGTTATTCAGCCACGTAAATTTGCACGAGTCACGTGAATCACGTGGCTGGTGGCAAAAGTCAGGTTCAAATTCCTGTCAAGTCCCCACTGTCCAGATTCACGCCAGAATGTTGCGTCGTCGTGCTGTACAAACAGGCCTCTCCGACAGGCCCCCACGCACTTGAAGTTTACTTGACTGACCTGCAGCGCCATCCTCGCAGGGAAAAGCACCAGTTTTCAGTCAGGACGCTGTTCCCTAGGCCCTGCAGAGCCCCTTCCACGCTGCGAGGACGGTTCGTCCCTCCCGGCGTCCACTGCGGAGAGTCGGCGGGAGAGAAGGCGACCCGACCCGTAAGATATGGAGTCGGGTCACCGGGGTCAGGCGTCCGGTCGTTGCCTCTCTCCCTCCTGCAGTTGTGGGCGCTCTCTGCTCCTCCCTCCGCGCAGAGTCTCTGCCTCCCTGCATGCCGGAGCGACGCAAGCACTTGTCAAACCCTTGTGTACGAGTACGTACGACAGCCTTGGGCACAGCGGAGGGATGGTGTGGAAACCAGGCCCGTCGCAACTTTCGACAAAGCTGTGTTGTTGATGCCTTTGGTGTGTGTAGGTGGGGGGGGGGCGTCTTTGGTGTCGGAGTGTTTAGTCGCTTCTTTGAGGGCTGAATGCCTCTCGGAATTTATTTTCAAGCGCCAGGTTGGGTCCTGGGAAGTTTTTGAGGTTCTTTCCCCCTTCAACCCTCGCAACCAACCGACCAAACCAAATCCTGGACCAAGTCACGACTGAAACAGAAGGAGCTCCAGGGTTCGAGTCTCACCTTGGACTCGAAATCCACAGTGCAAAGCAGCTGCAAGAAATGTGAGAGCAAATCAATCCAGGCTCCAGCGGATCCAGGGACTGAAATCTTCGCAACCAGTGTCGCTGCACGGCAGAAAAGAGCAAAAGTGCGACAGGCAGGAAGAACGGGCGAGCAAAGACCACCTGTCCACTTCTCTTTTCACAACCATGGAAATTCAGGACTTCAGCTTTCGGAAGTGAAATAAAGAAGATTTGTCTGGGTCTGATTGAATTGAACAAACTGCCTCAGCTCTCCGCATGAATCTGACGAGCCAGATTCAGGTCTCGTTGTGTGTTCTGTCCGGAGGTTCGTTACAGCCCGCCAGACCGGGACCCAGGCTGAAGGACATGTGTGAAGGGACTGAGTGACTGAACAACAGGGAACCAGAGCATGAATAGACTTCGTCTCCAACAGGGAATCAGGCTGTAAATGGAGTCTGTGTTCAACAGGGATTCAGACTGAAGGACACGCGTACGTAAGTGGACAGGGAACCAGGCCTGAAGCCCTTCAATGGCAGATTAAACGCTGATTGTAACCAGGCATCAAAGACGAATCTCTGCGGCCTTCGCTGTGTTTTCTTGGCGTGGTCCCTGCACCTGAATGAACACACGAGGCGTTGTGGTCCAACGGTTATGTGCGCAATGTGCTCCACACGCACATGCACAAAACAACCTCCAAGAAGCTCATCTTTGTTGACATTCGAAGCAGCTGGTGCACGTTGCAATGTTTTCCAGCGTTTTATTCAGCTGTGAATGTGCGCTGTGGAAAAACATAATCAAGAAGAATTTTACTGCGATCCACCTTTGACTCATCAGCTGCGTGCCTCTGCGCCCGGGAGAGCCCGACCTCCTACGGGGGACAATGTCAACTCAGAGCACGCAAAATACAGACCAATACCTGTGTTTTGGGACCCAGGTCCCCGCGCTGTATCAGCCCCGGCACACAAACACACACACACACACACACACACACGAAATGACCTCACAAACGAACACACAAACACGGAATGAACCTCCACAAACATGCCTGCGGACGGCAGTTCACACCACTCATCTGCGCTCGCACCAGCCTCGCCCCCCCCCCCCCCGGGGAATCGTCCACACGCTCTGATTGCGAGTCATCCACGTCTGTGACCTGAGACCCCCGTCTGCTGTGGTCAGGGTGCCGACGCTGTGGCCCCATCTGCTGTGGTGAGTTGATGATGCAGTTGCAGAGACCAGAGACCCAAGTACACATTGTCTCTCTCCACAGACGTCTCTCTCCGTGACTGCGTCTCTCTGTTACTCTCCCTGAGACTCTGGGACTCTCTGTCTGTCTGTCTCTCTCTCACTCTGGTCACACACGCACACGCGCTGCATGTTTGGACAGTGTCACGTGTTCTCGGAGCGATAATGGGGAACCTGGAGCGTATTGATCAGATCGACTCGTGTTCCGCAGCTTGGTCTGAGATGAAGCGTCACCCCGACCGGCCCCGCCTCGTAAACAACCCAACTCCTGCTGCTGACGTGCAACTCAGGCCTCTTCACACTGTAGGATAACCGTCAGGCGATGAGTCTCTCTCTCTCTCTCTCTCTCTCTCTCTCTCTCTCTCTGTGCGTGTGCTGTGCGTGTGCTGTGCGTGTGCTGTGTGTGTGTGTGTGTGTGTGTGAAACGGCGGTGCGATCAGGAACTCACACAGCTGCTTGTGGTTGAAGTGGGTTTGCACACTTGAACAGCTTCACACGTCTCTCAATTGACTCTGTGAAGCCACGACTCGCACGCCCTGAACAGTGTGGATGGACAACGACACCACGTCACCCAAAGGTGTGGATTGTCCCTCCCTGACAGCACCCTGACCGCCACAAATTCCAAGGGTGACAATTTTAGGCTCAAGCCAAACACAGAATGGACACATTCGTTTTGCACACAATCATCGCAATCTCGCAACGTTTCTGTGTTCGTCCATGTGACGCATCTTGTGTGTTTGAGCCACGACGTCGAACTCAGTTTGTCAATCAGCTGCATCTCTGTCTGTTCCGTCAGGCGTCTGGACCTCAATCAACACCAGCCCACAGTGTGTCCAGCCCACCGCGCGTCGGGTTCGCCCTACGTGGCGTCGAACAGGCAGCTGCATGGGAATCTCTCTCACTTGCGGGACGCGTTGGTGTGAACCGGCGTGGGTCAATTCTGCCCACAGGAGCGTGGGCGGTGAAGTGGCACAAGAACCTGAACGAGCGATGGCCAGACAGTCAATCTGACCACCATCACCATCGCGGCACACGCGACACACCCACCGAGACCTCAGTACCACGTGACCCTGTGCGTGAGTGCGCAGATACCACACCTGATCACGTGTGGAAAGACCATCTCATTCCGCAAGATGCCAACAGTATCTTTTGTAATCAATTCGAAATCAGAATTCATTTTGGATTGTCGACCAAAGATTTTCCATGGCCTTGTTGGGCAGAAGCAAGAAAAATCTTTGCCCTTCAAACACGAGATGGTTCTGTGTCGACTCCAGCCGCACCAGGTTCCGGGGCTGGTGAAGCGCGCGCACGAGACTCAAACAAGGAACCTGTCCACAAAAGTGAACAGACGTCTGCACCGCGGACTAACCCCCAATTCACACTGCGTGCACCAGCGCATCACACACAGCTTTTATGACATTCCACACCATGCGCCAGCGCATGTTTGGGGTTGGAACCCATCTGCGATCATGGTGGCGCACACGTACTCAGTGTGAACACAACTACTCACTGCCCATTTACTTTGCCTTTCACATGCGTGATACCTATTTTTGGTATGCAGTGACCTTGGTGTGCATATGCGTAGATGTGTGCATTGGGGGTTATGGAAATTTGGGTGCGGGCCCCCTGGGTCCATCCCGGAAAGCGCAATTCATCTTTCCGGCCACGTGAACACGAGTAAAGTGCGACACAATCCACTTACTCACAACCTATTCACTCACTTACGCTGCGAGAACTTCAACGTCTCTCCCATACCGCCAGTTTGACGTTGTTCTTTGAGGTGACGCGACGGTGCGTGCAACTGAGCGTTCAAAGGAACAGGGGCGCAACGCCAGACGTGTTCGTTTTCGTTGACTCTGTTTCTTGGGCCATTCGCGCCCTGGTACGAGTGCGCCACCCCTGGATGAACTTTCCTCGGCGTGCTCGACACGGCACGTCGTTTGTATATCCACGTCGAACGGGTCTTTTCACGGGTGCCACCACCAACGTGTAGACGCCTTAAGTACAACGCACCCAGCGCAAACGTTTCGCAGTGTCAGGCAGAAATATATCAGGGCGCCTCACAAAGCGTTGTAAGGCCGCAGGAGCAACAACAATAGAGCGGATCACAGGGAAAATTCCCATTTCACAAATTGCACACAGGCGAACGAGAAGCCGTGCTGTGCTGCACAAGATTCAGGTTGCAGATTCCACACGAGCAGAGTGAACCACAGATCCTGGATAGGGAGAGACTGACTGGACCCGTGTCAGCCGGAATGGACCAGAGGACAGGGTCACCCACCGTCTCTCAATCCACGAAGGGGCACTGAAGCTGATCTGGGAACACGAACCAAATAAAGGGTTATTTCGGGACCCGCTATGTGTTCCAGAACCCTGATCTGGAGAAAGGTGCCGTGGGCCTTGGCCTTGGGCGCCTTCTGTTCCTTTTTGTGGCTCTGAAATTGGGACCACGACCATAGCAGGATTTGTTTCCTGACCCTTGCAGGCTCGCAGGGACCTAGATATACTTTCAGAAGTCTCGGGGACCACCGACGGGCTCTTGCGCCTTGACAGGCCCAACTCCAACTTTCAGAATCTGTTGAATCACCTTTGAAAGCTTGTGTCTTGTGCAACAAACTTTTCGTTTTCACATGTATTTCAAGAAACATCGCTCCCGGGCCTCCAAATCTGCAACAGCTGCAATTGTTTCCAGTTGATGACACAGAGGCCCCTGGATCCGCTCGGGAGCTGCACACAAAGCGTTGATTGTCCTCTGATGCATGCATCGGCGACTGATAGAATCGCTTCAAAGCACCGAATGAATGGATATCCGTTTCTGGCATGCTCCAAAAACACTGATCTTGTGGCGGATCCAGAGACGGCACCGCCAGGACTACAGGAACAAACGGATTTTCCCTCTAATTTTGTGCAGTTGGGCGAAGATTTCGATCACAGGCAGCACCAGGGCGCCCTCCACTCAACCACCATTGGCGTCTTTGAGGCTTGTGTCGCGGCACCCACTGGGCAACACGAACGTGCGACACACGCAGGACTTGGACAGCGACGCAAGGCGACACCTGCGTGGGACGCAGCTGACTTGCTCCGAAGTTCGTTGACTCGTGAACAGTGACACACCTGGTGATGCACCAGCACGAACTCTCAGTTTCTTTCGTTGGTGCAAATTGACACGATGAGGTAGGTTCCTTTGACACACGAGATGTAGCGACCTGAAAGCTGGACCGCCGCACCTGAACAAGCGAGGCCCGTTTCATATTGGATGTTCCGTGCTTTGCGTCCCACTACCGACCAAGATAGTTTCACACGCATTCAGTGAAATAAATAGGCCTGACATGTGGAGGGACGAAACGCACATTGCATCCAATGTGGGTGCTGACACTCGGAGGGACGCGTGCCTGACGCACTTTGACGGGTCTGAGATGTGGCGCACAGATTGCAGCAGAAATCCGCTGGAGGCGCCTCACCTGCAGCTGCTGACACAGCGATAGCGCTTTGGGTGGAGACCGCCTATTTTTGACGAAACATGTTCCGTTTTGTATTGATCCTGACACGAAACAACGCACCTGTGTCTCCTTCTCCACACCTACCGTCAAACAAGAACACCGTACGGTGTGGAGACGCGTCGACTGCCGTGCACCAGGAATCGTTCTGAGAGGGAACAGAATTTTCTTTGTTGTGGGACTTGGTACTTTATGTCCACCTGCGCTTTGTGAGCCTTTGTTACATGAGTCTTCAAACGCAGCTTCGTTCGCCCATTGAACGTATCTGTGTTTGTTTCTCGCAGGTACGAGTTGTTTTTCGACGTGCCATTCTTACGGAGGAAATGTCGCCAGAGCTTTAAATCCCTGCTGTCATTTTGTTGCTCCCTGTCGCACGTTGGAAGACTGGTGCATCGAGCGGCTTCTTGATCGAGGGAGGTGAGGGTGTAGCCCGGGTCTGACCCAGGGCCAGGCGGGCGAAACCTCCACCTTCAAAATCTTGACGTTCTGCCTGTTTGCAGGGCGGGCAGAAAGTTTCTTCGTTTGTTCGCTGGGGTACAGACCCCCTGGTTCCACCAGCGGATCAAGTTCACTGGATCCGCTGTGATGATTCTCAGCGAGTTGCAGTATCCAGACCAAGACGGCGCTGGGGCCTCAATGATACCAGCGGCTCCAGCCCGAGAGGCCACCGCGTCATCCGTCATCCACATCCATTGCGCGCCGCATTCTAGATTCAGGTCATATCCGCTCTCCCCATCGATAACTGGGCAACAAACAGCCAACTCCCCATTACACTGCGTGGAGTGTCCTGGGCCGGAGCGAGGGCGAGTCTGGCAGAGAAGGGGGTCCAGGGCCGAGGCGAGGGGCCGGGTGCGCCGCTTCTTCTTTTGGTGTCTTGCAGGGTGAGGCGTGGTGCATTAAATTTCAGGCAAATCATTTCCTTGTCACGATGCTTCTTGCGCAAGTCTCAAGGCGCCGTGATTTTCGCAGGGAGGTTGAAAGAACATCGTGTGAGCAGGCTCAATGTGCCTTTTGCTTCTGCCGCTTTGTCTTTCCTGAATATGGACAAACGTCACACGCACTCATACACACACACACACACACTCACTCACATTGCCCAAATTCCAAACTTCGGTCCGGCATCCGAATTGACATCCAAACGTGAAATCTTTACAATTTTCTCATTCCACTCGAAGTTCTGTGGAAGTGCACAATCTCCAAACAGTGACCACACCAGAAAATTTTCAAAAAGTGATGTTTGCTCTGTTTGGTTCTGAAATGGCTTCGCTCTTGTTTCCGCGTCGCCTCTTGATGAGGAGATGGTCGCCTCGTAAACCGCGACTCTGAATACGAATCGTCTCATTGAACGGCTGTGCTGCGGGCGGGCCCGGGAAGGTTCCGCCGACCGTCAGCGCTGCGCGGGCTCCAGGGCCAGATCCAGGGGTCGGTCCAGAAGGGCCCTGACCCTGAAGGACTGTCACAACACGATGTCAGGCGGACACCGAATGTAAACATTGGACAGTTGCAGCCACCGCATGGGGTCTACCGGACTCTTTACGTTGATGTGGTGGTGGTGGGTCCTCACCTCGTTGCCCAGCACTAGACCATGAAATTGGCTTCTCCACAGCTGCAAATGTGAAGCGGTATGAGGTGGTTGTTCCTGAAGGGTGGTGGTCAAAGGACACCAACCACCGAGAGACAACGCAGGACCCAACTTCATTCTCCAACTGCAGACTGGCATCTCAAGTTTGAACGAGCCGTGAGGGGTCCAGTGCGAAAGCAGCGTGATCAGTTCACCCCACCCTTAAGGGGTGTTGTCCCTGCAATGTGCAGCGTGTTCATCCCCCCGCCAAGACTGTTTCACCCGAGGTGAACGAGCACCGACCCGTCCACACCGGAAGTCAACCAGGAGCTGTCCGTTTTCACTCGAGCCCTCCAGGCGTCTCCGAACAAATCAAACAGAGAGAATTGATTCTCTTCCCGCCCTGCAGCGCAGATACAGATTTCCACAGGGGCTGCTCCAGAACTAGTACAGGAGGCCCGACACCCTGAAGTGTGTGTGTGTGGGAGGGGAAGAGTGTGGGTTCAGTGCGACAGGTGTCTCTAGTAGCACTGATCTGAATGTGAGTGAGGCCTACATAACATCCCCAGATCCTGGTTGCGTCCAAAGAAACACACGCAACACAGCGCGCGCACGATACGCGTGCGTTTTCCCCTCACGGGAACCACGCCACAAAGCGGAAGTGCACGTGACCGGCAGAGCGTTGGCGCAGCGTCGCAGAAGCCTTTTCAAACCACAGCCTCGTCCCCAGGGAATTTCACGCATCCATAACACGAGGCACAATTCCGTCAATAGATTTTTCTGTTCCTGAAATGATTGCTTCTCTGTGCAAACGCGCGCGCAGCAGTTGCGTCCCCTTCAGCGGTGTTTTCCCACGCGAAACGTTTTGCGAGTTTCACGTTGGGTCAGGCGCCGTGTCACAGGCGCAGTCACTGTGTCTTGCACAAAGGCGCTTCCAGCGTGAATGAAGTCACACGTGCACGCAATTGGGCAAAATCAACAAAAACTAGACTTTCAAGTGGAGAATCAGCCGCGCGCAGCGTACATCCGCAGGACAGCACTTGTGTGTGTCCAAGAATGTGTGCATAGTGTTATGTTTCTCAAAAAAGAATTGCAAGCATGAAAATGTAAACTTTTATTTTTCTGGGGGGGGGGTATCCCGGACAATGTCAGAGTTACCCCTAACCCAGACAAATTCCAAGTTGGAAATTAAAGATTTTATTGAATGGGGGGGTTTACCGCACAATGTCTTAGTTACCCATAACCCAGA